>LFCJ01001268.1_pt1 | contig 17407 bp, 18 predicted proteins | sample 643141 | NCBI WGS metagenome assembly LFCJ01 (sample SAMN03766243, study PRJNA286221) | soda lake metagenome | biome: soda lake; feature: Kulunda steppe; material: water; isolation source: sample B1-Br-g2 brine of Lake Bitter-1 | place: Russia: Kulunda steppe | collected 2010-07
CATTATGATCCATATCACCAGCAGTAGATATTTTACCGATGACACGAAGTTCGAATTGTTCTGGATCTTCACTCTGGTGCTTTAGTACTACTAGTCCACTTTGGTATGTGATTGTATTGCGCTTCATGGTAACCCTTAGAATATTTAATATATCATTATTTATTCAAGTTACCATAAAGGCGATTGGCTTATTCTTCTTGAGGAGGGATGGCTATCTCGTAGTTACAAGAACCACATGGTCTATCTTCACAAACGTATTTAGCATCGAACCCACGTAGTGATAGTTGACCTTCTAGCCACTTGGGGCCATGAAACGTATGAGGTTCAAAATACTCACCAACTGCAGCTTCACTAACCGTGATTGACTTTCCGAGTGACTGATGAAACTTTTTGATTAAAACATCTTCAATGAAGTCATCCACTTCCTGATATTCAATATTAACTACCTTTTCGTAAACTTGCCTTGCAGTTATCATGCACAATCTCCAGTTACAGGGATATTACCCTATCAATATGGCGCGAGTGGAGGGATTCGAACCCCCATAGAGAATAATCTCACGGTTTTGGAGACCGCTGCATACCAAGTTCTGCCACACTCACTGATTATTTTAACTTCACACTTAACGGTAGTGACTCACCGATTTCTGGAGGTGAGAGAGGGATTCGAACCCTCGATACAGTTTCCCGTATTCTCCCTTAGCAGGGGAGCGCCTTAAGCCTCTCAGCCATCTCACCAATTTGGAAAGAATAGTAGTAAATAACTATTCCTTGTTGTCTATTGATTTTGCAACATCAATGAATAAATTCCTTGCATTTCCATACTGTGGAACTCTATATCCAAAATGCTCCATTGCATTATTTATATCAGTTCCGTTATCCATCATATATTTAAGTATGGACTCTCTTCGTCTTTCTTTGTCTTCATTCCTTTTCAAAACGTTAACTTCTCTTGTATTGCGGCGAATTTCATTTTTTACTTTCACGCAATCACGGCTATCGCAATATTTTGAATTAATGGTTGATGCATTCCGTCCGCATATTGAACAAAATCCATTTTTGTAACTTAGTTTTCTACCTTTTCTCCACCCAGTGGGTATCTCTGAGTGCAAACTTATCTTTCTGTTTTCTAATGTACCGACTCGGTTTATCCAGATGGTCCCATACTGAGGATTTTTATCACCTACTGTATCATTAGATCTCATTTCCGAAAACCTTCTTTTAAGCCAACCATAGAGCTTCCTTCGCTTCCTTTTACCCTCAATTCCCGCACACATTCTATTGACTGCGTATATTAGGCTACTATTTTCTGGATTCATCTTAGCCAATAATACGTGACATAGAAAATGCTCTTCTGGTGTCAATACTGCAATATTATCCTTGTCATCCGAACCACCCATACACCTTGGTATGATGTGGTGTTTCTCTGTGTATCCATCGGGGATTTGCCTTTCTTTAGATCTACTGATGATAGATTCGTAAATTCTGCTATAATTCATGTTGGTCCTATAATTATCATATTATAAGACTATTTATTGAATTATGACAAATTAACCCGCATCATCAGCTTGGAAGGCTGAGGTAATAGCCATTATACGACACCCGCTGTAAACTTTCTAAATTACTGACAATCTGGCTTCCACAATTTTGCAAATGCCAGAACATTTGGATTTTCTACTCGTGGTCTTACTATAGCACAAGCTTTCTTTCCATCCAATGTTTTTCTTTCATGTCCTAAATGGACACCATCCAACTTACTAATCTTGTCAAATTCTTTCTGGTTGACTTTCACTACACACTTCTTGAAGAATTCAGTTTTCCATTTTTCGTAATCTTCGTGGCCACTGAATTTATCATGGGCATCAAGAATACTATGTGCCACCAAAGTGGGAGTCATAAAGTCTGGAAATTCATCTAATACTGCTATGTACATTCGCATAATTATCTCACATTAACATCAATCAAAATTGCAGTAGTACATTCCTTGTTATTGACAAATACTAAACCAAGATGGTCTTCATATTCATTAATTGCTACGTCAATGCCATATAACTCATGGCATTTTGTACCTTCGTTGGAATCCTCAAATATATGACTCCTAAATTCCTTTCCCACTTTATCTTCGACTTCCTTGAGCAAGGCCGATAAATTCATGGTTCCCATCATGTTCTCCAATGTGGTAGAGATAGGCAGACTCGAACTGCCGACCTCACCCTTATCAGGGGTGCGCTCTAACCAACTGAGCTATATCTCTATTATCCTGTAAGTGGTAGCGGGTATCGGTATCGCACCGATCTTATGTTCTGGTTATGAGCCAGAGAAGAACTCTTTGCCTCCCACCCGCAACTGTTACTTATAATGTGTCTTTCTGTGCTTTTTCCAACTATGGTGCCGAAAGCTAGAACGATGTGGCAAATCATACCATATTAGGTCATGTAGTTGCTCATATGTTGCTTTGGGTCTAATTCTTTCTACACCGTATTCACGATACTCAAAATCCGACTCGGCTTTCTGCCTGAGTAGCCGAAATGCGTTTTTGTTTGGTCTCGATTTGGAATCCCATCCCATTGTTATTACCTCTCATGTTTAAATTATATGATCGGTAATCAATTTCGTAATAATTCACATTGTTCTCCATTTAAAATGTGGTGGGCGCAGTAGGATTCGAACCTACGAAGGCATAAAACCGCCAGTTTTACAGACTGGTTACGTTGACCGCTTGTATACACACCCATGGCACTATGGAAGGGAATCGAACCCTCGGTGCAAAGCACGATAGCTTGAAAGGCTACTGACGAAAACCAGCATCGTCGTCCATAGTATTTTAGTCATAAAAAAAGGCTGAATTTTACTTCAGCCTTTTTGGTTTACTTCTGATAATGCTACACTAGCACAATCGTTCACCAAAAAGGCAATTTGTCCCATAACTAATCTCACTTTCGTTCAGATAAGCAGACGCAACAACGCTAAGTTGTTCGCTTTGCCAGTTCTGAGTTGAAGTTGAGATAATCATCGTTTTGCCTTTAGTTTAAAATTAGTTTTGTAGTTATTTGCCTACAAAAGTATTTATCATTTTTCGAAATTATTGTGCCATTATACACTGTTTTTTGACAATGTCAAGCACTTTATGAACCAATAGAAGCATAAGTTACTGATTTGCACTTATTGCACTCTATCATCTGTATTTCACCATCGTAGCATTCGTCGGAGGAATTGAGTGATTCAGAAACATAGAGATCACCACCATTTCCCGTTTCAGTTTGCTTTGTGTCATTGGATCCACATTTGCTACAGTAGAACATAAATGCCCCCTTATTCATCAGCCACTACCTCATATGGTTTTATCACTGGGCCAATTTGCTTCACTTCCCATAATTGGACAGATGATTTTTCATCATCCCAAATACCACGAGCAATGAATCCTTCTATGATATCACCTGTTACTTCTTTTTCAGTGAATGATTCTGGGCCCATCATGGTAGAAGTTACATTCTCCTGAATGACCTGAGTAAACATAAGTCGCTTTGATCTGGCTTCAGGTGGCACTCTATTAGTACCGTATATTGAGTAATCAATTTCATATACATCTGAAATTTCTTTGATCACTTCATTTGGGATTTGTTCTAAGGGTATAACGTCTTTCATATCTTTTTCCTTACCCAATTATAAAATTAGATTTGAGTTCGTACCATTCTTCTGAATCAGGGCCACATTCAGTTAGTTCAGGATCATATTTCATACCCGCCTGCACCAATATATCACTGACTGACTTCGCCACTGAATCCAGATCATTGCCATGTTTGTGCGTGGTGAGTGATAGCTGTTCGCTACACTCCATAATATTTTCACAAATCACTCCATGGCTCTCAAGGAGTTCTCGTAAGCCAATGATGCAACCCACATCCAGCATATCCCATTCGATTTCAAATTGACTACTACTAATGTCACATGCCATTAGATCCATGATTAAATCGTCACCATCTGCGCTGAGGACAAAGGCAGTCTGGGTTGTTATTAGTGGACCTTCGTTCACTTCCACTACTTTGCCATCGCTATCACGTACCACCCGATGGTGATAATCACAATTACCGCAATGGTACTCTTCTGCGATTACAGTTGTCTCCACCATATCACCATTCAGTGACAATGGAGAGACGATAGGAAAGCTTTTCACTTTAGTGAGGTTAGTGCTACTGCACGATGAACAATTCATGGGGCTCCCGTCTATTTGCAATATTTTATGGAACATACCATGTCTTTTACTGTATTGCAATGATTAAAGCGAAATAGACATTACGATATTTCCGCAATCCCAGTATCGTCTATACCCGTTGGCGAACATATTTTCGGATTGGCTAAGGTCTGGATCAAAAGTTTTGCACCACCGCTCTAATGTTTTTCTAGTCACCATATATCTGCTTATAATATCTTTTGTATCGGTCCAAAAGAACCCTGCATCACTATATCCAATTACCTCAAACCCAGTCGATAGATATCCAGCTCCATTTGACTTTGATCTGTCACAATAGCTCTCAATGGTAACCGAACCAAGATCACCTTTTATAGCCTTGAGTAATTTGGAGAACCCACCTACTACGGTGGTGTTTAGCATAGATGACAGTCTGATTATCTCATAGTCTGCGGACTTTCTATACCTTGGGCTTTTTAGGGATATCATCATTACCCATTCCCCATCATATTTTAATCCATAAGTACTCTTGGCAGAACATCCACCCATAAGGTGATTGTCATCAAAAAACTTCATCTGCTCCTTGCTGGTGGGCTTTTCAATGACGCACTTTCTAGCGTATATGCGATTTGAGATACCAAGTTTATTTTTTATCTGGCTTTTTATGATGTGACGTTTGTTGTTCCACTCCCAATCAGTTACATGGTATAAGCTTATTCCGTTTTCCACTGCAGATATGGTCTTATTGAGATGCTTGGTCACTAGTGGTTCGTACCCAGAAGACTTTGGCTGAGAGTGATAATATAAACCATTAACCTCAATGGCAAACTTTTTCGAAGGGACATATATATCTATTTCATTTTTACCATTGAGCAGGTCCTGTCGATTCACTTCCACTTCAAATCCCAGTGACTGTATGAATTGTTCTATTTCAATTTCGACTAAGCTTCGGTTGTAACATTGTTGTATATCAAATCCATGTTTTCTGCAGTAATCCAGCACCGTGCCATAAAAGCATCCAATCTCCTTTGATATTTGAAGTGCACTTTTATTTTGCGTTACATACTGTTCCTTCAGCCATTCGACATCGACCAACTTAACTCTGATACTCTCTGGTAATTTAGACTCTCGTAGCTTTTCTTTTATCTCTGGTCTTTGACTGTTATATTCATAGCCAGTCTTATCTTTTAAGGTATTACGTCTTTTGGTGTTTGATTTCTGCACGTCTTCGGGTGATACTTTTCCCTTTGCAGTCATTACCTTCGATGAAGTTGACTCTCGTGAGCATTTACACACAGATTGATGACCGCAAAATACAGGTCCATCATTCCATCTACGGACATTAGTCTTATTACCACTGGGACAGATCAAATTAGTACCATATACTGCACTATACACAATCTCAACAAAACTATATGTTTCATCAAGTGCTGTGTTTTTCATAATCCAGTCCAACATGCACTGATCCTTTTTAATAAGGACAGTGTAATGCCTTGGCTTTTCTTTTATTAAATTTAATATTTCATCTCTCATTCGGTAATTGTACCATTTAATATATTTATGTCAATAAAAAACCCTCCGAAGAGGGTTTTTGTTTTTCCTAATTAACTTCTGGTTTAGAAGAATTTCAAGTTACTAGTGTTAACACCAACTTTAGATAAGAAATCAGCTGCGTTTCCGAAACTGTTCGCGGTATTAGTTAACTCAAGATACCCGTAACGAGTCATAAATGATACGACTGGTTCGAAGGTATTTGGATCAATTACTGGTCCAGTGCTCATCAGAGGAATATATGGGCAGTAGAAAGCAGCCGCATCAGTCTCAGTAGAGCCTTTATAACCCATCAGTACTGCTTCGTTATCAGCAGCATATTGGTCAACATAAACACGCATGGTGCTGTTCAGAGTACCTACAAACTTGGTGTTAGTAGGCGCTTCGAAAGTACCTTCGGTAGTACGTGCAAAGCTAGAAGTAGTTGCAGACTGCAGAATGGTCAGAGTGTTTGGAGAAACAACTGCCCAGTTAGCAGCACCACGACGGGTACGAGCTGCAACAAGGTTAGCTTGTTGGTTGATCATAACTGCAAGTGCAGCATGTTCGTCACCAACGTAAGTAGCAGTACCACTTACAGCGCCTTGGTCGAAAGTTACTGGAGCTGCACCAACTAGGTCGCGCAGGTTTTGTAACATTTCTTGGTCGATTTCAACAGTGATTTCTTGTGCAAGTGCTTGCATGATCTCAGCTTCAATATCGATGCCGTGTACTGCATTAGCGTCCTGAGAAGCTTCGAAAGTCCAGCGTGCGCTCAGACGACGAGTCTTAGCTTCAACTGTTTCTTTCAAGATCTGGATGCTCATGCGGTTACCAGGTTGGCCTTCCAGAGCAGCAGTTTGTGCAGCAGCTGGGTTAGCTTCGTTCTGGTTACCAGAGTAAGCTTTTGCCAGCTCGAAAGGTGACAATGCTTCAGTACCCGCAGTTACGCCAGACTTAGAGTCAGCATAACGAACACGTAAAGTGTGGATTTGCCCTACTGGGCCAGTCATAGGTTGAACACCAATGATTTCGTTAGCAATAACGCTAGGCATTACACGACGAATCAGTGGTAACATTACCTTGTTCAGTACAGCAACGTTGCCTGACTGAGTTGCACCTGGGGTTGCACTTTCTTTAACTACTTGACGACGAGTGTTTTCCAACACTGTATCTAAGCTGTTCTTGCGAGAGCCTTGCAGACCTTCTAGAAGTGCATTCTTGGTGGCGCTCCAATTTGATTCAAACAATTTGTTTGACATTTTATATCTCCTTGTTTATTATAATCCTGCTAGTCGTTTAATATCAGTGAGATATTCGACATTTTCAGCATCTTCAGTTTGGGCCTGCTTAGCCCTATTTCCATTTACTGCCTTGCTCTCTGCTAAATTTTGCTTTCCAGCTCGTCTAGCGGTAGAGGCGGCAGACTCATTTAGTACTGCAGGTAAATATTTATTAAATGCAGTCTCTAAATCCTTAGTTTGCACGGATTCCAGAAGATCCTTCATCACTGTGCGCTTGTCACGAGAAAGGTTAGAAAGTAACCCAGCCATCTTACGATCACGTCTTAGGCGATCATTAGCGGCATTCAGTTTGCTCTCAACTAACTTGGTTTTTTCTTCCATGCTAGTTACGCTTTCCATGACTTTATTTATTTCAGCTTCTTTAGCCTTCAGTTGCTTTTGCAACGTTCCAATCTCTGAAGATTCGTTTAAGTGAGAGGACATATACTCACTAACAAACGCTTCAAATAATTGACGACCAAATTCATTTTGACGTGCAGCCATGATGTCTTCTTTTAGCTGAGACATTTCATCACGGATTCCCATTTCAACACGAGATTCCACAACTTTTGCTGCTCTATCGATGAACTTTTGTTTTGCTTCCTGAAGCTTTTTACGACCTTCTTTAATTAACTTAACGCGCTGTTCAATTAATTCCTGACGGTCCTTACGGAAGTCTGTAATTTCTTCTGAAAGTTTCTGCAGTACGAAATTTTCGACCTGACTGATACTCTCATTCATTTTGGTGCGGTCTTCATGGAGTTCTTTGACTTCTTTGGTCATAGTCTCCATGACGAACTTATCAAGCAGCTGAGAATGCTCTTTCACTTTCTTGCGGTATGAAACCTTTTCTTGTGCTAGGGCAATCTTGTCCTTGGCTAGTTCTTCGAGTTCGATGCGTAACTTGTCAGATACATAATTGTCCATAGCTTCTGATAATGACGCTTTGTCATGCTCATATTTACGGGCAAATTCCTGACGCAATTCAGCTTTAGCTTCGTCTACACGGTTTTCCCATGCTTCCGAAATTTGAGTCTTCATTGCTTCTGATAGATTCGCATTTTCACTCAAGATTTGTTCTAAATCTTTGTTCGCCATCTTGAGTCTCCTACAATTTCAATTCTTGAATGAACTTAACCACATCTCTATCGAGTTGAGGTTGTGCAGCACTGTCATATTGAGTAGCTTTCGCTGTCTCAAAAATGGCAGAACCACCCTTCATGTTAAACAAACTCTCATACACTGTACGAGGGTATGCTTCTGGTGCGCTTGGCTGCGCAACGATATCAACGGTTACAATTTCAAAATCTTCAACAGTTCCGTTATCGCATACATTCCCTGAACCGCGAGAGCTAACTCCAAGTTTCGCTCCCGACTTCAGTAATGTTTTGATAATTTGACCCATAGGGGTATCGACGATACGTAAACTTCCATGTCCATCGGCACCAATCATTCGCATATCTTCAATGATATGAGATACGCGATCTAGGTTGATTGTGAGTTCCGACGGGTGGTCAGCTTCACCCATGATTGTTTGTCCAGATTTGATTTTTTGTTGCATTGATTCGACTGCTTTGGAGATCTCATGCAATGGATAGATTCGTTGATTCTGATTTCTTACATCACCTTGAATGAAAATACCTTTCATGAAACATTCCCTGCCAGTGGCAGTATCAATGTTCTCAACGACGATATTTCCTTTATCGAATGATGTGAACTCATATAATGAAGCCATTGCTTTATCCCCTCTCATTATGCTGGTTTCTTACTGAGTGGACTCTTAGATTGAGTCTGTCCAGTTTTAGAACCTTTACCAGTACCAACATATTTACCATCACCTTTCTGATCTTCATGGCTGAAGTCTTCTGGCTCTTCGTCTACATTGGTAGATGGGGTGTAATCTTTTGCTTTGTCAGCTTTTTGACCCTTTTCATCACCACCTGCAAAATCAACTGGGCCTTTACCTTTAGGCTCACTTTCTTTACGCTGTGCTTCTGAGTACGGGCTCTTAGCATTAACTTTAGCTTTTTCTGATCCTTTGCCAGTACCTGAGTATTGGCCTTCTTTATCCATAGATACTGAAACTTCATCAGAGAACTTAGTGGCTTCTTCGATGTGCTCTGGATCGAACTCATCACCACCTTCGAATTCACCAGCATCATTAATGCTGTCGAAATCTTCAACGTCATGCTCTGGCTCTTCTAATTCACCTTTCATAAGGTTTTCGAACTCAGCACGAAGTTGTTCAATCTGGGCTTCCAGATCTTCTACTTTTTCGTCGGTATCTAGATCTTCTTCAGACCCTTCACCTTCTTCTCCACCAACTTCAACTTCACCATCTTGAAGTTCATCAGTTTCGATTTCTTCTTCATCTGCTTCGATATCAGATAAGAAGTCTTCTCCCATATCACCACCAATTTCATCTTCATCGGCTTCGCTCATGATTTGACCGTAAATGTCACGTGAGCTTTCTACAACGATGCTATGAAAAAGTTCGTCTGCCTTGTCAAAGTCTTCGTTGACTAAATGACTTAGCATTTCTTTATACATATCAATTCTGGACATTTTTAATTGTCTCCTTTAACATTACTGTACTTATTTATGTAAAAAATAAAAAAAAGCCCCAAAAAGGGGCAAAAATTGCGTTTTTTAGGCATTCTATTTATTGCTTGCCGATAACAGCACTATATTCTTCAGTTGGTGTGAATGTGGCACCCATCTTTTCCCAGAACCCTATAGCACTCTTTTGGATATCGTAAATCCTAAGTGATCCACCAGCCAGTTCAACTAAATCATTAATTACTTTGGAGCCATAGCCAGCTCCCTTACTTTTAATATCTATATTAACCAGACCTTCTATGCCATTATTTCCATTAACGAATACTTCTACATGTCCAACCGTGGCTTTTTTAGCATCATTTGTTTTGTCATATAGCTGATGATCAATGATGTCGTATCTAAGGCGAGTATAATTAGATGAGCTTCCACCACTTCTATATCCACCTATTAAGGTATATTCGTCACCAGCATATTGGGATAATCCCATCGCCATTTCTTTATATGCCAAAGATTCGGTCATTAATTCATTCAGTCTCATTACATCATTCCTTCCTGTCCATCATCCGTATTGCCATACATAGATGGTAAGAAATCAAGATACTGTTTATTATCCACTCGCTCGGTATCTCTCATTTTTCTCAATTTTGATATTTTGTATAATGTCAATCTTGGTCTACGAGTGTCGTCATAGTCATACTTGACAGTGTTATCCATCGCTGGATCATAAAATTCGGTTATAAATTCAGTTGCTTTCATTTTTAATTTCCAAAGTTGTCAATGTCATCATCTGAGATATCGCCCATACCATCGGAATCCATCTCATCGTCCATATCGGAATCACCAATATCATCAATGTCCTCAAATCCACCTTCTGGGGTTATTCCATCAATGCCTGATGAAGTTATTCCAGCTGCGCTCAGATCGCCTTTTGCGTCACCTGCTTTGCCATTAGACGACGATGTATTTTCCTCTTTCCATAATTTTTCATTTTCCATCATTTCTTCTTCACTTAAACCAAGATATCTTTTAAGTGCGAATCGTTTTGACATATATGGAATCTCTGACATAGATGCAAATACATTTATTTTTGCTGCATCCAGTTCTAATTGTCTATACTCAGAGAATGACTGTGGCTCAGGTAAACATAAAGTGAATAATGAGTTATCAATTTCCACCCCTTTGTACTTGAGGAACATTTTAAATTCTTTGTCGAATGTTTTTGCTATTTGCTTCTGGTATCTTTGACAAACTTTTGCAAATCTAAACTCCTGAATGAATGCAGTTCCCACTCGTCCATCATTATAAGAAGCAGTTCCATCTTCTGGCCCGGTTGGCAAGTATGAGCTTGGTACACCGAGAGCCCTCATCATTTTATTATTGAAATATCTTAGGTCATCAATGTCACCAAGGTTTTCACCACCTGGTAAGGTTTCAACTTTTGAGCCCCGTCCTTCACTAGTTACCGCAATGTAATAATCCTCAAGCGCACTCATAGGGTTATATGTTGCGTCGGTCATACTTGCACCACCACCAGATCTACTTGGAATTCTTTTTTGCTGAATGTCGTATTTGACCTGTTCCAAATGCTGCTTGGCTTTATTTGGTGGCATTTGCCCAACATCAATATAAAATATACGTCTTTCTGGTGCTCTATGGACACGGTATATAATGATGCTGTCTTCCAGTAATTCTTTTTGCTTATATACTTTGTATACTTGCTCAAGAATAGAAGTTCCAAATGGCCATGATGCAGTCATTCCATCACATAATGTCAAGTGAACAATATGTTTGGCATCAACCATAGTTTCACCATCACCAGCAAATTGACTATCAGATGAACCTTGCCCATATTTAGGATTGGAATAATTAGTTGCACCATTGTGAGGTGCAGAGAACATCATCCCAGCACCACCAGTGTTTGCGCGACCATTACTATGCTGATTGGTTGCAATAAGGCTTCCTATGTTTAGGTCCAAGTCCTTTATTACATATGCTTCTGGGTCTTTTCCTTCACTCTCATTAACAATAACCTTGGTTACTTTGTTCGGATCTACCCAATAAAGCTTATATGTCTCTGGATCCCTAATGAATACCTGATCACCATATTTTAAAGTGGATCTAAACATGCTCCACTGCCTTTTTGATATTTCATTAAGGACGCACCACTGACGCAGTGCTTTAGTGATAATATTCACTTCGGTTGGGGTAGGCTCAGTATGGAATTCAAAAATGAATGGCTGTTTAGTCTGAGCGTCATTCTCAGTTGAAAAGTCTGCAATGGTATCCAATGCAGCATGGATCTCATGATCAAAATCCATGGTTTCGTATACCTGATATCTAGCTAACCTATCTGAAGGACCCTCGTATACTTCTGGTAACCAACTGCTATATTTGCTATTAGATAATCCCTTACCTGAACCACCACTGTTGGAGGTAGGTAAGTTTCCGTTTACTGGTTTAAAATATTTTTTCCAACTCATTATCTGGATTCAATCCTTCTGATTAGTGTCTTTAAGTGTCTGCCGTTATCTTCGTTTCCTGATATCAAAATACCAATCAACTCGTTTTGCTCTCGTATGAGGGTATTTATCGAATCCAAATTCAGGTTACTTTGGTTTGAAGACTGCCGCTCAATTGTCCGTGTGGTCTCTTCTATTTTATCTGCAGCACTATTAACGTCTCTGGTTTCTACTTGCCTTGAATTGCTGCTGAATGGATTCCATCTATTCGTAGATCTTTTTTCAGTTGGCTGAGATATGGAACCAATCAGTGATTGTGTCTTTTCTATGTTTAAGTCATTTAAATTTAATGAGTTGAATTTATCTAATGACTCACTTAGCCTATCAAGTGCCTGTGCCATATTTACAATATGATCACTATTTAATTCCATATCAGATAAATCTTCTAGGAAAGAAAATGCATTTTTATCACCTGATCCACCAAGTCTTCCCCCAGTTATTGCACCTAACGCTTTACTGGCGAAGTTGGTTATACCATTAACTACTTTACTTGCTGTTAATGCACCTAGCCCGAGACCAACTCCAGCTAGTCCAAGCCCTACACTCTTTAGGTTCTCTCCGTCTAATTCATTGAATCCCTGTAGACCTTCCATAAGATCAGGTAGGGCAGATCCTACCCACTGAACCGACTTTGATACACCATATCCAATTGCAGCAATAGCTGTACCAATGGCGGCACCACCTGCCGCTACCATGAGTGCAGTTTTGGGTGTACCTGCCATAACCAGCACGCTGACTAGTCCTCTAAGTCCAGCCACGATGCCTTTGGCTATTCCACCGACTGCACCACCAACCATATCGCCTATACCTTTGCCTACGCCACCCTTAAGTGCGAAGCCTGCTGCCATAGCAGTTGCTAGTGCTGAGCCTGCCACGAGAGCTATGGTGCCCCATGGTAGGTTCATAATTACACTACCTAGGAATGAACCTACATCTTTAGCTATTTTTTTGCTATCCAACCCATCACCTGTTATTAACTTGTCTAACCACGAAACAAATTTAGTTACAGTTGGGACCAATCCGTCAGCAAATGATATTAATAGTGAGGTTGCAGAATCGGTTAATTTATCTAATGTTCCATTATTAACTAATTCATCAAATTTATCCGATAGATTGGATATTGCGTTGGTGAATTTATCGGATCCAACTACACCCAGCATAACTCTCTGTAGGAAGTGAGTTATTGGTTTTACTGAGTCCCTAAATTGGGCCATTGCTTCAGCAGAGTCATATACTGCTTCACTTTGCTCGGTGTGCATGCGATGCACAATTCTTGCTTGGTTTGCCATTGCAATGAATTCCGTATCCATTGCACTTCTTGCCCTTTTGATTGCGCCAGTGTCAGACATTTCCTCTAAGAACTGAGTTACCATTTTATTGGCACTTTCTATGTCACCAGCGTTTACTGCATTCGACATGTCAGCCATTATTTGTGCTGCTTGTGGACTAAACCTTGACGCAGTAGCATATAATTCTGATGCAACCGCGCTGTATGGCTGTGCAATCGCACCAAGTAGTTGTTGCTGTAGTCCTGAGGCTCCTTTGGCATTTAATGAGCTAGCGACCTCTCTGAAGGCATTTGATACTTCGGTCCCACCTTCCATGAGAGAGTTGATGGCAGACTGGACGTAATCTTGTTCCATGGCTGCTCGTGTACCCTTGAGTATTTCTTCACGTGACTGGCCTAATGCCTTTGACCACCTTTCTACGCTTCTTAATGCTTCTTCATTCTGTCTTCTTTGCTGAATGTCATCTAGTCTCTCTCTAACGCCCATCATTCTTTGCATATCGAGGTATTCCGCAAGCATTTCAGCACCTTCACTGGCTGTCATGCCAATGTCTCTTAGGTCCCGTGTCATGCTATTAGATAAATTGGCAAAAGTTTGAATACCATATTGGTTTATGACTGCTGCATGAGTCTTGGTCAATGATGACATTTCCCCAATTGACAGGTTGGCGGTCTTTATGGCATGCCCAAACGCGCCCATCCCAGATGATATTCCTTCTATCTCAGATGTTAATTGGGCACCACTTCGAGCTAATTCCACCGATGTATTCATCTGAGAGACTGCCATGCCGACTAACTTACCTGATATACCCGCGATACCAGCACTGAATTTAAGTACAGTCTTTGTTGCAGTTTTTAACGCTTTGATTTTTTCGTTCTGCTGTTTGGTTCCTTTCTTTGTTGCCTTGGTTTGTTCTTCGGTTTCTTTTTCCAAATCCGAAATAGATTTAGCAATGTCGTCTAATGAATCATTGATATCACTATCTATTCCACCAGAACGCTTGGACATTATGTCTTTTTTTTGTCTTTCTGATATTTTGCCAATATCTTTCAGGACCTTTAGAATATCACCCAGAGTTTCCTCTGAGGCCCATTCTTTCAGCCCACCAGATACGCCATTTATTGTTACTTTTTCGCTCATAATGACCTTAACTACGTAATTAATTTAATAAATAGTACTAGAATTATTTATCAGGAGAACATATGAGTAATAACCCGTTAAAAAGTTACTTCCGAGTAGCCAAGCTTACAGTAGAGCTACCGAGCAAAATGAAGTGGTATAATGATGACGTGATTGACACTAGTTTAGAACAGATCGATATCCTTCCTATGACTGCAGCGGATGAGGTCACTCTGAAAAACCCAGACCAATTACTTAATGGTAAAGCATTAGAAAGTGTTATCCTGAGTTGCGTTCCATCGGTCAAGAAACCATCAATGCTTATCTCGAATGACGTAGACGTATTGATCACTGCTATCAGGAGTGCATCATTCAATGACAAGATAGATGTCGTTTCTACCTGCCCAAATAGTGTATGTGGTCATGAGAATAAGTATCAAGTGGATATATCAGAGCTATTAGAAACCATTGAGTATTTGGAAGACAGTTATGAGATTGAGACCAGAAGTGGCCTTAAGATTGAAGTATCTCCATTACTACAGAAAGATACATTGGATATTATGAAGGCTCAGTTTGAGCAAACCAAGATGGCCAAGTCGTTACAACAGAATATGTCAGAAGAGGATATACTGTCGGTTGTATCAAGAACTTACGATTCAGTCCTATCATCCAATGTGAAATTGGTTACCAACTGCATCAGTAAGATCACTACACCAGATGGACAAGAAGTAACAGATAAAGAAAACATCATGGAATTTATTCGTGACGTTGACTCAAAAACCTTTGGATCCATTAAGAACAAAATCAAAGACATTAGCAATATTGGCATTAAGAAAACATTTACTGCTAAGTGTGAGAAGTGTGATCATACGTGGGAGACTGACCTAGACTTTAATCCAATTGATTTTTTTACCGAGTCTTGATAGTTGGTGACCCTGAACTAATCGTAGAGACTATCAAGAGTTTAAAGAAAGAAGGGGATGCGATAGAAAGCCAGATCACTGACATATGCTACCACATGAATGGTGGTGTCACATGGAATGAAGCATGGCAAATGTCTCATGCATCCAGAGACAAGGTGATCAAGAATATATCGAAGAAGTTAGAGAAGATGTCAGGTAAGGAATACCTATAAACAATCAAGGGCCTATTAAGGTCCTTTTTTGTGACCACCATAATGTCCATGATCCTATAGTTATAATGTCCATGATCCTATAGTTATAATGTCCATGATCCTATAGTTATAATGTCCATGATCCTATAGTTATAATGTCCATGATCTTAATGCTTATAGTCTAAAGGGATGTTTCACATCCCAAAGTATGTTCGTGTGTACTTCGCTCGTAAACTCACTCATACACATCTCACATACGTACTACGTACTAATTAACTAAGAGGGATATGTAATTATGAAAGAAGGGCAAATGATATTAATGATATAGATTATATAGACATGATTGTTTTAATGATTGTTTTAATCACCTATTGTTAATGGTAGTCGAATGAGAAAATGCCGTAGGCGGCATTAATCACGTTTAACCGAGGTTAATACTAACAGTAGGCCAACCATTTTGGGAATGATTAGCCTCCTAATGTTAAAGTATAGCCATGAACGAGGTTGATGAGCACAAGATATGTCATTTTATATAAGGATGAAAATATTTTTAAGAAATGTATATCAAGGAGAGAGGGCACCATTATCACTCTACGCTTTATGTTTGGGATTAACCAAAGTGCCGCAATGCATAAAGAGCCCATCAACTAACTCTAAATGCATCCCTGTTGTTAGGAAACGGGCAGGAGAAAACCTGCATCGATTCCAGCTGTTTTACAGAGCAGGATCAATTTAGTCGTTATACCATGTGGATACCGCTGCGTTCCCAACTGTTCCTTCCTATCTGGTGAGGGCGAACCTTGACCGATAGGCGCTGCTAGTAGTAACACCACAATTTGTACAACAATTCGAAATATAACTATAGTCCATATCACATTGTTACATTAATATGGAGTTATATTTCTGCGACAACCCAGATCATACTTGAATAACCCACACTCAGCACATAAGTCTGGTGGGCGCAAGGGTGATAATTTCTACTATCAATAGCCTGAGTCCTTTCAACTCACATTTCCTTGGCCTTTGGTCGCTTAATAATGAACTCTTTCACTAAGATGGTTAATCGTTAGTGGCGATATACCTATTTTTATATAGGCTAGATGTTTCCATCTAATTTTCCTGAGCGTTAGAACTCGGCATAAACTCGGACAACCGCTTGCCCTACTAATGTTGAGAACCAAGTGAAGGCTTAGTTAATTCAACACTGCGGATTATATCAATAAACAATGGAAGTGTCAACGTATAAGTGACTATTATTCTAGTGATAAATACGTATATAAGTTATTTATCTACGTATTTAAAAAATGGACACAAACATATGAAAAACAGCGAAAAGTTCGGACATTGGGAAGTAAGCCATGATTTTAGTATAGATGACCATTTTGGATTTGTATACGTAATCACGAATAAAACTAATGGAAGAAAGTACATAGGCCAGAAGCAATTCTGGAATGCGATCAAGAAACCTCCCTTAAAGGGAAGGAAGAATAAAAGGCACTCAGTAAAAGAGTCTGACTGGAAAACATATACTGGCTCATCAAAGGAATTAAACATTGATATCTCAGTAATGGGTAAAGACATGTTCGACTTTGAAATTATTGAACTCCATGGATCCAAATGGGAGCTTAGTTACGCAGAGTACAAGAAGATAATCACTGAGGATGCATTGCCAAAAAATGAGTATTACAATCAGTTTCTTGGTAAGGTGGGTAAAGTCCCAAATAAAGCAAAGTATTAAAAAGGCGACCTAGGTCGCCTTTATTCTTTCTATTCTGATACATTTCCTTGGTTGCTATGCTCAAATGCAG
>LFCJ01001269.1_pt1 | contig 17399 bp, 13 predicted proteins | sample 643141 | NCBI WGS metagenome assembly LFCJ01 (sample SAMN03766243, study PRJNA286221) | soda lake metagenome | biome: soda lake; feature: Kulunda steppe; material: water; isolation source: sample B1-Br-g2 brine of Lake Bitter-1 | place: Russia: Kulunda steppe | collected 2010-07
CCTCGACTGTGGTGAACCGGCACGTTTGTTTTTACTCAGTCTGAATGATAGATAATGCGTATTTTGATATATGCGTAAATCTATTGACGAAAAAAGTTCCGATAAATATATCTCAACAACCACTTTGGAAGGAACCGTAATGGTATTCTAATTGCAAGATTAACAGATGCGATCCTCCATCCATAGAACCCCGATTGAACGATAGCACGTTGTAATTGTACTTCACGACGGGCAATTTTGTATCCCTGACGTCTTGATATTACCCCCGTGGCTCGGACTTTTACAAGCGTCTCTGGGATATTAGCTAACTCCTTACTATTTGCTAACAGTCGGCACCAAAGTTCATGATCCTCTCCATATTCCATCTCTCGATAATTTCCCACATCAAGTACGGCATCTCGACGGAACATGACCGTTGGATGATTAATTGGACATCTATAGTGCGCAATTCTCTCAATTTTATCCATATTTAATGGAACTTTTCGAATAGATGTGATTTCGTTAGGGTCTGTTTCAAATTCTTCAATGTATCCTCCAACAACATCAGTGGACGGGTTTCTGTTGAAATATTTCAACTGCCTACTTATTCGATCTGGATACGCAATATCATCAGCGTCCATAATAGCAATATAGTCTGAGGTTGCTCTTTCAACACCAACCCTTCGAGCATGTCCCCGTCCCTGTTCATCAATTATGATATCATGTACAAAAAAACGTGCATTCATTTCAAAATTAGTAATTACTTCGACCAATTCAGATGGAATATCATGTCCCCGTACAATAATAGCTTCATCAGGTTGTCGTTCTTGTTCTAATAAACTAGTAACGCAGTCCCGTAATTCAGATTGATTATCTCCGCCATATGTTGTCATTACAACTGAAACCGTTGCATCCATACTTATTGTCTGAGTTCATCACATATTTAAATCCATTCTTGTGAAATAATGCTATTTAATTAGACTATATCCAAATAATATGGCTCTTCGTATATAGGAACAGCCGAGCACGGGTAAGTTGAGTACTGAATAACGCTTGAATTCTTAGATTATAAATATGAACGTGGAACGTGAGAAAATCTGAGGTGATCGAAGCTTGATTCAGGATCTTCAGATACTGGAATCAGTCTTCTGACCACCCATTTCTCTTCTCGACACTGCTGGCTCAAACGGATCGTGGCTCGAAGTCTTTGCTACTCTTGACAGTGCCACATTTTAATCTTGTCACCCTAAAATCAAATATATATCGTTCGTTTCTAAATTACTCTCCAGTAAACATCTAGATGGTGGAACTACGGTAGAGAATAAGGAAACCAAGATGATACCAATCAGCATGCTTGCTAAGGAATTACTTGATTCCGATACTTTTGAATTAGTGTTAGCTATGCATAGCCTAGGTTTCGGAGTTGCTCTTGGACCTCCTCTGGGACTTCGTTGTCGATGTCAACCTCCTGTATGTCAAGATCGGCAACCAGTTCGGACAGACGGTCCCTGACATCCGTCTCATCCATATGATCGTCCATCTCGATCCGGTCGGGAGTTTCGAAGGCGTAGCCAGCGTCGGGACTGACGTATCCTCGAAGTGGTCGGTTATAACGGTCGAGTTGACCACTCTCTACCAACTCCCTGATTTTCTTCTCACTCCATGACGTCAACCCCAAGTATTCGGTCAGATATTCTTGTTTGGAAGTCTCCGCGGTTCCAAGTAGCGACTCTCCGTCTCCGTCGTTGGCCTCAATACCAGCAAGGTCTAGGACAGTGCGGTGTACATCTAGCAGGCTGACCGGATGCTCCACGGTGTCATCAAGTCCGGGACCACTGATGACTAGTGGCACGTGGGTCAATTGTGGATAGACGCTGTACTCGTGGCCCCAAGCATTGTACTCGCCGAGCATCTCCCCGTGGTCGGATAGGGTGATTACGTAGTCATACCGCTCTTGGAGCCGCTTGAATAGTTTGGCGTAGACATCCGAAAGGTATTGTGCACAGTTGTCGTACGCTATCCTTACTGCATCTTCGTCAATATCGTTGAGCGTAATGTCCCCAACCGCTTGCGTCAGTTCGGCCCCATCGGCGTCGGCGTATTCCGAAGGCACTTCGTAAGGCTCGTGCGCCTCCATGAGATTCAGGAAGAGGAATTCTTTGTTGGTCCGTGGCATTGAGTTGAGTTCTGCGATTGCCTCAGCAGTACCACCATATTCTACGCCGCTGTTGCTGCGACGTAAGACGGTTCGGGAACCAGTGATGAGTGATGGGACGGTGTCAGCGTCGCTCCGGACACAGTCAACAACTGCCTGAATGTATTTTTTTAAACCCGTCTCCGTGGTACCACGGTTGAAACTCCGCCAATCAAATAAATCATCATTATTTAAGTGTTCAAATTGCTTAGGAGACCGAAAGTCTGAGAAACCGCGATCAAACTCAAAATGACCGGATACGTTCGTATTCGCGCTGTACGCACGCGTCTCATAGCCAACATCAGTGAGACGCTCTGCTAGAGTGGGCTCTGAACAGTCTAACCTTGTATGTTTAGCGTGAACGCCGACTTCGCTCGCGTACTGGCCCGTGAACAGCGATGCATGTGCTGGTACGGTCCAGTTTGCCGTAGAGTAGGCATTCTCGAACCGGCGGCCAGGTAGCCAGTCGAAATACTCGTCAAAGGCGTCTTTACGAAGCGTATCGAGAACGATGAGTGCAATGTCAGTCATAATATCAGGTGTAACCCAGTGCATCAAGTCGATCTTCAACCGTACTCTCCATGACCTTCGATGGGCAGGTAGCTGGTTGTTCTGCGACAATACATCTTCGCTGATCGGAGGGATGAACCAGCCATGGTACCTTAACTAACGCTTTCGCTGAGGTGTGTTTTGGATGACCGTACCGCCGATTCCACATTGGAAACCGGTCAAATGCGGGTTCACCCAAAAGGTTTCCATGGTCGGAAGTAACAATTGAGCGCCCAGTCGTTGAATTGAGTGCGGTTTGGGTACACTCAAGTACGATTTTGAGGTTCTCGTCGTAGGCGCGGCTGACGCTATCGGCATCGAGACGCCCCTCTCGGAGCAACTGCCAAACGGTTTTGCCTTCTACTGATCTTCTATTTTTACTTTTTTGTACCCTCTCTTTAGTAGGGGCGAATCCAACGGTACGGCTCCTGAAAGCATCTCCAGACGGGCCAATGAACGGATGGTGAGGTTGCATGAAGTGGCCAATGAGGCGTTTGTTAGGGTACTGTTGGTCAGCACGGAGGAGGGCATCCCGGACTGCCTCCGGTCGTACTGTTCCGTGGGTCTCATTCCAGTCAGTCCGCCACACATGGACCATGTCATGGAACACGTCAGCGGCGTCTATCGAGACGAATGGGTTGGCCGTAACGTACACTGTATCGTAGAACTCCCGCCCAACGAAATTGTTCTGAACAAATTCTCGAGTCGCAGACCCGCGTGACCTGCGAGATTTTAAAGTACCGGGGATTGTATTAAATTGCTCGAACATATCGAACCGACAGCCATCAAGGATAAGTAATACATCCCAGTCCTCTTTCATCACGTCAACGCCGGCGTATCTGTTCCCGATTTTTCCGACGAGTCGGCGTACCTTACTAAGAGCACATTTTCCTGTGGAGATGATATTCATATGTCTAGGGAGTATTTATTTTAGCCGGGTACTATTTCAAAGTATGATTCAATAAGTACAAAATACTTACGAGACGTGAGTCAACAGATTAATACTATCCTCATGCTGATCTTCAGAGAATGGCTCAAGTCGCTGTCGTCCACCCCCAGTTTACGCTCTCCGGCGGCGCAGAGGCAGTCGCATTGAATATTTTGGAAGCAATTGAGAACGACCACGAGGTGACACTTTTGACCACGGCTCCGGTTGATCTGATGCGACAGAACGAGTACCATGGAACCGAGATTTCTGAAATAAACGTCCAACAACCACGTATGTTTGATGTCCTCAACCGGGTGGCAGATGACCGCTTCAGCGTATTTAGATATGCACTATTGAACCGACATATGCGGTGCCATGATTCGAGATTTGACCTCGTTGTCAGTAGTTTCAACGAGTTTGGATCGACCCAACCCCACATTTGTTATTTCCATCATCCCATCTATGATCGGAGTGGACTAGATCACGATGTTCGGGTAGACAATCGCCTCAGACGGATATACAAAAGATTCGTGGCCAGCGTTGCGGGGATTGAGGTTAACTCATTTTCACCGACCATCTCGCTCTCGAACTCTGACTGGACTGCCGGAACGGTTGAGCGGATCTATGGCATTCGACCAGAGACAATATACCCTCCGGTGGACGTCTCCAAATTCTCTAGTATGACAAATAATAGCACAAAACGCGAAAAGGGATTCGTTTCTATCGGCCGTATTGCACCGGACAAAAATGTCCTCCGCAATATCGAAATCGTGAGGGGAATCCGAGAGCGAGGACATGATGTCCACCTCCATATCGTCGGACCAGTGCAGCGATCGGAGTACCACGAACGCGTTCAGGAAGCAGCAGACCATTCATTTGTCTCCATTGAGGGGTCGGTCTCAAGAGAAAAGCTGGTCCATCTTGTGAACACCCACCGTTACGGTCTCCATGGCAAAGAATACGAGCATTTTGGAATGGTCATAGTCGAGATGATCGCCGGTGGGATGCTCCCATTTCTCCCCGCTACTGGTGGCCAGACGGAAATTGTTGACGACGACCCGCGAGTCCTTTACGGGTCGGCTGCGGACGCGGTTGAGACTGTCGATCGTGTTCTCTCGAACCCTGACATGGAAAATGATATCAGGCACAAACTGGCTGACCGTCCGGAACTGTACAGTCGATCTCGCTTCCAACGACAGTTCCGCAACGTGGTTAATCGGGCGCTCCAGTTATGAAAGGATCTAGCGTCTGCGGCGGTGTGTCAACAGATCTCTGTAAGAGGTACAACTGATGCGGGTCGGAGTAGATGCCCGAACCCTCATAGGAAATCGTTCTGGTGTGGGATATTATCTCTCGAATCTGTTCAAACACGGTGCCTTCGATGGTCATAAAATTCTTGCGTATCATACCATTGATAAAAACCGGCCAAACATTTCCGTTCCCCAAGAGACGAACTTGGAGTGGCGGCTGCTCCCCACTACGCCGGGGATCAAGTGGGGACTGGGTTCGGCATGGCCACTCTGGTGGTTGAATGCTCAACTCAGTCTTGCCGTCCGTCGGGATGAGATTGATTTGTTCTTTGGACCGAATTTTGTGCAACCGATAACGACTAGCCGACCGAGTGTAGTAGTCGTCCACGACCTCATCCATCGAACCTTCCCTGCTGCGCATTCTCGAGCATATCGGCTCTACTTGCGTGCCTCACTAACTGGCGTCCTTCGCCGTGCAGATCATATCGTAACAGTATCCGAAGCCTCCCGTAGAGACCTAATTCGATTCCACCCGCACCTAGAGAGGAAAATCTCTGTCGCTTACGGCGCGGCGAGCGATCAATACCGACCGAGGAGCCTATCCCAGGAAAATAGAGATCGACTCTGTGAAAAGTATAACATTCCAGAACGGTTTATATTATATGTTGGAACTATCGAGCCCCGGAAGAATCTAACCGCAGTCGTTGAGGCTATGGAGCGACTACAGTCAGATGAGCAGCCCGAATTCGTGGTGGTTGGTGAGGACCGTGGAGATGAACGATTCCGTCGTGTACTTCAGTCAAGTCCCACTGCTGACAACGTCCATCTCGCAGGCTACGTTGAAGATAAGGACCTTCCCATACTGTACAACGCAGCTAAGGCATTCGTATACCCATCGCTGTACGAGGGATTCGGGTTGCCCGTACTGGAGGCGATGCAGTCCGGAGTAGCGGTTGTAGCGTCGAACCGATCTTCGCTCCCAGAAGTGATTGGGGATGCAGGACTACTCTTTGACCCGGAAGACACAGATAAACTGGCGGCGATATTGTCGCGAGTATGGACCGATGAAGATACTCGAATGTCGTATGCTCGACGGGGAATGGCACGTGCAGAAAAGTTCTCGTGGAAACGGACAGCTGACCAAATTGCAGATATTCTTCATGATATTGTATGATATGGTGAGATACGAGGGAGCAGGCGGACGCGAACATAACATACTAAACGAACCAAACTGATGACAGCGACGGATGGAGGTCTATTACTGTCTTTTCGGCCATGCTGATCCTTCTCTCGAACTCAAACAAATTCCAATTTCACTTTCGGTAGCGGCCACCGTGGTTCTCAGATGTACGCTGTTCACTACTTAGAGTACTTTTTAAACATCTGGGTCAATCGAGTATGGACTAAACGACATATTTTATATTTCTGGTCGATACCATGTTCAATATACAATGCCTGAGACTGGTTCTGGGCGCAGTTTTTTGTCTATCGTTGATACTACAGTGTGGTTATCGGCTGTCTTAATCAGTGGATTGGTTGGCGTGGTGCCGTTGCTAACACTTACTGGAAGGGCCCTCGGTGAGCCATTCTCACATCCAATCATTGTGCCATTCCTCGGGACTGCCGTGGTTGGAGTGGGTTACGTGGCATATGTGTGGTCAATCAAAGAGCTTAGGCGTGGTTCGATTATCGCGATGATTTGTCTATCGACATTTGCTGCAAATATACCGTTGACCACCGGTGCGCAGAGTTATCCAGGTGGGTTGGGGCCAATACTCTGGCTGTTTCAGCTTCCCCTTGCTGTTGTCGTTATTTTCTGCATCCGGGAACGATGGTGGATCAATGGTGGAGGATTAAGACAACACTGGCCACAGGTCATGTTTGTCGCGTTCACACTCTGGACGCTCATACCGATCATCATGGGTGTCGCGGTCCGTCCACTGGTTGCCCTCGCCTTTACTTTGCACGTCGGAGTTGGGTGCCTTGTCTTTATTGTCGTCTCCGCTGCTGTCTTCCGTGACATTCTCTCATTACAAGATATTGTTGTTACTTTGACAATAAGTGCTCTCGGACATTCGGTGTTTACTATTTTTCAGCTCTTCAACCAGAGTTCTTTTTCTATTACAGTGTTGGGCGAGACACCGCTGGTGTATACGCAAGCGGTTATCGCCGATGTACAAATTGGTATTTATTTGTCTGGATTCACTGGTCAGGCAGGAAACTTTGCGACACTATTAGTTTTAACCGCCCCAATCATCATGATATTTGCTATTTCGAAGTACGATTGGATGCACCTATTCGCAGCCGGATTGTCTGTTGGTTTCTACACGCTTATCCGTCTAACCGAGATGGACGCGAATCGTGGCGGGGCACTGATTACAATCGTGGGTATTCTTATTGCAATTATCTTAGTGCAAGTGCAGCGTCTAAACAGATTTAAGATTATGATACGGCGGACCAGAATGTGGGGCTCTGGATTGCTCCTCTCTATCATATCGATTCTTATTCTTTTGACACCGTCTTCAATATCGGGCAACAAGTCGCAAAGTAACCAACGAGTAGACAATATCACAAGTCAATCGAGTGGGGAGAGTGGGAGTCAGTCGAGTGGCGATGTCGAGGATTCCCATATAATGGTTGAGTCAGTTACTGACATTGTTGCTGGAATAAGTCTTCCTGTTTTTGATCTATCAACGTTGGGTATTCGTGCAGCGCAATACGCTGTGGCTGTGGTGATTTTATTTGAGCATCCACTAACTGGTGTGGGCGGTGGGAATTTCGCGTATCTTGGTCTTGACTATGGTCTACCACTTCTTGAGGGGCTGGGCCGGACTTATGCAGTCCACAATGCGTATCTTGCCATCTTGGCAGAAACAGGGATCATTGGATTCCTATTTTTTATATCGGTTCTTGCATCGGGATTAATCGCTGCCGCTAGACTGGCGAGATCTCAAATAATCCCGCAGTGGGTAACTATCGGAAGTGGGTGTGGTTTACTTGGAGTTTACGCAGTCATGTTTTGGAATGTCTCGCATGTATCCGTTCCAAACTGGATTCCAATGTTAGTACTAATCGGGGCTCTTGTGGGTGCTCATCAGCGGCAGTACTTCGAAAAATCATAGATGAATTTAATATTTGTTTAGAAAAATACGATTTAAAATAGCTACATTGGGAAAATTTTTTTTAATCGCATTTTAATGATAATGAGTTATCCAGAAATATCCCAGAAACATGTAATATAACCGATCAAAAGTTCCAGGCATCGAATTCTTACCGCAGTCGGACGTGAACTTGTCTTAGCAACAATTGTAGGCTGAATTGTACAATATGCAAATTAAAACTATCTGTGTTGTTCAGCTAGCTCACAAATCAATCATTCAACAAGGCTACCCCTTGGCAATTGTTCATTGGACAGGGGTATCGAAACAAAGTCTTAATACAGACTGTAAATAACTGTTTAATATCCCGGTTTCGAACGATGTACAGTTTAGAAGAGATACTCCGTGGACTTCGCCGCCCGACCCGTATTTTGAGAGAATTTAACCGCATGCTCTCTCGTTATTCGACGACTGGCGTTGAAGTATTTGGCCAAGATTGGGATAACCTCATTGTCCTTGATGCCTGCCGGTACGATTATTTTGAAGACATATGTGAGATTGATGGAGAGTTGCAGAAGCAAATATCGAGGGGATCGGCTACTCGAGAGTGGGTGGAAGCTAATTTTGACCAACTCCTGTACGACACAGTATATATTTCAGCAAACGGATGGTTCCTGCAACTAGGCTTCAGTGATAATCTTCACGCGTACGTCTCACTGCATCAGGAAGAGTACCGTAACGACGTGGGTACTGTTCCACCAAGCGTGGTTACAGAGGCTGCAATCAAAGCGGCCGAAGAATATCCAAACAAACGACTCATAGTTCACTATGTCCAGCCACATGCACCCTACATGGGGCCGACGGGACGGGAGTATTTTGATGGCATGCGCGGTACAGCCATTCGTAATATATTGCGCGAAATTGACGATCCAAAAAAAAAGAAAATTTCGAAGTTAAAGAAGGCATATCGGGAGAATCTTCAACTCGTTCTTGACGATGTCGACAAGCTTCTTGATGCTGTCGACGGAAAGACGGTCGTAACTGCTGATCACGGCGAGCTGCTTGGAGAACGGCACTCGACTCTGCCGCTCAGGGAATACGGCCATCCTATCGGTATTCGGGTACCAGAACTAGTCGAAGTGCCGTGGTTGGTGCATGAATCGGGCACTAGACGAAGCATTGTTTCGGAGAAGCCGGACCACGAGCGGGTAGAATCGATGGAAGAGGTCGAGTCACTGCTACGAGATCTAGGGTATCGTTGATTTTTAACAAGTAGTAAATTACACGTCCCTCAAAAAGCTGTCGAACGTAATCGCTAATGATCTAACCTCACGCCTGATGAATACTTTCCGTCGTATTACGACGGTGTGTTGGTGTTCAAATAAGGGTTGAAGAATGAGGAGTTACGTTTTCAAAGAGGTTTATGCCCGAAATGAACGCCTGAGTTGAGATATCGACCGAATCAAATTAGATTTTGTAGAACGAGAAGCGACACCGGAGTTTCTGATGAAGCTCAGTATCGAGCTGCATCTGTCCAGTCTCTCACTTTCGAATATTGTTCGTGTTTGTGAGATATTTGCTATCAAACACGCTCGATCTACCGAGCACAACTGGGTTCATAAGCCGGTCTACTGCCCGAATCCGAAAAGAATCCGGATCACGTGGCGGTTGATGAGATGGTGATCTGACTCGATGATGAGCTGTATTGGCTGTGTGCTGCGGTCGATCCAGAAACAACGAATTGCTGCATACAAGCCTCGAATCAACTCCAAATATTGTTATCGCTCAAATATTTCTCGCTGAGGTCGGCGAGAAACACGACGTTTTTGAAGCAGTGTTTCTCGTTGATAGATTATATTTGTTACAGGCTGCGTGCTATTGAGTGGGCTACGATTATAGACATGAAAAATATGGAAACTAAAACGCTGTCGAACGTGTTTTTTGTGAGATAAAACGTTGAGCGGTCCGTTTCTCGAATTGTTTCAGCAACGCCACAGCATAGACCACTAACGACTGGATCAAATAGTTTAGGTTCGCATAGGATCAGCTTATCCGAACACTCCTTGTATTGCACTACACATGCAAAATTGACTAGGATAATCACTATGTGGGTACAGGTGGGACCGCAAAAGTGGCCAATTCACTATCAGTCAAACATCTTCTTAGCTCTCAGCGAGAATTAAACTTAAAACTCATTCTTTTTGGTATCTCGAGCAAACTCGCTGGATACCTTCTTCAAAATCAGTCTTAGGCCTCCATCCAGTCGTTTCATACAGCTTCGACGCATCCGCACAGGTATCGTGGACGTACACCGAGTCAGGAATCGGATTCTCAACGTACTGAGCATCAATGTTTGTCCCTAACTCCGCGTTCAATAGGTCAACGACTTCGTTGAACGAATACCGTTCGCCGGTGCCGACGTTGTATATACCATTTAATTGACAATCTGCAGCAAGTTTAAGAGCCGTCACGACATCAGAGACATGCGTGAAATCTCGCGTCTGATCGCCGTCACCGTACAGTATTGGCGGCTTGTCATTTGCAATTTTATCAGCGAACTGTGCGATCACGTTCGCGTATTCACCCTTATGTTCTTCCGCGCCACCATATCCCTGATACACCGAAAAAAACCGTAGCCCAGCTATCGACATTCCGTAGTGATTAGAAAAGTATTCTCCGTACTGTTCACGTGCTAACTTTGAGGCCTCATAGCCTGTATTCACCGACACTTCCATTTCTTCAGATGAGGGCTCGGCTTGGGTTCCGTAAATTGACGACGTTGAAGCGTAGACAACCGTCTCACAGCCTTGCTGTCGAGCCTGTTCGACAACGTTGACAAACCCCTCGACATTAACTCGGGCGCCACGCTGTTGGTTTTTTTCGTGCATCGCATACGACGATAGCGCCGCCAGATGAAAGACAACATCCACGTCGGTTGGTAGCTCATCTTCAAGCACACTCCGCTCGTGAAAAGTAATTTGATCATTAAGATTTGTCGGTGTCCCCAAATAACAATCATCAATGACAACGACATCATTATTCGATGCCAACGCGTTCGCGAGGTTCGAACCGATGAATCCGGCACCTCCAGTCACCAGCACACGTTTATTTTCCATACTAAATTATTCGTCGAACGAATCAAAAACGTTCTTATTTCTCAGGATTATATTTATCTGAATAGGAAGTCATAGAGTCTTTGCACGGCTGCAACCGAACGTGCACTGTTGCCCGGAAACCATGCAGCCCAGTACAGGACAATCGTCTTGTAGTCAAGTGGAGTCACGTGAAGGCTTCGAGTTAGGTGCTGACGCGCCTGCCTTTTTTCGTTATTTTCAAGAAACTCCCGTCCGGCACCTCGCTCAGACTTGGCACGCATTTTCTGGAGTGGATCACACAGATCAGGATACTGTTCCATGAGAATAGTCGTCCCAGAACGCATATTTCGGTACATACGCTGTCTATCGGCGGTAATCGATTCGTCGTGATTCCGGTAGACCGTCAACGGTTCGCTGATGGCAACCGGAGCATGCGAGCGGAACGTTTCAACATAAAATACCACATCTTCCCACGCATCTAATTTCTCGTTGAATGGTCTGTTTGGTAACGACGTGCGCCGAAACACAACTGTCGACGGCGTAACCGTAATACGGCGGTTGATTCTGTCGATGGCTGCATTGCTTGGATCCCCACTCGTCCGGTCGTGACAGGTGACAGAGCACGACTCATCATCAAATCGAACTCGGTACGTTGCAGTGTAAGAGATGACTTTCTCATCTCCCAACGCGGCCATTTGCGTTTCTAACTTGCGTGGATGCCAATAGTCATCGGCATCAAGCAGCGCCACGAACTCACCTTCAGCAGCCTCGATTGCGTCATTACGGGCCCGCGAAAGCCCAAGCCGATCCTGCCCAATATAGTGAATCCACTCACGGTCTTCGGCCAGCGTCTCGACCCACGAAACACGCGATGAATCGACGATAATCATCTCCACGTTCGAGTGCGTCTGCGCGCCGACGCTCTGGAGGCCTTCTGGCAAAAAATGGCTATCGTTGTAAGTGGGAATGACGACGGACACGAGCGGTCCCGTCCCGTCCATCCGCTTAGGGAGGCGCAGTTCGTCCGCCGTCGTCGGAACCCGTTCACGAGACGGACGACGGAGCGCCCGCTCAGGTATCGACTCGGGTGTTGCGTCGGAGAATGCATCGAGCCAATCCATCTCGTATCCTGAAACTCAGCAGTGAATATAAATAATCTACCATTTTACGGAATAGACAGAGTCCTTGATACGAATCCACGCAATCAAAAATCGTGGCTACGACCGACCAAACGCATTCCGGAGTGCTCGCAGCCATCTAAGCGAGACGGTCTCCTGAACTGGCGACAACGTTACGAACAACAGGACCCACGCTTTGGCACGGGACGGACGACGACGAACTGTATTCCAGAGGTACCACCGGGCCAGGGGATCGAAACCACTGTCAAGACACCGATTGCCGATCCGGTAGCGGAGTTCCAAACGGTCCGCGTCTGGGCAGTGAACGATAGCCGACTGGAAGGTATGGTGTGCAATCTGTGGTTCATTCAGTGCGAGCGACGCGATTCCGATTCGGTAGTACCGCTGGCTGACTGGAGATGCTGTAAGAACTGACTGATGCTTGGCGAGGAGGCGACGCTCTCCCTGCCGAACAACCTCTGGGTTATCTTGAATCCCTGAAACGGTATCGTCTTTCCGAGCCAGCACTCGATCAATCCCGACCAAATCGAAGTGTTCGGCAAGCCGCAACTGAAAGTCGTAATCGACCGCAGAGTCGAATGATTCATCGAATCCACCAACTGTATCAACTGCATCAGCCCGATACATCGTATTTGAATTACCAACAATCAAATTACGATCCGCTAAATCGGACTGCGTAATAAGCGTTTTTGGAACATGACCACCTACTGAACCATCAGAAGTTCGTCGAAACCGGTGGTAGACGCCGCCGACGTTAGATCCGGCAGAATCGAGGATTCGAGAGGTTTCGGCCAGCCGATCTGGAAAGTACACATCATCCGAATCGAGAAAAGAGATGTATTCGCCAGTCGAGATTTCGATACCGCGATTCAGTGCCGCTGCAACTCCCCGGTTCTCCGACAGCTGCGTATACCGTAAGCGGTCGTGGTCGCATGCCTGGACCGTCGCTCGTGTATCATCTGTCGATCCATCATCAACAATAATGTGTTCATACTTCTGATAGCGTTGCTGGTGGACTGATTCGATTGCCCGCCAGAGCACTTCGGCCCGGTTGTATGTTGGCGTAAGAACACTAACCGTCGTCACGGTCGTTGTCTGTTAGGAAGAAATAAATATATGCTGTACGCCCGCTTGGAAAACAGCGAGCCAGCTAATTTCCTCGGGGCTATTTATATTGTGACGTGTTTTGGCCACTCGGATGAACGTACTCGTGACTGGTGGTGCAGGATTTATTGGTTCTCACCTCGCAGAATCCCTTCTTGAGGCGGATAACGATGTACTCGTTGTGGATAATTTTGCGAACAGCGCTCGGAAATGGGTTCCAAACAACGCGGCGGTTATCGAGGCTGATCTGACGAACCGAGAGGCTGTAGAGAAGGTGGTTACTGCTGACCTCGACATGGTCTTTCATCTCGCTGCTCGGAAAAAATCGAACGACACTGATCCGTGCGGGCAGTTTGCAACAAATACCCGAATGACACACTTGTTGTTGGAGCAGTGTCGTACAGCTAATATTGAGCGGTTTGCGTTTGCATCATCATCGACAGTGTACGGTGAGGCCCCACGACCAACGCCCGAAGACTACGCACCACTGGAACCCATCAGTGTATATGGGGCGAGCAAACTCGGAGCAGAGGGCCTCGTCTCAACGTATGCACACTCCCAGGGCATGACTGCGTATGTGTTCCGGCTTGCGAATATTGTTGGTCCGCGACTCCGTGGTGCTGTAATCTCAGACTTCATCGAGAAACTCCGGACAGATCCGACCTCGCTGACTATTTTGGGGTACGGACAGCAGGAGAAATCCTACATGCATGTTACCGACTGCGTCAACGCGATATCCCACGTCGTCGAACACACCACCAAACAGTCAGGACCCGTTCATACGTTCAATCTTGGAACGAAAACGACGACTGCAGTAGACGAGATTGCAGAGATCGTTTCCGAGGTATTAGATGTTCATCCAACGTTCGAGTACACCGGCGGTGATCGAGGTTGGACTGGCGATGTGCCGAACATGCGGCTTTCAACTGAAAAACTGACTGCGATAGGGTGGGAGCCAACCTACGAGAGCACTCCTGCGGTTCGGCTAGCTACTGAGGAACTAAAACGGGAAATATAACGGGTTTGTGTTTATGATTTAGTTTGGGATCTGCGATAGTAAAACTACTGTGAGTAGCGGAAGACTTCCGTTTGTAACATACCTTGCCTGAATGCTTGCTTCATATTTCTCCGCGCCTACTGAACCATTGGGACTATACAACCCGATCTGGAACTAGACAACACGATTTTTTATACACGCTACGACTGAATCGCATACAGCTCCGCATACTGACCACCATTCTCCATCAACTCCGAATGTCGACCTGACTCAATAATCTCACCAGCCTCAACCGTATAGATCTGGTCTGCGTTCCGCACCGTCGACAGTCGATGGGCAATGCCCACAATCGCGTAGTCACGATCCATTGCTTCAATCGCCTGCTGAACCTCCTGTTCGAGATTCGAGTCAAGATTACTCGTTGCCTCATCCAACACCAGCACCTCAGCATCTTTCAATAACGCCCGCGCAAGCGCAACTCGCTGTTTCTGTCCGCCCGAAAGCCGAACGCCCTCGTCACCCAACTGTGTCTCATAGCCATCAGGCAACTCGTCAAAAAACTGGTCGACTTTCGCAATCCGCACAACTTGATCAAGTTCTTTCTCGGATACGTCTCGGTTCCCAATTGTCAGATTGTACCGCAGGGTATCGTTGAAAATATACGGACTTTGTCGAACCACTGCAATCCGTGAGCGCCACTCATCGATATCCATCTCGCTGATGGGCCGACCATTCGCATAGATCCCGCCACCAGTTGGTTCATACATCCGCGTCAGAAGTGAGATGATCGTAGATTTTCCAGCCCCTGATTGGCCAACAAACCCGATAAAATCGCCTTTCTCGAACCCAAACGAAACACCCGAGACGGCTTCTTCGTCTTGCCCTCGGTACGAAAACCGAACCTCATCAAACTTGACTGTCTGAATCTCTGCTGGAACTGTCTCAATTTCCGTCTGCGGCTCACTATTGTTCGCAAGCTCATCAATAAAGAGTTGCGTGCGAACCAGGTGTGGAAGGTTATTTTCAACCTGATAGAACAGCGAGTTCACGTTACTCACTTTAGGCCCGAGTTGGAACATCGCGAACAAGAACACCCCAAGCGCGCCGAGAGACAAATTTGCCACCGCGATTGCCAAATAAATCAGGATGAAGACTGAGACGGCAGTCAACAAGTTATAAAAACTGGAAATTGCCTCCTCATTCCGCCGCAGCCGAATACTTGAATCAGCGAACTGTGTGACTGCCCCAACAAAATCATCGAATAGCTCTGACTTCAACCCGAACAGTTTGGTATCTCGGATCCCCTGGGTGCCTGCCTGGGCGGTCTGTTGGACACCCTCGTTGGCGTCGGCGACCTTCTCTCCAAGTTCGTAGCCCGGTTCGAGCACATACCGAAACAGGAGCGTAAAGCCGCCGAGAAATACCAGTGCAAACAAAGTCAACACCGGCGAAATAACGAACGCGACGAGGAGATACATCAGCGCCAAAAATCCTTGCTCGATTAGATTGACCACATATTTGATCGTCCGCCCGGCATACTCCGATTGAGTCACAATCGCATTCAGAATATCGTCCGAGCCTTCCTGATCAAAATACGCAATCCGGGCATCCAGAGCATTATCGAATGCCCGCGTCTGTATCTCTCGCGTGTAGTCGATCACCAACGCTTCGCGCAGCCACCGAACGAGAAACGTTGCCGTCCACCGCACCGCAAGTACGAGGCTCACCCCCGCAATCACGAAACCCAGCGTAAAGGGAATCCCGAGGAACTGATAGGCGGTCACAAACGCAAGCATGAGGCCATCGGCTTCGGCTACGGGATCGCTGGCTTGGACGATCTCGACAATCGGCAGAATAAATCCGAGTCCGACACCTTCGAGTAATGCCGCAAAGATCCCACCAATAATAATCCCGATGGTGAGTTTCGGCCGATAGCGTGCCACCCGAAGGAGGGCCTGTAGTTGTTGGCGGCGACCCGGCTGTTCCTTCGCTGTCATTGCACTATGGTTCGTGTGTCGTTGTTTATACTCGTTGATCTATATGTTCACACACAAATCCATGTGAGTATATGAATATCTCTCAGACACCGTGTGTTCCGTCATTCGACAGGCCCTGTCTGGCGATACTCCTTACAATAATTAACTATTGAGCCGATGGCAGAAACAAACGCTGGCAATTCGAAACAACCGATCTCGTTCGGCAGGCATACGCACAACCAACTGATGGTCGCTCCAGCGCGGAGTGTGGCTGCTACACTGAGCAATACGTGGTTCGAGAAACGCTCATCCACGATTGGTTCAACACCATTACCAGTACGTTTGATCCATCGGTCATAATAGACGACTGAGCGACAGTTCCATTTGTACCACCCACGTACTACGATGTGTGCGCACGGACGCGGGCGACAACACCTACCTAGCCTACTCACTCACTCACTCACTCACTCACTCACTTCGCTCGTTCGTTGAGGAAAGAGCCTTAGCGCCTCGATTTAGTAAGGATCCCAAACCAGCTGTTCAATCCACTACACACCCCAAATTCCTACACTGAATCAAAAACCAGCCACCCTCAACCTAATCCGTAGGAATGAGGTTCAATCCCTCTTCGTTTACGGCGAAAGAGTCACCCTTACGCACCGTTGTCGAAATCAATTTTCGATTTTATTTCGATTACGGGGTGTTCATTTCGAAACTGGTGTCACACATTAACGAACAATGTCATCATGATTGGTAACTCATCGCGTATTCATACAAAAGAGGACCACGATGACACAACCACCTCATCTGAACCATCTATCGTCGATAGTATTCTAGATACCGAGCGGAAGACAGTTTTTGAAAACAAGCAACTCATTGATTCGAATATGATTATCGACTACAACCGGATTTACAGTCGTGATGAACGTCCACGCGGCCAATGACTTTCAAATACAGGACGTTGCTAGCCGTCGAAACGAGGGTCTTCAACTAATTCGTAAAGCCCCCCCTTATTCAACTGTTTTATCCAGCCCGCGTTTTTCAGGTTTCGCAGTGCGTACTCCACCTGTCCCTTATTCAGATCTGATCG
>LFCJ01001270.1_pt1 | contig 17396 bp, 19 predicted proteins | sample 643141 | NCBI WGS metagenome assembly LFCJ01 (sample SAMN03766243, study PRJNA286221) | soda lake metagenome | biome: soda lake; feature: Kulunda steppe; material: water; isolation source: sample B1-Br-g2 brine of Lake Bitter-1 | place: Russia: Kulunda steppe | collected 2010-07
CGTGAGTTACGGAGCGACAGAAGTCTTGAGTTCGCCCGCCAACACTCTCATCAATTTCTTTTTCTGAATGCAATATGAGTCTATTTTTCTCTCCAAATGCGTGCGACTATGGCAACATTTAGCGCGATCACATCCAGTAACGCAGTGACAATTACCGACGTCGACGCCGTCGAAAAGATTCTCGACAACTATTGTCTGGTTGGTGCATCAGCCGAGATCATCAACGAAGACCAACTCACGTTCTACGGATACGGTTGGCTAACGGTCAGCAAGTACACCGACCGGGAGGCTGGCGAAGTTTCAGAAGATCACGGTCATGCAGACCTCTTAGCCGAACTCGCACCGTACATAGCAGAGGGTGAAATGCTTGATCTACAGATGATTGGCCACGAGAAATTGCGGTTCCCGCTGAGTGCTGTACGGTACACAGTCAAAGACGATATCGTGAGGCATCACTCACTCGACCAGAAGGGAGAAGAAGTCGAACCCAACGATAACACGCTCGTAGAAGCACTCTGAGGTAGTCTTCGAAGCTGCACATACCGACTCTCGCATGGAATACAAACAAGCTCTCGACGAAGAAACGAGTCCGGGATACGTAGCCGGCGAAGTAGAGACCGGAACCATCCACCCACTCGAAGATCGTGGGAGTGTCTGGTTCGTCGAGATAGAGACCACCACAGGCGATCAGCATAAAAGACTCGTCCAGGTCATCTCACGAGCAGACAACGGACGGCTTCTGTCGCGGCTACGACCAAACAAACCAGTGGATATCACCGACCTTCCGTTTAAGTTGCGGCCCGGAAAGCTCCACTTATCGGAAGCGAAATAACTGCCGACTCAATCAGCTATGGAACTCAAAAAAGCAAGACGGCTAGAAGGGAAACGAGCGTTCAGCTACGGTACAATCGTTAACGCGACAATCGATCCAATCACAGACTCGAAATCTCAGTGGTTCATCGATCTTAGCACCACCGATGGACGAAGACACCGGGCCGTGGTCTCGGAAATCCTCCGTAGTGTCAACGGTCGACCCGCTGAGTTCAAACCAGAATCTAAAGTTGCCGTCGACACAGACCAATACAGCGAATACAAGTTGAGCAGCGATACGCTCCAACTCCGGTGATTTTGAACAATAGAGAATAGGAATAGCACGAAACTATATGTATCCATATATCATTTCTCTACTCGGAAACATGAGCATCTGCCACATGGAGCCGAGAGTATGACTGGATGTGGTGGGTCCCCTCCCAGAGATCCAGCAGTCTATGAGAACTCGACTCACTTCAGCGAAACACTCCGCGACCCTCTGAGATTCCTCACTGAAGACATGGTTGAGACGATAATTCGAGACGGTGTCGATTGCGACAGAGTGGAAGCCGGCCCCGGTAAACTCCGGCGCAAGCACAGTTTTGAGGGAGTCGACGGCGTTCTCGTCCTACCCGAAAAAGAGCCTTACATCGTCACAGGCTGGACAGAAATAGCAGATCTGGAAAAAGCCCTCGCGAGTTCTCAGTGGTCGTATGATGAAATTCAGAAGATCGATGCCTTCGAAAAAGAGCTCCACAAAAAACGGATCAGCGTGCTGGATAACGAAGTTGGCCTCAACCGAGCGTAACGTTAAACGGCGTACGAATTTCAAAGAAACATCATCGGCTTCGATAAGCAAACAGCAACTCAGATGACTCGAGCAAACGAGTAGTTGTCGCGAACTACCTCAACCTCAACAGTCACTTCGTCACCGACCTCTGTATCTGGGACCATCAAAACGTATCCTGTGTCGACCTTTGCCACCCCGTCTCCCTTTGATCCAACTGACTCGATTTCGACACTGAGGACGTCGTTCTTAGATACCGGTGGATCAGACCGGAAAGTTCCATTAGACGCAGTAGATCCGTTTGAGCGATCACCATCTGACCAGCGACCGTTTGTATACGACTGGGGTGCGCCAACAGACATTGGCTCCAAGTTCTCTGCGGGCTGTTTTGAGCCACTCGTCTGGTAGCCCGAACCTGACGAGCCGTTGTATGATTCTACTGGGTCAGTAGAGTTAGAAGAATCAGATCGTCCAGTCCTATTCGACGAAAAAAGGGCCACTTGACATTGCTCATGTGGACCAAGAGCCGGACTCATAGAAACTTCCGAAGTTGGTACTTCAATATAATATCGACCATCTTTGTACAGGAGCGACGTGCTGAACAAGCTCTGTAGATGGTCTGGAATATTCGTCATCGCTGTTTTTCAGTTGGCGTATATGTATTTAATTGTTACTGTAGTTTAGCTCAACAACCTCTTCCTGGTAGTGGCTTACAGTTGGCTATTTTTCTGCGAGGCATTGACGCTCCGCACTTAGAGTATCGAAACTCTCGGGCATTTCTACGTATTTCAATTCCATGTACCATCATAAGCACAAATCCAAGCAGCAACACAGTGAAGAATCAAACTACTCCGAACAAAAGCACGAACACGAACCAGAGCAATGTGCGGTCGAATGTGATGATGAAGATTGCGACGGCAGTATTATTACAGACAATAAAACCGGAGAGCAGTACTGCAATTCCTGTGGCCTAGTCGTCAAAAGTATCGTCGTCGACCACGGGCCCGAGTGGCACGCGAGCGATGCAGCAGACGCAAAGCGAACTGGGTCGACAGTCACCCAGCTACGCCACGACCAGGGGATTGGAAGCGTCATCTCGTACAACAACCGGGACGGATATGGTAACACAATCAAGAGCGGGAATGCGGCCGCTATGTCAAGACAGAGGGTGCTCAATTCCCGAGCAAAGTCAGGGGGTGGTAGAGAGCGAACCCTGCGGAAAGCACTGACCGAGATTTTGCGGATGGGAGCGGCCCTCGGCATCCCCAAATCCGCGCAAGAAGTAGCAGGTGTGATTTTCCGCAGAGCTCATAAAGATAAGTTGCTGATCGGGAGGTCGGTAGAAGGTGTCTCAACCGCGTGTCTGTATGCTGCATGTCGAATTGAGTCGATCAGTCGATCATTAGATGAAGTGGCAAAAGTGTCTCGCGTGGAAAAAACAGAGATCAAGAACTGCTATTTGTATATCAACAAAACGCTGAAGCTGGAAGTCCCCCCAGCAAATCCAATTGAATATACGGGGAGAATGGGCTCGGTTCTAGAGATTGAACAAGAGTATACTGCAGAAGCGAACCAACTGATCAAGGTCTGTCGAGACCATGAATTCATGATCGGTCGACGGCCAACGTGCATTGCCGCAGGTACGTTGTACGCCGTTTTAGTGAAACGCGGGGTGGAGTACAACCAAGAACAATTTGCCTCGGATTTGGAGACCAACGCAAACAGTGTCCGCGAGATCGCTAAGTACGTATTGAACGCCGATCCTGAGTTAGCCTCAATCGAATCTGATTTTGAGGAACTGAGAATAGGAAAAGCAAGAGAAGTGCTGCTAAAGGCTGAACTCTGAGTGAAGTACCTCGGGGACAAGCCCCGAGGCACTCGCCTTGCTTCTCTGTAGAGTTGGATCACCGTGTGCTCGTGGGCGATATGGTTTTATAAACAGGCTTAGAACGGATACCATGCTTCGTGAAGGCCACGTAGGTATCTCACTGTTGTTGTACGCTCCTGTCGGCTACCTGTTGGTAAGATACGCCAGCATCGATTTGGCACTTATCGTCGGTGGTGTCGTGTTACTCGGCGGCAGTATGCCGGACTACGATACGAAAACACGTCTTGTGAAACACCGTGGTTTCACGCACACCGTTTGGTTCGCTGGGCTGTTCGGTATTGTAACTGCTGTGGCGGCCTATTTCGTGCCCAATATTTTCGGGTTCGCTGATTTCTATGCGCTCACGATGCCAGAGGTCGCCCTCGTTGGCCTTGCTGGTTCGTTCGGTGTGATGACCCATCTGGCTGGTGATGTGATCACTCCAATGGGTGTACGGCCGTTCGATCCAATCTCACCGCGAGGAGTCATTCCGGTGACCGTCTCCGAAAAGAAGTTTTGCTGGAAAATCGGTAACGCGAACGATAAAATACTGAATCAACTTGCGATGGCACTCGGTACGGCGGCCTCGGTCATTGCACTTCCCGGGGCAATCCTTTTCTAATAGATCGAGAAGATGAGCGCGTGAATGGTCAAGTTATGCAGGGCGTGTGAGGCGATAGGTATGGTGAGGTTTTCTGTGAGTTCGTAACTGATCGCGTACGGTATCGAAACAACTGCAATGATTGCCACTGCAGAGAATACCTCCAGAGGCGTCCCACTGAAGTTCAGTGCGTGAGCAGCTCCGAAAATCCCACTCGCCACGATGATCGAGACGACAGCACCAAAAAGAGAGCGCAAACCACCCTGAATGATACCTCGGAATAGCAGTTCTTCGGCAACCGGGGCCAAAGTCACACCCACGACCGCTATAGCAACAATCAATTGAGTTGACTCTAAAGACCGAAAACCAGACGTCGGGGACAGGCCGAAATGTGATTGAACAAGGGTTCCACCGACTAAGATGGATAGGCTACCAAGAGAAGTGAGTCCAATTCTGAAGAGATCGTCGGTAGTGGGCACAGACATTGAGAAATGGAAAACATTATTTGAAGATCTCAGCAGTGCAAGGGAGAGCGTGATAAATCCCAACTGAATGGAAAGTAATATGTAAAGTGGTGTCACGGCGTATATGAAGTGAATAAAAAATATCTGTTGGAGTAACTAACGCGGTATAGGTGCGTGGGGTGACGATGTGCCATAAGAGCGATTTTCATGATTTCGATACCGGTTGTACTTTTTCTGGTCTGACTGACTGGGAGCGGTAACATCATTTCAATCAAAAGAAATATCCGAGACGTCTAGTATTGCCCTTGCCGCTGCGTCGACATTGAGTCGGCGGTTGCTTGAATTTCGTTCACGTGCACTTGCGTCACTTGCGACTTGAAACTCTATTTTCATCGTATCATCGTTGCTAATGTCGAACGTCGTAGTTTCAGGATCATCACCACCCTCCCATTCTTTCGAATCATTACCGATATCGATTTTAACACTGCTACTCACAGATGTATTCATGTTTCTGTTACGCCGGAAGGAGTCACTGTCAGAATCATATCGGGTTTCTCCACCTGCTATAGTGAACTGAACTGAGTTCTTTGAAGACACATCAAAATTTCTCGTGGCAATTCTAACTGTTTCATCCGCAGAAACGGCATACCGACGGTTACTCCGAGAAGACGAATCTGCATCTGCATTAGCTCGCATATACAAATTAGACTCAGTATTTATATTGCCACTCGCAGATGCACTGTGGTTATTTCTTCTCGCATTATCGGTATTTGACGTAGCACGAGCTTCCCCAATAAATTCGTAGTCTAGTATGTCGTCATCCCAGAAATTATCTAAAACAGCCCCGTCAAATAGATGCAAATAGTCAAAATCAGGGTCATTGAGCCCCAATCGGCCCTGAGTTATGATTTTACGCAATTCGGCAGATCTGTCAAGGAGTCCAGTAGCAGTCGAATTAGTGTATTCCGATCCCCGCCAATTAGGTGTGTTCCAAGCGGGGGAAGTACTAAAACCGATGTCCCTTTGATTAGATCTTCCTTTGATAAACCCATCAGGGCTCGTCGTAACGCTGTAATCGCTTTTGGGGCCGCTGCTCAAGAAGTTCCCTTGTGAAAGAAACTCATCAATAGCATTCGGATCAGAAAAAACCTCATACGGATCTTGCCCGTATGCATCAACAGAATGCAGTGCAAGTTGTATTATAGTCTCAGTATCGAGTGAATTGATCGGATCGCCAAATGTAGTGAGATTAACGAAATAATCCATCCATTGATCTTCGTTTTGCAGTAACTTATTCAGCAGAGATCTATCACTCCAAATTCTGAGATGAGTTAGATGGACACTCAAAACCCATTCAATTGTCTCTCTGTCGACGTGAGCTAACTCATCGTAGTCTATGAGATCTTTAACCTCATTGTACGTCCCCTCTGGGATGTCTGGTGCATGTTTCGCAACGTACTCGACTGTGAACTCACTTTCTGCGAGTTTTTTAACCACAGCAGATTCGACCAACTCCTTCCAAAGTTTTTCATTGGATCTGACTGTCGCAAGTGTGTCAAAATCATCTCTTACGTCTTTGAACGATTCTTTCTCACGTAAATTTTCGCTATCCACCCCTGAAAATGTGTCCAGTCCCTTTCCAACTCTGTAAGGGGAAGCGAGAAATAGTTCGAGGTGGTTATATGGAACTCCACCTTCTCCTGGCTTTGGATCAAACATATCTAACTACTAATGCACGTACAGTTATAAAAAGTTATTTGAACGTATATCCGCAGTACTCAACACTGTTACTCCTCAAAACTCACATCGGTAATATCTATACTCACACTGGCTGATGTATCTATATCCCAACCCCAGTAAGACCCAGCACGAGCATTAGCATCGCTTCTTGCTTCGAACCGCAACTTCATGCTATTTTCATTAGAGATGTCGAATTCAGTATCCTCAACATCATCGTTACCTTTGAACGTCTTGCTGTCGTTCCCTATATCAAGTGTACAACTACTTTCTGCGCTGGTGTTAACATTTCTTGTTGAGTTCCATGTGTTATAGCTATCAGAGTCTGTGTTTCTTTCGACATTACCATTAAGCCTGATCTTAACTGCGTTTTTGTTCGAGACATCAAAATTTCTTGTCTCAAGATAGACTGTCTCATCTGCTGAAGCAGTCCCGTTATTAGAGCGTGAACGCGAGTCTGCATTCGCTTCAAGTCGAATGCTGTTTGATGTGTCAATATTACCTGATGCGTTCACAGTTCTTCCACGATCATCACTCGATGAATTCGATGAGGCCCGTGCATCATTTATAAATTCATAATCGAAATCAAAGTCCCAGAAATTGTCCAATGCAGATCCGTCGAACAGATCTGTAAATTCGAAGTTTGGATCGTTTAGACCGAGTCTTCCTTGAGCAATAATTTTACGCAACTCATATGACTCGTCAAGGAGCCTAATAGCTCTCCCATTGGTGTACTCAGAACTTCGGTATCGGTCTGCTGACCAGCCTGATGCCGAAAATGGCATGTTCTTTTCGTTAGAACGGCCACGTATCCAACCCTCGTGGCTCGTAGGGACTCCGTGGTTCCGGGTTATACGACTATCTAGGCCATTTGACTGGTTGAGAAATTCATCCACAACCCCAGTTCGAGAAAACACCTCATATGGATCTTCTCCATATGCACCTACCGAGTGAGTAGCCAATAATAAGATGGACTCAGCATCGAGGCGATTTAACGGGTTTCCAAATGTGGTCAAATTCACGAAATAATCCATCCATGTTTCGTGATTCTTAATGAGCCGACGCCACAACGTTTGGTCCTGCCAAATGGCAATGTGTGTCATGTGTGTATTGAGCACCCATTCTATTGTCTCTCTATCAACATGGGCGAGGTTCGAATACTCAATAAGATCTTTTACGTCTTCAAATTCGTTCTCAGGAATATCTGGTGCATGTTTCGCAACGTACTCGACTGTGAACTCACTTTCAGCCAATTTCTTGACGACGGCAGATCTGACCAGCTGTTCCCACGTCCGTTCGTTGTATCTGACAGTGCAAAGCGTATCAAAGTCATCTCGAACTTCTTTGAACGTATTCTTTGACTCTAATTGGCTATCATTTAATCGGCCAAAAGTTGACAGACCTTGTCCAACTCCATACTCCGAGCTTAAAAAAATCTCGGCAAGTGTGTATGGCACATCCTCACCCGGTACTATCTGGCTCATGACTCCCTATTATACGGGCATATATTAATAGTTACTCTACTTTAATTCGGTACTTAGAGTACCGAGAGATGTCTATTTGTGGTAATTAAACACGCCTTCCATAGCGACCTCAGAAGACGAAATATCGTCAGCAGCATCGGGGATTAGCAAACAGAACTCGAAAAAGTACGGTTCGCTCTGATCCGATCGCAAAAGTTCACTCCAATGGCTTGGTTTTGTGATTATATTTGGGTCGCCCATATTATATCTCCATATCCTGAGCAGCAAAAACAGCTTGCATTGCCGAGGGACTTTCAGCAACCGCTAAAGCGGTTTGTTCGGACCCCATAATAATGTCCCTAAAGTAGCCACCGTCAACATTTGGCGACTGAGTGTTGTCCGATATAAAGTCCATAATGTTCAATAATTCCCACCACTGTTCAGCGACTTCAACATTCTTGGATTCTGCATAATCATAATTGGCTGATTCCCTAATCGCTTGTTGAAGTTCTTCCTGGCCAGGCAAGTCCCGTAATTCATCTTCTATACCTTGGATACTGTCATCCAACCTCTGTTCAAGCTCTTCAAGTCTTTCTGACCCCGCAAGTGAATTAATGACTCCGAGATTTGGATCCGCCCAATAGAGGTCTCCTTTCCCCAATTCACCAGAGTCGGTGATTTCGGCGACAATAGGCCGGTCGACTTTTTCGACAAATTCTTCCAGCTCTTCTTTAGAATCAACCTCGATAATAACATGCGTACTTAGCTCGTTGAGCAATACTGCGAGTTGTTGTAAGTAGCTATCCCCTTCAGTCAGAGAACTAAACTCGCGAAATGAGCTCATCGGATGGTCTGATACGTGGTCATCAAGTAAATCGCTGAGGGGTCTTCCCATACCCTCTAATGGATACAATATGTATTGAGTGTTACCCCACAAACAGAGGGCGAAATGTGTCTGCTAATGCCCGTGGAACCTTCACAGCCAATGCAAAAAATTCGGTACTCACACCGAAGAAGAAGTCATTACAATTCTTGAAGTCCGACGTTAAATGCAAGCGAATAGCGATACTCATCAGACATATTTTTCTCGACATTGTGCTCGATATTTGAGGGAAAAATGATTAGCTCACCAGTACGAGGTTGTACCTTGTGTTGAGCACCAAGCGGTGAACTACCATTTTCAGCAAATGGCCACTCGAAAGCCAGCGGATTTTGCATGACAAAATCACCACCATTTTCTGGTACATGTGTGTAATATACGCCCGAAATGTATGAAAAGCCGTGTTCGTGGCACTCTTGGAAGTGTCTGGGTTTAGCCGCATTTACCCACGATTCGTGTAGATGAAGTTCTGACTCAGTAGTGTCGATATCAAGTATGTGTGCATACTGTTTGATGTGGGGTATAATCTTCTGCAGTAGCTCTGAGAATCGGTCATCTTCACGAAGGATATTGTCAAAGACTCCATGAGAATTCCACGTACCGCAATTTTTTGCCCACTCTGCACCCCACTCGTCAGGATATTCTTCTACCAAACCCTCTGAAATTTGTTTGTATCTCTCAACTTCCTGTTGATCTGTGACAATCACTTCTCTAAAAAATGGTACATACATGAATGATTCTATTGGCATATAGCGTTCAGTAGAGCATACAAGTATATAACATTACAGATCACTCAGCTCTCCAGTGAGACCCCAAAAGCACGAAAAGATGTGATTCGTCGATCAGCAACAAACCCTGTGCAGGCGGGGTTTGGCATAATACATACCCATTTATACTTACTTGATTAATGCGATATATGAAACGTAAATCGACACCTGTGTTAGCTGTTTTGCTTGCCACTCTGGTTATATTAGCCGGCGTGGGGGTTGTTACAGCAGATGGATTTGATGGAATCTCAGCGGACTCAAACGACTCAAAAGTCGTTGTCCAGCTTGAAGAAATAGAAACGTTCAGCTCAAAAGAGGATTTAAAGAAACAAACTGAAGAAAGCCAACAGCCCGTTATCGACGCTTACTCAGAGGTTGACGGTGTGACAGTTGAAAATCAGCTGTGGATATCGAATACAATCTTACTGACTGTTGACTTAAACAAAGTCTCACTCGACGATCTACGACAGCACCCTGATGTAAAAAGAGTCGAACTTGACCAACAGATCAATACCCCAAAGCCTATAGAATCCCCAAACGTCGGGGGTATGTCTGTTGACGAAAAGACATACGGGCTGGAACAAATCAACGCGCCCGAAGCGTGGGAAAAATTCGGAGTTCAAGGTGAAGGCGTGACTGTTGGAGTTATTGACGGCGGAATAAACCCGGATCATGTCTCACTAGGTTTGAGTGGAGATCCTGAAACTAATTATGAGGGAGCATGGCACACACTACGATACCCTAACGGTTCGTATATCATTGATTCTCCCAAAGAAGGCCCATCAGCACCCGAACCATTCGACAGTAATGGTCATGGGACGCACGTATCTGGGACAATCGTGGGCGGAAATCAAACTGGAACTGCGATTGGTGTTGCCCCCGATTCAGACTTGATTGCATCTCTAGCGCTATACGAGGGGTCAGGATTTGGATTCGACATTCGGGAGTCGATGCAGTGGATGGCAGAACAAGAACCAGATATCGTTAGTATGAGTCTGGGAATGGAAAACGCATCAACATTAGATATTAACGAAATCAACACTCTAAGATCGTTGGGTATCACAGTTGTCGCTTCATCAGGAAATGATGGGCCCGATACGATTTATTTCCCAGCAGCGTATGAATCGGTTATCTCTGTGGGAGCCTCAGACATCAATAAAGAAATTGCAGACTTTTCAAGCGGCGGGTCATATGATCTTGGGGAGTATAGTGCTACAGAAGACAAAATCGGTGTGTGGGAGAACCCCCAGACCGTACCTTACGTAGCTGCACCAGGCAATGATGTGCTGAGTGCCTCGCATACTTCCGATGTAGGACTTACACCAATGTCAGGGACAAGTATGGCCGCTCCACACGTTAGCGGGATCATCGCGTTGATGCTCTCAAACAACCCTGACCTCGAACCGGAAGAAATCCAAACAGTGCTCAAACAAAGCACAGTGAACGCCGAGAATGTCCCCGACGGCAGAGACGCCCGATCAGGTTACGGGATCGTAAACGCATACGATTCACTTGCACTCAGTAACCCAAACGGGTTTGTCACTGTTGAAGAAATCGCCGCCCCCGAAAATGTCCAATATGGCGAATCAATTTCAATCACAGTCAATGTCACTAACGTCAATATTCTTGACGACAATGCAGACCGAACAGTATCGGTGATGTTAGACGATACAGAAATTGACACCGAACAAGTCTCGCTCGAGTCAGAAGAAAGTAAAGAGATCGTTATCGAGTACGAGACGTCAAAAGCAGATACCGACGTTAGTGAGATTATAGTTTCGACTGGTGACGAAACAGAGTCTGTCGACATCAATATTGCAGGCCCAGCCGAATTCAAACCAACAGTAGAGCCTGAAAACACTGACCAACCGTTTGTTGTCGGCGAAGAGAGCCTTATCAGTGTTTCAGTCGCTAACATCGGTGGCATACCAGACACAGGAAATCTCGACCTCTATGTGAACGAGACGCTCCAAAGTACTGCAGACATACCCGAACTCGAACCCGATAGTAGCATAACCGGTGAATTTGGTTACGTCCCAGTAGACGCAGACAGACCAGAAATTAATGTTACCGCAAAAACAGACACGGCGCAATCCGAACACATCTTCGAAGTTGTCGAACCAGCAAAATTCGAAGCGAGAGCTAATGCTACCGCATCAAACGAATTCGTGGTGGACTCAAACGCAACGATCAGTGTCGACGTCGAAAACGTCGGTGGTGTCGCTGGAACGGGGCGTTTTAATCTCACAGTAGACGATACTCTCGTCACGGAAGAAAACAAGAAGATACCAGAACTTGCCCCTGGAGAGCAAACAACAATTAACGTCTCTTACAAGGTACAAGACGAAGACCGCCCAGAAGCCATTATCACAGTCGAAACACCGACAACAAAAACGGAGTCTGTGTTCGTTGTCCTTCGGCAAGCAAAGTCGAGCATCGTAATCAATGAAGTAAACAACCCAGTTGAGTCTAACAACATCAGCATCGATGTGGACGCAATAAATATAGGAGACTTCCCGCTGTCGCAAACACTCGCTGTCAGCGTCGACGGGCTCAGTGGTGCAAACGTAACTGAAAACATCGAACTGCAAGAGCAATCGGCTAACAACTACCAGTTGGAGATTCCAACAAACGTAGGAGATTACGGAGTTTACACTCTCACAGCATCGACGCCGAACAGCACAGATTCAAAACCCGTTACGGTTGACCGGCAAGCAACATTCGCACTGTCCATCGAAGATATCAACAGTTCTGTTCCAGCAGGGGAAAACGTCACAGCCGACGTGCGCGTTGAAAACATTGGTGATGTAAGTGGAACTCAAAGCGTCGAAATGAGCACCACAAGCGAATCCGGTTCGTCGAGTGCTATAGAATTGCCTCTTGAAGCCGGCGACGACACCCAGATCAACTTGGAAGGAGAAACGACAATTGATGACCTCGGCGAAATCGTAATAGACATCTCAAGCGAATATGAGACGCTCACTGAAACGGTCTCAGTCACCGATCCGAACCCTGCCGAGATAACTGGCATCGAAGCGACACACAAAGTCAGTGAAGGTGTAGTCGAAGTCGATGGAACAGTAACTTCCGGTAGCCTCCCAATAGTAAGAAATTACCTCGGACTTGAATCAACATTCGTAGCATACAGTATGAACGTTGAAAAAATTGGGAATGACGATACTATGAGCTTCTCAGTCGAGATCCCGACAGCTGACCTCGTGGGTGACGGTGAGTACGTCCCTGTTGTTACTTCAGTTGATTCTGCTGGCTTTGAAGTCTCTGAGAACGGACCAGCCGTAACAGTCGACACAACGCCACCAGAGATCGGCATGGACACGAGTGATCTGGCCGGTGGAGACGGTGAAATCCACATCGACAGTGACCAGCCATTCGAGATCCTCTCGATCAGTGTTGATGCAAATGGGGACGATCGGACAGCGAGCGTCGAGACACCTCCCATCGGTCTAAACACCGATACAGTCAACCTCAACTTCGATAGTTCCCCATCAACTCTCCCAGCCGACTCAACAAAATTCAACGTGAGCGTAGAGGTTGTAGATGAAGTCGGGAACACGGCAAACGAAAACTACAGCGTAGCGATGAACGATTACGAGCTCGTTGCAGGGAATGCAACCGTCGTGTCCAACAAAGCGAGCCAAATCGACGTACAAGCTAACGAGACCGCTCTCGTTGGAGGGACATCAAGAAATTCGATCATCGGGTCGTCGCGAACAGCACCAGCCGGAACACAACTGGACGCAAACCAGATCAGCGGGGGCTTTGTGAACGTCAACGACATCGGCCTCAGTGATTCCGAATTGGAACAGGCAACGCTTCGTATTGCTGTCGACAGTCTCGACCAAGACGTCGTCGATAAATTCGGCGTCGAAAACATGGTGATTCTAAAGTCTGAAGACGGAGAATCAAACTATACCGAGATCGAAACGGAATACAACTCAACCACAAATGAACTTATCTCTGTAGTGGAGGGGTTCTCTCAGTTCGCCGCCGGTGGTAGCGACAATACTCCACCGAATATTGACGATGTTTCAGTATCGCCTGGGATTGAAATCGAAGAAGGTGATGAACCCGTTACCGCTAGTTTCGAATACAGCCCCGAGGGAACGGAGATCAATGTCTCTGCGACCGATATCTCCGTCAGTGGGATTAGCAATTCCCAGATTGGCGAAAAGCAGATAAACGATAGCAAAGCAGAGATTACGATTACTGATCTGGAAAGCGGAGACAGCGTATCTCTGACACTTACTGTAACGGACGAAGCCGGTAATACAGCCACAGAATTAGTCGAGATAACAGTCAAAGAAGAGGAATCTGGAAACGGCGGTGGCAGTGGTGGCAGTGGTGGGAGTGGCGGTAGCGGTGGTAGCGACGGCGGTAGCGGTGGTAGCGACGGCGATAGCAGCGGAAGTAGTGATCAAGATACTAGTAGAGACGATCAGCCACCTGCAGACGATGATGATAGAGACGTAGATGATGAACCAAGAGAAGATCAAGAGACTAACGAAACTGACGAACAGCAAGAAGAAACAACAGAATCAGAAAGCACGACAGGAAGCGATACTCGAACAGTCGACGATGGTCATATCACACACGATGAAGCCAATTCGGATGATCAACCCGCTGAAATCGATGATGAAACACCTGGGTTCGGCCTCGTCGCACCAATCGTGGCACTGTTAACTGTGCTTGGAATTAGATCTGCGAGCCGAAGAAAACATAAAATGTAGACCATATCGGTATTCTCCTCGATTCGCCGTCGCTGATTGGATCGGTGACGCTTCATCAGTTTGAATTGCACCGATAATTACTTATCTGTATTTTGTATATAAGATGCATGGGAGAAATTCAAAACGAGGAAGAAGCAGCTGCTGTACTCGGATCAATGCTTGAGGATGTCTTCTTGGATGCATTCTTCCCAGTAGAAAGCCCATTTGACTTGATACCCCTGCTGCCCGACGGGAAAGATACTGTATTCACTGTCGGTAAAGTCAAGATATCTGCAAAAGATATAGGAATGAAATATAATGATCACCAAGAGTACCCATACGACTCCTCAGATCAATTGATCGAAGATATAATCAAAAGTGTTCAAAAGCATGGGGACCTGTTTATTGAAGATAAAAATTATAAACATTCAATGACAATCAAATTCTGAACAGTGGATACTGAACAGTCGTTTAAATATAACCACAACAATTAACATATGCTTAACCTAAACAAATACGCTTCAAAATTTAATCGCAATAATTCTGGATCTGAGAGATTGGACGAAGAAAACGTCATAACCACTGACGAAAGTGTTGTCGAATTTGTAACTGAAAACTCGCTGTATGATGCAATCCCTGAGCCCGTGCCAGCAAACAAGGTTCTACCTAACTGGTATAAGAATTTAGAGGGAAAATTAGATAAAGGGCTGAACAACAGCACGGTAAAACGGTGTGCGCCTTTCATGGAAGCGTTAACTGCCGGATGGATCATACCTCTAGCTGCTGAAGTCGAAGTCAATATAGACGAAAACGAAATGGAGCTAAATTGGAACTTCAATAGAGAAGTCATCGGCAAACACGATATAGAACAAGTTGGGGGTAAAAATTTCCCGGTAGAAAAACCAATAATCAAATTCCATAACTACTGGGCAATCAAAGTCCCCAAAGGATACTCAGTCTTATTCACCCAACCACTCAACCGGATCGAACAGCGATTCAAAGTATTCTCAGGCGTGGTCGACTGTGATCGTTACTTCAATTACATCAACTTCCCAAGCCTCTGGTTGGATATGGACATCGATACGGTTGTTCTTGAAGCGGGAACACCCATTATTCAAGCGATCCCATTCAAAAGAGATGCTATGATTACTGATGCTCGTTCAAAGCCATTTTCTGACGAAGAGGCAGTAGCATTTGAAAGAGAAAAAACAAGGTTAGCTTCTATAGAGTCAAATTATAGGAATGAAACATGGGTTCCAAAAGATGGCACTAGAATGCTGGTCGACGAGTGAAACGTATATTACTACTTTCTAGGTGTGTACTTCATTCCATTTTTGCGTTCTAATAGGCGCTGGTGTCAATCCTAATTGCCACCACCACCCTAGTATGAAAGCCCGAACAAAATCCCGTGACGGTCACCCGTATTTCAATGATTTCGAAGAACTGCTCGACGAAAAGGAAAGAGAATTACGACGCGCATCCCTTCGCCAAGAATTTCTCAAGGTGCTGCGAGAGAAAATGTTGGAGATCGACTGTGATTACGGCGTGGCCAACCTCGAGGTCGACGGAGAAATCATCAAAGCAGTGATCGACGTCGAGAATGTCGCATTAGGGCCCGTTGATACCGTTCTGAACAGTTACAACTGGGATCGAAAATTCGATATGAGCTACAACCGGATCACGAATACAGTTGTCTTCGAGTTGGCCGGCGATGTCGATCAAATCTGTGACGACCTGGTGGTGAGTTGAACACCAATGGCTTCGACTAACGATGCTGCCAGCCATCAGCCTCAGCAAGTGTCGACTATCGTAGATCGGCTTGAAACCATCAGTCGCAGTACTGGATACGGAGTTCCGAAAGTCTTCATTGACTGGGTCGACCTCACTGTCGCGTCGTTAGAAGGGAACGACGCCGAGTATCTGTCGGTGCTGAACCGCGTAGTCTCCGACACCTGCACCGATGATGAACGCCGAGAGATCGCCATTCAGTTCGCAAAGGCGTTCACTGACCTGATCGATGGGACGTGCGAGCTGCAGCGGCCAATCTTGGGTGACGTCTACGAGGTCGCAGGAGCAAGCTCAGATCGGCTTGGCCAGTATTTCACGCCCTGGTCGCTCTGTATGCTGATGGCCCAGTTGGATATGGGTGTCGAGCCCGCCGACATCGAAACAGCCACTCACAACGATCCTCTGACGACTCACGACCCAGCCTGTGGCAGTGGGCGACTCCTAATCGCGTACGCGAAGGCTGTCCACAGTGAAGACCCAACAGCGCCTGTCATCGTCAGTGGCGTCGATAAAAGCGGTGTGTGTGCGAAAATGGCCGTCATCAATCTTGCACTGGCAGGGTTGTCCGGTTTCATCATCCACGGAGATTCGTTGACTCTCGACTTCTATACCGAATGGCACGTCGACTTCCGTGGCCAACGTTCCAGTATCACGCGAATCGATAATCCCGAGTAAGCAGGCTAGCGAGCGACAAGAACCCGAAATACTGTACAAATTTTAAGGTTGTGAGCGAACACCGATTTTGGCCGGATCTGACCAATGAGGCCACCGCAACCGCTGCTGCGATACCGTATAGCAGCATGAGATATAAATCGTCGAAATTTGTGCAGCCACTCTCGTTAGGTGTGTGGTGGTGAAGACGGGAGAGAACGGATTCATTCACCGAAGACGCGCTCTAAGGCGTCCTGCATCGGTTTTCGACGGCTCTTTCGCCGGTCTTCTTCTGAGAGATAATTCGAGTGGACAATCTCGGCACTCGACGAGCCCTGATCCGAAGCGATACCCTGCAATTGCTCGATAAACGCTTCAGAGGCGTCACTGTAGACAGAGTACCAGAACCGACGACCCATCTTCGCGGTCGGAATCTCGCCGTCGACGGTCACTCCAGCGCCCTCGGCCAGCGACTTGAAGCGATTGTTGATCGTCTCGGCAGTGACGTGGCCGCTAGAAGAGAGCTTCGAGGGGAACAGATAGCCGTTCCAGTCATCGCCTTCCAGGGCTTCGATGCGGGATTCGAGGACGTCCAGACCGTAGAGTAGTGAGACAGACCCCGGCCCGTTCTTTCGCTCGTCGAAGACGATGTGTGGATCGATCGTACTCTCCTGTTCGACGAGCTGGTCGTCATCAACCTCGAACAGCGTTGTCTTGGTGTAGCGATCCGTTGTCGCTTTGATCTCGACTCTCGGGCGACCGTCGAGAGAAAACCGTAGGCATCCAAATCGGTCGGTGGAGCCGATCATCTCACCGTTTACCCCCACACTTGCGCCCTCAGCATCCGCGCCGTC
>LFCJ01001271.1_pt1 | contig 17382 bp, 17 predicted proteins | sample 643141 | NCBI WGS metagenome assembly LFCJ01 (sample SAMN03766243, study PRJNA286221) | soda lake metagenome | biome: soda lake; feature: Kulunda steppe; material: water; isolation source: sample B1-Br-g2 brine of Lake Bitter-1 | place: Russia: Kulunda steppe | collected 2010-07
CGACCTCGAGGCCATGTCCTCGATCGCCGACGCCGTCACCGACCTCGTCGTCGAGTACGGCGGCTCGGTCTCGGGGGAACACGGCGACGGCCGTGCGCGCACCCAGTGGAACCGCAAGCTGTACGGCGATCACCTCTGGGGGACGTTCCAGGAACTGAAGACCGCCTTCGACCCCGACTGGCTGCTCAACCCCGGTCAGGTCGTCTTCCGGGACGACGAGCCGACCGGGATGACCGAGAACCTCCGATTCGACCCCGAGTACGTCTTCGAGGAGGGCTTTGACTCCCGGCTCCACTGGGAGAACGAGAACGGCTTTCAGGGGATGGTCGAGCTCTGTCACGGCTGTGGGGGCTGTCGCGGCGAGCAGTCGACGACCGGGGGCGTGATGTGTCCGACCTACCGGGCGAGCAGAGAGGAGGTGACCTCCACCCGGGGGCGGGCGAACGCGCTCCGGGCGGCGATGAGCGGCGAACTCGGCCCCGACGAACAGTTCGACGACGAGTTCGTCGAGGAGGTCCTCGACCTGTGTATCGGCTGTAAGGGCTGTAAACACGACTGCCCGAGCGGCGTGGACATGGCGAAGCTGAAAGCCGAACTCACCCACGCCTACCACGAGCGAAACGGCGTGGACTTTCGCTCGCGGCTGTTCGCGAACTTCGATCGGCTCTCGCGGCTCGGTAGCGCCTTCGCGCCGGTCTCGAACTGGATGTCGAGCCTCCCCGGGACGGGCCTGATCGCCGAGAAGACCGTCGGCATCGCGCGCGAACGGGAGTTCCCGACGTTCCACCGGAACACGTTCGCCAAGCGCGTCGCCGACCACGAGCCCGTGGTTCCGGAGGCCGACGCCGAACGGAAGGCGGTGCTCGTCCCCGACATCTACACCAACTACGAGTATCCGGCGGTCGGGGAGGCCGCGCTCGCGACCCTCGAGGCCGCCGGCGTCCACGTCGAGGTCGCCGACCCCCGCGACGTCGGCCGGCCGGCGTTCTCGAAGGGGATGCTCGATATGGCAGACGGCAAAGCCGGTGAGACGATCGACGCGCTCGCCCCCCGCGTCGCGGACGGCTGGGACGTCGTCCTGATCGAACCCTCCGACGTCGTGATGATCCAGTCGGACTACCTGAGCCTGCGTGCCGACGACCGCACGGCGGAGCTGGCGGCGAACACCTACGGCGTGCTGGAGTACCTCGACCGGTTCCGCCTCGACGAGGGGATCGACTTCGACGCCCCCGACGAGTCGCTGACCTACCACGGCCACTGCCAGCAGAAAGCCCACGCGAAAGACCACCACGCCGTCGGCATCCTCAGACGGGCGGGGTACGCCGTCGACCCCCTCGACTCGGGCTGTTGTGGGATGGCCGGCTCGTTCGGCTACCAGGTCGAACACTACTCGATGAGCCAGGCGATCGGCTCCGTGCTCTTCGAACAGATCGACGGAAGCGACGGCGAGGTCGTCGTCGCCCCGGGCGCCTCCTGTCGCACCCAGATCGGCGAGGAGTACGAGCGGAAGCCGCCACACCCGATCGAGAAGGTGGCGGCGGCGCTACGGTAGACGGCCGAAACGAGAAGCCGGCGCGTGTCGGCTGTGATAAAGACACGAGCGCATACCCCCGTCTTTAGGCGGGGTTCAAGCGGACAATATCCTACACACCCATCGACGACGCCACGGCTGGATTTCCCACCGTTCTATCGGTAGTATTAAGACGCCTACAGACCATAGTGTGCAATACGGATGAAGACCACACGGCACGCGACCTACAACCTCAACTACCACAGTAGTTGAAAGCGGGCCAAATCCGGAAGTCGATTCGGTTGCGTTCGTGTCATCTTGAACCATTTTGTTACGTTTTGATCGTCGGCTTAGAAGGCTTTCCTGACAGATACAATACTGCTCTATCATCCCGGTTGCGTGGCCGTAGAGTTGTTCTCCTTGTCTTGGACGTTCATCTCGGTACCGCCTCCTTCGGGGACGGTGACGTTTCGGGGCCAGACGATCTCTCCGTCGGCATTCGTCACGACTACCTTCACCGTTATGCCGCCCTTCTGACCGCCAATTCGGTTCTGAATCTCTTCCACCTCAGACTGCGTGAGGAACGCGTAGATGGGGTCCATCCCCTCGACGAGTGTGACGTCGCCGCTTTCAGCGTTCACGAATCGCTCTTCACGGCCGGTACCGGAGCAATAGCCTCTGCGTTCAATAGGCGGTTGACTGACGCTATCCGTCAATCACGTGCCATCGTCTGCATCGACGGCGCGCTGTACCGTCGCGTTCGCTTCCTTTGACATCACCATAACTCGTGGCGTCGCGGAATCGAACGTTGCGTATACCCCCGGATTGTACGAGAGCCAGACGAACGAAAACATGGCGGCGTCGATGGACGTGACGGAAGCAATATCGTCGATCGAGACGGTGCGTCCATCAACGCCGTACTTGATCGTCCCCTCCGCTGGGTCAACCGCCCCCTCCGAACGGAGTACTGCCACCAGAGCGACTCCACCGAACGCAACGCCACCGACACCGACCAAGCCTAGCACGCCGAGCGGCCCACCAAGTGACGTAATGCCGTAGATGACGACCCCAACGAGAATAGCACCGACCGCGGTCCACGGGAGGCTCAGCCCCGGTGTTCGATCATCTCCATTGACATCGGGGCTTACACGCCACATAATGACGATCACCGCAGGTGCGATCAGAAACGCAGCGGCCGTAACGAGGAATTCGGCGGTCTGCCCCTCCTGAATATGTTGCATTCGGGAGGCTAATGCGCCAAGTGGAAGGCCACCGAACGCTGCCAACGAAACGTAACTGAGACCGCGAAGCGCTCGTGAGGTGGCCGGTGTATACTGCCACTCGACGCGTTCCATGATTTACGAATGGAGGACATCACACATATATCTTTGAGATTTTACTTCGTATAGAAAACTCGGACTTGTTTAGACGCTTGAATTCATGTGTTTGGGCGTCAAGCGCTAGCTCAACGTTTATGAGACACTTGCTGTCGTAGAATTCGCGGTCAAGATAGACAACCATGGATTTCTATTCTGGATACAACCACCCAGGTTTGGATTCATCTATACACACTGCCAAATCTCGGAGCAGAGACTGATACCGAGGATGTAGAATGAACATGTACTCAATAAACAGGCGAGACAAGCTGCTTGACCCAAGCCCGGAACGGGAGTTACACACAGATAACCGCAGGCGGCACACGGTGTTGGTAATGGGAATACTAAAGCACCGAAACATTCGGCAATCCGACCTGCACAAGAATCCTGGGTTATCATCTCAGAAGAAAATATTTCTATACTAGTATGTTCGAATTCCTCTGTTAATAGGTGTTGGTCCTTAACATCATGACCAACAGTCGTATATCCACTAGTGTCGTTAATCGCAAATGCTCCGAACTGACCGGTTTCTACCCCGGTTTTGTGCGATATCTTTGTCTGTTCCCCATTTGTCACTTCTCTAGAAAATACTACCTCCTCCTTTGTTCCAATTAGTGATGCTTCAACTCTATCAGGCCATCCAATGCTTCCAGAATCAATCCATCTCTTCTCTTCTTCATCTATATTATAAAAGTCGAATGTTACTAAATCAATGAGGCTATCATTAATGGATAGAAAATTAAATTCACCTAGGTTACTAGGGACAGTGGTTGAAACAATTCTACCATCATCCACCTCAACTTTGTCAGATTTTGCCTCATCAACATGGATGTTTACGGGACTTTCAGAATTTAGTTTAGCCGATCTCTCTGATGAGGGATGTAACTCGTCTAAGATGAGTCTAGTCTGAGGCGCAGAAAAAAGCTGATCAACGTTAATATTCAATTCGTCATGTTGATCTGGTGTTTCGGCTGATGTGACGTCAGCTCCTGTCAGTAGAAGCCCGCTCCCGAATAAACCCAATAAACTCCGACGAGTTGGTTCTTGACGAGTCGGCTCTTTCTGATTCTTTTCCCGTGATTTTTTTGTCGCTTCCCAAATTTCAGAACAGCCACCGCCGTTGTTAACAGCTTCGTTCAGTTTTTTCTGGTGCTGAGTACCTTCACGATCTTTCATCTTGTTTCTGACCATGTCTTATAGGAGATAACTTATATATTTAATGGACATTATAGAATTTGAGAAGGACTCTGTCCAGTGCCGGAGGGTCACCCGTCACGCGAGTATCACAGGCTCCACTGCCCGTGTCAGCGCCAGCGCGAGGACTGGGAGTGGTACGGTCAAGCCGCTCGCGCCATACTTGCAGTGGCTTCACTCCTACACCGAGCGCGGCGACCGCATCCTCGTGCCGTGTACCGGCACCGCGCCCACAGCCGTGTATGGTGGGTGTCGATGGACACCGGCACGGCGGACGGAGAGCGCGATCTCCTGTTGACCTGCCGACGTTCTCCGGCGAGGGACCGACCGACGTTGCGGCGAACACCGACGAGTATCTCGCCGATGCGATCGCTAGCGGTCGTGACGACGAGGCGACCGGCGATACATGAGTGGGCCGGGCGCGACTCCGCTGTTCATCGACACCAGCGCGCTCTACGCGCGGATCGACGACCGCGACGACGACCATCAGCGGGCGTGTGCCGTGTGTACTTCATCGTTAGAGACGTTGATTATCACGACGCTCAACCCGTGTTGCTCAGCGACATTCTGCATGCTTTCGGGGGCATTTTCCGGGTTCGTACTCACAGCATTACCACCCGGAAGATAATCACAAATCCGTATCAAGAGCGGCTGATTCTCATGCTTCAAATTTCCCCTCGCGTGCAATCTATCCGATTACCCACTCTCCGGACAGTCCCGGTACAGCAGTCCTCCCACTATCGAACTCGAAACCAGCATAGCCCGCGTCCTGGAGTTCCTTCTTCACCCGCTCCTAATCCATCAATAGTTGTCTAATTGAATGATACTGGTGATAACTCCTTGCTCTGTACTTATCGGTGCAACAGTATCGATAGACGGAGTGTGGGAACGGCTGTATGACACCCTCTTACCCCAATTGAGGACTTCTGTACGTCCAGAATCTCAAATTCTTGCTCCAGCAGGAGGCCGCCATCCGGGGTTCGTGTTCGAACCGTACGCCTACGGGGCCGTTCAGCCGTGACCTCTACAGCACGCTGGACTACCCCATTGAGAACGACTACGTCACTGAACACGAGGAAGAACGCTAGAACAGCCAGATACGCTACTGCTACGAAGCCGGGCCGTAGATCAGGAAGGTGTTCGGGCACGGCGGCCACGACAATCTCCGGAAAGCCGCCCGGACGGTGTTCGACGAGTACCCGACCGATGACCTCGCCGACCTGGTAGAGAGGATCTGCTCGGAGTATCCCGCGATGGCGCGGAATTCCGTCTTCTGACTCGGACCATTTACATTCTCGTCGGTACTCATTTAAGTCCTGGTAGGCTACTAGTCGCGTACACGTGACAGGCCGCGGGGACCACGAGGAAGACATCGTCGACAAAATCGAATCTGACGCCAATTCTGACGACCTCTACGCGTCCGCCGGCCAAGTCCCCGCGAAGACCGTTCGCCAACCCGCCGACACCGATTCCGACACGCCCACTAAAGACCTCGACCTGGACTCCTTCGACGGCGCTCTGGAAGCACTCCGGCGGGACCTCGCCCACCGCTACGACGACGTCTCCGACATCATCAACCCGCCGCTCATCGACGCCGTCCCCGACGACGACCTGAAATCCAACTCCACGTACGACTTCAAACCAGTCGTCTGCGCGTGGATCTACCGCCTCATCGCGCCCTCCGACGGCTACTCCGTTGTCAGTTGGAAAGACCTCGCCGACCGCCTCGGCTCCGACCCCACCCTCGCCACCAGCTTCGGCTTCGACCCTGAGGAAACACCGACCGAGCGCACGCTCCGAGAGCAGTGGATGACGCGCGTTCGGCCCGCGTTCCGTGACCACGTCCGGTACCTCGCCGCCGAGTGCGCCGTCAAAGCCGAAGACTACGAGCTGGAGACTGCCGCGGACATCCGCGAGAACCTCATCGCCGACCACCAGAACGACGACGAACCCGACGTGGACCCCATCGGCGAGATGGAGCAGGAAATTAAAGAGGACGCCTACACCATCCAAGCCGACATCATCCGCGACATCTGCTCGTACGACCGGGACAAGTCCTTCGAGTGGGATGGCGACCTCATCACCGACTCGGCGGCCCACATGTGCCGTCGGAACGACTACGCCGAAGAAGGCATCGAGCGGATGGCCAAGGACTACGGCCTCATCGAAGAACACGACGACGGCACCGAGGACTGGAACGTCTTCACACCCCAGACCTTCCGTCGGACCGTTCGGAACGTTGAACGCACGAAAATCGAGGGCTACGACTGGGACAACGAGGACGCCTACGGCGCGCGCTGGCTTCCGGCGCACGACCTCGTGGACCCAGCTATCGTCCGCGGCGATCTCCGGGACGCCCTCGAAGAGGCGTGGACCATCGACCCCCACGACCCGGACGGCGAGACCGCAACGTGGCACCTCCGCACCGAGGACGCCATCGAACGCCAGATTGAGTGGCTTCAAGACGAGCAGGGCGTCATCGACGACGACGACACGTTCAACCTCCGCATCGACTACACGACCCACAACCACAGCCGCCACTCTTCGGTGAAGAGCGACCCACCGATAGGCGTCCACAAACAGAGCCACCTCGACACCGGCTACGCGTGGAAGGAACTCCAGGGCACCATCAAAATCAACGGACGAGCGTTCATCATCGCCTCGCTGTCCTACACACCGCAGAACGACCAGTTCCAGGGCGTCCGCTACATCCTCGACCGCGCCCGCGACCTCGTGAACATCGATACCGTGATGGCCGACGCCGAGTTCGTCGATACGAAGATATGCCGGTACATCCGCCAAGTCGGCTGTGACTACGCGATTCGGAAAGGCGCGACCGACTCCGTGAAGGGCACCGTCGAAGCCTTCGACGGGCGTGCCGATTGGGACAGCAACTGGACATTGACGAGTAGCGGTCGCCGCCGCACGCACAATACGACGCTCGTGGGACTGGAGAAGGACTTCAAGAGCGTTCCCGACCACAAGAAGAAGGACGACGAAGAGGACGAACCGGACACCACGCTCGATGACTTCGGCGACGATGAAGATGAGGTCGTTCCAGAGGGACAACTGACGCTTGACCAGGCCATTGAAGAGCCCCACAAGGACAAGGAGGAGATCGACTACTTCTGCATCATCACGAGCAAGACCGTGGACGGTGAGGGGATCGACCCGGACAACAATCCGGTCGCACATGATCCAGAGGGAACAGCATGGGGGATCGGTCGCCTCTACCGGGACAGGTGGGGGATTGAGACGGCGTTCCGCGACAAGAAGGAGACGTTCGCGGCGAAGACGCGGTCGCGTGACCTCGGATACCGGCGGTTCCTCTGGATGATGGAGAACCTGCTGTACAACGGGTGGGTAATGCTCAACACCGCTGTCGCTGACCAGAGTCCCGACCGTGACGATGACGAGATCGTGGTGAAGCAGGCGACGTACCTGGACGAGCTTGACCGGCGCGTTCTTAGCGGCCTGAGTCTCGACTTGGAGTTCCCGGACGTCGGGTACGGCTGAGGCCGAAGCGCCTTCTCGTGGTAGCAAAACGGTGAGCCGTAGCACTCGCCAACGAACACTGTTTCTCGGGTTCCGTCACTGATTTCTCCGCGTTATATCACAAAACGCTCACTTCTAAGACGGCGGATTGTTGCCAGTCGCGTCTTCGCCGAGAATCTTCACCAAGCGGGTCAGAATCGGTTCCGGTTTTGGTGCATACTTTCAACTACTGCTACCACATAGTGTGGTTGCCGAAGTCTCGCAGAACCGACGGTTCTGCGGACATCGCGGAACAGGGTTCCGCTCAGTACCGCCAGTCGGTACTCGTCAACGAGGTCGCTGACCATGTGCGAGACATCCTCCACGAGATCGCCGACAACAAAGGAGTCGAAATCCTCGACCTCACCGTACAGCCCGACCACGTTCATCTGTTCGTCAGTAGTCCGCCGAAGAACGAGCCGGCGCTACTCGCCAACTGGTTCAAGGGCATCTCCTCGCGCAAGTATAACCACCGATATGCCGACCACGACGGCGAGAAAATCGGATGGGCACGAGGGTACTACGCAGGGACCGCCGGACACGTTTCGAGTGAGACTGTCGAGAACTACATCCAGCAACACAAGGAGGGGGATTCGTGACCGAACTCACGAAGACGCTCGAACTCAAACTTGTGGACCCGAACGCGCACAAACGGCGGAAACTCCGTGAGACGCGAGAAGCCTACCAGCACGCCCTTCAGGATGCGTTCGATGCCGGATGCACCACACAGACCGAAGCGAACGACGTGGTGATCAACTACGACCTGAGCGGTTACGCGAAGAACGCCCTCAAGAAGTACGTCCCGCAACTCACGACGACATACAACGCGGGCGAACTTCACGACGACCACCCTGTCCGATTCACCAACGAGGGGCTACGGCTCGACCACAAACCCGAGAACGCCATCGAGTGGTACGTCAAAATCCCACACCATGAGGACTACGACCTCTGGATGCCAGCACAACCGAATCCCGAACAGCGGGGTTGGCTGGAAGCGTTGAACGCAGGAGACGCCACGATGGGCGAGAGCCGGCTGTTTGAGCGGGACGGGACGTGGTATCTCCACGTCACCGCCACTCGTGACGTGGAGGAACGCTCCGGGGTGCCCGCTGAAGAGCGGACGCCTATCGGAGTGGACATCGGGGAAGCGTCACTCGTCACGGTGTGTCACCGCGACGACCACGGGTCCCCGACCGCGCCCGAACTATGGGCCGACGAAGGCAAGACCGTTCGTCGGCTCCGCAAGACCTACTTCACCGCCAAGCGCCGACTTCAGACGCGCGGAAGCGAGCGTATCGCGGAGTCCTTTGGGGACGACGTATGGAGACAGATAGACGACGTGTTCCACCGCGTCACCCGCGAAGTCGTGCAGTACGCTGAATCCGTCGAGAACCCCGTTCTTGTTCTGGAAGACCTGACGTACATACGGGAGTCGATGGACTATGGTGAGTTCATGAACCGGCGTCTCCACGGATGGGGGTTCGCCAAACTCCACGCGCAGATACGGTACAAGGCCGTCGAGAAGGGTATCCCCGTCGAGACGGTGAACCCGCGCAACACGTCGAAGGAGTGCCACGCTTGCGGTGAGGTAGGATACCGCCCACGACAGGCGACGTTCAAGTGTACGAACGACGCTTGCTGGATGGACGAGTACCAAGCGGACGTGAACGGCGCGATAAATATCGCAGATCGCTACCTCAGTGGAGAGAGCCGTCCAAGAGAACACACGGATGGCAATGACTCGGCTGAGGATGGGGGGCGTTTGACCGCCCCACAAGACACCCAATCGGATGCTGAAACCCAGCAGGAGACGCTTGGGACGTATGCGTCTTGAAACCAGAGGGCCACACTCGGCCTGAAATCCCGTGGTGGGATTCCCGCGTCTTCAGGCGCGGGAGGAGGTCAACAGCCCATTACGGCTCAGGCGACGTTGAAGCCGCGTTCCCGGAGGAAGTCCTCGATGCGACCCCGGTGGTTCCCCTGGAGTTCGATGTGGCTGTCCTCGACGGTGCCACCGCAGGCGAACTTCGATTTCAGATCCGACGAGAGGCTGTCGAGATCCACGTCCCGCGGATCGAACCCCTCGATGACCGTTACCTCCTTGCCGTACCTTCGCTCGTCGATGCGGATGTTGAGCTGCTGTTGTCCCTTGGCCACGTCCTCACAGACGCAAAGCTCGTCCGGGAGCCCGCACGTCGAGCAGACTTCTGCCGACATTACCTAGGGGGACGTACACGACAGGGGTAGTTAAACGTGCCGGGGCGCAGATCGGGGCCGAAAGCCCCCCTCAACGCCGGAGCCGACCGACGATCCGCGTGCGTTCGGCGACGAGCTCGTCGACGAGTTCGATGGCCTCGACGGCCTCCGCCGGCTCGACGCCGTCGCCGTGGATCGCCCGCTCGTAGAGCGCCCCGAGCCGGTCGATCCGGTCGTCGCCGACCGACTCGACCGCGGGCGAGGAGAGGTACGCCCGCACGGACTCCGAGCGGGCCCGCCCGCGAACGTCGGTCTCGAGCAACAGCTCGAGACGACGGTAGGCGCGTTCGACGTCCCTCGCCGGCTCCCCGGTCGACCGCTGCCAGCGCAGCGTCCGCGCCCGGCCCGCCCGGTCGACGACGCCGCCGTGGCGTGCGCCGGCGACGGCGCCGACGACGATCGCGAGCGCGAGGATCGCGGCCTCGGCGGTCAGCCGGTCGGCCAGCCCCTCCTCGACGCCCTCCGTGGGAGCACCGTTCGGACCGGGAGCGATCTCCTCTTCGGGGTCGATCTCCCCGGCCTCGCCGGTCTCGTTTTCGAGCGGCGTCTCCTCGGCTGGGGGCTCCGTCTCGGTCAGCTCCTCGTCGGTCTCGTTTTCGGGTTCCGATCCCTCCTCGATCGGGACCTCCTCGCTCCCCGCCACGTCGACGTCCTCTTGCCCATCGTCGCGGGCCTCCTCGAGGCGCTCGGCGTGGACGTCGTCGCGGTCCCCGGGGGTGGGCTCGAACTCGACCCAGCCGTGACCCGGGAAGTAGACCTCGACCCAGGCGTGGGCGTCGAGCCCGCGGACGACGTACTCCCCGTCGTCGACCTCCTGGCCGCTGGTGTAGCCGACGGCGTAGCGCGCCGGGACGTCCTCGGCCCGGAGCATCTGGACCATCGTCGTCGCGAAGTAGACACAGTAGCCCTCGTCCATCTCGAGGAGGAACTCCTCGGCGACGTTGCCCGAGGGGCGATCGACTTCGAGGGAGTAGCTCTTCGACGTCCGGAGGTAGCGCTCGATCGCCTCGGCCGTCTCGTAGGGGTTCTCGGCGTCGGCGGTCACCTCAGCGGTGTACGCCTCGAACTCCGTCGAGAGGCTCTCGGGCGTCTGGAGGTGTCGCCTCTCGACGTCTTCGGGGTACTCCGTGCCGGCCTCCCGGAGTGCCCCTCCGGATGGGTCGACGACGGCGCTCTCGACGTTGTAGGTGTCGTTTTCGATCATCGGCTCCTCGGGGGTGATCCCCCCGTGGCTCGTCACGAGCGTGTTCTCCGTCGCCTCGCCCTCGACGGCGATCGGCTGGGCGGCGGCGGGCATCACCCCGGCTCCGCCGGCCATCCGGACCGTCTGTGCGACCCGGTCGTACTCGCCCGGTGGCGGCTCGATACCTCCCTCGTACGGCCGATCGTCGCCGGTTCTGATCCACTCGTCGCCGGTGAACCGGTCGTAGACGCCGGTGCGCCAGTAAGAACGTTCCTCGCTCGTGACGGTGAACCGGACCTCCGGGGAGAGGTCGACGCTCCCGGTGATCCCCGACCGCTCGGGGGCGGTGTCGAGCGTCGACTCGAGGCTCCCCTCGTCGCCCTCGACGAGGAACGTCGGGCTCGCTGCCCCGGCCGGGACGAGCGTCACGGTCATCGAGAGCACGAGCGCCACCGAAAAGAGCACCGTCAGGGCGTCGAGCTGGCCGACGGTGCCCTCCCGGCGCTCGAGTTCCCCGAGCCCGACGGCGCCGACCGCGCCGCCGACGCCGGCCAGCGTGATCGGGATGCCAGCGTCGCCGGTGAGCACGAGGAAAAACAGCGCTCCGCCCGCGGGAAGGACGCTCAGGGCGTAACGTCGACGGACCGCGAGATACCACGAGAGGAAGGCGGGGGCGGGGGCGAAGCCGAGCGCCCAGGTGCCCGCGTCGATCATCCGCAACACCGGCAGCCCCATCGCGAGCGCGACCGAGTCGGCGAGCAGCTCGTCGGCGGTCGCGACGGCGGCACCGACGCCAGTGCCGGCCGAGGCGAGGTAGTGAGCGAATCCGACCGCGGCGACGGCGGCCGCGAGTGCGGTCGCCGTCCGCGGAGCGATCGCCCGCGCGAACACCGTCGCCGAGAGCAGGCTCACGGCCACGAGCGCGAGCAGCGCCCCCCGGCCGCCGACGACCGCGACGACCCCGTAGAGGACGCTCACGTACGCGCCCGTCAGCGCGAGGACGCCCGCCAGCGCCCCGAGCCGAAACGGCTCCGCCGGGAGCTGAGCCGAGCCGACGCGACGGCCCACCGCCCGGAGCCGGCCGCCAGCGCCGGCGTCCGTCCCCCGGTCGCCCGCGAGGCTCACGCGACCACCTCCCGGGGCTCGTCCGCCCGCCCCCGGAGGCGATCGTACGGTATCGCGACGCCCTCTATCTCGACGACGATCCCGTCCCGACCGGCTCGAACCGTCACGTCGGCGCCCCCGAGGGCCTCCTCGTCGACCTCTCCCGGCCCGAGGACGGCGAGCAACTCGAGCAGCCGTCGTCCGTCGAGTGGCGACCCGGCGGAGTCCCGGCCGTCGGCGGTCGTCAGCTCGACCGGGCGGCCGGCCTCGAGCAGAAACCGCGTCACGCTCGCGGTCGCCCGGGCCAGCTCGTCTGAACGCCCCCTCACGCCGGTCGCGACCACCCCGACGGCTCCCTGCTCGCCCCCACCCGCGAACTCCTTGACGACGAGCTCGGCGTCGGGGCGTTTGGCCGCCGACTTCCAGTGGACGTCACGCAAGGCGTCCCCGCGCTCGTACTCCCGCAGGTGGTCGAACTCCTCGCGGTTCTCGGCCACACCGACACCCTCGAGCCGCCGGACCGCGTCCGCCTCCCCGCGGAGCTCGTCGGTCGACGGGTAGACGGTCACCGTCTCGCGATCCTCGTACCGAAAGCGTCGCTCGACCAGCCCGAGCACGTCGGTCACCGTGACCGTCACCGGGCCGACCTCGTGGATCCCGCGGCGTTCGAGGTCGATCTCGTAACGGTGGCCCTCGCCGGTCAGGGTCGTCTCGGCGACCGCCCCGTCGGCGACCAGCCCCTCCCCGACCGCGTCCGTGACCGTCGCCGCGACCGGCGTCTCCACCCCGAACCGAACGCGGACCGTCCGACGCTCGCCGACGGTGCCGGCCGCGATCGGCTCCCTGTCGACCGTCGGACGCCCGGCTCGACGGGTCGTGAGAGCGCCGGCGGCCAGCGCGACGACGAGCGGACCGACGACCGCGTTCAGCGACCGCGGTCCGGAGAGCCACGCCAGCGCGACGCTCACCGCGACGAGCCCGAGCACACACCAGCCGCGTCTCGTGAGCCTCATTCTACCGGCACGTGATCGAGGGCGTCGGCGACGACGTCGGCACCGCCGTGGCGGTGGTCGTCCGTTCGTACCCGGTGGGCGAGGACGACCGGCGCCTCGCGGCGGACGTCGTCCGGAACGACGTACTCCCGTCCATCGAGGGTCGCCCGGGCGGCGGCGGCCCGAAGGAGCGCGATCGTCCCCCGGGGACTGGCGCCGATCCGGGCGTGCTCGCGGGTGTAGTTCGACAGCCGGGTGGCGTACTCCCGGACGGGCTCGTTGACCGTGACGGCCGCGACCGTCTCCCGTGCCCGCACGATCGTCTCGAGGTCGGTCACCGCCTCCAGGCGCTCGATCGGGTGGTGGCCGACCGTCCGGGCGAGGACCTCTGACTCCTCCTCCGGCTCGGGGTAGCCCAGCTCGAGTTTCTTCGTGAACCGGTCGACCTCGGCGAACGGCAGCTCGTAGGTCCGTTCGGGTTCGACGGCGTTCTGTGTCGCGATCACGGCGAACGGCTCGGGGAGTGGGCGACTCTCGCCGTCGACGGTCACCTGCCCTTCCTCCATCGCCTCGAGCATCGCGGCCTGGCTCTTCGGCGGCGCGCGGTTGATCTCGTCTGCGAGCACGACGTTGCCGAAGACGGGACCGGGCTGGAACTCGAACTCGCGGCTCTTGCGATTGAACACGTTCACTCCGGTCACGTCCGAGGGGAGCAGGTCGGGGGTGAACTGGACCCGGCTGAACTCACAGTCGATCGACCGGGCGATCGACCGGGCGAGCATCGTCTTCCCCACGCCGGGGACGTCCTCGAGAAGGACGTGTCCCCGGGCGAGGATCGTGGTGACGACGTGCTCGACGGTCTCTCCGTTGCCGACGATCACTCGGCCGACGTTCGCCGTCACGTCCGCACAGACGTCGGCGGCGTCGTCGATCGGGAGCGGTTCCGGCGTGCCGACGGTCGTCGCCGTCGTCGCGTCTGCGTCGGTCATGGTAGCTGGAGATGGTGACGTCGTCGTGGTCGGCCGACGACTCTTCGTCCCGCCCGGGGGCTCCCGAGGGGTGTCGGTCGCTCCCGGGGCTCGGGGAGGGTCGGCGGTATTTCGGGGAGGGCCGGCGGAACTTCGGGAATCGAGCAGCGCCGGAGAGGAGCCCCGGGGACCACACGCCCTCGAGGGTGAGCTCCGGGCGCCACACGTCCCCCGGGGGAGGGTCCGGGGGACGTGACCCGGACGGGGAGACCGGTCGGACGGGCTGTAATCACCGTTATCGTGGTCTAGCACGGTCCGGGAACGTATATATCTCCGGTCGGCGTCGCGGGGAGCTGTCACTCGTGGACCTTCTCGACGACGAGCTCGACGTCCCCCGGCTCGACGCCGATCCGGGCGAACTGGGTTCTGACGTGCTCTTTCGCCGCCGAGAGCGCCTGCTCGCGCGTGTCGAACCCACGTGGCATCGGCGACTCGAACGCGACTCTGATCTCCCGATCGCCGAGCTCGAGTCGCGACCCGCCGCTGTCGACCTCGTAGAACTCATCGCAGATCCAGACGTAGGGGGCCTCGCCGTCGGGTGCGCCGCTGAATTGGGGGGCCTCTTCGCCGCGCTCGTAGACGGTCCCGGTGAGCTCGGTCCCTCCGGCGCGGCCGCGAACGAGGAGCATGGGACCCCTACGGGGTCGCCCCTCAAAAGTCGTCTGAGACGCGGCCGTCGGCCGGGAGACGCCGTCGGTTCGCTCACCGGGGTTCGAGGACCGCGAACGAGCCGTCGACCGAGCCGACGCCCTCGATCGACCGTCCCCGACGGACGAGCGCCGCGAGCTCCGGACGTTCGCCCTCGACGACCAGTACGTCGACACAGCAGCCGGCGACGTGGACGTGGCGGCTCGCAGTGACCGTCTGCTCGAACTCGCGGCGGAGGGCCGCGACCTCGCGTTCGACCTCGCCCGTCCCGTACCGGTAGCCGACCGTGACGACGCCGGCGAGCCGGCGTGGCTCCACGTCGTCGGACTCCGAGAGCAGCCGCCTGCTGCTCCGTCTGAGGAGCTCGCTCCGACCGGAGTAGCCGTGATTCCCGACGAACTCGTCGAGCCGTTCGACGAGCCGTTCGGGCATCGAGACGCTGACGACGGGCATACCGTCCCGTCGACCTCCTCCGTAGTAGATTTTGTTATTACGGTATCGCTGAGTAGTAATTACTAACATTGAAGGGGGTACGGATCATACTAACCTCGACTATGCTAGACGGTCGAATCCCGGTGACGGTGCTGAGCGGGAGTCTCGGTGCGGGAAAGACCACGACGCTCAACCACGTACTGACCGCCGACCACGGCCTCGACGTCGCCGTCGTCGTCAACGACATGGGCGAGGTGAACGTCGACGCCGAGAACGTCGCCGATCGGACCGATCTGGGCGGCGACGAGGAGATCATCGAGCTCTCGAACGGCTGTATCTGCTGTCGGCTGCGAGGGGATATGCTGGACGAAGTCGGCCGGCTCGCGGATCGTCGTGCGTTCGACTACCTGCTCGTCGAGTCCTCGGGCATCTCCGAGCCGATCCCCGTCGCCCAGACGTTCGCACTCGGCTTCGAGGAGGCGTCGTTCGATCCGACGGACACCTACGCGCTCGACACGATGGTGACCGTCGTCGACGCCCACGGCTTCTACGAGTCGTTCGACGGCGGCGCCGAACTCGTCGACGGACCCCCGAAAGCCGAGGCCGGACGCGTCCCCGAGGAGGCGTTGATCGATCAGATAGAGTTCTGTGACGTGCTCGTACTCAACAAGTGTGACCTCGTTCCCGAGGACGCCCTCGCGGAGATCGAGGCCGTGCTCGGACGGCTCCAGCCCCGGGCGAAGATCGTCCGGACCGTCCACGGCGACGTCGACCCCGCCGAGATCCTCGGCACCGGCCGGTTCGACTTCGAGGAGGCACAGGCCTCCGCGGGCTGGAAACACGAGCTCAAACACGACCACCACCACGACCCACTGGAGGAACACGGCGTCACCTCGTTCACCTACGAGCGCCGACGGCCGTTCCGGCCCGAACGGATCGCCGACCTCCTCACGGAGCTGCCGGCCGAGCTGATCCGTGCGAAGGGCTTTTTCTGGAGCGCCGGCCGGGAGGACGTCGCGATGGGGCTGAACAAGGCCGGGAGCTCGGTCCGGGCCGGCCCGTCGGGCAACTGGCTCGCGACCTTGCCGGAGGCCGAACGCGAGCGGTACTTCGCCGCCCGGCCGGGGCTCCGGGAGGACTGGGACGATCGGTGGGGCGACCGACTCACCCGGCTCGTGTTCATCGGCCGGGAGTTCGACGGCGACGCACTGATCGCGCGCCTCGACGACTGTCTGCTGACCGACGCCGAGATGGCCGACGACTGGGAGACCTATCCCGACCCGTTCGAACCGAAAGGGTCACGTGAACTCGCGCTCGCGGACGACTAGATGGTTCCGGTGACGGTGCTCTGTGGCGGGCTCGGCGCGGGCAAGACCACCCTGCTGACGCGGCTGCTCGAGGACGCGAGTCGGGAGGTCGCCGTCGTGGTCAACGACGTCGGCGCGGTGAACGTCGACGCCGACCTGGTGACCGCCCGGACGGAACTCGGCGGCGGCGAGGTGCTCGCCCTGGAGAACGGCTGTATCTGTTGTGGGCTGGGTGATGAGCTCTCCAGGTCGGTGATCGAGCTCTGGAAACGCCACGAGTTCGACGCGCTCGTCGTCGAGGCCTCCGGGGTGAGCGAGCCCGAGCCGATCGCCCGGACGTTCGTCCGCGGCCCCGCCGGTGGTCCCTACGAGCTCGACACGCTCGTCACGGTCGTCGACGCGCGGGCGTTCTACGACGCCTTCGCCGGGGAGAGTGAGCCGGGCCGGACGGGGCCGGAGGAGGACGGCTCGAAGCCGCTCGCCGACCTCTGGCTCGAGCAGGTCGAGTTCTGTGACCTGCTCGTCGTGAACAAGTGTGATCTCGTGAGCGCCGACGAGCGCGAGACGGTGATCGCACTGCTCGAGGGGCTCCAGCCGCGTGCGGAGCTCGTGACGACGGAGTACGGCCGGATCGAGCCCGGCCGGCTCCTCGCGACCGGCCGGTTCGACCGCGAGGCCGTCGGGAGGTCGGCCGGATGGAAACGAGCCGTCGAGGACACGGCGGGCGACGGACGTGACGGGGCCGAAACCGGCCAGGACGGGATCGAAAGTGGGGGTCACGACGCCGGTGGTCACGACCACGACGGCGGTTCCCACGA
>LFCJ01001272.1_pt1 | contig 17378 bp, 18 predicted proteins | sample 643141 | NCBI WGS metagenome assembly LFCJ01 (sample SAMN03766243, study PRJNA286221) | soda lake metagenome | biome: soda lake; feature: Kulunda steppe; material: water; isolation source: sample B1-Br-g2 brine of Lake Bitter-1 | place: Russia: Kulunda steppe | collected 2010-07
AGAGAGTCAATTTGCTTCGTCATTGCTTGAATCCTCAATGACCCTATCAAATACGTTCCAGCGTGACTCCTCGAGCGACGTGATTCTACACTGCAGGTCGCCGCCGTCTAGTGATTCACCAGAGCCGATTGGATAGGTGTCGAGCTCTTCAAACCGCAACAGCGCAAATAGATCGGACGTGAGAGCAGTTTTTTCAGGATCGAGATCATCGGTTACGGTCTGGTTGTCCGCTACATCTTCCTCGAGACCGGAGTCTGTGTTCTTGGAGCTCTGAGTTTCGTCCGGTTCATCCTCGCCCGTATGGTTATTTTTTGTCTCATTGAGACAGCCGGCGACAGCTACTGAGAGGGAACAGACAGTGAGGAAGCTGCGTCGGAACATATGTGATTGAATAAGATAGATTGGTAAATACGTTTTCCACGGCTAAAAAATCTCACTGGAAGAGAGCCCTCCTCTATGAGTTTGTTGTTGCGATACCTAATCTCAAGACTCAGGTCAATGAAAACCATTGTTTTAGTTGATTACTGGCTGTGGGTTCCCCTTCCGCAAACAGCTACTTGAACCAGCTAATCGGGTTGGTAACTCTCAGGACCGATTTTGATTCTACAGGCCCGATATTCACCGACGACTGAATTTATCATTTCTCTCGCTGTTTTTTTGTAGCTTCGGCCCCCTCGTTTCGAGAAGAATGTCAAAAAAGGAATCCGAGCCGTCACAGGGTGGGCTCACAGCCAGCCTCGCGGGAATCGATACCGTGTTCGAACACGCTTCGCTCCCGATGTTCGTGACGGATCGGATGGGGCGCTACCAGTTCGTCAACGGGGCCTATCGGGCGCTACTCGGGGTCTCAGGAAGCGATTTGGTCGGCCAAGCCCACGGTGACGGACAGCCCGAGACCGTTGCCACTCGACTGCGAGAAACCGACCAACAGGTGCTCGAAACCGGAACCCCTCTCGAGTTCGACCAACAGTTACAGATCGACGGCGGCTCCCCCACCCTCCATTTCTCGAAAGCCCCGATTTTTCTCGAGGGGTAGCCGGTGGCGGTTTTGGGGATTGCAACCGACGGGGCGGTGGTGACCGAACGCGATGCTGTGCTGAGTGACACCTTGCGGGGCATTAGCAGCACCCTTCATGACGATATCAATAACGACCTGCAGCTGGTGTTGAGGTATGCTGAAATGCTCAAATCCCAACAGGCTGGAGAGCCAGGCGGTGAGTACTGTGATATCCTCATCGAGAGTACGAAGGCGGCAATCGGGTTGATTCAGATGGCTCGAACCGTCGGGACGGCGATGGTACACACCGGCGATGCAACCGAGCCGATTCAATTCGAGGCGGTGATTGAGGCGTCGATAAAAAGACCGAAAGTGCGTTTCCGGCGGCGAAGGTCACTGTCGAGGGTGATCTCCCCGCAGCAACTGTGCGGGGGAACGAGCTGTTGGGGCCGATGATTGTCAACCTCTTGACCAACGCGATCCAACACGGAACGGATGAGCCGGTGGTGACAGTCAGCGTCACCGAACACGACGGGACCGTTCGCGTCCGTGTTGCCGACAACGGCCCCGGCGTCCCTGACGAACAAAAGGAGCTCATTTTCCAACAGGGAGCAAAACGACTGGGCAGCCCGGGGGCTGGAATCGGACTCTATCTCGTCGAAACAGTCATCGAGGGCTATGGTGGTTCGGTCCAGGTGACCGACAACGAGCCGACCGGTGCGGTGTTCGAACTGCAATTGCCAGTTTGGGAGTGATCAGTACCGACTGGCCACCAGTTTTGTGCACCCATCCCAGTTCCCCGATTCGGAGCGGGCGTCGATGAGGCCTCTCAGGGCTGGCAAATCTGTTGAAAAGAGTTATTATATGTTTGTCGAATAGAGTCGTATAAAACGCGCACTCGCATCGTTGTTTACCCTCTCGATGATCGCGATCTTCCTCTTGGCGGTCGTCATCGGGCTGATAGTCTTTTTCGGCCAGCTCAGCCTCCGGCTTGCCGTCGCGGCCGTCATCGTCACCAACGCGGTCATGTTGCTTGTGAGTCCGTACATCAACGACTTCATGTACCGATTTTTCTACGACATGCGGTGGATTTCACTCGAGGAACTCGAAGCTGAGACGCCAGCCTCGGCGGCTGTCATTCGAGAAGTGACCGACGAGTACGATTACCGTGTGCCGAAACTGGCGATTCTCCACGATGATAACCCGACTGCCTTCACCTACGGCTCCGGCCGGTTTAACGCCCGTGTCTTCCTCTCTGAGGGCTGTTTCAGATACTTAGACGACGAGGAGATTGCGAGTGTCGTCGCCCACGAACTCGGTCACATCACGAGTCGGGATTTCATTACGATGACGCTGGCGAACACGTTGGTTCAGATTCTGTATCTGATCGCGGTCCGACTGCTTCGCCTCGGACTCTGGGCCCGGAATATCCGCGATCCGTACATCGTTCTCGCTGCCTTTGGAGCCCTGACGTACATTTTCTATTACGTGAGTGAGTACGCAGTGCTCTATCTGAGCCGGGTTCGCGAGTATGCCGCCGATGAGTTCGCTGCGGAGTATACAAATCCGGATTCAATGTCGATCGCGTTAGTGAAAGTCGCCTACGGTATCCTCGAGACCGAGGACAGCCCCGAACTCGCAAAGGCGACGAAGAATATCGGTCTGATGGCTGTCAACGAGTGCAAAGAGGAGGGCATGCTGTATAAGGGAGCGAAGGCGAGTCGTGACCGTTCGCTGCTCGACCGTTCGTTTTTGTTCGATCTCAAAAACCCGTGGGCGACGATGATTGAACTCCGGTCGACACACCCGCTTACGGGCAAGCGAATCAAGCGGCTCTCGGAGATGCCGGGGGCGACCGTCTTCGATTTCGAAGCGATCGAGCGTGACCATCCGGTCGACCGCTCGAGAATGCGTCGGGAGTTTCTCACCGACCTTGCCGTGCTCAAAGTACCGGGTTTCCTCTCGATTGTCGTCCCGCTTGGCTATCTCGGGCTTGCTGTGGTCGGACTGTTCCCACTTTCGTTGCTCGCTGCTGCCGGTTTGTTCCTGTTGCTTCGGGGTGTTGGAAGCCTCCTGAAGACCCGCTATGCTCATCCTGGCAGTGACGACGAGGAGAAGACAACGCTGATCGAACTGATGGCCGACCCATATGCCTCACCGGTTCGGGGGCAAGTTGCTGAACTCACCGGCGAAATCGTCGGTAAGGTGCCTGCTGGACGGCGGTGGGCTCGCAATACAATGCTCCAAGATAGCACCGGGCTGATTCCACTCCAGTACCGAAGCCGACTCCCGATTATCGGCGACTTCCTCTGGGCACTGCGAACGGTTCCTGGTCTCATCGGATCGGATGTCCGGGCACGTGGCTGGTTTTATCGAGGGCAAGGACCACGCATGTCGCTTTCGACGCTCGAGACGGCCGATTCAACCCACACCGCCGGCTTCACGTTCATCGGTTACTTTTCGGGGGGGTGCTCTTCTTGCTTTGCGGCATCGGACTGCTCGGCGGTGGCGCTCTCCTCGGCCTGTAGGCGTTGCCCATTCAATCTGCCGTAATTGCTCCTTCGCCCCGAGTCTCAGGAATAAACCGCCGGATAACGGGAATCGTGAATCCGGCGGCGTCCTCGAGGAGGTCGACGATCACGATATCGTCCGGTTCGAAGCCACCGACCAGGCCAACGACGGCAATCCCACAGAGCCCAGTGATGACGAGAAACGGCAGGAGGGTGAGGGCGGTAAGCGGAATCCAGGAGGCAAGCAGGAATCCCCACGGGAGCACCACCAGTGGGAGGGCGGCGTAGGTTCTAATCGCTTCGGGTGAGAACGGCGTAATATCGTAGGCCTGCCAGAGGACGCCACAGATGACGAGGTGGACGCCAAGCAGCGAGATGACGCTGGCGACGCCGGCACCGATAAAGCCGTATCGGGGGATGGCCACGAGGTTAATGCCGATGTTGAGGATGAGGCCGGTGAGGTTGCCGACGGCGATCCAGGCAGTCGAGCCCAGTGCCGAAAGCGTCTCGCGGTCGCGGCCGACGGCTGCACTGGCAAAAAACCCAATGGCGAGAATCGGCAGGACGCGAGCGGCCTCGCTGTACTCAGCTCCAAAGAAAATCCCAATAACGGCCTCCGGGAACACAATAAAGAGGAGAAATGCCGGGAAGGTGACGATGTACACCCATTTTGTCGTCGTTGCATAGATGTCATCGACGGCATCCCGATTGCCATCGGAGTCTAGTCTCGAGGCCATCGGGAGATACAGAAAGCCAAAGGCTGTAAGCACCACGAGCAGGCCACTGGCAAGCGGGTAGGCGGCGTCATACATCCCGACCTCAAAGGAACTGCGAAAGTAGCCAAGCATCACGGTATCCGTCCGGGTGAGCAATGTCCCGACGATGCTCGAGACGACCAGCGGTGCAGAGAACATGACGAGTTCTCTGGTGTGGGTTTGGTAGGCCCCGCGGAGTGGCATCAACCGATTGAGTAGGAGGTGAGCGACCACGAAGGTGGCGACCGCCGCGAGCAGGTAGGCGATTCCGGCGGCGACAATGCCCATTCCCGCGAGTAACAGGATGGCGATGAGGCCGATTCGCATGAGTGGGTCGACGAGGTCGTGGACAATCGTCCGGTAGACCGTATTCTCATAGCCTCGAATTGCAGCGACGGCGATCTGAAAGCCGACGACGAACGGAAGGGCGATGGCAAGCACTCGAAGTAGCGTCACTGCCGCGTCGGTTTCGAACAGTGTTGAGGCGATCCAGTCGGCAGTTAAAAAAAGCACGAGGGCGGCTGACAGCGAGAACGCCCAGGTAATCGCCAGCCCGCTCACCCAAACGCCCCGTTGATCTTCGAGCGTCTCATATCGCGGGACGAATCGGGAGATACCCTGCGAACAGCCTGCCAAAGCCAGCGTCGAGGTGAGCGTAAAGACGGCAAGTCCGATTGACACCTCGCCGTAGGCGGCGGGCGTGAGCAGCCGACCGATAACGACCCGCTCGGCCAGCGTCACCGCCGAGCCAACCATCCCGCCGGCCATTACCAGCGCCGCACTCGAGAGCAGCGCCGATAGTTCGCGCTCGCGCTCACCCATTAGAGATAGCCCATATCCTCCAGTCGTTCGGTGACGGCCTGTTCGTCCGTTGGTGTTGCGGTTTTTTCAGTGTCGGTGAAATCCAGTTCCTCATAGAACTCGTAATGTGGAGTAAACGCCTCGGTGAGCAGTCCGTCGGGAACGCGACCGGTCATCCGTTCTGGGATCGCCTGCTCGAGGGTTGCCAGCGTGATTGGGGCAACGTCGGTTAGCGAAAGGGTGGCTGGAATATCGTCGGTGAATGCGGGGCCAGCGCCGATGAAGACGCCGTTGCGTTTGTGATCGTAGATATCCGCGGAGACGAACTGGCGACCGTAGAGGGCTGTCGAGATTTTGTGGTTCATGTCGGTGGGGAAAAAGAGAATATCGGGGGCAGACGCCGTGTGTGGGCCGTCGTAGTAGGCTTCGCGCCGACAGACCCGCTTGAAGGCCGGCTCGCCATCCGGCGTCTCGAGATGTGAAAAGATATCGATCAGCTCCGCTCGAACGGACTCGTACTCGGCCTCTGGGACGACGCCTGCAGGCTCTCGCCCCTCGAGGTTGATCCGAATGCCAAGCCGTGTCGGGTCAGCACAGTAGGCCCGTGAGTTACGCCAGTCGACATCCTCAGCAGCGGCGTTTCGAAGCGACGCTGGCGTCAATCGAACAAGAGCATCCTCAAGTCCGAGCCGGCTAGCGAGCGTGTAGACCGCATTTGGCGTGATACCGACGCCCGCGAGTACATCGAGCCCCCGCTGCAGTCTCCGATGTGATTCTGAGTTAGTTGATGACTCCATTCCAAGCAGTGAGGATTTCGTTGACTCGAGTGAGAGCTGTCTTCCCTCTGTGGTTGCTTCCAAAAAACCGTGTTGGCGGAGGATTTCGTTAACGTAGATGCTGTAGCCGGTGACGGGGCCGATGCCGTGGTCCGAACAGACGATGACGTTCACCGGCTCTGTAACTTGGTTGAGTACGTCGCCAACGAGGCGGTCGGCTGCCCCGTAGATTGCTCGGAAATCCCTGTCGCTATCGAAGTTGTGGAAGACGGCATCAGTTTTTTGAACCTGGATGAACGCACACTCCCAGTCGACATCTTCGAGGATGGCGAGGGCAGCTCGGCGGCGAAGGTCGATCAGGTCCAAATAGCCACGCAGTTTCTTATCAGGGTTGTCATCGGTTTCGTGACTCGAGTAGATACGATAGGGTTCACCGAGCTGTGTTTCGAGGCGCTCGCGGATCGATTCGGGATAGCCGGGGTCGGCTTCGTTCGCAAGATAGCCAGGAAGCAAGACACCCGAAAGCGAGGATGCCGGATGGGTTACAGGGACGTTCATCACAACCGAGGAACGTCCGGCGTTCGATAGATACTCCCAAAGTGCCGGATTGTCGACATCAGCGCGAGAGACGACCCTACCCGAATCGGGATAGCCGTCGTAGGAAAAAAAGCCGTACACGCCGTGATGGCTTGGGTCCGTGCCAGTGTACATCGACGGCCATGCGCTTCCGGTCCACGGCGGATGGGTTGACTCGAGGTCGGCTTCAACGCCTCGTCCCCGAAGGGCCCCGAGATGTGGAAGAGAGTCCTGGTAGCGCTCGAGATAGCGGAAATCAAACGCATCGAGGCCGAAAATAATCGTTTTCATCGATGGTGGCTGTCAGAAGCGTGATTGAATCCGGTGGTGCCTGTCTGCGGTGTCAATAAACGGATCATCACCTCGGGGGAGGGCTGACCGAGGCTTTGTTAACAGTCGTCTTCACCGCTAGCAATCTTCCCGTATTCTGATCCGTTTCAGCGACTACTCGATACACTCGATTTCTGGTGGGTTCGATGTCGTGTCTGGTGCAGATACCTCAAGGTCAGCAGTGGTTGACCGATCGAGTGCCATCGCCACACCCAGTGATAACGTGCCAAACAGGGTGATAAGCATCGATATTCCGGCGGTGGCCAGTCCCTGCGTGCCGGTAAGGAACTGTATCGTCCCAGCGATGAAGCCAGCGAGACCAGCGACGAGCGAAAGGGCACCCACCACGTAACAGGCGACGATAGAGCGGTTCTCACCACCCATATATTTCATCTGTAGCCGCCACCAGAACGTAATCAAAAGCAGTGCTGACAGTCGGGGGATAAACGTCCGATACCGGATGCTGCTTGTCTCCTCGCCGTACACTGCAGCCATCGTCACGTTGGTAACCCGCTGTTCGTTGGCGTTGAGATGAGCAAGCAATTGATTGAGAAAGCCATACCGGTCATACAGTGACTCGAGTTTGAGGCGTCCGATGGCCTCGCGTGAAATTGCCGTATAGCCGTTTTGTGGATCGCTAATCCCCCAGTAGCCGGAGACAACCTTTGTAGCCAATGAGAGCAGGGAGTTTCCAAAGAAACGAAATCGGGACATATCTTTGCGGTCGGCTGGCGTCGACAAGCGGTTCCCTTTCGCGTACTCAGCGACACCGGTCGCGATGGGGTCGATAATCCTGTCGAGAATAGCCGGGTCCATCTGTCCGTCACCATCCATCACTGCCACGACGTCCATTCCATCGGCGTAGGCGTGGCGGTAGCCGGTCTTGACCGCCCCGCCGTAACCCCGGTTTTCCTCGTGTCGAATCGGGACGACGCGTTGGCGTGTTTCTCCCCCGTCGGTTATCGCGATTGCCCCGTTCCACGCGCTGTTAAGCTGGTCGGCTACTGACGTGATTTCCGCCCATGTTCCGTCGAGAGAGGCGTCATCAACGACGTAAATTCGGTCGACAAACGCCGGCACGGTTCGGAGCACATCACCGACGAACCCTTCCTCACAGTAGGCCGTCACCACGACCGCAACAGCCTTTCCGTTATACATTTGGGTCACCGAACGCGTTCGAGGAGTTTTCGCCAACAGCCCCGCCATCGGGCCGCTGTGAACGCGAACGGACCGTCGTCGAGAGGCGCCCGTCGACGATCTGTGGTCGATTTCCGCGCTGACCACCAAGCGTGATAACGCGGTGGTGGGTGTCCTCGAGCGCCATCGCATCCCGGCCATCGACGATCACCATGGGGTCGAGACGCTCCCACTCGAGGGTCCCGAACGCTTCGTGTGGCGTGACGACGATTGCGCCATCACACTCGACATCAGCAAACGACTCGAGGTCGAGCGGTGTGGCGCCGTAGGCTCCCGGATCGACCAGCGGATCGAGCCCGTAGACTTTTGCCCCGAGTTCTTGAAGCCGGTCGATGACGCCCAGCGCGGGTGACGCCCGGGTTTCTTCGACTCCAGGCCGGTAGGTGATACCGAGGACAGCAACCGACGCGTCTTCGATCGCAACCCCTGCAGCCGCCAGCCCCTGCTCGAGCAGCGAGACTGAGTAGGCTGGCATCGATTCGTTCGTTTCCCGCCCCTGTCTCGTCATCCCAAGCTGGCGGCCAGTTTGGGCAAGCAGGAAGTGCGGGTAGTAGGGGATACAGTGGCCACCAACGCCCGGGCCGGGTTCGTGTAATTCACATTGCGGGATAGCGTTTGCTGTCGCTGCGGCCTCCCGAAAGGAGATATCGAGATCGTCGGTGACAGTCGCCAGTTCGTTGGCCAACGCGATATTGACATCTCGGTACACCCCTTCGAACACTTTCACCGTCTCCGCCGTCGTTGCATCGGAGACGATATGCACCTCGTTAGTCGTCAGTTCGTCATAAACGAGCCCCGCCGCCTGTGCACTCGCCTCGTCAACTCCACCGACGACTTTCGGATACTGCCCGCGAATATCTCGAAGCGCCGTCCCCGATGCCGTTCGCTCCGGACAGAACGCCACACCGAACTGCCCCGGCTCGAGTCCACTTTGCTCGGCAAGGGCAGGGGCGATTGTCTCCTCACAGGTCCCTGGCGGGAGTGTCGACTCAGCAACGACAAGATCACCGGGCGCGAGGCCGGCGGCAATCGTATCGGTGACCGCGCCGATCAGCGAGAGGTCCGGATTCTGCTGTGAATCGAGCAGTGTCGGGACGATAATGACGTGAATGCTCGCTCGCTCGGCGGCAGCCACCCCGTCAGTCGTCGCCTGCAGGCGGTCGGCCCCAACTTGATTGACAACCAGCGTCTCGAGGCCCGGTTCGCCGCTGATGTGACACCGCCCGTCGTTAACGCCATCGACGACCGACTGATCGACATCGACACCGGTGACGGCCCCACAACAGTCAGCATAGACGGAGGCAAGCGGCAGCCCCATCTTCCCCAGTCCGTAGACGGTGACCGGAATCTCACCGGCCCGAAACGCCTCACGGACGCGAGGTTCGGGATGATCGCTTCGATAGACCGAAACGCCGTCACTCACTGGACACGCACCTCCACTGTCTCGTCCCCGACAAGTTGCTCGATCGCTTGGACCGTCTCGAGTGCGCGAATCCCATCTTCGGCGGTCACAACCGGTTCAGAGCCGCTTTCGACCGCCTCGAGAAACGATTCAATCTCACAGCGAAGTGGTTCGCGGTTTTCAACGCGTGGACGCTCGATGATGCTCTCGTGGCGATAGCGATTGCGTCCATCGTTCGTGACGTACTCGGGGAACGACTTTCGATGGATGAGCACCCGCTGTTCTAAGTAATCGACTTCGACGAGACACTCTCGGGCGGTGATCGTCAGCCGCCGAACTTTCTTTTGGGTGACTCGACTGGCAGTCAGCGTCGCGATAATGCCATCGCCATACTGGAGTGTCGCGGTCGTATGCTGATTGTCAGCAGTCGAGGCGGCGACAATTGAGGTCGGTTCGCCGGCAAGCAGCGCCGACACGACATCGATGTCGTGAATCATCAGGTCCAATGCGACGCTGTCATTGCCCATTCGGTCAACCGGCGGCCCAAGGCGCTCGGCCTCGAGTGCTAGCACATCGAGGTCGTCGATCAGTTCGATGAGCGTCTGGACGGCCGGATTGAACCGCTCGACATGGCCAACCTGTAACACCAGTCCCGCTTCGTCGGCTTGCTGGGCGAGTTCACGTGCCTCCGCTTGTGTCTCAGCAATCGGTTTCTCGACGAGCACGTGCACGCCCGCCTCGAGACAGCGAATCACTACCGACCGGTGGGCGGCCGTCGGGACGGCCACCGTCACGACCTCACAGCGCTCGAGCAGCGATTCGAGGGAGGTCGATTCGGTGCCATAACTGGCGGCCACGCGGTCGGCCTGTTCGGTATCGAGGTCAGAAACGCCGATGAGGTCGACTGTCTGGAGTTCGCTATACAACCTGGCGTGATTTGCTCCCATCGTCCCGACGCCAATAACGCCGGCACGAGTGGGAGCGGTGTGAGTGGGTGTCGTAGTCATCGTTCGTAGTAATCAGCAATCGCTTTGACAACGGTTGATAGCTCAGCGTCGGTGAGCGTCGGATTGATTGGGAGCGAAAGGACAGTTGCAGCTGCTCGTTCGGCATGTGGCCGATCCACAACGGCGGTCGAAAGCGACTCATAGGCCGGCTGCTGGTGGATCGGGACCGGATAGTAGATGCCCGTCCCAATCCCCCGCTCTGTGAGATACGCCTGTAACGCGTCTCGGTCCTCGACAGCAATCGTATACTGATGATAGACGTGCGTCGCAGCCGGCGGCACCGTCGGCGCTCTCACTGGCAGTTCCTCGAGTTGCTCATCGTAGACACGGGCGTTCGCCCGACGAACGCTCGTAAACGACGGCAGCGCCTCGAGTTGGACACGACCGATTGCGGCGGCCAGACTGGTCATCCGATGGTTGTGGCCGAGTTCGGCATGGGTGTAGCCGCCATCGCTGTCGGACCGCCGACCGTGATTGATGTAGGCAGCGGCTCGCTCGGCCAGCCCTTCATCATCGGTCGTGATCATCCCGCCCTCCCCGGTTGTCATGTTCTTTGTCGGGTAAAACGAGAAGCAGGCGGCGTCGCCGAGGCTTCCGACACGCTCGCCGCTGACCGATGCGCCGTGAGCCTGACAGGCATCTTCGAGCACAAACAGGTTCTCCCGATTAGCGATCGCAGACAGCGCCTCCATTCCCGCGGGGAGGCCGTAGAGATGGACGGGAAGCAGCCCAACCACATCCGAGCGATCTTCGAGAATCGACTCGACGCTTTCAGGATCGAGCGTATACGTTTCCGGGTCGATATCCCCGAACACCGGTATCCCACCGGCGTGGCGAATCGCGTTCGCACTCGCGACGAACGAAAAGGGCGAGGTAATAACCGCATCGCCCGATTCGACACCGAGTGCCTCGAGTGCGGCCTGCAGGGCCGTCGTCCCGTTCGAGGTTGCGACAGCGTGATCGACGCCACAGTAGGCAGCAAACTCATTTTCGAACGCTCGAACCTCCGGCCCATCAGCAAGGAGCCCGCTCTCGAGGACCGTCGAGACGCGATCGATCGCCGCCTGACTGAGTTCCACGTCAACGAACGATACCCCTGTCATTGGAGGGTGTTGGGTCCCGACAGTGGCGCTGGGAGTGGCCGATGGTCAGCTGGTGATCCGACTGCAAGGCTGTTCGGTGGGATGTCTTCGGTGACGACTGAACCAGCCGCGACAAACGCGTTCTCGCCAACTGTCACTCCGGGAAGAACCGTTGCGTTTGCACCGATAGAGACGCCATCCATGAGCGTCGGCCCACGGAGTTCCGTCTCAGTGCGGATCGGATAGGAATCGTTCGTCAGGACGGCTGCGGGACCAATGAATACGTTCGAGCCGATTTGGGTGTTCGTCGGAATATAAACGTTCGACTGCAGACTCACATGCGAGCCAATCGTCGTTTCTCCGTCGATGACGGTCTTCGTCCCGACTAACACGTCGGTGCCGATTCGAGTAGCCTCCCGGATGAGGACATCGTGACCGGTAGTGAACGAATCACCGATGGTCACATCGGCATAGATTGTCGAACCGGCTCTGATCGTCCCGTCGTCACCCAGTTGTGTCGGCTCCTCAAGACGCTCGAAACCATAGCCAACGGTTACATCTGGGTCGAGGGTACACCGATCACCACAAACAAATCGCGTCACCGGCGACCACTCCGACGGTGCTGTCGGTCGATACGCGGCTGTGTCAAATACATAGGGGAATCAATACCCAGCGTGGGCAGTCACTCGGATACTTCCGGTAACGATTCTTTGTTATCCCTGACTTGACAGACCGGTAGCCCGGTGCTACAACCGGCGCTCGATCGCTGTTGACATGAGCAACACAACGTCAGCGTCTGCGTATTTCATCCAATTAACGGTGAGTACGCCCTGAAAAACACCGTTTCATTGCAATCACATCATCAAACAGGTACTACTGCCTTTCTCGAGGGTAGCCCGCTGATAGTAAAGCAACCCGGTGTCGACCCAAAGCCTATGAGGCACTCGAACACCGCGCCGAACCGCCGCCGGCTGCCCAGCCAGCCTGGACGGAGCCAATACCCGCTTTTCTGCCCACACTCATGACCGACCAGACGCTCACACAGGCTGAGCTGTTCGACGTGTTCAGTAATGCTCGGCGCCGTCTAACCGTCCGATTTCTTCGAGCTAATGGCGGTACCTGCGACCTTGCCCCACTGGTCGAACAGGTCGCCGCATGGGAAAACGACACCACAACTGCGGACGTCACCCGCGCGCAACGCCGCCGGGTGTACATCTCCCTCTACCAAACACATCTTCCCATGCTCGAGGATCACGGCATCGTCGATTGGGATGCTGATGGTCACACCATTGATCTGCTTCCCAGTGAGGGAACCTTCGAACCCTATCTTGATCGAACCGTCGGTAGCCGACGACGCTGGCACCAGTTGTACGTTGGCGTCGCGATGATCGGAGCGGTCGCCATTGGCCTCTCGTGGCTTTCATTTGGGCCACTTACAGCGGGGACCGCTCCGCTGATTGCCGTTTCAGTAAGTGCCGCCGTGTTGTTCATTGCAACCGTTCATCGAACGACACGAACGCCCCCATCGCTCTCACTGCGAAACCGTTTCTAATCCAGTCTCCTGGCTTTTGTTCAGTCGAATGAAAAGCCCGAGTCATCTTCGGCCGCAGTTTCATTGTCTGCCTCTGCTTCAGCACCTCCATCCGTCTCGGACTCACCCGCAAGCGAGATCGATTCATCCTCGCTGACAATCATCCAGAGATGGGCGTCATAGTCGGCACTATCTCGTGTCGGATCCGCGTGTGGGTCATCATAGAAGAGCAAAAATGATACCCGGATCGGCTCATCTTCAATGGTCGGGGTGATCTGGCGTTCGGGTGTGACCTGTCCGCCACTACTAATGATTGCATCCATCGTATGAATCTGATTTCGCTCGACTGGCTCGCCGTCCTCGAGACGTTCTTCATAGACGAGGACGGTGTAGTTCATCTCCTCTTCATGTTGGTTTTCGATCGAAATTACAATCGGAACGGCCTCGCCGGGTTCCAGTTCGGTTGGATACCCATCAGCAACGAATTCTCCGTCGTCGTCCTCCGTTAAGAGGGCAAACTCGCTGAATCCAGCGGTCGCCGGTGGTGAGACAAGGCCGAGGGTGAGTGCCACTGCGGCCCCAACGATCCCAACTGCCAACAATATCGAGCTAGCTGTCCCAACCGCTCCGTCATCGGTGGTTCCAAACAGCTGGCTGAGCGCGAGTCGCACGTTCGGTGTATACCGCTGGCCCTCGGGCAGGCGAAGCCGGCGAATAACGGCTAGTTGCGAACAGATGACGGTGATCCCGACTAACCCAGTTGTCAGGGCTGCAGTCGATAACCCCCAGCTTGTCGGTGCAATCGCCATCACCACCAGCGGAACGATTGCGATCGAACTCGGTAGTGAGAGGGCTAGTCGTTCGACTGTATCGATACCTGATGGCCGGTCACGTGGTCCATCGGTCGGATAGGCTGCCTTTGAAGCGGCCGGAAACAGCAGCGAGACGACTGCATAGCCGGGAAAAATCAATATCAACGCCAATGCAGCGACCATCCGAATCGATCCCCACGTATCAATCGAGAGGACCAACAAATAGGCCACGATGGCAAGCAGTGGAACGACAGCAAGATCGGCTGGATACTGACGGAGTCGGCCAACACTGGCCTGTGTCTTCGTCGGTAAACTCATAGCCGCCTCACACAATCTCGATACGGACTGTCCAACCACGCATTAATAATCATGCTCGGGCAAAGAGAGACGGTAGGCAGGTTTTGTTATGTGACTATTACCGCCGGTTGTCGACGGAGAGTCGGCTATTGCAGTCGATGTCGGACACTCACTGCTCACAGCCGAAGTGTAAGCCAGCAGGGCCCGATGTCACACTGTCATCTCAGAGTTCGACGTACTGACTTTCCCAGTCACGCCGGTCATCAATCCGAGTGCGACCGTCCTCGGTGATCGCATAATAGTTCGTTCGCCGATCGAGTTGTCCTTTTTCAACGAGTTCCTTGTTGACGAGCGTATCGAGGTTGGGATACAGGCGCCCATGATTTATTTCAGAGCTGTAGTACTTTTCGACCTCTTCTTTTACAGTCTGGCCTGATGGGCGTTCTGCGCCGGCGATCACGTACAATAGGTCTCGTTGGAAGCCTGTCAAATCGTGCATTGCTCAATCACGTAGACCGTTCTGGAGATTGGATATTTGTTATCCGCATCATACAGCATTGTTCCGGACTATTTCACTGCGTCATCGCCATGCAACTGCATATTCCAGTGAGAGTTCATTACGGCTACATCTCTCGCTTAAAAACGGCGCTTAGATGTCTTTTGGACACAGTCTGGACGTACCCGTCAATACCACTTCATGCATCTGATTACGGGCTGTCATCGGTCGACCGGATAGAAACGTTGATCCCATCACCATCAATCCTGATGTGTAATTTGTCTGCTGTCGCCCGGTACGCTGTCGTATGTGTTGCATCCGATTCGAACCGAACACACTCCTCGAGTAACCCACTCTCTAGTAGATTGTTGATCCGGCGGTAGACCGTTGCCGATGAGCAGTCTGTCATCGCTGTCAACTCTTTTGCCGTTTGGGGTCGCTCACTCGTCGCGACAAGAATCGTCCGTGCACACTCATCGCCGAGGACATCAAGCTGTGCAGTTGGGCTATCGGTCCATTCCATCTGTGTATCGCTCGCCTGTGTAGACATTGTTTGGGGATCACCGGGTTATCGTCGAAAGGCGTTGGTCGGGGCTGGGTCGCGTCCCGTTAGACTCCATTATTCCAACAAGTACACTGGTAAGCAACCATCGTATTTTATAACGACCTCCCTTCCTCTTCGAAAGGCATTCGTTTCTTTAAAGAAATACCATCCTTCAGAACGAAACAGTCCATTTGCCTCGAGAAACCCGATATTATCTCCACGTTGCTCACCCACTAATTTGGTATTTCGTGCCCAAAAATAGCCAAGCCAGTTGAATCCCAGTGAATTACTGCCGTTGTCGACTTTCGAGTCAGACAGCCGAAAACACGCTCTACAATCCTTCTCCGTTGTTAAATACACTATTTATTCCGTTGAGAACACCATGCGATGAGTGAACGGTCACACCGCTTTATTCACATCTACCGACGCCGGTAGTATAATGCCCGGCAGAAAAACCCCTCTCAGGGGTTCGGGCAGCCCCCACTCCGTACCGATGTTGCTGACCTCACCATCACTATGAAATCAACACGACTCAACTGGAACCCGAAAGAATCGTCAACAGCAGGCGCCCGCTGTCGAAACTGCGGCACCCACGTTACCCAACAGTTTGCCCGCGTATTTGGTGACAACGGCGATGTTGTCCACGGCTGTCCGGCCTGTACGACCTACCGAGAGATGCAATCCGGCGGCCACCTCCCCAGCGACTAGTTTCGCTCTGTCACTGACTCGAGTTCTTCGCCCAAACTCAGGACACCCAGTAGTGAATAGCTATTCTGACTCTTCTTATTAACTAGCATGGTATGTAAGGCGGCATGTTCATAATTGCGGTGACTGAACAAAGAGATAGTAATGACCAACGGTGGAAGCAACACCGACCAGTTTTGCGTTTTCTGACATGTCTGTGCAAACGGGCCGAGAGAAGGGCTTAGAAGAAAGCGAAATATTTCACATCCTTGGCAACGACAGACGACGAGCAATCGTCCAGCAGCTTGCAGTGGGAGCCGACCAACTCGAAGTCTCGAAGGTTGCCACTGAGATTGCAGCCGAAGAGGCCGAGGGGACACCGGTCCCAAACAATCTGTACAAAAGCGTCTACGTTTCCTTGCAGCAGACACATCTCCCACAGCTCCAGGAGGACGGGGTCATCACCTACGACACCGACTCGAAAGCGATCACCGCCGGCCCACAGTTCGAAGACGTCATGAGCTATATCAACGGCGAGGGGTCGAACTATACGTCACTCTTCGCTGGCTATGTCGTGCTCAGTGTTAGTGGACTCGCTGCAATTGCCCTCGCCGGCCTCGAGTTGCCACTGCCGCTTGATCCACTGCTCGTGAGCGTTCTCATTTTGCTTGTGATCGCTGGCTCGAGTCTCTACCAGTTGTTAGGATAAGATGGAACGCCCCACGACGAACGCCTGAAGCTGAATCAGTCGGGTTAGAACCGGCCTCAGGTTAGTTTGTGGCGCAGACATTGGACTCATTGCAACCGGATGACGGCCGTCTCAGTCTCATCGTCACGGCGAAAAAAGAGGATCGAACTGACTGTAAGTGGCTTAGACGAAGGCCACAACTGGCTCTTCATCGTCTGCTTCGTCCGATGGCTCCTCATCGTCGTCTGCTGGTTCCTCTTCAACTTCAGGGTCCTCTTCGGCTGCATCCTCGAGTGCCGCTTCGATCTCTTCGGCGTCGAGCTCTTCGCCGTCTGCGATGATGACGACGGCGACGTTCTCGAGTGTCACGTCCTCAACGATTAGTGACTCGATGTTCACGATGACGACTTGCGCGTCGTCGAACTCCTCGTCATCAATTGGCATCTCGTCGATGTCATTGATATTGTTCACTGGGTCTTCTTCCTCAACGTCCTCAATCTCCTCTTCATCGACGTCGTCGACATCGTTGACATCATCAACGGGAAGCTCCTCAGCCATCTCCTCGTCAAGGAGGAAAATGGTAATAAACGCTTCTTCGATGACGATTTCATCAATAGTCACCTGTTCGATGAAGATTTCTCGAGGCTCGTCATCGATCGGCTCTTCCTCGACTGGTTCCTCCTCAACCGGCTCTTCCTCGACTGGTTCCTCCTCAACAGGGTCCTCTTCAACCTCGTCAACCTCGAGCGTGACCACGGCCTCATCAGTCACTGGTTCGTCTTCAGCTGTGAGGTATGGTCCATCTTCTTCACCTTCGGTTTCGACAAAGTCCAGTTCCTGGTTGTCGTTCGTGTCTTGGTGTGCCATCGCGATGAGCGTCTCATCCTCTTCGA
>LFCJ01001273.1_pt1 | contig 17375 bp, 27 predicted proteins | sample 643141 | NCBI WGS metagenome assembly LFCJ01 (sample SAMN03766243, study PRJNA286221) | soda lake metagenome | biome: soda lake; feature: Kulunda steppe; material: water; isolation source: sample B1-Br-g2 brine of Lake Bitter-1 | place: Russia: Kulunda steppe | collected 2010-07
CCCCACCGCCACTGCCACTGTCACCCCCCCCGCTCCCTGCCCTGGCCTCTACACTTCCACCAGGCACGCCTGCGTGAAGACCTGAGGGAGCCACGCTCCCCTGCCGCACGCTCAACTGCTGTCGCTGCCGCCGCTGCTGCTGCTGCTGCTGCTGCAGCTGCTGCCGAGGGGGAGGCGCCACTGAAGGCGACCTGCTCGAGTCCCGCTTGCCGCCGCGGCTGTCACCCCTGATGCTGCCGCTGCCGCTGCCGCTGCTGCCGCCGCTGCTGCTGCAGCTGCTGCTGCTGCTGCTGCCATCGGCCGACAGTGCTGCAGGACAGGAGTGGAGGGCACGCAACACAGCAGAGGTGAGGCAAGGCGCGGCACGCTGTGAGCAATTGGCAGCACGCACTGAGGACAAGTGCAGCACACTGAGCGTAGGAGCAGGGCGCGCAAAACAGCAGAAGTGAGGTGAATTGCAGCACACTAAGGGATCAAGGTCATGTGCTTGGGTGAGAGGCATCCTCCCTCTCACACTCACAAGCCAGATGGGCACGACCGCCCTGGCGGCAGCTGCAGCACTACACTCCCCCCCCTGCCACACAGCTTAAACATGCTTGTGCTCGCCCTTGTGCGCCTCACTCCCTGCGAGCTGCAAACGGCTGTGTCCACCCTTCACCCTCAAGCCATTCACCCGCCGCACTCGCGGCCTGCGCCCCCCTTCAACCCCACGCCACACACCAGCTGCACTCGCAGCTTGCGCCTCCCGCGCCAGCACGCCCTTCAGCTGCTGCTCCAGCTGACGCAGCCCACCCGCCAGGCCGCCCTCCAGGCCAGTGCCGCTGCCGTCGCCGGCCACGATCTGCCGAGCGGTGTGGCACTGCTCTGCAGTCGCGCGTTGCGCCTCCATTGCGCGCACTGCAGCCTTCAGGCTGACCTCCTCCCCTGGCTTGATGCGCGCTTTGCGCACCTGCAGGGACAGGGGGTGAGGGCGCTGATCAGCACAGGCAGGCGGCAGGGGCGGTGATCAGCAGACAGGCGGCGGGGGGGCTGATGAGCACAGGCAGGCGGCGAGGGCGCTAATCAGCACAGGCAGGTGGTGAGGGCGCTTATCGTCACAAGCAGGCAGCAGGGGCGCTGCTCAAATGCAAGGCAAGCCGTGATGGGGAAAATTGGTGGGGGGAATAGGGTTTTGGAAGTTAACAGTAGATAAAGTGGCCGCTTTTGGGGGTTGAGGCACAACGAGCTGGGGAAGTGGAGGGCTGCATAAGCGTGTGGGCAGGTGGGTCTGTGTGTGTGACTGAGGTGGCTGATGGGGCAGATGCGTGCTCATAATATCAAGGAGGGGATGGCCAGAAAGAAAAAGAGATTATGTGTGATGGAGATGTATGTGAGAGTGCGTGAGAGAGAGAGAGAGGGAGAAAGAGAGAGAGAGAGAGAGAGAGAGAGAGAGAGAGAGAGAGAGAGATGGCTCATGGACCCAATTTCCTTATATTCAAGGAGGCTGGAGAGGCAGGGAGCTGACACACGACTCTTGCTGGCTTGGCAGCGCGAGAGCCAGCCTGTGGTTGGGGGCCGCATGTCACTTTCCCTTACCCAAGAGCTGGCCTGTGGTCCACGGTGCACATTGCTGTACATTGGTCCACGGTGCACATTGCTTTACATTGGCCCCAAAAGGCTGCCTGTGGCTTGCACAAGCTATGTGGGTGGGGATGCGGGGGAGAGTCACCAGAAGCGCAAAAGGAGCGCAAGGCGCAAGAAAGAGGCACAGGAAGGGCATGAGGTGCTCAATAGGTGGCACACGGGGGCGCTCACTCAGCGGCAAAAGAGGGGCTTGTTTTTCGGGCACCTCACTCCGCTCAGGCCATCACTAGGGCATGCATGGGCGTGCACAGACCGCGCTCACCGAGTCTACCATCTTGCGCATGAGCGCACGCTCGTACTCGTCGCTGAGCGTGTCCAGCTCCTCCAGCTGCGCCTCCACTGCTTGCATGGCCTTCAGAGTGCGTGACACCTGCGGCCCAGGCGCAGCGCTGAGGGGGTGCGTGCATGCGTATCATGTGGCAGATGCCTCGCACCTTCACACGTAGCCAAACGGTTGCATGGTTGAAACGCAGGCCGGGGCATGGCATGTGCTGCAGCACAAGGCACATATGCCCTGCTCAGTATCCCGGGCATTTGGGCACCAGTGGCACAGGCGTAGTGCAGAGGGGGTACGCACGCTGCACGTGGCGCATGCCTGGCACCTTTTCTTACATCCAAGGTCGTGCACAAAGCTGTCTGCACCACATTGGCCCCGCATGAGTCGAGCAACCCCAACAACCACACCAACACCCAGCCAAGCCTCCCGCACAGCGAAGCCTTGCCTGCAGCACTGGAAGCCCCAGTGTTGCCGTACACTCCACATTTCAGCAACAAGCGTGGCTCTCCTGCCACCTCGCGCTGCAAGCAACCTGCACAGCCCCACTTCTGCCACCTGCACAGCCCCACCTCTGCAACCTGCACAGCCCCACCTCTGCAACCTGCGCAGCCCCACCTCTGCAACCAGGCTCCCGCACGCCGCCACCCGGTCCAATAGCGCGATCTGCGTGCCCGGGTCTGCCAGCGCCAGCGAGCTGTGCTGGCCATTCATGTCCACCAGCAGGCCGTTGAGCGCGCGCAGTGCACGAAGCGTGACGGGGCAGCCATTGATAAAGCAGCGGGAGCGGAGACGCGGAGGGGTGCTGCCTTCCCCGGGCGTGGCAACGAGGATCTGTGATCACGTGTGCGCATGTGTACGTGCTTGTGTGTGTGCATGTGTGTGCGTGGGTGGGCTTAGTGACAGACATGTTGCCGATCTGGTATTAATGCCAATTAGCCATGTTTAAGGGGCCAGGGAGGGCAGGGACTTTTGTGCAAAAATTCTGCAATGAACAGACGGCATACAATGGCCCTTGCTGGCCACGCGCCTCCTGGACTGGCCTCGCCCGCCACAGGTCTCACACAGAAGCCCCTATTTGCTGCGCACGTGCTTGGTCTGCGGCCACTGATTCCCCACCTCTCTGCGGATGTCTAGCTTGGATGGCATGTCCACAGGGGGCAGCGCGCGGCTGGGCACGCCCTGCTCCTTCAGGGGCTGCTGCAGGGCCGCGCCCCCGCCCGCCGCCATCCAGAAGCAGCCCTGGATGACGGACATCTCGGCGGGGGCGCGCACGCACTCGGGCGGGGCCGGCGCACCCAGCAGGAGCGCTAGGGCCTCCACCTGGGGGGTGTAGGAGAAGGGCACAGGGCGTTGAGGCGGCGCGTGGCTGGGGCTGGGAGGGGCAGGCTCTGGGGCAAGCATAGTCCTGCCATGGCAAGCGGGTTGATGGCAAGCTACACCGCACGTCTGAGGAGGGAGGTCACGGGTCCACGTGATTGTGCCAAAGGGTTGCCACAGCTCAGGGCAGCTTGCGGACCACAAATGGCTTGGCACGGAGTTCAGACGTCGGCATCGGTCATGCGTGCAGTGATGCCTCTCAGTCTACAAAGTTGCATATGCAGTGTGTAACCCCCTTCCCCGGTGTGTCCAGCGGCCCTGCAAAAATGCTGCAGATCACACAACTGATCGCCCCCTGCCTCGCCCGGCTCACCAGCACCGATTTTCCAGAGCCGCTTTCACCGGTGATGGCGTTGAGCCCCTGTCCAAACTGAAGCTCCTGCTGCTCCACGAGGGCAAAGTTCTTGATGGTGACACCCAGCAAGCAGGTCCGGACTGGAGGCTGTGGGAGTGAGCAGCATTCGAACAGATACATCACCAACGTTTAAGTGCCTAGCATGCGCTGCCAAGGGGCTAACACATGGCTACTGCACCAAGGTTTTACGTCCATAGTGTCCATGCACAGCTGCTCCCGGAATGAGTGCTCAGCAAGAGAGGCATATGCCCACCGTGGACGCCCTCTGCTCCCATGGCGCTTCAGGACTGGTTCTGGAAGCATTGAGCCTGCTTCCCTGCCAATTTGTTTTTGATGTGCTCCCCAGATCCTTGTCTTCACTGTATGCGGTAAGGCTCTCTGTAGCAGCTGCGAACAGAGGGCTGCAACCTTGGTGCTTCCTGTGCACGCGCCCACATGCATCTGCAAGCACGCCCCTCTTGCGTCCAGGCCTCCATTTTGATGTGACCTTGACAGTGTTTACAACAGGAGGCTTGATGCCTTGTCTCCTTATCAGCTGGCTTTGGCTGTTCATCAGGGTTCTTTCCCTGTCAATCAAGATTGAAGCACATTCCACTGCATTCCTGCGTTTATTAACAACAAATTAACTAAACCTTTCTCGAGCTATCAATTTGTGTCCCTGCTCTTTTTGTTCGTATCCAGTATAACTTAACAGAACACAAAGCATTGCATCAACCGTCGCACTGCTAAGTCAGAGGTTGTGCACTTCAACTTGAAGCACGTTGCTGAGGTGCCTGTGGCGGTGCGTTGTAGTGCTCTGACATGTTCATGCACCTAGGGGTCTCTATTATAGTACATTTGAAGTGACTGCATCTCCTGCAGCTGACCCAATGCTTGCGGCAGCTTATCGGGTTTGCAGGCAAGTGGATATTCTACATGGCAGTCAGGATTGGAGTTTGCATGGCTTGCAACTAGATCATCATGGCATGAAGTCAAGTTATGGGGGCCTGAGTGTGGCGAAAAATGGTCTGCGCCTGTGGAGGAACTTGTGCAGCGCCTGGTTGGGCATGAACTGCTGCACTTTCACTGGCCTGCAACTGCAACACAAGAATAACTGTATTACATAAAAGAATTATGATATTCAGAACAGGCTCTCTGCTCAATCAGTTGGCCCATCTCTATGGCAACCACTATTCACCATGCCTGCCGTGTCATCAGCCAAATCCATGTGCTTTCTGGCTGTAATGCTTCAATTCAAAACATGGTGACAGGATGGCACAGAAGAAAAGAATAACTATTTAGGCAGTGAAAGCACTCCCTACATCAATTAAGGAAAAGGGGTCACCTAGGGCCTGGGCACCTTATGACCCTTCCAACAGCAGAGTGAGACAAAGAGGCCAGTGGGGATCAGGAGGGTGACTAGCAGTACCCCACTCCTGTTCTTAGTGATGATTTGTTGCAATAGTTTTCTCTAGAACATATCTTGTACCAACAAGTTTTTATTAAGCATATTGAACCAAATGAGCATGTAGCCTCATAGCAAGCTCAGTAGCTTTCTGAGGATCTCCACTGAGATTAAGTGTAAAGGCTAACACTGGCGGCAGCTTGGTGCAGGTGTTGACGGAGCACGCTGTGCTGATAGTGAGCGGCTTCGAGCTGGCTCCTGGGCCTGGTATCTTCGCAATACTTGACCTCCACGAGATGGATGTGCCATGATCGCTTACAGACTTATCATGAAAATTTTGGCAAAGCTGAATTTGGAGGAAACATCAATCTTACAGGTATGAGAAGTGAAGCCTTGACGGCTCAACAAAGTCTGCAGGCTGTTTTTGCCTGCTCATGTAGCAAAGAGGACAATGTCCCAATGGCTTCTGCCAAGCCTTTGAGCAAAAAACAAATCCAATTCTGTTCCAATCGGATGCTATTTTTACTCTGCCAGCTGGACAGCGGAATGGCCATTAACTTGAAGATAGCAATTAGGCTCTTTACCCTTTTGCGCTGGGATGCACGCCTTGTTGAAGTCATAGATTGTGGTCGGCTAGAAAGAAAAATACGCAAGCAGCAAACAAGCTCACATCTGTCACGCCAAATCACCGTCATTGGTGAATTAACTATCTCAGATACACAAGCCACAAGCCCAGCCACAGGGAAGGCTAAAACCAGGGGCGTTAGGGGGATTCAAAAGAGAGCACCTCTTTGTTTCCCCATGTAACACGAACCTGGTGATGGTCTGAGTCGGCAGAAGGCGTACTGCGACTGAGGGGCATGGATGGGTGGCAGCAGCATCATGCAGTACCCTAGCTCCCTGGCGAAGTGAACAGCTGTGGCTTTACCTAAGTTTGATGTCCCTTGATGCATGGATTTTGCATTCTGGACATGCCAAAAGCCCACACATGGTGCACCATCCAAGAAACTAACCCCACCAACTAAATCAGGCACTCTGACTATGATTCATCGCTGACTGCAATTCATTGTGACACATGAATTAAGGAAAAGGGGCCACTTGGGAAGAAAAGCCCCTGGTAAGCTTGCGTGTAAAGTCAAAATATGTACGTAGGCAGTGAAAACATTCCCTGCATCAATAAAGTTTCTACTTCCTAATTTGACGTTATGTGTCTGCCTTGCGCTTGCAGCAGTTGTAAAACTCTCCATTAATGCACGCCAACTTGAAAGGGGTATCCCTGCTCAGCAGGGCCAGGCTGTTGTAATATTTTTTTGCACCTGTGTCGTAAAAGATTCACTTTTACGAGGGGCCCTGAAAGCAGCAACTTCCCATAGGGGTGTAGTAAAGTGTTTCTGAGAAAGGAAGCCCAAGTGAAAGACTGGCTTACATTTGCTTTTGCCTGAGACCTAGGAATGAAACTTGTTTCGGCTGCATGCCAGCTTGGTTCCTTATAGCAGTGACAACAGCAGCAGCAGCAGCAGCAGCAGCAGCAGGAGCAACCGCAACAAGAGCAGAAGCAGCAAGAGCAACAACGCCGCAGACTGACAACATTAACGCCGACAAAGAGGAAGGCGACTGGGACTCCCCCGACACAGGACCATGGAGATCCATCAAGACAAGTAAACCTCCAAGAGCGTGCTTGTGGGCTGGCTTGCAAACGTGCGAGCGCTCTGGCAGCTGGTTGGTTGAAGTAGCTAGTCAGCGAGCCTTGCTCTGTTTTGATCTCTTCAGTTGTCATCCGTTGCTGTGATCTTGCCCATGCGCACTCGTGAACTGCCTTCAAACATCTTCCAGTTTTCAGTCTTGCTATTCACCAAAACATCTGGCTTCCAGACACTACCTTTCTTCTGATTTGAGCGCTTTTAGTTTTGGTATAGGGTTGCAGGCCTTTTAGGCTTCAGCTAAGCTGCCCTCGTTCGGCGGGTACAGCTATGTAACCTAACCTAACCTATCAGCCCCGGACACTCGAGCAGGCGGCGGGGCATCTGTGATGGGAAGTCGGCTGTCCACCCCCGCAACCTGTGGGTTCGGGGCTCGATCCTCTCTGGGGGCTCACAACCGGCTAAGCTGCCCTCGTTCGGCGGATACAGCCTTGACACCTTAAAACCCACTTTTACGTGGCATTTGATGTGTCACGTGATGGCCTCTCTCCATTGTTTGGAAGTGAAGATTACAAGCTAAATTCACACATGACACAACTTGATGGACACAACATTGTGACATAAAAAAGTAATAGATGGAATGGAAGACTCTCGCACAGAAGTGTATGGGTAGCATGCAGTAAGGGAAGGATAAATAAAAGCCCCCAACAGAATATCCGGAGTCGCCCTTAAAGCGTGAGCCTGAGATCTCAGGCCCCTTGCATGAGTGCCCTGTGTAGCCCTGACACCAACAACCAGGGGGATCATTGGGACAATGTGTGCGACACTAGCAGCTCCATGATATTTCCAGAAAATAGCTCCCTCTCATTCTCCTCAATTTCGTCCTCCCTGTCAGCATCATTGTCTGGGTGGTCATACCCAAAGGCCTGTTCGATTTCAATGACATGGTGGAGATGGAAGAACAGTCAGCATTCTGTTGTGGCAAATGAGAGGACAGAAACATGGTTGCTGTTGAACCCGGCCATGCGCGTTCCAGGGGACAGTCTGGTGCCAGCGCGATTGCCTGTGGTCCAAGATGCTAGTCTGTGTCCGTGCTTAAGGCAATCGGCAAGGGTCAGAGGCAGAATGCAAGGAAATTCGCCATTCCAGCACTCACATCCTCCATTTCCAACATACGCTGGCCGTCATCCTCGCCCAACAAGAACTGGGCGGGCTTGTATGTGCGCTCGGAGTGGGCGCAAATGTCCTCCACAGTCCAGCCCTGATCAGCACACCTGTGCGGTAGTGCGGCGCCAGCACCGTGGAGGACTCGAGACCACCCTGATCAGCACTTGTGCGCAGCAAAGCTGCACTGGTAGTGCCGGTTCGGCAATGTGGAGGAACGCCAGAGATGTGTGAGATGCAAAGTGCATGGTCATTTTCAGGCCTACACGGGTGGCTCGGTCTGAGAAGTATATATTCGCAGCGGGGAGGCAAGACGGCCTGCGCCTTCTTCAATGCAGCTTGCATCGCAGCAGGAAGCTTGCAAGGAGGATTTGCTTTGTGTACTTGCACGGCCAGCCAGCTATTAGGGAGTGTTGCAAAGGCACAACCAGGAAGAGAGTTTGGCAACCTTGCTAATTTGGTGAGATCTGTGATCACTGTGAGCGTGCTTATTGCCCGAGCACTCGCGCTCCCAAAAGCACCTCTGGAATACTTGGCAGCACCAATTGATGCAAGCCAGTGCCCCAGAATATGTTAGAGAGCAGGGCTCTGGAAGGCCCCAATGAGACGCACCAGCCATGGTCAATCGTTGCAAAGTACTCTTCAGGTGGCGAGAGCACCATGGCCACTTCAGCAGGCTCAATCAGCTGCAGCTGCACAGGCCACCGGTACAGCCCAGGCATCCGCAGCTGCAGCAGCAGGTGAAAGGCAGCAAGCGCATGAGGGAGGGGCCGCAAGCGTGGGGTGCCCATCTAATCCTGGCTCAGGGATCCTGAAGCTGAGTGCTCCTACACGGGTGCAGCTCCCGGGCGCATCAGGTCCAGGAATTCCACCTCTGCCCTCCTTCCAACTTGCCTTGCGTCGACCGACACTGCCTGTCTTTGTCACCTGCCTGAAGCGTGCTCTAGATGAGGCATTCACCTGGCGGCACGGCTGGAGCTAGGAGTGCAGCACAGGGTGAACTGGGCACACTACATGCACCCAAGGTACCTGCCCCAAGGTCTGCCTTTATGTGGCGCACCTTATAGATACGGGCCTTCACCTCCATGCCTGGCTTGAGGATGTTCCTGAGGCCCGCCTCCATCCATTGGTCCTGGGTGATGGGCACCAGCCTGAGCGCGGCAGGTTGACACATGCTGGGGCTCAGCCCGAGTCGGGTGCAGGATGTCAGTGAGCACTCACACTGCATGGCGCTGGGCATCCATGCAGGGCATGCTCATAAAAGGGAAGGCATGCTTGGAGCCACTGCCCAGACTGCCCAGCCTCAGCCGGTGGAAAGGCGCGCAAGAGATGGCTACCAACAAGGCGTTCCGGTTGTGGACTCCCCTAGAGGGAACTCAGCCACGTGCATATGGCAGGCCACTGAGATACAACCTGAAGCGGCAAGCTGAAGGCTAGGCTGCCTGTGCAGTGTTGTGGACAAGCGGACACCAATGGTCTGAAGTATGGCAGGCAAAATCAGGCAGGGAATGTGGCCCATGGTTGACCTAGCCTATGGCAGGGAATGTGGCCGATGGATGACCTATGGCAGCCTATGGCATGGTTGACCTATGGCAGCCTATGGCAGGGAATGTGGCCCATGGTCGACCTAGCCTAGCAAGAATGCATGGGCCTGTCTATCATTCATGATGGTAAGCGGCTACACAACCAACTCCGGCTGCTTCTTCCTTCCGACAGAGAGGGCACATACCCATCCGAGGCGGCCCCAAAGTCCACTTGGATGCCGTGGTACAGCCATACATCAGTGATGGGGCCTGTGATCACAGATCCCTCTTCCAAGCTGCTGAAGGGCACCTGCAGGTTAACGTGCACATGAGCAGACTTTGAGAAAGCAGTCCCCTTGAGGCCAGGGTCCAAGCTCTTGCCCTCATCCTTGCCCTGGTGGGCTGCACATAACAAGAAATGCAAATGGGCTGGCCATAGTATGATCAGCGACAGGCTCACACAAAAACATGCCAGCTTGTCCACCCAGGCTTCATGAAGGGCACACAGAGACAGAACACAACACATCAGTCCTGAGGCTAGCAAAGCTAAGGCCACATGCGCGGCAACCACGCACCCGACCCTGGATTTCTGCTTCTAGGTGGTTTGGCTCTGGAAATGCAATGGGTGCTTGCTCTGCAGGCTTGAGCCGTAGGGGTTGCGTACTCCAACCGCCTGCGCGTAGAAATTTATCACTGTCCTTGGCCAAGCAAGCAGCTTGATAGGCACAAAAGACTCAGAGTAGGATGGAGCGGCTGTGTGCACGCTGGCCTGCACATTCTGACAGGAGGTTTGCCTAGTGGCATCCATCAGAGATTTGGTGCACAGGGCTGGTGGGGTAGCTGTGTTGCCTGCATACCGCTGGCCACCACTAGTAGTTTCTGGCGCTCACGCCCACTTGCTACAAGAGTCATAGACGCACCAGTGGAGGCCTTTCTCCACAGTCGTAATGGGAGACAGGCTTACCTGGGGGTGTGTGGAACCAGTAGGCTGTCTCTTCAAGGTCCACGCCTGAGTCCTGGAACAGCTCGTCTAGGTACACTTTGCCAATACGATGCTCGAGGCGACCGAGCTCAGGGTTCAGAACCTAGGCAAAAGATAGAGGTGTGAGCACAAGGGCTGATGGGCCATGCAGTGGCAGTTAGTTCAGGCCTGACAGGAGCAAGGCTGAAGTGCCACTGGACATGCAAGAAGAGCCTGAAACATCTCCAGTGCATGCACCTATGGGCAGCAACAGATACAGCAGCTGAGCGCATTATCAGCTCAAAACCAGGCAAGCTGGGCAAGCATCACAGATGAGTCCCACCTCAAGCTGGTCCACAAGGATCTCTTCATTATCCTCGTTCTGGGGCGGCATGCCTTTGTACTGCCAAACCTCATTGGTGGTGTTGGTGATGCGTACAGGGGGAACTGGACGGGCCCGCCGCGCTGTGCGCCTCCCTGCAGTGAGGAAAGGGTGTACACCGGCACGAGGAAGGTCTAAAACCTTCATATTCATGGGATTGGACGCATATTTTCCCTTGCCTACTATCCATGTGTATGCATTTGCCCACACATGTGACAGCGCTGGCTACGTGTTGAGCAGGCCACAGGCGGTTCAATTGGCATGAATGGAAGAACCGTGCACATGTGCGTGCAAATGCGTTTTGGGAAGGGGCACGCAAGCACACGTAGTGTACGTACGATGTATATCAATTATGTGGTTGGTACGTTTACATACGACTTGTGCGCATGCGTGTGTTCTTGTGCTGGTGCAACTTGCCTGGCGCAGCCCAGCTAGGGTGACAAGGGTTCTGACTGCTGGCTTTCCCATGCCGACCGGCCAGCCCACCAGCATTGGCACTACCTTGCATCAGACCAATGCTCATAATTTTCTTTTCACTTTGCTTTGGTTTGGTAATCGCCACGTTATATATCACCCACTGACAAAACAGTAATCTCTTAGGCTCGACAGAAACAAATTTAGGCTTAAAATCCCACAGCTTTCGTGCAATGGTAGTCCTCAAACCCCCTAACGGGTGCTTACATCAGGCGGGATCCGCCGCAAGCACGCGCTCTGCTGCACGCATACGGTCTCACAGGAGGGCATCGGCATCATCTCCTGCTGCACCGGCTTTCTACTGGGTGCCGGGCAGCAATGTCGTGCCGGACCAATTTTCGAAAGAGGCCAGCACGCCCCCTTGCCGCGTGGCCTCAACTGCTGCCTACGTCTCCGATGACGTGCTGCATGAAGGAGAAGACTTGGGGTGGAGGTGCGCGCCGCTTGCAGGCAGGGAAGAGGGACGGCGGTCAGCAGCAGCAGCAGCAGCACCGCGCTGCGTGCTGTGCCTGCAAGGGTGTTTGCAGTCCCGCAGCGGAGTAGATAAGGCATTGCTGGATTGCTTGGCACAGGAGAGTATCAATCACTGCCTTGGCGCATGCGCATTTGCCATGCACATGTCATTGGGGCCTGCCCCCCCTACAACTCCAATCCGCGTCAGCACCTAAGTTAGGGCTGCCTCGACCTGCTGACAGCCGGACGAATTCCGCGTCCACTCTCGCAGGGACGACTTCCACGTCCACTATATTCAAGGCAGGCACGTCGGTGAGGGCAGCTTCGGCACGGTCAGCCTGGGCATCGACCTGCACAGCGTGAGTGCAAATGCGCATAACCCGCGTATCCCTCCCCGCATCTGACGTTTTGGTGCCACCTGCCGCGGAGAGAATCCGCTTGCTGCTGCTTCAGCTCGCTGTTGTGAAGGGTAGTTTGTTCATCTCTAAGGTACCGTAGCATGTACAAGCGAGTCCCGGTGCAATCAACCCTTGCCCCCTCTCAGCAGCCCTTGGAATGCCAAGCCTTATTCCTGCCTTTGTGGGAGCCCTGCTATTCCCATACCTCCCGTGTGCATGCTGCTGTGCCCAGTCTATTAACTTGCAGCACTGATCCCATGGTCCTAGTGCCAGGAGGCATTGGCCTGTGTCCATGTTACCCTGCCATTACCACCTGCTTTGCAGGGGAGGGAGGTAGCAATCAAGAGCCTCCCTAAAGTACGAGGCAAGCTCACGATGGAGAAGACACTGGAGAAGTTGGCTCGAGAAGTTGACATTCTGGACAGTTTACAGGTGCGCGTGCATCGCCCAGCTGTTGCCACGCACGAGCAGTGCCGTTGACCACCATGACATGGACTTGCCTGTGTGCATGCAAGTGCAAGGGTGCGCTTCACCCTAATAGATCGTCACTGAATTCAGCCCCTACTTCCCATGCTACAGGGAGACCCTGGCATCATCCAGCTGGTAGACTGCTTCGAAGACAGTAATAGCGTGAAGATTGTGACAGAGCTGTGCACTGGAGGCGACCTTCAACACTTCATCGAGCAGGTACCCGTCCATGAGCTTTGTGTGCACCTGTGTTGACATGCTGCAGTGGCGTATGAACCTGACCCTCAAGCAGACTGCTGGTGCAGCCCTGAGGTTTTGGGGATGGCGCATGTCTCATGTATTGGTGCTACACGCTGGGCCCTGTGCTGCAGGACGAGTTTGTGTTTAGCGAAGCCAGCCTTGCAATGGTGGCCCAGGAGGTGGTCAAGGTGGTCCACTACTGCCATAGTAAAGGCATGCTCCATGGCGACGTCAAGCCAGCCAAGTAAGTGTGGCACCTTGTCTTACAAGCACTCTCACCTCCACGCAACATGCATGGAGCAGCATGGACTGCTGCATGTGGAATGCTTGCCAGCTCTCAATTCCTTGCCCGCCCCACTGCCCTGTGCAGCTTCTGCATCAAAGACAAGGCCAACAACCCCCTCTTGCATTCTGAGCAAGAACCTGCCCAAGTACTGCGGCCAAAAAATTGGCTTAAGGCCATCGACTTTGGGTGCAGCCAGCAGCTGCCAGGTGGGATGCTCTTGTGCTCTACTGCTCTTCATGTGGTCATGGATGGCTTAGTGGTGGTCGGTGGTGGTGATTTGTAGTGTGTGTGTGTGCATGCATGCACTCCTGACCGGGCCTTTGTGCGTGGCGATTCTTGTCTCTTTGGCTCTGCTCCTGCCAGCCTCGATAGCAGTTAAGCATATGCAAGTGTATGTGCTGATACGGCTCTGATGCTGTCTCTTTTGCAGGTCTGCGCAGCCTGACCAAGCGCACGGGCACTCCAGTATACATGGCCCCTGGTGAGGCCGCGCTTGTTTGTTTGATGTGCTGGGGCAGCTTGGGATGGCCCAAAACAAAACGCCGCACCACAGTAGATCGCAATGTGGCTGTGTCTTGATGTATTTGCCCGCTTCCGTTGCGTTCTGGTTATACTTCAAACAATTAAAACATAATAAAAATGGGTGCACTTGGTGCACGTAGCACAGCACCTCTGTGCAGGCATAGCATGCCCCAGCAGCAGCAGCAGCAGCAGCAGCAGCGCATTGATCAATTATGCAAGCACGAAACTGGGCCGGCATTCTGCCCAGGCTTCGTATTGAGGGTGCCAAGCAAGGGTCGGCAGTGCACAACTGCAGCATGATCTTGTGGCTGTGTGTGCTGCTCGCTTGGCTGCAGAGATCTTTGGGCGACGATACCATGCGGAGGCGGACATGTGGAGCGTGGGCGTCATGCTGTACCAGCTGTTCTCGCACCGTTTCCCATTTTGGGAGACCATGGAGGAGTGCAAAGCCAGGTGGGGCCAGTACAACTGAGACAAGCTGCTTTGCCGAAGGCATGGTGCAGCGCATGTGGCTCTGAGGTTGTAGGAGCAGCGCCTGGTGTGGCATGGCGGTGCAGTTGGCGTCCGCTGGTGCAGAGCTGTACAGGTTTCGTGCTCGTGTGTGGCCGCCGCCAGGCGCCGCTAGTTGCGGCGCACTATTGCTATCAGGCAAGCCCCCGCGCGTGTAGGTGAGCTGCAAGTGCACATGCGAGTGCCCACAAGCGTCTCCCTCATCTCAAGGTTCAGCTGTTCCTTGAGCCGCAACTGGCTCACTTGCCCACTGCCACCCCTCATAACCCATCAATCTGGAAGTGGTTACTCGGTGGTAACTGGTGCATGACAGCCTGTGTCCCCTACCCTCCTTTACCCCGCAGCAAGCTGGATGAGGTGGCCTTGGCTGTAACGGAAGCCCCCATCCCCTACGGCTACGGGCCATGGCTGAAGATGTCCCCAGAAGGCATGGAGTTCATCAAGGTGTGCGTATGTGCCTCCCGAGCGCTTGCCCTGAGAGCCGAGTGACATACATGCCTGTGTTTGCTGTGCTCCTCTGGGACATACCGGCACAGCATAGCGCTCCGTCTGTGCCAGAAGGCGTTGTTCCGCCTGCGCTCCTGCTGCTGCTGCTGCTGCTCTCCCCGCCTGAGCACCAACGCTCTGCTCACGTGTGGCGCGGGTGCGCGTGCTTGCAGGGCTGCCTCACGCGTGACCCGCACTGCCGCATGACCGTTGAAGAGGCGCTCGTGCACCCCTGGTTGCATCGCCTGTCCAGCAGCAGCGTGCACCCCCCTGCACGGCCAGGCCCTAAGCAGCAGCAGAAGTGGCAGCAGCAAGGCGCGCCTGCGGTGCCCAGTAATAATATTGTGAGCAAAGGGACCAAGACCGTGGTGTCAGCGGCGGCTTGAGCAGTTGAAGGTTGGCTTGGGCATGCTGCTGTTGCATGGGTGTGTACTCCTGGGGTGCATGCCGCTGGTGGCGACATTTTTTAGACTGTTGGATGGTGCAAGGCTATGCTGGTTACATGTCACCACACCATGTCTTCCTGGTATAATTGAGTACTTCAATTTTTAGTCCTTGGTTAAATGCTGCCAAAGGTATCCCCTAAACATACGTTGCTTTGTATCTATTTGAATGAGTACTGGCCCCATACATGGGAGGATGGCTCTGCAGGAGTGCACAGTGGTGGGCTCAAAAATACGGACAATCGTGTGTGAGGTGCAAGAGACGGCTTCTTCACAGGGCTGTTAGGTAAGCTGCCAAAGCACGCAATGCAAACATGAATGTGTGCATGATAGCCCTACAGAAGGGCCATATGTGGTTGCATCTTTTGGTTGGCAAGCATGGACAACTGCTTGAAATGGTGTACTAAAAACAGTTTTGTTGGTGTTGTGGTCCTTTCTTGAATAGCGCAGTGAATGGTGACTATTCTTGCAACATAGCTGTGACATTGTCAGGTGCAAGCACTTAGCATGGCCTGCTTGGGGTGTGTACACTACGATTTTGGCGCCCAACCTTGTACTTTTACTGCAAATTAAGGATGTACGTTAGCATTGGTCTGAAAAGTGTCTGAATTGTTGAGCGGACAAGAGCCTGAGGGTCACACTCTGATATGGACCCAAGAGTATACGACATTGGGTTGAGAGGCACTCCTCAAATGACCTCATACAAACAAATTTATTGGTTTGAGGATTGTGAGCATTTAAATAAACCATTGTTGGCGAATTGGTTCCCCTGACATTTTTGGTGGTGATTATGGGGGTCGGCAATGACGTGTAAGCGAGAGGCTTACTTGAGCAATTTTCGAGCACAACATGATGCTTGACCTTCAGGCCACACTGTAGCCCTGCACCATCTGGAAAAAAGATAACAATGGCGAACGTGCAGAAAGCTTAGCTGATGCCTACCAGGCCTGTTTCCTAGGTGATGATCATGCCGAATCACCATGTCATGCCGAAACACCAAGAAGCTATCCTTCCTGATAGTACTACAGGTTAGGTTAGGTTACATAGCTGTATCCGCCGAACGAGGGCAGCTTAGCTGAAGCCTAAAAGGCCTGCAACCCTAAACCAAAACTAAAGCGCTCAAATCAGTACTACAGTATATTAGTAATCTGGCGTGACAATGAAGTGCTCACGGCTCTAGAAGGCAAGTTAAGATACAGTGGGTTTAGACCTTCAGCCAGATGGGTTGACTGCAGGGCTTGCTGGACGCTGCCAGCATGACAAAAAATATCCAGAGTCTCAGGAAAAAGATTTGAATGTCTGCTTCAAGAAAAACAATTTCACATTCTGAGCACTGATATTATTGAGTCAGAATAACATGCTCCAGTGTCCGACACAAGAGTCTCTAACGTGAATTCTATCAGCCCCAGTAAAATCAACAAATCGCTCTGCGAATTTCCTTCTCAACTAGCACATTTCCAAGCAAGGGCACAACAAAGGATATATTTTTCGTCCTAGGGTTTGCGCCATTCGATTCCTCCGTACCGCATGCAACCGCTCATGCAGATCGGCCGCAATGTCTTGTTATGGGAGGGGGTTGGCACTGCCTTGACGCAATCGGCACACTATCCGACTCACGCAGACCTTCTATGACCCCCGCAGTCCAGCACTTTTTGCAAGAAGCGCTGAGAGCAATATCTGTATGCACAATCTTTCTGAGCAACTTGCTTGAAGACAATATCCTGCAAAGCATTTAAAATGTCAGTAGACACATCAAGAGATGTCTGAGCGAACAGATGCGCAAATTTCCTGCGGAGAGAGGCCACCTGGGTGTATACAGTGTAAGTTGGCATGTTGCTCATCCTGGATAGTATCAGTTGCCTCACTACGGTTACAAAATTTGGGAAAACCTGTGATCTCCGGGTCTCCTTGAGTCAAGCGACTGTCTCATAGCAAAGAGTGTGTACACAGATTTTAAATTGAGCCACGCTGCGAATGACATCAAGGGCGAATGACATCAAAGGCCATTTTGGAGGGAGTGTCAGGCCGAGAGTCTGCTGCATGCAGAATAGCCTCTAGACATAACCACTACATCTCACACTGACTCACTTGCTGGATTCGGCTCAGCGGACTGACCGGTCTATGTGCCCGCGGACGGTGCACGCGAATAGTCCGACACAACGAAAGAAAAAACTGTGCACGCGCGCACCAATAGACACAGCGGTATTTAGAGCAATGAGTTGTGTGGACTGGCTGCGGACAGCGGGCAGTGTACACTGTCCCCACGGGCATGGGTACACTGTCCCCACGGGCATGGGTACACTGTCCCCACGGGCATACATGTACACAACGCGCAAGCACGGCGGGCTTGCAGACTGGGCAATCACGGAACTTGAGGCCCTGCTTGACTCTCTCTCTCTTTCTCTTTTC
>LFCJ01001274.1_pt1 | contig 17371 bp, 26 predicted proteins | sample 643141 | NCBI WGS metagenome assembly LFCJ01 (sample SAMN03766243, study PRJNA286221) | soda lake metagenome | biome: soda lake; feature: Kulunda steppe; material: water; isolation source: sample B1-Br-g2 brine of Lake Bitter-1 | place: Russia: Kulunda steppe | collected 2010-07
TCTTGATGGCACATGAAGCCAACAGGACTTAACCCCAATGGCTTCTACCAACCCTTTCAGCAGACGAACTTCGATCCTGCTCAAGGCCAGATGCTATTTGCATACTGCCAGTTGGAACAAAAAATGGCCATCAAAGAGACATACAGGCTGCACGCCCTTCGTGCTGGGATGTACACCTTATTGAAGTAAAATATTGTGATGATACACGACCAGAGCAACAACTAGCAAGAGCAACTGAACAGCATATTAGATTGAAACACGCCCTTGCACAGCAATGCCACAAAGTATGCCTTCATACCATCCCGATTGGAGTGATGGGGACCATCTATAAATGTCATACTGAACTCCCCCTCAATAAGCTTGGCCTAGACCGGTGTAGAGTAAGAAAACTTACTCTCGATCTTAACACTCATTCTATTCAATACGCAACAAAGATCATAAACACAAGTAGGAAGTTGAAAAATATCAAGGAAAGAACATATGGCTCTTTTTTTCAAAACCCTCCCGACCTTCTTCCTAGTTTGATGGTAGAGGTTTGCCTGGTGCTTGCACCAGATGTAAACTTCTTCTTTAATTCACAAACAGGGGTTACCATGTTGGCATCATCTTTCTTTCTTTCTTTCTTTCTTTCTTTCTTTCTTTCTTTCTTTCTGGCTCAAATTACTAGAATTATTGGACGAGACTTTTAACGTCAGTGTACCTAAAATCAACTTGAAGCAATCCGTTTTGGAACAGCATAACAATGAATGTATCACAGAAACGGAATGTCATGAAGTTTAGAACGGGTACTCTTGACACTCAGAAAATGGCCCACCTCTATTGCAGAGCCACTAGTTCATCTTGTCTATTTTGTCATCAGCCAGACAGCCAAATCTGTATACTTTCTGGCTGTAAGAATGCTTTATTTCAAGACGTCATGTCTGATAGATGTAACATTGCTTCCAGGCTCATCATCAAAACCTTAAACAAAGGCGATTTTGGAGGAAACATCATTTTCACAGATATTGGAAGTAAAACATGGATGGCACAACAAAGTCTGATCTTGATGGCACATGAAGCCAACAGGACTTAACCCCAATGGCTTCTACCAACCCTTTCAGCAGACGAACTTCGATCCTGCTCAAGGCCAGATGCTATTTGCATACTACCAGTTGGAACAAAAAATGGCCATCAAAGAGACATACAGGCTATACACCCTTTGCCCTGGGATGTTTACCTCATTGAAGTCAAATATTGTGATGACACACGGCCAGAGCAACAACTAGCAAGAGCAACTGAACAGCATATTAGATTGAAACACGCCCTTGCACAGCAATGCCACAAAGTATGCCTACATACCATCCCGATTGGAGTGATGGGGACCATCTATAAACGTCATACTGAACTCCCCCTCAATAAGCTTGGCCTAGACCGATGTAGAGTAAGAAAACTTACTCTCGATCTAAACACTCATTCTATTTAATATGCAGTAAAGATTATAAATACAAGTAGGAAGTTGAAAAATATCAAGGAAAGAACATATATGGCTCTTTTCAGAACCCTCCCGACCCCCATGAATGACCTTCTTCCTAGTTTGATGGTGGAAATTTGCCTGGTGCATGCACCAGATGTAAACTTCTTCCTAAATTCACGCAAACAGGGGTTACCTTTTTGGCGTAGGCTTTCCTTTTCTTTTCTTTTCTATCCGTATGAGTTTCTGGAGTGGCGATGCAAAAGCCAAGGGTGTTGTTAGTAGCATGTTCATGACAGTGATTGCTGCCGGGTGCTTGCTGTTCAAAACATAGATTGTTCCGGCAGGGAGGCATCTCCAGCTTTGCCATTGTGATCTCAAGAATGGGGCATATATGGCTCTTTTTCGGCAGGTACAGCTATGTAACCCAACTTCAACTGGTTCCGGGCGGCAGTGCGGCTATACAATGCTTAAACCCAAAGCTCCACTGCGAGGAAGATCTTACATGCTGACGTGCAACTGAGCTCACGGTGCGAAGATTGTCGGTCATCCCACATCCTGTCTGCTATGGATGGTCTCACACAATCCTACTTTTTTGAAAGGCTGCTAAAGTGTTAACCAATTGATCTTGGTCGTTTTGTTGTGGACCTCAGGGAGAGGCCCTTGGATTATTGGACACCTTATTGTGATGTACATCCACAAGAGCGTAACAGCAAACGCTCCACTTACCATCAATGGTGCGCCCTGCCTACCAGGAGGGCCCTGGTCACACATTTGCCATATACCCTTCCTTAATACATGCTTCTTGATCTTCCTCGTGACATTATTCGCAGCGTGGCTTGCTTCAGACTTCGTGCCCACACTATGAATTGAAACAGTGACCTGGACTCACAATACCTCCCCTACTTGTGACTTGTGTAATGCTCATGATGTACAGGATGAGCAACACGTCCTTTTGCATTGCACCCATCGATACGTGGTCTCTCTCCAAAAGACTCATGCTTCCCTATTTTCTTCTGCAGGCTTAAACAATGTGTCTACTTTTCTGGGCCAGGAAAACAATAAGCTAGATTTCTTCCTTCTTGCACTGATAGTTTTTTATGAGCAGGCTAGCAGTCGCACTTATTGACTGAAGGCCTTTTTCTTGTAACCCTTGTAACCCCTTGTAACCTAACCTAACCTTACCATGGCTCTTTTTCCCACCACCTTCAAGTTGCAAGTTGCTCTTGGACAGCTTGGAGATCTATGGTCGGCTTGGAGAAAGGGGCCTTGGGATCGGTCACTTTTGGTGCTGGTTGCTTCTCTTATGTCATTTGGTTTAGGTTTTATTGCATTGTATTCCATAGGAGGAGTAACTGGTGTAGTTTTAGCTAATGCTGCCAGTGGCGTAGATTTATTAGTACATGATACCTACTACGTCGTAGCTCTAATGGGCATGATCAAAGACTATGATCAGAAATTTGGCTGTATGCTGGAAAGTAATTTGGTTTCAAACTGACCAGCAGGAAATGGGGACCACACTTCGGCTCTGGTGAGTGTAGGAAAATCCAGGTAGGCATTTCTCCTGGCACATGGGGTAACCTCAAAATCCTGTCCTGCTTGCCTTATGGTGTTGCATGCATGATTGGTGCTCTCCCAAACTGGCCCCTACTGATGGCCTGAGTGAGTTTTTCTAGCTTTCTTAAGCTGAATGTCCGGGCATGCATCACCACAGTACATGGTGCTCAATAAAATAAGATGCACTGATCAAGTATCTTCACGGAGGAGAAGTGTCCACCTGCATGTGTGTTGACTTTTGCTTAGAATATAAGGTATCTGTCACGCACTAAATTCCACGGCATGCATCTGCACAGGCAAATTAGACCTGACTGAATGGCTCAATAGCTAAGGCTTGGTCTTTGCTGTTGCCGAACTTTTGTATAAAAGCAGTCCTTTCCCCAGGTGTTTGGAAGAGGTACAGCGCATAGCCACCAAAGCCTGGTGTGCAAAAAATGCAAGAAGGGATAAACAAGTCAGCAAAGACAACCAGCAAGCATGGATAGGAGGTGGAGGTACCTTGTTGCCGAGCATTTGATGCTGTAACTGTGACAATTTTTAACCAGCAAGTGTCTTTTGCCTCAACCATCCCTTCAATACATAGATATGATTGGCCTCCAAAGTACACACATACACACATGCAAACTCCAAAAGGATGGCTGCATAAGGCAGACACCTGGCTGCTTGGGCCAAGGGACTGCTTTGGATGCACTGAGTGGCTACATTCCTGCTTTTAGCAAAGCTGCCTTCATGACCTGCCCAGACTTCCTATTCAACATCATCCAACTCACCACCACCACAAAACTTCCGAGCAAGGGCGCCATGATCCTCTAGAGCTTGCATTCCTTCACCAAGTTGTACCTGCAGATAGGGGGCACCCAAGGCATCCACAGCAAAATTTCCCTTTTAACACTCTCCAGAGCACCCACAGCAGGGTCATCTGAGGTGCCTTACACCGTCAACGCTCTCCAGGGCACCCACAGCATATGATCATCCGAGGTGCATCCAGGGCACCCACAGCATATGATCCTCCGAGGTGCATCCAGGGCACCCACAGCAGGATTGCGCTACCAACACTCTCAAGAGCCACCACGTCAGAGCAGGGTGGCGGCCTGATTGCCCACAAGCATGTGCAGCAGCCTTGCTTGCGTTGGTGGGAAGTACAGGCTGTGCACAAGGGACAGGGCCAGGAGGGAATCCGTCATTCCAATTCACCAGGTGTGACCACCACAGCAGTCTGTAGGAACAGGTGCGCAAGCACCATCTAGCTTGCCTGCACAGCCAGAGCCTGCATTGCCTGAGGCCCCTGAGCGCCCAAGAGCAGCAGCTGCCACAGCAACAAGCAACCTTCATAGTAGACTTCCTCCCCTATGAATGCGAAAACGCATTCCCTGGATGGAAGGTGCTCTTGCAGTCTGATGTCACACTTGCACCATCAGCCAGTCAGTACAGGGAATCACTGACCTTGTAACTCATGTCGATTGCAGCAGCCAGCCTGTCCAGGCTCTCCTGTCCAGGCAGCACAGCCTGCCGGGCTGCTGCTCCTGCAGTCTTCACAAGCTCCATGTCCCGCTTCAGGTCTGTGAACTGTGCAGGTGTTGAGAGCAACAGCAGAGAAGGCGGCAGCTTGTATTTGTGTAAAGCATCCCCTTCGAGATCCATGTCTTACGTTAAGTCCTGTGAACGGCCACGCTTATGGAATAGCAGCAAAAGCAGCATCAGCAGCAACAGCTGCTGTGGCGGTGACAGCACCAGTCCACACTCGTGCGTGGCAGCCATAGCGAGGTCCACATGTAAGGGGGCAACCAGGCAATGATTGGGCTTTTTTACTCCTAGACTATTCAGGTCTCATGGCTGCAACGTGTCCAGCACTGCAGGCGTGCTTTAAGTATGAAATGCAGCAGGGAGATTGTCACATTTGGGTCGGTGTGTTTCTTTATTTTTTTGCTGCTTTGGGTGGGCTGAGCAGTCCCAGAGCACAAGGTGTGCTTTGGTGTTTCATTCCATACTTCTTTGCCGATGAGCCAGCAGCAAGTCAGAGCACACGTTTGGCAAGTCACATCTTTCCGTATGGCATCTCGCTACAAGAATTGACCTGGTGAGAATGCCCATGATTTTCGAACTTTTGGGCCTCACGGTCAGCTGCTGCTGCCCAGCCAGGCCACTGCCCATACATTAACACAAACATGCACACACCAAAACACAAAGCCACATACATTACGACCCATGCCTGACCTGCAGATGCCTCAAATGTAGTGTGGCTGTGCCTAGTTCACAGCAGTGCCTTCCGCCCTTGCAGTAAGCCGTCAGGCGGTGGCACTGCTCACACACACACGCATTTACACGCTCACATGTAGATGCAGCCACGTCAACAACCACCCATGCTTGCCTCAAACGTGGTATGGCTTTGTCCAGTCCACAGCAGTGCCATGCACCCTCTCAAGAAGTCGCCAGGCGTCTTGAAATCAAGCTCTGGGCGGGCGCCACTGCGCCAGCAGCATAAGCCTGTCTGGGCAATCACTGCAGGGTCCTGCGTATCAGCCAGGCACACAAGGCATGCACGGGTGGCCCTGAGGCAGCTCCTTTGCAGAGGGAGTGTCTGAGCATGGCCATGTATATGACTAGGGTACCCAGGCGCAATAGGCATGCACAAGCAGCCCACTGCATCTTCACAGCGAGGCCTTGCTTGTCAGGTACCCAGGTGTATACCGTGCGAACACACTGGTGGCTAGCCAGAAAGAGACGCTGAAGGCCTGACAGAGACAAGCCACACCCAATCGGTTGGAGAGGGCCATACAGGACTGAGCAGATACAGCTCACTGTGTATCGCCTGCAAGATGAACTGACAAGTGTCTAGGCACACCCTTAAGGAGCCCAGATCCATGCATGACTTGCAACTGAGCCAGGTAGAAAGAAGGCCCTATGCCGGCATATTGCACGCAATTTACAAAAACCTACGCTGGCAGTGAGCACAGTCCCTACAGTAGCCTGCACGCAGCTGCTTTGGTCCCCCCCACACTCACCTGCCATCCTACACCCAAGTCAAGCTCACTCGATACCCCATTCTTGCCATTCAGAAGTGCATGAGCAGCAGATCCACCCTGCGACATGTACACCCAGAAACTGGCCCATCTCTATGGCAGAGCCACTAGTTCACTGTGCAACCTGTGTCATCAACCAGGTAGCCAAATCCATATGGTCTCTGGCTGTCAACATATGGTGATTGAATGACATAAGATTGCTTCCAGGCTTATCATCAAAACCGTGATTATACAAACAAAACAAAAGTGAATTCGGAGGAAACATCATTATCACAGGTATTGGGAGTGAAATCCAGATGGCTTGACAAAGCCTGCTTTTGCCAAAACATGTATTAGCCAACAGGACTGTACTCCAATGGCTTCGACCAAGCATTTCAACAGATGAAATTCTATTATGTTCTTGACCGGACGCCTTCTCTATACTGCTTGAAGCGTCCATTTATCTCATATTTCAGCTTTCCACCTTATGCGCTAGGATGAACACCTTGTTGGATTCAAATACCAAATAGGCCCCAAATAGGTATGTTGAGGAAAGCACTGTAAATGAAAACTCAAACAGGAATGCCACAGAGTGAGCTTGCTTACTATCCTAATTGGAGTGATGGGGGCCATGTATAATTGTTACGCTGAGCTGCCCCTCAGTGAGCTTGGCCTAGACCAGTGTAAAGTAAAATACCGAATACTGAAAATAAAGGGTGAAAAATGGACAACAAGGGTAGAGAAGCCAGTGTGCAAGCTCGCCATGTCCAAGCGCATGGGCAGCATTTAGATGATGCAGTAGTCAGAATGTACAAAGGCCAAAGCCGTATATACAAATAAACACACTTATGTACATACATACATACATGCATACATACCTACATACTTGCATACATACATACATACATACATACATACATACATACGTACATACATACATACATACGTACATACATACATACATACATACGTACATACATACATACATACGTACATACATACATACATACATACGTACACACACATGCGCATATATACCCACAAATGTGCATACGTATACATATACCTACACTCGTAAATACATACGCAAGCATGCATGCATACATATATACGTAGATACACACATACATTCATACACTCATACATACATACAACGTACATGCATGTACTTAAATATGCATAAGCCTTCACCAACAGCAATCACACATTGAAGGAAAAACGAATGCTCACAATATACTCTTACCAGACCTGCACCTGTGTTGTAGGGCCAGTTGTCTAAGGTGACAAGGGGTGAGATGGCACAATTGACAATGAAACTGCATCCAGGGACATGCGCAAGCAGTAGCATGAGAATGCAAGTTCGTGGTCTTACAAAATTAGCCACAGCATAAAAAGGCATCCGGAATTATGCTTTGAGCAGGCGACTTCCTCAATTGATTGTTGAGGTATGTCAAGCAGCAACAAAGCAGCGTATTCAGGCAAGGAATTGAATAGCTCACCCTTGGAAATAATCCTTTAAGCATCAAAGCATCTCGCGTCCAAGAAGTTTGCTTGCTTGCAGGCCGGGTAGTGCATGTTGTTTGATATGCATGGAATTCTGTTCTTGTATGCCTTGTTACTCACGCATCAGGTCGCGCAAGTCGTGGCACATCCAGCCAACCCCCTGTACAAGCAACAACAGAAAGTCATAAGTCAATGCTTAAAATGCGCAGGGCAGTGGGGTCAGGCTAAAATGCAAGCTAGACTTCTGTGGCCAGGGTAAGGAAATGCCTCTCAAGCTCCATAGCTTGCCTTTGCTCCCTTGAATAGTCATGTATTACCTGCATAGTTTGCATGGTGTGCCCATGCATGCCTGGTGCACGTGGAAGCACAGCACCCTTTTTGCACCCTTTTTACCTGCGAAGTCCACTCGTAGCGCACATGTTTGAGGCGCTTTCAACCTCTCAATCATCTCTGTAGTGCTTATCTTCTCATAATCTAGTGTCTTGGGAAGTACCTGTGATGCCATGGTTGATTGTGTCATGAAGAACATGGAGTTCTGTGCCAAACCATAGTCAAAACTAAAAATTCTGTAGGAACTTTTAAACTTGGAGAAGCTTGGTGTCCCAATGAGTTGTGCTTTTCTTTATAGAAAGTGGGCGCTTCAAACCGCTGTAGCGCTTCTTAAGCACACGCAACAGTTTCAGGTTCTTCTGAACTGCCCCAGTCAAAAATTCATGCTTGTGCTTTTCTTTGACCCATTTCTCTGAGTTTGACCATCATACAACCAACAAAGAATTTTAAAGTTTGAATTAGATGCCTGCAACTGAGTGCCGAAAGAGGAACTGACGCTCTCAATATGCAAAGAGCGCATCCTTTTATATCCTTCGTAGCTCATAAAGAGAGCTCACATACCACGTACTGGGCGCCAACCAGTGCACAGACTTCCCTCTTCACTTGCTCATATTTGTCATCTTCTGCACATGTACAATCAAATGTGCATTTGAGTTTGCAGCAGTAACATCAATTAGCAAGGCAACCTCTGCTTGGCTGGCATCTGCCGCCATTGTACTGACATTGTGTCAATCATGAATGCGTATCTGTAATGCACGTATCAAATGGAAGAGGTGCACGAGTCAGTATTTTTAACATGCTCCAGCTCACCTGTTACTGCCAATATTTGAGGCCTTATTCTAAGAAAATGGTGCCTGAAGTCCAGACCGTGAGGGGCATCTAGATCATCACCCACAACCACATCATCAACCTGCGAGGTAAGGTTTGGCCTCCTTAATGTAATGTACTATTCAAGGTCCTGGACCTTGGCAGGAAGGGTTTCCTTCTTTCCTACTAACTTACTGTAATTACTGAAACTGTTTCAAGAGTTATATTTTGGCCAGTACAGCTGAAAACATCCACACTTTGTTCATGGACCAGGAACATGTGCTCACCATGCGAAGTGCAGCAATCAAGCTTTTTTTGTGTTCTTCAGGAAGGCTGGAACGTGGACGCTTGTGCTTCTTCAAGCTTGCATCCCCCGCGAAGCAGACAGTCAGGTGGTCACCTAGAGCCTTAGCCTACACAGGGACAGAAAGAGGCGTGTGGCGCTGCGCACCGCGGTAGCTGTAGTTTCAACATTTACTCTTTTCAACTCATACCTGTTCAAAGAACTGAATGTGCCCTCCATGCAGTAGGTCAAAGCATCCTGAGACAAAAACCTTGCACGGCATTGCATCCAAGTTCATGCAAGCGCGTCCCTCTCAAGGATCATACAAAAAAATGATTTATATTCAAATGAAACTAACTATTATTCAAACACAATCATACAGCAATATTGTTTGTTCCACAAATCAGTATCAGATACTGAAATCAACTCGATGTTCTTCCTCCTACTGACGTTTCTTTTAGCTGCCCGTTCTGTGCCTGCACACTCGACAGATGATGCAGGCGCCAGCAACCTAGGTCGAGTGTACAATGAGCTACTCGAATCACTCAAGAATTTCAAACACGCTGTCGTGGGGAACAGCACGGCCACCCGGGGCGCCCGCGGTGAGGCATTCTCTCGATGGACGCTACAAGACGAGCTCGAGGTCGGCGAGGTCTGCTCCTGGCCAGGCATCACATGTATAAGAGACAAAATTGTCCAACTGGAGCTTCAAGGCATGGGGCTTCAGGGCTCTCTTAAGGACACTGTTAAAGCACTACAAGCCCCAGCATTCTCCTCCCTCCAGCTCCTGTAAGTGTGCGTGCAGCAGCGAAGATAGCCATGTGTAAATTTTTGTGACAATGCAGATTTTGTATTTGCCTCCAAAAACACCAATGCATTAGGAAAGCTGTGTATGCCTGAGAGCTGGGATCATGTCATGTTTGACCATGGCCATTTGCTGCCAGTCCTTGCGGCTTATTTGTACACCAGTAGAAGTACTTCTGTACATGTTAAATTTTGCCTTAATACTGTCACAGAACACCTGCAAAGCCACTCGAACTTGCGCACCCATGGGCACTGGCCAGTGTTTAAAGTTCAAACTTGCAAGCTGGTCCTCCAGTTCAAGTACATGATTCAAACTTGTTTGGATTGCTTTTTCCATATCTTTATCAACTCTGGGGCATACCTAGCCATCCTCTCCTCCATATACCGTTTGCATACTCCTATTTCATCATTGTGGTTCATGAAGCAATCGGCACTTCTTCCACGAGCTCAAGCCACTTTGCGCGTGAGCGCATCATTTAACATGTCAACGCAACTGTGCATCCCTTTTTTCAATGATCATATTACGCACGCAAAAAATTGCACAATTCTTCTGATCAACCAAGTAAACTCACATCAGAGTTGTTTTGTTGTTATCATACTAACTTGGACAGACCACGCCACACACTTCATGATTGAGAGTTCCCAAATGAATGCTGCAAATAGGCCAGGGACATCAAGAGTAGGCCAGCGCTTAATCCTTTGTTGCAATGCCTCCCTCTGCCAATGACAAAAATGCACACATGCATGCGCTCGAGAGCGCGCGCACGCGCATGCGCACACACACATTTGCATTCACACACACACACACAAGAATAGAAAGACCAAGAGACAGACCAAATGCAAGCAAACACACACATACGCATTTGCATACGCAAACAAATTTCTTTCCTTTTTTGCCTGTGCTGCGCAGTGACCTTTCTGGCAATCAAATCTGCGGAACCATCCCTGCAACCTTGGCCTTAGTGCTGCCCGTTTTGGAAGTTCTCATCCTAGACAGCAATAAACTTTCAGGCCCTTTGCCAACCCATCTGTCACCGCTTTCTTCATCTCTTACCATTTTCTCCGCTTCAGATAATGCATTAACTGGGCGTCTGCCTCCTCAATTTGGTGTGTGCCTGGTGCTTTGCTGCTCATCTAATCCTGATGCAGCCATAACAGGGCACGGCTCTGTGTAATTGTACATGCATGTGCACGGAGATGAAGAGCATGATGTGGGGAATGAAGAAGTGCTTGCTGCATATTTGCAAGAGATCCTATTGTTGCACATGAGAAGTTGAAGTGTGTCATGTGCATAGCTTGCAACCAAAGCAACCCAACCTTCTTCCTAAATTGTGGTCTTTGCCCTGGAGATTCGCACGCAGCTGTGTGGCCACTAATGCTTACCTCATCTTCTGCAACCTTTGTTGTTTTGATGCCTGCAATTTCCCATGACTTGGTTGCTCCTTGACCCATTGATACTTCCAGGCTCTCTGCATGCATTGGAAGAGCTCCGGCTTCAGGGCAACAGACTTTCAGGCGCACTTCCTGGGGCTGCGTGGGGCCGAGGGATGAGCAATCTGAGGGAGTTGGACCTGTCAGGCAAGTGCGCATGTAAGACAATAATGTGGCTGTGGGTCATGGCCTGAGTGCTGCACACCAGCTAAGCTGCCCTAGTCCTGCAGGAGCAGCTATGTAACCTCAACTTGCCTATCAGTGCTCCACGTGGTCTGGACTGCACGCACTGTTTTAGTTATGCCACTTGCCTGAGGACTCAAACCTGTAAGGCAAGTGGTTGAGCAGAAAGTGCCCTGAAGATGGAGCATAAGAAGGCGTACACTGAGGCTGGGCCTAGGCTCTCGAAGGCTTGCCCTATCAAACAGACTTGTGCCTGCCGCATGTACTGGACGTGCGTAAAAATTAGGGGCCATGTAACACAAGCATCTTACAAGAACTCATTTACTTTGCGCTGGAATCTTTCTGGGAGCTAGATTTAATGATGGATTGGAGTCGGGGCATGCAGAGTGCCTTCCAAGCTGCCCACAATTGTGAACTTAAGTATTGGGTAACTGGGCTTTGGGCTAGTAGATGCCAAGATCCAGGATTGAGCTCTTGTCTTTCTACATGGTATACAGATCTGGAGTTTTGATTAAGGGGTAGGCATGCCAGCCGGCTGTTCCTCTAGTCTCAAGCCTAAGCCACATGGATCTGGCTATGTAGGCGTGTATCTGTGCTAAAACAGCGAACTGCAGCATACAGCCTGCAGCATACTGCAGCATATCGACAAGCGCTGCGGGCCTGATCTTTCTCATCATGGAGTGGATTTGGTTGAGACGCCTAGCTGCCTGCCTGCTTTCTTTGACCTCTCTTGAAAGCAGAGCAGCTGCCTAATTTCCCTGACCTCTCTTGTGCGCAGGGCAGCTATCTGCCTGATGCAGGCTGGGTGGACAAAAAGCCTCTAGAGGCCATTGTCAGGAGTATTTGACCCCCACCGCAGCGAAAAAGCATTGCACCAACACCGCCATGCTCAAAAAGCTTCCTTTTTGGTAGATATTACGCTTCCATCCAGTGCTTGATCATCCAAAGACGGCACTTTCTGTGCCTGATGGCCATGGCTCACAGGGAATGCACTGGAAGGCCCACTACCCAGCTCATGGAGCAACATGAGGATGCTTCTAAAGCTGTAAGGACTGCTGCTATTTTTTCCAGCTGCTGGCCATGCTGTTATGAAGATGGCTGCTGCAGATAGTAGGAGCGAGCATTGATGTTGTCTTAGGGCAGACCACACCTCTTGAGTGATGTTGCCAACTAGCATTTCGCACTGAGAGCTGCAAGCTTACAGAGCTTGGCTTTGAAACAAGCATATGCTTCTAGTTCTGTTTTTCCATGCCATTGGCCACTACAAATATGTTAACGATGAGAGGCATGTAGAAGCATGCCTCCTTGCCATGCTCCACCGACTATGCCTGCTCTTGCACAAACCCCACCAGTCTCTGCACCCCAGCCACATGCATCTTCATTGCATTCAATGGCATGTAATACAAACTCCAGAAGATAACATATTCAAGCGAATACATGTGTGGTTGCCTGCAGCCAGCTACAAGACAATCACCTGTCTGGGCTGCTGCCTTCCTCTTGGAGCTCCTTGGCTGCACTCCGCTTGTTGGACGTCTCCCGCAACAGCTTGCAAGGTCCACTGCCTCCATCTTATGGCCTGCTTGTGTCCTTGACCAGGATGTGAGTGCCCCTGCGCATGTGATATTTTCATACTTAAAAGATGCTGAATCATGCCTGGGAATGGTGCGGCGTAGCAGCCTGGATCATTGCCTGAGTTCGCATGCCCTCCTTACAGGGTGCAGACAGAGATAGAACAGCCTTCAGTTGGTTGAGATTGATCCTTTGATTTATAGGATTGATTTTGTTGCAACCAGAATGGTGATTGCCGTGCTGGAGCTTTGATGTGTGGCCTTGAGCACCATTCCATTAGATAAGAAGAGAGGTTCTGGCAGAGGCAGCAGGCACGAACCATGAATGGTGGTCAATCTGCCGCCTTAATTGTACAGGGATTTTTCTGGCACAGTAGTGCGGAGAACCGGCATGAGATCATACCCTCATCAGCATTTATTTTCATGGCAGTAAGATGGCATAAATAAGCTCTATGACCCCTCATCCGCATGGCACGTGATACTGCAGATCTTTGGCTGGCAACAACCTCCAAGGCACCATCCCAGCTACGTATGGCAACTGTAAGCGTCTTGATGCGATAGAAGTTCAAGGGAACCCAGCGCTGTGTGGAGAGGTCCCAGCCACACTTAGGGTAAGAATCACATAAGTGGTATGGGCATCACTTGTTGTTGGCGCTGACCCTCTAGGGCTGCTTCACAGCCAGGCAAGACCATGTTCAGCTTAAGGCCTGGCTAATGCCAAGTGCTCGCTCAACATGTCTAATGATTTAAAACTTGTTAACATGAATGTGTCATTTTAACACCTGGATACAAGCTTGATGTCAGCACTGATCATGTTGACATGGCCTGGCGCTTGTGCCTGACGAACTTGAGTGTCACTGTCAGTCAATTAACTGACTGCGCACAGAGGCCTCCTTGTGTATGCCCACTTGAATGGATTGTGGGTCATGGTGCAGCTCAGCTTCTTTTCCTGCAATTTAGTTGCATGCATGGACCATGGCCCCGGCTGCGACTCCTTTTGTCTGTTCATGCACTACTGTGCACCACATGGTCTCTGCCTGCAAGAACAGGCGCACAAGGTGTCCATTTTGGAGCATGGCCAAGAGGTCAACATCTCCAGCTTGCAGGCATGCCCATGGAGGGACGTCGGTAAGAGAGTGTTTTTCTTAGAGGCTGCCACGATTTCCAAGTGCCAAACACTGAGATAGCAGCAGCAGAAGCGGTCTGCATTTATTTCGTCAGTCAAAGAAGCGGAGCCAAGTGCAGCAGGTGCTGCCTGCACCAGGTCAAGGATGGCATACTCAACTTGCAAGCACACGCGCTCACTTGTGTCAGTTATCAATCCAGAGAAGGAAGCAACAAATCCTTGCTGGGGTCAGCCAATGCTGGTCCTAGGATGCAAGCTGAGCTGGTCTTGTGGGTGGAATTCCTTCAGAATGCCACTCGTGAACTTGCAGTAATTGGCAGCTACTAACTGCACAGAGCCACAGCTGTACCTCACAACAACCTTTGCAGCTGCCGGCCTTCTCGCCTTGAAAGGCGTCCTGCAAAGGGGGGCAGGTGCCCAGGCGCCTGACCTTGAGGGTGGAGACTTTGAGGAGGAGGATGCCCTGATGATGGAGGGCACAATTGGTGCATGCAAGCCTGGCCAAGACTACGGAGTCTGCAGAGGGCTACCCAGCTGGAGATGGGGCGCTGACCCCTGTGGATACCCTGCATGGCAGGGTGTGACTTGCAATGAGGTGCGCCCATGGCAGCCCCAGGTGCGGTTGCGTTGTCTCTGCCGTTCATCAGACGGTGGCTCCAGTGAACCAGCCCAGCAGACTGCTGTCAAATGCTCAGCAGTGCTCGTCTTTGATCAAGCAGCAGCTGAGGCACAGCTGCCTAGCAGCGTTTGCCATCCAATGCAGCAGGGACTTGAGATGGAGCTGCTGAGCAGTTGTTGCCGTCACTCTGGAGCCAAATCTGGCATTGGCTGCGGTGAAGCTGCTGAGGAGTGACTGCCATTGCGTCCCCAAAAATCAAAGCAGCAAGGCCATCACAGCGCTGGTTGGTGCACTTGATTCTTGCTTTCCTCCTTGTCATGGCATAAGATCAAACCCCTGTGTGGCAGTGGATCAGACCCAGCTGTGGCAGGAACACTCTCCCACGGCTGCTACCTGCCCATGTGTCATCTAGGGGGTCATGTTCTATTGGCCATAGAGACGGGGCGGGCAACCTGATGCGCATGCATATGGATGTGCCAAACAGGGTGAATGTGGCAAACAGGGTGAATGTGGCAAACAGGGTGAATGTGGCATACAGGGTGAATGTGGCAAACAGGGTGAATGTGGCATTTGCAGACCAACACGCTGCCCCCATCAGCAGCAGCTTCTTGCTTTGCAATGGCCATGCGGTCACTGTTCACGACCAACTATGCCCACGCCTTTCACGTTTTGCGTTGGTTGCATGCCCTCTTTGTGCTGCGCGCAGGTAGGGTCGGTTATAGCCCTGAACCTGAGCGCCTCAGGACTCCATGGTGCACTGCCTGCAGAGTGGCCAGGGGCACTGCGCAGCGTGCGGCACCTCGACTTCAGGAGCAACAACCTGACAGGTGCGCGGGGTGCGTCGCCTCAGGCTCTGGGGCAGCAACAACCTGACAGGCGCGGGGTATGGCACCACCTCATACCCAGGGACAGGGACAACCTGACAGGTGCGCGGTGTACAGCACCTCAGCCCCAATGGCAACATCAACCCTGACAGGTGCGCGGGGTGCGACCCGCAAGCCGCGTGGTACGGTGAGGGTGGACGTTGCTGCACCTGCCAAATAAGGGTAGCTCGGCTGAATCCCAGCAGGCCTGCAACCTCCAGGTCTAGTCAAGGAATGGAGGACGTGCATCTGTGGAAAAGGCAAGACAGAGAGCAGTGAGGCACCGCTGCACCTGGGCTGCTTGGCTGCAGTGGAGTCGATGTGCACGACTGAGAAGCAGCAGCTTTGCCCAGCTCAGATTGGCATTGCTTTGGTGTGGGAATTCCATTGCCGAGGGTGCTCTGCCCCCTGGACAGGTTGGATTGTTCCCACTGGTGAATTGTGGGAACAATACAACCAGGCAGGTGGAGCATGGATGCCGCCCTGCTCATGCCACGCATGCCTCCGACTTGCTCAGGTCAACGCGCGCTGCAGGGCTTGACAACCAAACCACCTACCTGCCGGCACCTGCAGAGCAAAAGCTGCTGGCTGTCCCTGCCCTAATCTGCATGTAGGCCCACTGCCGCCCTCCTGGGGGAACAGCCTACCCAACTTGGAGGTCCTGTGCTTGCATAATAACCAGCTTTCAGGAAGGCTGCCTGCCGAGTGGGCTTTGGGAGGCTCACAAAGCATGCGCAACACTAGCGGCAGTGGCAGCGGCGGCAGCAGCAGCAGCAGTGTCAGCAGCAGCAGCGGCAGCAGCGTTGGCAAGGGGCTTGGTGGCATTGACGGCAAAAAATACTTAGCTGGGGGCATGGCGTTGAGCCTTCAGCACCTGGACCTCTCAAGCAATCAGCTGTCGGGGCAACTGCCGCACACATGGGCCACGTTCCAGGGCCTGAAGCGCCTGTGAGTGTCTACGCGTGCGGAGCTGGGGTTGGACCGTGGCGCGGTCCCACCATTTGAGACGATGCACATGCTCATCTGCATTTTCACACGCTCACGCGAGACATCAGGCAGCCGCCTGGATCATTGTGCTTTTGTTGTTCACACTTTGAATCACAGGCCCCATCCAAAAGGTCTGCCCCTACAGCATCAGGCTTGCGAAACAATCCCAACATTGAGCTGCCCTGACTTTGAAACAGTGGAGGGCTGCACACTTTTCCAAGAGTGTGGCGCTCGCACCAGACGCGCACCCCTTCCTGAGGACATGCCCCTGCAGCAGCATCCCTGAGGTCATGCTCTGCCCTCCTTTGCCTCATGCTCTTCCATAATGCCCTTCACACGCCCCGTCCTGAAGCAAAATCCGTCCCTGCAGCTTGTGTGGGGCACCCAGAATGCCTGCACACCAGGGACCTCCAGCACCACCAATGCTGCGCAGCAAGCGCTCGCATGGTCTGAGCAACCCCCACGCACTGAGCAAATGCTCCATGAGCCTTTCCCGCTCTGAGCATGTCATATGGGCATTCTCTGCCCTGCGCGGCAAGCGCTCGCATGGTCTGAACAACCCCCGCGCACTGAGCAAATGCTCCATGAGCCTTTCCCGCTCTGAGCATGCATTGTGGGCATTCTCTGCCCTGCCGGCAAGCGCTCCCATGCTCTGAACAACCTCTGTGCACTGAGCAAATGCTCCACAAGCATTTTTGGTGCTGAGCATGCACCACACCCACCCGCCTGCCTGTGGAATTGGGACGCTCTCCTGTTGTTTGTGCCCTTGTGGGCATGCCTTCATTCACAAAGTGGCGGCTGCCGCCTTGTGGGCACACCTGTCCCTGGGCTGCACACCTGTCACACCTGTCACACCTGTCA
>LFCJ01001275.1_pt1 | contig 17355 bp, 25 predicted proteins | sample 643141 | NCBI WGS metagenome assembly LFCJ01 (sample SAMN03766243, study PRJNA286221) | soda lake metagenome | biome: soda lake; feature: Kulunda steppe; material: water; isolation source: sample B1-Br-g2 brine of Lake Bitter-1 | place: Russia: Kulunda steppe | collected 2010-07
ACAGGGAGTCATGAAGGAGGCCCACACTGTCACAGGGAGTCACGAAAGGAGGCCCACACTGTCACAGGGAATCACAAAGAAGCCCACAGCCTGGTATGCTGGCTGGTTGGCGCTGATGAGACAGCACAGATGGCTGCCTGTGCCTGCCGGCGCCAAAGCTGCAGACGCATGCGCGTTTCAGGCACATGGCACGCCAGGGACAGCAGCATGGCGCCGCACCCATCTTGGCGCAGCGCCACCTAACCTTTTTGGACCAGTGCTGCCACTCCACGATGTGCGCAGCACGGCACATCTATTTTGGCCAAAACTGCTGCACCTATTTGGGCGCAGCACTGCCACATCTATTTGTGCGCAGCTCCTGCTTGGGTGTAGCGCTGCCACACCAGTTTGGAGACAGTGCCGCACCTATTTGGGCCAGCGCCATACTGCCTGTGAGGCCCAAGGAGCCCAGGGCCTGCCTGCAGCGCTCCATGGTTACATGCGGGTCGTGCGCGCGCGCCACGTCCTCCACGTATGCCAGCGCAGGCTGGTGGCAGGGCAGGTCCTACGGGCAGGCAAGAGAGTGTGTGCAGAGGGCGGGAGCTGGTGTGATGTCTGGAATGTAGACAAGCCTTGGGAGAGGAGCTGGCTTACGGGTGTGGGGGAGCAGCAGGCAATGGCCGCACTGGTGGTGGGAAGAGATTGCACCCTTGCTCGCAATTTGTAGGAGGGCACAAGGGGCATGGTGGACGCACGCGCCTGGTAAGGGATGCAAAAGGGCACAAAGGCCCTGCAGGGAGAGCGGCGAGGCAAGAGCGCTGCGAAAGGGTAAGCAAAGATCAAGAGGGCTAGCCGGGCACAAGGGGTCTGTGCCTTGTGCCTATCTATGAGGGCGAGCAGGGGAAAGAGGGCTTGAGCATGGACGCAAGGATCTGCCTTTTCTTCCTCCCTTGTGATTACTCCCTTGTGACAGCTCCCTTTTTATACCCCCTCCAAGTGATTACTCCCTTGTTATTTCCCACCTTGTGATTTCTCTCTTGTGATAATCCCTCTTGTTATTACTCCCTTGTGATTACTCCCTTGTGACTACCCTCCTTGTGATTACTCCCTTGTGATTACTCCCTTTTGTGATTAACAATGCACATGCAGAGCCAAGGCTAACGCTTGGAGGCCAGGGGGCACGCCAGCACACGCTCGCAAGCTGCTGCCACACATTGTACGCAGCAAGTGCAAGCTACTCCCACACATTACATGCAGCAAACGCAAGCTGCTCACCTGTGCAAGGTCCTGTGAGAACGTCGCGATGCGCACGCCATCGCCCTCCCTGCGGGTCCCTGCAAACACGGATGGGGTGTTGTGCGTGAGCCTTGTGGGAACCCACTGAGACTCTGAGTAGGATCAGGCATATGATTCATATACCTAATGCTGTGTCATGCGTGTGATGCTGCGTGCCATGCAGCAGCCCATCGTCCGCCCCTGTCCCCCAACAAGCTTGGCCGGCTCAATCAGTGCAGCACAATTGCCTGGGGTCTTGTTGGCGCCCTGCTGAGCCAAGCTTGCAAGGCCGTCGATGGCGGGGCCGCTTGAGCTGTCAAGCAGCTGGTTGGCGCAAGGCGAGTGAGGGCGACCGGAGAGGCGCCATGGGTAACAAGGGTCGGGCGACCAAGACCCATCTCCGCAGCGCATGGTTCATCCAATGGATGCGAGCGCGTGAAGAGACGCTCAGGTAGACCAGCCTGCCCGTCCACTAGCTCCGACCACTCTCCCTGCCCCTTGTTACTGTATCATCTACATCATCTTGATACCGTATCTGATACAATATCAATGGTGCATGACTTGATCCACAGCGGCAGGCACATGCTCGCTCTGCACCCCCGCACCACACCAGCGTGTGCTCGCAAGCGCACCTGACCACAAGGGCAGCGACCCACTCAAGGCTTTCAACAGGGTTGACTTGCCGGAACCTGCAGCAGCAAACAGGCCAGCAGGGGACACACACACCTTTGTTGGCGTCAGGCAAACACACGGAGGGGCCACGGCACAGGCCTGCCTTCAGCAGCAGCCGCCTCACGGCCCCACCTACGGCCCTCTAGGCCATGGTCTAGTCTACGACTGAGAGGCCACAGGCATAAGACTTGGATGGATGTACTACTAAGCACCAGCAGCAGCACAGCAGCACGACAGGGGTGAGGATTGACCTCTCTCGCGCCACACGCGTGTCAACTCCTCCGTGCCGGCCTCCCAGCATACCAGGTCCCCGGGCGGTCCCCAAAAGGGTGCATGGCGCCACCCATGCACACTTCTGCACATGCACTGGCATCCAGCCCTGGCAGCCATGCGCTTGTGGGAGCACATACACACACACACGCATACACACGCGCGCACACAGCGAGGGAGCACGTGGCCGGCAGGCGCACGCACCGTTGGGGCCCAGCACCAGCACGCGCTGCTTCTTCTTGATGGTCAGATCAAGATGGGTCAGCAGGGGCTTGGCCTCGGCTTGGGCGCCGCCGCCATTGCCCTCGGTGCTGGCCTGTGGGTCAGGGCTGCGCCAGCCGACGGAGGCGTCCTTCAGCATGATCACGTCGGTGAAGCAGGGCGGGGCCTTGGGCAAGCGCAGGGACACCTGCGGGGCGCGCAGTTGGGCCACGGCGGCAGAGGGTGCGAGTGGGCTGGGGTGCGCGCGGCGGGAGGCGAGAGCAAAGCGGCAGGTGGTGACAGGGTGCGTGCAGCAGGACGCAGATAACAGAGGGAGCCAGGGGCAAGGTGCAGCTGCGACAAAGCAAAGGAAAACGTGTGGCAGTAAGCGCGTGTGACAGGAAGCACGTGTGACAGGGAGCGCATATGACAGGAAGCTTGTGTGACAGGTAGCGCATGCGACAGAAAGCACGCGTGACAGGAAGTGCATGTGATAGAAAGCGCGTACAACAGTAAGCAAGTGTAATAGGAAGCTATAGTACAGAGGATGCAGACAGCGGTGAGAGTAAAGCACAGGGGAGCAGCAGCAGCAGCAGCAGCAGCTGCAGTTCCAAACGGGTTCCTCATCGTAAAGGCCCCCCCCCCCTCCAACGAGATTGTGCCCACACCATGTACCCTTATGCGCCCTCTGTATATAAACATACGACCGCACCCATCCCCTCCAAAGGTCTCTCCATGCATCACCTTTCAACCAACTGCCTCTGTTTGCACGCTGGCCTTTGTGTCTTGCCGCCAGCTGCGCTGCTTCCTTCCATGTGTTGCTCATCTCTCACCTGCGCCTGCACTGTTCCATAGCGCCCCACCCCTCTCCCTGCACATGCCTCCTTCACATCACCCCCAAGCCTATTCGTTGGCACCCCCACCTTCAATACTGCAGCTCATCACAGGGTGGTCACTGGCATCCCCAGCTTGGTGAAGGATGCGTAATGAACGGCCTAGTCCTGTGCTCACCCCCCCCCTCCCTGCGCACCTTTTTGGCATCGCCGCCGCCCTCGCTAGACGCAGCTGCTGGGATCTCTACCATCTCGACCCGCAGCTTCTCTGCAAGCTTTGCTTTACTCTGTGCGGCCGATGCCTTGCTAGCCTTAGCTCCAAACCGCTTCACAAACTCTTCGAGCCTGTGCCCAGGTGTGGGTGCGAACGCACGTACATTTGTGTGCTGAGTCTTGACGCGTCCGTTCGTGCATGCACAAGCAGGAGCGCATGTGTGTTGAAGGTACAATTCTTCCACAGGATATGCTTCTCCCATACCATTTGTTTGCATCCTTTGCACCAAGACAGCCTGAATATTGGAGAAAGAAGCATGCAATGGCAAACCCATGGGAGGTAATGAGTGCAAACACACACACAAAGCTGGAGGCAAACACTCCCTGCTGTGCCAAATGAGTGCTAGACTGTCATGCTCTCCACAAAGTGTGCATCCTGCACCTCTGTGCACATGGCACTGCCCGGAACCACAGAGGCACGCCGCGAGCAACATCCAGCAAGCCTGCCCCCACCCATGCCAATTTTTTTTTGCTCCCCGCACCACCATGCCTGGGCACTCATGCCACTGCCTAGGACCACAGAGGCGTGCCTTGAGCACTGCCCCACCGGCCTGCCCCCACCCATGCCAGCCGCACCTCTCAATCTCCTGCTGCTGTGCCAACCCGGTAGCCCTGGCTTGGGCTTCCCTGACGGCTCTCAGCTCCATGAACTTGGAGAAGCTACCCGCATACTGATGCAGCTTGCGCCCCCGCACCTGCAGGCAGCATATGAGGTGCTTGCGTGTGTGGGCGTGTGTGCGCACGTGTATGTGTGTGTTCAGACAGGCATGCGCCCCAAGCGCACAAGCGCACACAGCGCTTGTAAAGCTTCAGCATGACAGACTGTGGCAGGGATCAAAAGGATGGTGGCATGGAAGCAGCACACAGGCAAAGAATGGTCCATGCATGCAGCCAGCAGCACAATGTGGCATAGCAAATCGAAATTCATCCTCATACTTCAAATTGCTGGCGCAAAAAAGCCTGCAAGATGGCAAGATAAGCATGCATCTGATTTCACTTGACCCTTGACTATGGTAGCTACCTTGACAGCGTGCTGATCAAGGAGCTCACACGCTTTTTCTGCCCAGGAGACTGGGCACCCTCATTGATCACACTGTGCGTGTTACGTTCAGTAACACACTGGTGGAGGGGGCACACGGTGCGTACTATGTTCGGTGACACACTGGTGGAAGGGTCACACGGTGCGTACTATGTTCAGTTACACACTGGTGGAGGGGTCGCAATGTGCCACAGCCCTACAGTCAGCCCCTTTCCCGTCATTGATTGTGGCATGGAGTTCTCTGCTTACACGACCTCCTTTGTCCTTTTCTTTTCTGGCCTGTTTGCCTCTTCTATGATTCTGCAGACTGAGGCCCTCCTGGCTGTCAAACAGGTTTTGTGTGAGTCCAGCCAAGCCTGTCCCAGTGCTACCTTGTGGCATCCCTAGAACAGTGCTACCTTGTGGCATCCCTAGAACAAGAGTGCAGGCTGAGCCCTGCAGCCAAAAGCATACGGCGCCTGCAGCCAAAAGCATATGGCGGCCCTACAGACCATATGGCGGCCAAAAGCATATGCCGACCCTGCAGCCAAAAGCATATGGTGCCTCTGCTGCTCTGCCCACCCCTCTGCCATGTGGCTGCATGCCCAGTCTTCACCGCATCCGCCACCTGACTGCATGCTCAGCTTAATCTATCATGTGACGGTATGCCCAGTCTCCCTCACTTCCACGACGTGACTGCCTGCCCAGCCCACCTCTGCCATGTGGCTGCAAGCCCAGCCCACCTCTGCCATGTGGCTGCACGCCCAGCCCACCTCTGCCATAAGGCTGCAGGCCCAGCCCACCTCTGCCACGTGGTTGCAAGCCCAGCCCACCTCCACCATGTGACTGCAAGCCCAGCCCACCTTCACCATGTGACTGCACGCCCAGCCCACCTCCACCATGTGACTACAAGCCCAATCCGCCCCACCTCTACTATGTGGCTGCATGCCGAGTCCAACAGAGCTTCGTCATGGGACACAATGACCTGCGCAGGCAAGGCACAGTACCGCACAGCACAGTGTGAATGGCAATCACAACCAAGAAGACCCTGGAGCCAGAGAGCAGCTGCTTCAGGCCTTTTTTATGCATTGGCTGGGAGCCATCCTTTGGTCATGGCACTTCAGATGATTCTGCATTTACTCATGGCATTGTGTGTCTCAAGCCCATACTCCAAAGCCTGCGCCCTTCGGGCGCCTTGGGCTTTTCCCTTTCCGCGCACTGTGTACAAACAGGACCATAGGACAGAGGTTCCTTCTCAAGTCACATAGGCTCACAGACAAAGGACTCCGCCGCAGATTGATGAGGCTGCTAACGTGAAATCCCAAGGCCTAGAAGCTCCATGGCAGTTGGCAGCATGCACGAGGGGAGGGAGGTGCCCGCAGGGCAACATTCAACGCGCAAGCGCTGTAATAAGCAGCAGCCTTGCCAGCACAGCCTGCCTTCCTAGCCATCGCCAGGGCATATCTCTTGAGCCACCCAGCGCAGCGCGATCAGGAAAATTGCTGCCTGTCGCACCACAGCTCATCAGAGGGCTTGTGGGCATTCTGCTACATCCTGAGGCTTGCTCTGCACTGCACCATGCCTCCAGGACTTCTCAGAGACACAGCACCCCCAGATTTGCAAAGACACACTGTTCCTCACCACTGTGCCCCCGGACTTGCTCAAGAAGTTACCCAGCCACTTCACGGCTGCGCTGTCCAGATGGTTGGTGGGCTCATCCCTGCGCGGCAGCAAATATGAACGTGTTCTACAGCATGCAAGTTGTTGGATGGAGAAGGCAGTGGTGTAGAAAAGCTTCCACTTCACAGCAGCACTGTTTACATGATCAATGGGCTCATCCTTGCACAGTGGCATGCAGAGTCGCAGTCGCGGCCGTGGCGGCATGCATGAGAACACAGGCATTGCATGCACGTAGCGTGTGCCATGCAAGATATTTGCATGCGTTGATGGGCAGACGCCCGTTTCTGCGGAGGAACACTTGACGCACTGCGCGGGGCTATGTGCTGCTCACGCAAAATGCACGCGCATCCGAAGCATCAAGTAGGGCGCAAGTGCACCGAGGGTTGCGGGCGGGCCACACCTGCGAGCCTTGACCTGTCAGGTTGCAAGCCTGGTAATGGTGTGGTTGACAGTCTAGTCTCTGCCTCTCGACAGATCAGAACCAACCGGCTCCTTGCTCTTTTTGGGCGCCACTTGCACACCACTTCCTTTACACATCCTATGCCTCCAGCTTTAAATGCACCCTCAATGCAAGGCTCCGAAACATGTTGTGGTGCCCGAGGAGTGAGGGTTGAAGTGGGGGGCATGTTGCACCTTGAGTGGACACAGATGCATGCATGTGAGTTGACCATCTTGACTTGGTCAGGCTGCAGCGCAGACATCATGAGCCGTGCACACACTTGGGAGGCGGAACTCACTTTCTGTCAAGGGACCTGGTGAGACTGTGCCACTTGACGGAACATGACCTCCGCCCTCCCTCGGCACACAGCTCACTCGGCACACAGCTCACTCGGCACACAGCTCACTCAGCTGACTCAGCACACAGCTCACTGCTGAGGTATGCTGTCACTCACAGGCACCTTGGGCGGATGGCACATGCAAGCACATGCCCGTGCACTTGAATGCAGCTGAATGGGCAAGCATGTCGGAAACATTTTGTGGGATTGGACTAGGGCAGACGCACTTTGGCTTCATACCCCCAGCTACCCACCATCTTTCTCCAAACCTCTACAAGCCCACGGACTTCTTCATGCAGAACACAGGCACATCCATGTACACGAGCAGAGGCCAGCCACTCACAGCAACATGAGGCCCCCGGTCCCTGCTCCCACCGCCGCTTGCCCTGCAGCCCATCAGATGGAGGCAGGACACGCAGCAAACGTGTGTGCCTTGTGCTTTGTCAAAGCGCCTCCAGGCACTGTCCTTGGCGTGAGGCGAGCCCCTTGCATATATGAAAGGCCTCTTATTGGGCTCTGCCACGTCCTCCCTCCTTCACACGTACGGTTACACCTTTAACAAGCCAAGATTGCTTTTCTTTTCTGAAGTGGTATGGGCTTTTACGCTCAGGTCCCTGGAGGTCCTTGAGGCCATGCAATATCCCCCCAAAGCATCAAGAAAGATGCAATATCCCCCCAAAGCATCAAGAAAGATGCAATATCCCCCCAAAGCATCAAGAAAGATGCAATATCCCCCCAAAGCATCAAGAAAGCAACCACTTGCCTGCAGGCCCCAAGAGGAGCTTGGCCAAGGCGATGCGCATCTGCCAACCTCCACTGAACTCTGAGCAGTTTCGATCATACTGCATGGGCCCAAAAAAGGCAAGGAAAGAGTGAAGCAAGGCTCGAGGTTGATGAATACGGCAAATAACATGGCGCACACTCAGGATTGGGGTCGAGTCGTGTAATATTGGCTGAGTGTGCTATACCTCTGCAGTCAATGGTCTGCAGTCAGTCTAGGCGTGTATGGTTGGCTCAGTGAGCTATATCTCTGCAGTCAATTGACCGCAGCAGGGGCGTGAGTGCAGTGGTGCAGAACCAAAAAGGAGCAGGCCTCTGTGCACAACCAGGTAGGAGCAGGCGCGCCCGACCTCCTTCATTTGCACTCCCAGCCATAAGGCTGAGACTCAGCTTGAGCGCGTCAACGGCATATGTAGAAGGTGATTACAGCCAACGCTTTGCGCTTGGTTCACTGGTACTTCAAGGCTGAGCCACAGCAACCCACGGCGCCAACATACATAGCCTGCAGCAATGAGGTGCATAGTTCTAGCAGCAGCAGCAGCAGCAAGAAATGGCCAGACTGCATGCCGCAAAGCTGTTGAGCGCAGCCCAGCAGCTGCAAGCGCAGGAGGTACGCCATGGGCGCACCTGCTCAGGAGAGAAGCCGAGGCCACTCAGCACATCCGAGATGGCCCTGTCCACATCCCAGCCGCCTGCTAGGGCAAACTCCTCTTGGGCCTGCGCCATGTGCGCCGCGGCGTCCACATCCCCTGCAAAGCAGGAGGCCACCCTGCTGGATTGATACAGGAAAATCCTTCACAGTGCTGCTAAGCGGTGTTGCAAACCACAGGTGCATGCGTTATTTTGCAAGACAACAAATGAGGCAAGTGTGCAGTCACCCAAATCAGGGATGCTGCCTGACTGGCACGTGTGCATTCACCCTTTTCGCCCAAATGAGGGATGCTGCATGGCTGGCTCTGCACGCAGGGCACCGCTGAGTTCTTCCCACCCCCTCCTTCTCAGCTGCTCGTGCTCGACAACGAAAGCATGCCTGGTGATGGAGCACCACTGATATTGCATCAGTAGACAGGTATGGGCAGGCGCGCATTGCCCATGTTTTAGAGAGCATAAAAAGCCAGTGCTTCTGCTCAAGCAGTGAGGTGCAGCTGTGGTGTTCATGACCCAGAGCTGTGTGTCTAAATTAGTTCCAAAAGTAGTGCTTCTGCTGTAGCAGAGAGATGCACTTGCTGTGTTTATGACCCAGAGTTGCAGGCCCCTCTTGTCCTCCAACACCTAACACCAGAGGTGCAAGTCTGGCAACAGAGCACAAAGCAAACATTGGCCTGGGCCTAGCAAAGTATACGACTTTGACAGGCACTGCAATCGCCCCAATAATTGCTCCACCACACATAATTATCACACAATTATCACATAATTGTCACATGATCACACCCAGGATGGCAGAAGCGTTGCGTTCAAATTAGCTCCACAAATCAAGAACATCACGCTAGAAGTCCAAGCTGAAGCGGTCACAGTCTTACCTTACTGCACTGCCTGCACACTGCAACCTGTGATAAACAAGCCCTGTGCGCCCAAATGCACATTTCGCAGTTGCATGTGAACTACGTTGAATGTGAACTGTGCCCACAAACACATTCAGGAATGTTGCATGCATCTTTTTGTTACGCATGTTTAAACACGTGTACACACGCCTGCACCACAGACTTGCCTTTCAGCATGGCTTCCTCGGCCTCGTTCATCCTCTCCTCTATCTTAATCAGGTGTGTCATGGCGCTGCGCACCTCCTCATACACACTCTGCGTGGCGTGCTGCAGGGCTTGGGCGAGGTACCTGCATGACATGTGTGTGTGGGTGAGGTGCTTGCCAAAGTACTGCCTGCTTCGTGCGGACATATGTTGCTGCATAGTACCGCCCACTGGGGAAGTTTGTGGAGGAACATCCTGACATGGTACGCTCCTGGTTCACAGCTTGCAGACCTCTCAGACACACATGTTGCGCCTTGCGTCCATGCGCAGTGCAGCGGTTGGGCATATTGCCCCTAGGACAAGCATTTAGGCAAGCCTACTGCTAGTAAGATGGCACAGGAAGGATTCATGACAGTCGTCAGGGCCCATTGCGAACCGCGCAGACTTCCGATGACAATCACCTACAAGCTGGCCATGCAATCTCATGGCTTTGTCTAGCTCAATAGCTAGGATCATTGAGGATCTGAGCGAACGATCATATGTCTATCCAAGTGTGGGCTTCACGGCAGGCAAACATTTTGTGCTGATGCCTTGTTGGTAGCAAATTGTCTGCATCACATGGTTGGTCCTTGTCTGAGGCGTTTGCTTTGTACGGTGGCTTGCCAGAGCCAAACGGTTGCCAGAGCCAAAATGTACCAAATGGACCAGGCAAATGGAGTGGGTAAGCCAGAAGGCCAGAAGGGTACCACAAATTTGGGGACCCAACTGCTTGTACTCACCCAACCTCTGCTTTGGGAGAGATGACCACTTTGCCAGCGTCAACCTGTGAGCAGGGGAAGAGAGGGGATGGTGGTTTTGAGCTGTGGCACTAAAGAGCTTATTTGAGCAAGAGCTGCGTGCAAGGGAGGCACAAGGAAGGCATTGTGGGTGCCATTTACCCTACAGGTTGTGCGGCTGAGGGGCATCATGCACAAAGTGAAATAGGGGCACACGCGAATTTTGCACAAGCGCTACGCACACAGTAAACCAGCAGTATCATGCATAGGTTGCACAACCAGTGGCAGTGCATGCAAGCAATGCATCATGGGCGGCATCTGCGCGCAGCCCGTCTTTTTAACCATACAGGGGTTGTTGTGTGCAAGTAGAAGCCTCTGCGCTCTGATCGAGGAAAGGGGACGGGAGGCTCTCCATTACTTGGGAGAGAAAATGCACCTCTACCGAGTCCCAGCCTGCTCATGCACCTCCACCTGGAGGAACATGCAGCATGCCCATGTGGCCATACAAGGCCACTCAGTCCACAGCCCGCATGAGAGGCGGGCCTCCCCACTCTCAGGCATGCAAGATGAGCGGATGAACAGCCTAAGTGGGGGTTCGCATGGGCAAACTCAGTGCAAAATTAGAATGTGTGGCATTCCATACTTGGCCCAACTGACCGCCCTCAATACCCATGCCCACATTCAGGCAGGGCAGCCATCTGCCCTCACATGTGTGTGCGCGCGCCTTCCCGTGCGCATGCGTGCAAATGACTAGCCCAAGGGCGGCGCATGCGTGTCACGCACCATCCTGTGCCCACACAGCGCGTGAAGTAGGGTGCTCTTGCCGGCGCCATTCGCGCCAACAAGACCCCAGCGCTGGCCAGGGAGTACGCCTGTGCAGCACAGCACGCACGCACGCACGCACGAACAGGCAGCACTGTGTCGTGAAAACGCATGTGTATGCGTGTGTACATGTGTGCGTTTGTGCGCGCCTGTGTGTATGTATCGGTGTGCGTGTATGTGTGTGTCCATGCTTGTGTGTGTATGTGTGTGTGTGCATAAGGGGGAATGTTGGTCTGGGTGTGGGGTGGTGAGTGTAAAGTCAAGCTGGATAGGCGTAGAGTGGGAGAGCAAAACTAAGTCATCGGCACTTTATTGTCAGAACATAATGGAATTCTGGAGGCTGGAACTCATACAAAAATCAGAAGGAACAGCCACTGCAGTTTGCCAAAACAGAATGAAAGCAAAAGCTATCACTGATCTATCTGGCAAAGCACTGAGTGGGTGGAAGGAGCGCCTGCAAGGCTACACAATTCTGCCAGGAATGGAGAGCTGTCCATGCAGCGTGGCACGCAACTAGGGGCCGGTATAAAAGGCCCGATGACAAGCTCTTTAGGACAGCTCGCAGTAGATCACAGCTACTTATAAACGACATTTCATCCCCGACAAATTAAAGAAACAGCGAGAGATGACAGCACATGCACTCACGCCAAGAAACGTCTTGGAGCAGATCCCTGTCTCCTGCCTGGATCGTCACCTGTTTGTGATGTACGTACATGCATATGAAGGCAATTGATTCAAGGAAGAAAAGATCCAGGAATCATTAGCACAGGACTTGCTATGTTGTGCGGATTCTTTACGTTATTGACCTGAGAAATTCTGAAAACTGATCCATGATATGTGCACTCTAGGTGACTTTCGTGATACAACTGCCCATTTGCTGGGTTTGATCACTTGCCCCACCCTGCTCACATCCAATTAAACTTGTGCACTTGAGTGAACAGGGGCGCACGCCTGACATATGGCTTTCTGCATCAGGAATATCCAACATTTCTGGACTTAAGCAGCACAAGACCAGCAGGTGCCTGACAGGACACTCACGTTGTCGACGACTAGGATGGCCCCAGCCGTCTCCCCACGAGGCACCGAGTCAACGCTGCTCAGCGTCCTTTCTGTCATATCAACAGACTCAGTAGCTGCAGCACACGAAAGTCTCTGTGCTCTGCTGTAGCCCACGCTCGCAGCTGGATGATGCCATGGCACGTCAACCGCGCATTGCACTTGCCAGGCTGGGACACCAGGGTGCTGGGCTGGTGCAATTCTCAAAGGCTTCACAGGAAGACCACTGGGACAATGTACTTGCCTGGAGGATGCCACGCCACGACGGGTGTGGACTTGCATTGCCCTCTCGTGCTGCAAACTTATCCTAACAACAGGAGTAAATATGTATTTCCTTTACTCTATAATACAGCTATAATATTCTGTAATACAGCATGTGATGAATGGGATTAGCTGCGAGGGAACCCCATCCTAGCCCTTTTTGAATTGAAATCATTCTTTCGTATAGGTATATAACAAAAAACTCGCTCAGCCCCCAGAGTACGCAGCAGCAATGAGCGCGGTGCCAAACGACTCAGATGTTGTGGCCGATGGTGAGCATGCGTACAGGAAGGTTTGCATGAGAAGAATGTCTGGCACTGTCTGCTCCTCGGTTGGGTCATGATGCCTGTGGAATGTGAAAGGGTGTGCTCGTGTCGGCAAACATCGTGTTTTCCTGCCCTCGCACGCGTTGCCTCGCCTCGCAGGATTCGTGGTTGAGAAGCTCATGTCCCAGGTGAGTCCCCGTGAGAAGCTCGGCGTTTGTTCCAGCCGGCCGAGCCTCCGAGCGAGGGGGCAGCAGAGCGGGGCACGTGAGGAGACCTCGGTTATACTCCCACACTCACATCACCGCCACCCCCTGCCCCTCTCCCACCCACAGGGCGTCTGCTACACCTATGATGATGTCATCTTCCACCCAGGCCACATCTACTTTGGAGCTCATGAGGTGTGTTTCAGCGTCCACACTGCCGCAAGGCGCGAGAGCCAGCCTGCTTTTTTGTTTGTTCTGACTTTCATGGCTGCGCACACCCTCTCTCCTTAGCACATGCGTGTACGCAGTCCCGTTTCCCTCTGCCTTCACTCCCAGGTGGACATGACGACAAATGTCACGAAGAAGATCAAGCTGCGCACCCCCATTGTGTCCTCACCCATGGACACCGTCACCGAGTCTGCGATGGCCATCACCATGGCACTGGTGAGCAGCACATCTGCACCGACCTCGTACAGCTCACCTGCAGGCCATGCACATGCAAGCCCTGCGCCTGCTTGCATGCTGGGGTGGTGTGCGCACCTGAAAGCTGACAAACAGGCATTTCACCACCAGAACCAGGAAGCCTGTGTACAGACCCAGGACAGGAGCCCATGTTTTGTACTATGTTGCCTGTTCAAGCCACTTGTCAGAAGCAAATTCCCATGCCACCGCTCCAGGCCTCACCACAATTTTGCCTGCGCCTTGTAGCTAGCATGCCTCCTTGCTGATGCCCTTCCCAAGGACAAGCGAGACACACCCCTCTCTTGAGCCTCCGCGTGGCCCACGCGCTGCGAACACCCATGCGTATCAGGAGTGTGGCTTGCCAAGCAGCGCACGCAAAGCTGTCATGCATTCGTGGCTCGACACCAGCAGTGTTTGGTGGCTTCCTTGTATGTCTGCATACTCCGGAGCCTCTAAACTGGGAGGGCTTGCTTGATCACCTTAGAACTGTGTCCTTCCAGCTTGCCCACTGCTCTGAAACTCCTTCAGGTGGCCGCTGCTTTCTCTTGCACGCGCGGATGAACACAAACGTGCACAAACACCACCACCAAAGCTGGTGCAAGCACAAGTACACCCTCGCTTGCTGTTTTAACACCTGTACGCACGCTGCCTCCCCCGCACCTTTCCTCCTCCCTCTCCGTCCAAACACACCCGCTGACATTATGTACGCACACGTGTTGGTCCACGCCACGCGCAGATGGGCGGCATGGGCTTTGTGCACTACAACAACACCATTGAGGAGCAGGTGCAGCACGTGGTCCGCGTCAAGCGCCACCGTGTGGGCTTTGACATCAAGCCCATTATCATGCCGCCCACGGCCACCATCATGCAGATGGATCTGCTGCGGGTGCGTGCGTGGGTCTGTGCTGGGTATGCGTGTGCTGGGTTTGTGTGTGGGCTCGGGCGTTTGAGCGGGGGCCTTGAGCTGGCATGCAGAGACGGACCTGCTGCAGACCAGGAGTGGGTTGTGGGCTGTGGTTAATGAGCGGCAGCAGCGCCTGTGCATGGGCTGAAGTACACATTGCGCAGACCTGCATGTGCGTGTGTGTGCGTGTCTGTGTTTGGGTAATTATGTGCGCCCACGGAGGCTTGCTGCCATGAGCGGCTTTGCAGCTGCGCTGCCTCCAACATGTGCGCCCTCACGCTGTGCATGGAAGGAGGGCACCCCTGCCAGGCAGCAGTGTGACTGCGCTGGCTTCTACACGGCATTGGCAGATGGGGTGACAAGGTGTCCATGCTGAAATTGTCTGTCAGTCCGGTGGCTGGGCTGCGCTGCAGCCAATCACTGCAAGCAAAGCCCACTGGTGGCTTGGACACAAATCGCCCACCCTTGAGAGGACAGTGGCGTGCGGCATGCATGAGGGTATTAGGGTGCGTCCATTGGCTGGAGTGCATGAGAGCATGTCCGGGTGCGCTAGGGGGCAGGTGTGCTTTGTGTGCTGGCGTTGTGGTGAAGTGTGTACAGCGCGTGTTATACAGAGCTAGCCGGGGTGCGTGTTTTGCATTTGCCTGAACGGTGTGGAGAGCGAGGTGCACCACAGAGCATGTGATGCCCCACTAGCTGGCGGTCTACCTGTCTTGCCCCATGGCGTTTGCTCCCTGTTAAGCATGTATCGCGAAGGAGGGACGGATGAGAGGGGGCTGGGTGATGCCCAGAGACTCGTGTGTCAGGGGCACGGTTTGCAGCAAAGCTGCATCATTACCTCCTCACATGCGCGTGCGCTCCCTTTGCCGCCCCCCAGGATGCCAATGCGTTCACCTGCATCGTCGTCACGGACACCGGGAAGTTCTACGGCAAGTTCCTGGGCCTGGTGACCTCGCGCGAGGTGGACTTTGAGGCTGACCACCTGAAGACGCTCGACCAAGTCATGACCAAGTGGGTGGCTGTGCGCTCGCCCACTGCGGGTGAACTTGCCGCGCCCGCTCATGGGCTGTGTGGTGCGTGCCTTCTCGCAGCTCCTCTATGTGTTGTCGCGGCTGGGCGCTTGGAGTTCTGTGGGAGCGCATTGCTTGGCTGTGCTGCCTGTGCACTACCCACTGGGTGAGCGACATGGCCTGCCGTGACTGCACTGCAGCGCGTGTCAAAGTGGGTGGGCTGCCTCACAGCTCACAACAGTTGACGACAGGGGGACTGCCTGACGGGTCATGACAGTCCATGGCTCATGGCGAGTGGACTGCCTGACACGTCATGATGGGTGGACTGCCCTTCCTGCTACACACTGCTCAGCCGCCGCATGGCTCTGGTGCAGACGGGGTGCACCTTTGCTGCAGGTGGCGCGCGTGCTGCACGCTGACAGCCGCCCATTGCTGTGCACAGGAGTGAGCAGCTGCCAGGAGGCCCCCCCCTCAGACCCGCCCACCTTGCCACCTGCGCAGAGCCCCACCGGCTCCACCACAACCTACAGCTGCTGCACTGCCTGCCTGTTGCCCTCGGCGCTTCTGCTCCATTGGCATGTCCCCTTGGGCGCTTCTGCACCGCCCGTCTGTTGCCCCTGGCGCAATTGCACTGCTTGCCTGTTGCCCCTGGCGCAATCGCATCGCGTGCCTCACGCACCCCACTCTGCGCCCATGCCTGGCGGTGCACCGCAGGGACGTGACCATCCTGCCCGAGGGCACGGCTGGCGATGTCGCGTATGACCTCATCAAGAACAAGAAGCAGGACGCAGTGGTGATCTGCGATGGCAGCGGCAGCTTTGTGAGTGTTTGAAGGACTGCGGGTGACGTGCTTTAATCCCCTGCAGGCCCGGGGCGCAGGGTGGCAGCTTTGTGAGTGCTACAAGGGACAAGGGAGGGAAGGTGAAGGTGGCAGCTGTCCACAGCTTGGAAAGAAAGGTGCTGCTGCGCCTCAGCGCTCGTCTTGGTGCGTGCACCAACCCTGTCCAACCGGTCGTGTGCAGCGCCGCCAGTGCCCATGTGTAGGCTTGCAGCCACAGATGAGGACACATCATCCACGCTGGCGCGCGGGCGTACATGCGCAGGTGGCTGTGTGGGATGTGTGGTATGACACACATTGCGGAGAACAGAGGCTTCACAGGCAGCTTGTGCACGGTCCCCTTTCACCGCCTCTCGCGCTTGCAGAGGAGCGTAGCCATGAGTTCTATCGCGACCCAACACTTGCATGTGCGTGCGTGCAGACGGGCATCGCGACGCGCGAGTTCCATAAGGAGGCCCGCACCTTCCCTCCGCTGGGCGCGCCCACTGTGGACGAGCAGGGCCGCCTGCGCTGCGGTGCAGCAGTGGGCACGCGTGAGGCAGACAAGGAGCGCGTCGCTCGCCTGGTGGGTGCGTGTGTGTGTGTGTGTGTGTGTGTGCGCGCGCGCGCGCATGCTAGAGTGGGACGCATGAGGCAGACAAGGAGCGCGTCGCCCGCCTGGTGTGTGTGCGTGTGTGCGCATGTGTGCGTGCTAGCGTGGAACGCATGAGACAGACAAGGAGTGCGTCGCCCGCCTGGTGTGTGTGTGCGCACGTGTGTGCGCGTGTGTGCGTGCTAGCGTGGGAAGCAAGTGGCAGACAAGGATCGCGTCGCCCGCCTGGTGGGTGCAAGTGTGTGTGTGTGTGTGCTTGCTAGCATGGGTGCATGTGCATGAGTGGCTGTATTCATGTGTGCATTATCATGGGCTCCCTTGTGTGAGTGTGCTGGGGTGTGCTCGAGGGACTGGTGGATGTGAGGAAGCTCTTGGTCTCCCACAACCATCTTGAAAGCAGGCCGGCAATGCGGCGGGGGTCCATACATTTCTGCAGAGCGGGGCATGCAGACTGTATTGGGACGCTGGCTGGTTGCGGCCTGCATGCAGTGCGCTGCACAGCACCCGCAAGTGCGGGGCAAGCGCGGATGCGGAGGTGCTGGACAGCATTGGCCAGAGGGCGGAAGCACCTCTCTGAGGGCGGCAGCATCTCCCGGCTGGACGTGCTGAGGCAGCGTCCCCATGCCATGCCCTGTCCCCATGCCATGCCCTGTCCCCATGCCATGTCCTGTCCCCATGCCATGTCCTGTCCCCATGCCATGTCCTTGCCCCACCTCATGTCCT
>LFCJ01001276.1_pt1 | contig 17354 bp, 21 predicted proteins | sample 643141 | NCBI WGS metagenome assembly LFCJ01 (sample SAMN03766243, study PRJNA286221) | soda lake metagenome | biome: soda lake; feature: Kulunda steppe; material: water; isolation source: sample B1-Br-g2 brine of Lake Bitter-1 | place: Russia: Kulunda steppe | collected 2010-07
ATCGACCTCAGCGAGGAGCTCCGGGAGCTGCTCGCGCCGGAGTCGGCCGGCGGCTGGCTCGTCCTCCTGTTCGTCGTGTTGCCGATCATCGCCGTCTTCGAGGAGCTGTTGTTCCGGGCGGCGCTCGTCGGCGCGCTCTCTGTGGGCTTTGGGATCTCCCCCTGGCTGCTCGCGGTCGGCTCGTCGGTCGCGTTCGCGGTCGGCCACGGCATGCAGGGCACCGCGGGGGTGATCGTCACGGGCACCCTCGGGTTCGTCCTCGCGGCCGCGTTCGTCCTCACCGGGAGCCTCCTCGTCGTGATCGTCGCCCACTACCTGATAAACGTCCTCGAGTTCGTCGTCCACGAGGGCCTCGACGTCGACCCGCTCGGAACCACCGGGAGCTAAGAGGGCGGGCCCCTTCGCCCGAGCTATGAGCGGCATCCAGTCGTTTCCGGAGCCGGTGCGACGGGCGTTGATCGGGGGCGTGATCCTCTACTTCGCGCTCGTGCTCGTCGCGGTCGTGACGGGGAACGCCCTCGCCAACCTGCTCTCACTCGCCCTCTTCGGGGTCATCGCCGTCGGTCTCGGGGTCGTCCTGATCCAGGAGGCCGAGGGTGAGCGGACGCCGATCCGCGCGGCGGGCATCCTGCTCGTCGTCGCCGGCGGCGCTCGGTTTGCGTGGCTGGTGACCGGGGAAGGCGTATTCGAGACGGTGACGACGATCGGCGTGATTTTCGGTATCGCCATCTACGCGTATGCGGTGTACGTCGCGAGCTGAGACGAAAGCCGCCGCCGGATTTATGCGACCGACCGCCGTCGGGGTCGCCGTGCACGTCTCGGTTCTCGGAACGACGATCGAGCTCGACGGGACCGCCGTCGCGGAGCCGGAAGCGGAGATCCGCCGCCAGCTGGCGGCGTACGAGCGCGGCGAGCGGCGGACGTTCGAGCTGACGGTCGAGGAGCCCCCGGGGCTGACCGGCGAGGTGATGGCCGCGATGGCGGAGATCTCCTACGGGGAGAGCCGGACGTACGGCGAGCTGGCCGACGAGCTCGACACCGCCCCCGTCGCCGTCGGCGGCGCCTGTGGGCGCAACCCCGTCCCGGTGGTCGTCCCCTGTCACCGCGTGGTCGGCCACGACGGCGGACTCCGTGGCTACTCGACGGCCGGCGGGGTGGCGACCAAACGGGCGTTACTCGAGTTCGAGGCCCGACGGTCGGACCCGGCACAGAGCCGGTTCCCGTGGTCGCCTCCGGAGGAATAACGCCGACGGCTGACGAGGTCGACCGCAGCCTGTTGGACGGAGTCGACCGCAGCCTGCTGGACGGGGTCGAATGCAGACGGCCGAACGGGCCCAGCCCCGGACCGTCACCCCTCCGGGAGCCGACTCGTCGCCGCGATCACGAGGAGTGCGAGCGCCGCCAGCGCGAGAAACGCCTCGTCGAAGAAGCCGAGGTCCGCGGCCGCACCGAAGGCGGCCGGGCTCGCCGCACCGATCGTAAAGGAGACGGTCCGGATGACCCCGAAACCCGAGCCCTGGATCTCCGCGGGGAGGGCGACGATCAGATACGACTGGGTGACCGTCGCGAAGCCGAGTAAGGCACTCGAGAGGATGGTGACCACGACGAGTGGACCAAGCCCGTGGACGAACGGCAACGCGGCGATCCCGACCGCCGAGATCCCCATGACGACGACGAGCGACCGGCGGATCCCGATCCGGTCGTAAGCGGCCCCCGAGAGCGGCTGGACGGCGACCCCGAGGGCGAAAAAGAGCCCGAACAGGATCCCGGCCCGGGTCGCCGAGAGCCCCTTCTCCTCGATGAGATACGTCGGGTAGAAGCCCGTAAACGCCTGCCAGAGACAGACCCCGAGCAACAGCGTCACCGTTCCGTAGCCGACCGACGGTCGGCGGAGGCCCGCGAAGGTCTCGCGGATCGCCTCGAGGCTGAGCGCGTCCTCGTCGCCGGCGGCCTCGCGGCCGCCGACGGGGACGACCAGCCAGAGGGCGACGGCGACGAGGACAAAAAGCGGGATGGCGAACGCGAAGCCGTACTGCCAGGCCACGGCCGCGGCGATCAGTCCCCCGATCGGCGGGAGCACCGACTGGCCGGCGTCGGCGGCCGCGGAGGTGACGCCGTTTGCCGCCCCGACCCGCTCGGGGTAGAGCCCCGCGAGCAGGGTGTAGCGGGCGACGGCGTACAGGGCGATGCCGGCGCCAAAGAGCGCGGTCGCGACGAACAACACGGCCGTCGACCCCGCGGTGACGACCAGCCCCAGGGTCAGCGCCGAGACGGCCGTGCTCACGGCCAGGACGATCCGCTCGCCAAAGCGGTCGGCGAGCAGCCCACCGGGGAGCTGACCGAGGCCGTAGGCGAGAAAGAGGACGGTCAACAGGACGCCGGCGGTCGCCAGATCGAGGTCGTACGCCTCCCGGAGCTGTGGGAGCACCACCGGGTAGATCATCCGCACGCCGATGGAGAGAAACCAGCCGGCCGCGGCGGCGACGAGGATCGGACCACGCCCCTCGCTCCAGAGCATCGACCCCTCGTGTCTGATCGTCGTGAGCGTGGACACGCGTGTGAGTGTCTCCGCCGGCGGCTTCTCCGCTCTCACGTATCAACCTTCCGACTCCCGGCTCCCGGGTGAGGGTGTCGGTAATTCGGTGGACAGAGGTGTCCGAACGGCCGTGTACCGATCGAAGCCGGTTCCGGAGCGGCCGAAATATCAGATACAAACGTTATCTTTCCGCGGCTGTCGAGAGCCGGAGAGCCGACTCGGAGGGCGCAGGCCGACGCACGAAGCGTTTTGCCCCCTCGCCGTCGCCGTGGAGGTATGGTACGAGACCACGACGGGTCGGCGATCCCGTCGGTGTACAACCTCGCCGAGGTGCCCGCGTTCCGCGAGGAGCCGGGGATCAGACAGTCGGTGTTCCGTGGTAACGACCACCTGCTCGGCTTCTCGATCATCGGCCCCGAAAAGCCCGAGGCCGACCCCCACAGCCACCCCTACGAGCAGTCGAACCTGCTGATCGAGGGCCGTCTCGAGTTTCTCGTCGACGGGGAGAGCGTCACCCTCGAGCCGTACGACGCGCTGACGATCCCGCCGGGAGTCGCCCACACCTCCCGACCGGTCGACGACGACAGGGCCGTCCTGCTCGCGTTCTGGCCACTCCGGGAGGACCGCCTCGAGGCGACGGGCTACCAGGAGGAGTTCTACGGGACGCCCGGGGAGTGATCGGCACGTTCGATCGGCAGGGTGGAGCGCCCGGCTGGCAGGGTGGTCGGCTCGCCCGACCGGCAGGGTGACCCGCTCGCCCAACCGACAGGATGAAGCGATCGACCGACAGGGTGGAGTGCCGACCGGTAGAGTGATCGGGCGACCGACCGAGGGGCCGAACATGGACGTCACCGTCTTCCCGTCCCGCGTGGGCGGGACGGCCCGGGCACCGCCGTCGAAGAGCTACACCCACCGGGCGATCCTCGCGGCCGGCTACGCCGACGGCGCGACCGTCGAGGATCCCCTCCTGAGCGCGGACACCCGGGCGACCGGGCGGGCCGTGGACCTCTTGGGCGGTGCCGTCGAGGAAGACGGGACCGACGCCCTCGCCGTGGAGGGATTCGGAGGGAAGCCGGCGGTGCCGGCGGACGTGATCGACTGTGTGAACAGCGGGACGACGATGCGGCTCGTGACGGCGACGGCGGCGCTGGCCGACGGGACGACGGTGCTCACCGGCGACGGCTCGCTGCGGAGTCGTCCGCAGGGACCCCTGCTCGAGGCGATCACTGACCTCGGTGGGGAGGCCGCGAGTACCCGTGCCAACGGGCAGGCACCCCTGGTGGTCACGGGGCCGATCGACGGCGGGCGCGTCGCGATCCCCGGCGACGTCTCCTCCCAGTACGTCACCGCGCTGTTGATGGCCGGCGCCGTCACCGACGAGGGCGTCGAGATCGTCCTCGAGACGCCGCTCAAGTCCGCGCCGTACGTCGAGATCACCCTCGAGCTGCTCGCCGACTTCGGGATCGATGCCGGGGCGACCGACGAGGGGTTCTCCGTCGAGGGGAGCCAGCGGTACGCCCCGGAGGGCGGAACGTACGCCGTCCCGGGTGACTTCTCCTCGATCTCCTACCTCGTCGCCGCGGGTGCACTCGCCGGCGAGGACGTCGTCGTCACGGGAGCCCGACCCAGCGCCCAGGGGGACGTGGCGATCCTCGAGATCGTCGAGCGGATGGGCGCGGACCTCGAGTGGGACCGGGAGGCCGGCACCGTCGAGGTCTCAGCCGCGGCGCTCGAGGGCGTCGAGGTCGCGGTCGCGGACACGCCCGATCTGCTGCCGACGATCGCCGTCCTCGGCGCGGTCGCCGACGGAGAGACGCGGATCGTCGACGCCGAACACGTCCGGTACAAAGAGACCGATCGCGTGAGCGCGATGGTCGAGGAGCTCGGTCGGATGGGCGTCGAGACGACCGAACGGCGGGATGCACTCACCGTCCACGGTGGGGACTCCCGACTCCGGGGAGCGACGGTCGACGGCCGGGGCGACCACCGGATCGTCATGGCGCTCGCGGTCGCCGCGCTCGTCGCCGACGGGCCGACGACGATCCGGGGAGCCGAACACGTCGACGTCTCCTTCCCGGAGTTTTTCGACGTGCTGGCGGCCCTGGGCGTCGACCTCGGCCGGGAGTGAGCCGTGGACGACCGGATCGGTCACAGACCGCGTGGCGAGCGGAGCCGCCCGTTCAACGGTACAGGGAGAGATACAGCATCCCGAAGCCGACGATGAACGGGACGGTCTCGACGATGTAGAAGGCGACGTGTGGCGAGGACAGCTGGGAGGTTATCGTCGTGAGTGCGACGCCCATACTGAGGAAGGCAAAGCCGATGAACGCCGACTCGAGGCGTTTGGTCGGCCGCGCGCGATATGACTGGAAGCTTATCACCGTCAGGCCGAGCGCCAGGGCGAAGACGGCCATCCGCATGAACATGAGCAGGGCGTCGAGCAGTTCGTTCACCACGACCACCCCGCGGCGATCGCCCGCATGTCAGCGATCGGCGCCGAGGTCGTCCCACAGCTGGGCGAACCGGTCGGGGAGGTTCTCCTCGCGGAAGATCCGGACGTCGTACTCGTCGTCCTCCAGGGAGATGACCGTACTGTTGAAGTTACACCGGTACTCGTTGTAGTGGTTGCCGTCGTCGGCGACGAGCGTCCGTTCTTTGATCAGATCGTGCTGTTTGAGGGTGTCGAGACGCCGGTAGATCGTCGGCTGTGAGAGCTCCAGCCGTTCGGTTAGATCCTTGGCCGAACAGGGCTCGTGGCTGATCTCAGCCAGAACCGTCCGGGCCTTATCGTCCCCGATGGTGTCGAGAATCTCCTCAATTGGGGTCTCTTCGTCCATGTCTCCGTGATGCCGAGCGGCCGTCAAAAGGTTTTCTCAAACCGAGATAATCCCTTTATATATCAATTATCGACGGTAGAGAGGCCTGTCGGTGATATATGATAGTCGGGTGTATACGGGCTGGTATGGCAACGACGGACAACTCGTTCAACGGGCTGACCGAGTGGTGTGAGGAGTGCGGTATGGACACCCTACACGAGGTCAACATCCAGATCGTGACCGAAGCGACCGAAGGCGAGAACACGCAGTTCTCCCGGGAACCCTACCGGGTCCGGGAGTGCCAGCGGTGTGGCAACCGTGACCGCCAGCGGATGAACAACGCCTGATCGGCGGATTCGGCCACGGTTCTCGGACCGACCTTCCACCGACGGAGTCGAGACGGTGACCGATCAGTCGTCGCCGTCCTCGTCGACGACGACGACCTCGCCGTCGACGACGTCGACGTTGATCAGCGTCTTGACGTGGTAGCCGGCGTCGGCGACCGCGTTCTCGCCGCCGACTTTCTTGATGACGGCGACGGTATCGACGACCTCCGCGCCGATCCCGTCGAGGGCCTCGAGCACCGCCGCCAAGGTGCCGCCGGTCGAGAGCACGTCGTCGAGCACCAGCACCCGCTCGCCGGCTCGGACGTCGTTTATGAACATCTCGGACTCCGAGTAGCCCGTCTCCTGGGCGATGGCGACCTCCCCGTCGAGGCCGTACTCGCGTTTGCGGATCACGGTGAGGGGGATGTCGGTCATCAGCGAGACGGCCGTCGAGATGTGGATCCCCATCGCCGCGGGGGTGACGATCCGGTCGACCTTCCGGAGCTCGGCCTTGCGGATGATCCCGATGACGATCTCCCGGAGCAGTCCCGGATCCAGCATGGGGACGCCGTCGCTGATCGGGTGAACGAAGTACTGGTAGTCGCCTTTCTCGACGATCGGCGCCTCGAGCAACGACGTTTTCAGCTGATCCATGTCGCCCGTCGGGGGGTGACCGAGTAAAAGCTGACGAAAGTCGCCAATCGCCCGGTGGGAGCCGGCCACCGTCGCCAGCGTCCGACGCCCCCATCCCGACCACGTCCGACGGTCCGGCGTCGGCCGCACCCGACCGACAACGACAGCTAGTTGTCCGGCGGCCGTCATCGCCCCTGTATGGAGGCGGCACTCATCGTCCTCGACGGCTGGGGTCTCGGCGAGCACGACCGCAGGGACGCGGTGAGCGCCGCCGAAACGCCCGTCTTCGACCGGCTGTGGCGGGAGGGCTCGGGACGGCTCACGGCCACCGGCCGGCGCGTCGGCCTGCCGGAGGGGCAGATCGGCAACAGCGAGGTCGGCCACCTGACCATCGGCGCCGGCCGGGTCGTCGACCAGGCGTACACCCGGCTCTCCGACGCGGTGGCCGACGGCTCCATCCGGGAGAACGGGGCGATCGCGTCGGCGTTCGACCACGTCGCGGAGACGGGGGGGCGTCTGCACCTCCTCGGGCTGGTCAGCGACGGCGGCGTCCACGCCGACCACGGCCACCTCCACGCGCTGATCGGGATGGCCGCGGAGTGTGGGATCGAGGCCGTCACCCACGCGTTCACCGACGGCCGGGACACCCCGCCGACCGCCGGCGCGGAGTATCTCGCCACGCTCGAGGACGTCGTCGAGAGGGCGGGCACCGGCGACGTCGCGACCGTCTGTGGCCGGTACTACGCGATGGACCGCGACGCCAACTGGGAGCGGACGAAACGCGCCTACGACGCGATCGTCCGCCGGGAGGCCGACCACGCCGCCGACTCCGGCGTCGCGGCCGTCGAGGCCGCCTACGACCGCGGGGAGACCGACGAGTTCGTCGAGCCGACGGTGGTGGTGCCGGCAGAGCCCGACCCGTGGGAACCACTGACCGGGGACGACGCCGTCGTCTGGCTCAACTTCCGGGCGGATCGGGCCCGCCAGCTGACCCGGATGCTCGCCGACGTCCGACCGGAGTGGTCCGTCGAGACCGAGCCGCCGTCGGCCCCGGTCGTGACGATGACCGAGTACGACCGGACGTTCGATCTGCCCGTGGCCATCCCGCCGATCGAACCGAAAAACGTCCTCGGGGAGGTGCTCGCCGATGCGGGCTACAGCCAGCTGCGGATCGCCGAGTCCGAAAAGTACGCCCACGTCACCTACTTCCTAAACGGCGGCCGGGAGGTCGAGTTCGACGGCGAGAGCCGCGAGATCGTCCCGAGCCCGGACGTCCCGACGTACGACCTGGCTCCCGAGATGAGCGCAACGGAGGTCACCGACTCGGCGATCCGGATCCTCGCGGCCGACGATCCCGACGTGCTCGTCTGTAACTACGCCAACCCCGACATGGTCGGCCACACGGGCGAGTACGGGGCCGCGATCGAGGCCGTCGAGGCCGTCGACGCGGAGCTCGGCCGGCTGCTCGCGGCGCTTTCTGACGCCGGCGCCCACGCGCTCGTCACCGCCGACCACGGCAACGCCGACGACATGGGGACGGCGGGCGATCCACACACGGCCCACACCGGCGCCGACGTCCCGATCGTCTACCGCGCGCCCGACGGCACGGACGGCGGCCGGCGGATCCGCGATGGGGGTGGGCTCGCCGATATCGCCCCGACGCTGCTCGAGCTGGTCGGCCTCGAACCGCCCTCGGAGATGACCGGGGAGTCACTTCTGGAGTGACACTGGCGGCACGGATCGTCGTCCCGCGGCCGGCGGACACTCGAACGGCGCCGGTGGCGAACCACGACCGGTCGGATCAGACGTCCTCGAGGGCGTAGTAGACTCCGCCGAGGACGAGCCCGAAGACGACGTGTCCGACGCCGCTCATCGGGTCGAGCCCGAGAGCCGGGCGAAGCCGACGACCGCGGCGAACACGAGCCCGAGGATCGCCGAGTGGGCCATGTGGATGAGCCAGCCGAGCTCGCCGGCCGGTCCCTCGATCCCGTACATCACCGGGATCGCCATCTCCAAAACGTTCGTCGTCATCGCCGTCATCAGCAGGCCGAAGACGACGCCGCCAGCGAGTCCGCCGGCGACGCCCGCTTTCCAGTTTCCGGGTAGCCCGTCCGTCCCGACTCCGTCGGTAGTCCGCGTTTCGGTCGACATACGGTAGCCACGTCGACCGCCCGCGTAGAGTCGGTATTCCGGTCGTGCGATCGACTCACACTTCCGCCGAGCCCTCGGTCTCCTGGCGCTCAGCTCTCACTTCCGCCGATCCGTCCGCTCCCCACCGGTTCGGCCGACTTCCGGAGACGTGGGCCGTCGGGTATACGTGGGCCGTCGGATAAGGATTCGGCCGTATCAGGCCTCGACCGCCAGCCCGGCGACCTCGAGGGCCTCGTCGACCTCGGAGTCGTCGTGGATCACGGCGGAGACCGCCCGGGCGATCGCCTCGGGGTCGTCGTGCTGGAAGATCGACCGGCCCATCGAGACGCCGGCGCCGCCGGCGTCTACCGCCCCGCGGACCATCCCGACCGTCTCCCTGTCGGTGCCCTTCGAGCCGCCGGCGATCACGACCGGGAGCCGGGTGGAGTCGATCACGTGTTCGAAGCTCTCCGCGTCCCCGCTGTAGCCGGTCTTCACGAGGTCGGCGCCGGCCTCCTCGGCCAGCCGGACGGCGTGACCGAGCGCCTCGGGATCGGTGCCGTCGACGCCGGGGCCACGGGCGTAGGCCATCGCGAGCACGGGGATGCCGTACCGGCCGGCGTCGGCGGTCAGCGCGGCCAGATCCTCGAGCTGGCCCGGTTCGTACGTCGAGCCGACGTTTATGTGCAAGGAGACGGCGTCGGCGCCGGCGCGGATCGCCTCCTCGACCGTACAGGTCAGCCGTTTGTCGTTCTCTTCGGGGCCGATCGTCGTCGAGGCGTTGACGTGGACGATGTAGCCCTTGCCGTTTTTGTTCGGGTGGACCCGCGGGGCGATGCCCTTCTGTGTGAGGACGGCGTCGGCCCCGCCACGTGTCACCCCGTCGATCGTCGACTCGATCTCCTTGAGCCCCGTCACCGCCCCCATCGTGATCCCGTGGTCCATCGGGACGATGAGATAGCGGCCGTCGGTGCCGATCCTGTCGAGGCGTGCGTCGATTCCGGTGGTGGCGGTCATGTGCGAGGTAGTAGCAAGCTTCCTGTTAAGGCTGTTCCGCTTCGGGTTCGGACGCCCCATGGAGCGCGCCGCGTTTCAGCTCCCGGGCGCGTTCTTCGAGGGTCGCCGCGGTCTCTGCGGTCGGCCGTCCCTCCTCGACGCCCTCGGCGACGACGTCGACCAGGGCGCTGCCGACGATGATTCCGTCGGCGCCGGCGCGGACGATCCGCGCTGCGTGCTCGCCCGTCTTGATCCCGAAGCCGACGGCTTTGGGGACCTCCCAGTCGGCGATCCGTTCGAGGCTCGACTCGGTCCGATCGGAGACCTCCTCGCGGGCGCCGGTCGTCCCCAGTCGGGCCTGGACGTAGACGTAGCCGGAGATCAGCTCGTGGGTTCGCGCCAGCCGCTCCCCGCGGGTGGTCGGCGCGACGATGAAGATCAGATCGAGGCCGAACTCGTCACACGCCGCCCGCAGCGGGCCGGCCTCCTCGGCCGGCAGGTCCGGCACGACGAAGCCGGCGATCCCGGCCTCGGCGGCGCGCTCGACGAACGGCCGGGGACCCTCCTCGGTGCCGTACTGGTAGAGCAGGTTGTAGTAGGTCATACAGACCAGCGGCACGTCGACGTCGAGTGCCTCGACGAACGTAAAGAAGCGTTCGGGACCCATCCCCGCCTCGAGCGAGCGGACGATCGCACTCTGGATCGTCGGCCCCTCGGCGATCGGCTCGGAGAACGGGAGGCCGAGCTCGATGACGTCCGCGCCGCCGCGGGCGAGCGCCTCGACGTACTGTAGTGAGCCCTCGTAGTCGGGGTCGCCGGCGACGAGGTAGGGGACGAACGCCGGCCCGTCGGCGAACGCGGCCGCGAGACCGTCCGTCGGTCCCCCACGGGGCGGCGATCCGCTCATCGCAGCCCTCCGTCGAAGACGGACATCTCGGGTGCGGCCTCGATCCCCCGCGTTTCCGTCTCCTCGATCACCGTCTCCAGATCCTTATCGCCGCGCCCCGAGACGTTGACGATCACGACCTCCCCGAGCTCGGCGGCGGCCCCTTCGAGGTACGCGAACGCGTGGGCGGTCTCGAGTGCGGGGATGATGCCCTCCTGGGTCGAGAGCCGGTGGAACGCCTCCAGGGCCGCGTCGTCGTCGACGTTCACGGGGGTCACCCGACCCTCGTCGACGAGGTAGGCCAGCTCCGGGCCGACGCCGGCGTAGTCGAGGCCGGCGGAGACGCTGTGAGACTCCATGATCTGGCCGTCGGAGTCCTGGAGCAAGCGCGTGCGCGCGCCGTGGAGGACGCCCTCCGCGCCGGTCGACAGCGAGGCGGAGTTCGGGGCGACGCCTGTGTCCTCGTCTACCTCGAGGCTCGAGCCGCCGGCCTCGACGGCGTAAAGCGAGACGTCGGCGTCGGGGACGAACTCGTGGAACATCCCCATCGTGTTCGAGCCGCCACCGGCACAGGCGACGACCGAGTCGGGGAGCCCGCCGGTCCGCTCGCGGATCTGCTCGCGGGCCTCCTCGCTGATGATCGCCTGGAAGTCCCGGACCATCCGGGGGAACGGCGACGGACCGACGACGCTCCCGATCACGTAGTGGCTGTCTTCGACCGTCCGGGACCAGTCGCGCATCGTCTCCGAGATGGCCTCTTTGAGGGTCCCACGACCGATATCGACCGGGTTCACCTCGGCGCCGTTTATCCGCATCCGGAAGACGTTCGGCCGCTGGCGGTTGACGTCCGTCCGACCCATGTAGATCTCACAGGGCATCCCGAGGTGGGCCGCCGCCATCGCCGTCGCGGTGCCGTGTTGGCCCGCACCGGTCTCGGCGATGATCCGCTCTTTGCCCATGTACTTCGCGAGCAGCACCTGTCCGAGGGCGTTGTTGAGCTTGTGAGCGCCGCCGTGGAGGAGGTCCTCGCGTTTGAGATACACCTCCCGGCCGTACCGGTCGCTCAGCCGATCGGCCCGCCCGAGGGGCGTCGGCCGGCCGCCGAAGTCCCGGATCCGCTCGCGGAACTCGTCGAGAAAGCCGTCCTCGTTGCCGAGGACGTACCGCTCGTAGGCGTCCTCTAGCTCCTCGAGTGCCGGCATCAACGCCTCGGGAACGTACTGTCCACCGTACCGTCCGAACTGTGTGTCACTCATGTTCGTGTCTCCTCCGTGTCCGATGCGGATGTATCTTCGGCGTCCGCCTCGACCAGCCGCCGCGTGTTCGCCTCGACGTCGCCGTCTCCGCCGTGGTCCATGATCGCACTCCCCACGAGCAGGCCGTCGGCGCCCGCGGCTCGCATCCGGCGGACGTCCGCGGGCGTTCCGATCCCGCTCTCGGCGATCAGGGTCACCCGATCGGGCACCTCGGGCGCGACCCGCTCGAACGTGTGGAGGTCGACCTCCAGGCGCGCGAGGTCGCGGTTGTTCACCCCGACGAGCGTCGCGTCGGCCGCGAGCGCGGCCGCCAGCTCCTCGCGGTCGTGGACCTCGACCAACGGCTGGAACCCCCGCTCGCGGGCGGCCGCCACGAGCCCCTCGAGGTCGTCGACGAAGCGTGCGATCAGCAGTACGGCGTCGGCTGCGACGACGTCGAGCTGTTCTTCCCGGAGGAGGAAATCCTTCCGGAGGACGGGGACGTCGACGGCCTCCCGGACCCGTTCGAGCGCCTCCGGGGAGCCACCGAAGTGGGTCGACTCGGTGAGCACCGAGATCGCAGCCGCCCCGCCGGCGACCATCGCTTCGGCGAGTTCGACGGGGTCGTCCTCGCGGCGCCCGTCGCTCGTCGGGCTCGTCGGCTTCACCTCCGCGATCAGCGGCACCCGGCCCTCCGTGGCCGCGTCCGCGAGCGCGTCGGGCAGCGGTCGTGGGTCGACGGAGACGGGCTCCCCGCCGGCTCTCTCCCGGGCGGCCTCGAGGATCGCCGCCACGGCGGGCGCGAGCTCCGGTGTCTGGTCCATTGTTGTACATCGACGTACTCATATGTACATAAGGTTTGCGCCATCCGACGGAGGTGTATTCAAGTCGCCGGCAGACCAGTCGGTCCGTATGGAGACACAGACCGACGCCGGTATCTACGCGCGTGAATCGGCGTACCTGGGGCGGTTCGTCCAGCTGGGGGTCGCGGGCGGACGGGTGTTGCGCGTCTCGTTTCCCGAGCGGCCCGAACCGGAGGCGAGCGGGGAGCATCCGCTCCTCGATCGGCTCTTTACCTACCTCGACGGCGTCGAGCCGGTCGGCTTCGAGGACGTGACGGTCGCGCTGACGTTGCCGACCGACCGGCGGACGGTCCTCGAGAGGGTCCGGACGATCCCGTACGGCGAGAGCGCCGGTGTGCGGGAGGTCGCGGCGACGACCGCCGGTCTCGATCCGGAGGACGAAGACGACCTCACCCTCGTCCGGAGCGCGCTCGCGGAGAACCCGGCGCCGATCCTGATCGCCGACCACCGCGTCCGGGACGGACCGAGCGCCGCCCCGCCGGCGGTCGAACAGCGCCTCCGCTCGCTCGAGGGGCTCTGAACGGGTGGCTCAATCGATCCGGACGATCCGCGTCGAGCCGGTCCGGGGGTCGATGTGGACGTTCCAGACGCCCGCCTGCGTCTCCGCGGGGACGATCCAGGTCCCGCGGGTCCGTCGGGGGGTCGCCGTGACGATCGATTCACAGCCGGCGTCGTCGAGCGCGTCGTACGCCGTGACGGCCGCCGACTCGTGTTCTGTCACGCGGTCGGATTCGCTCGAAGGGGTTATTCGGTCGAACATGTGTCGGGGTTCGGTCCGTGTCAGTGTATTTCAGGGGTGTGGTTCTCGGTCGCCGGGAACGGCCGCCCGGTCGCCGCGGTGTCTCCGACGGGGTTCGCGTCCGTGGCGGCTAGCCCATCTTGAACGTGACGCCGGCGCCCGTCTCGGGGTACTCCCAGACGACGTTGTCGTACGTGCAGGCGAACCGACAGCTCGAACACTCGAGGCAGTTCTCGTAGGCGATGTGGGGGACGCCGTCGTCGCCCTCCCGCCAGACGTTCGCCGGACACACCGAGACGCAGTCGTTCGTCGTACACCGCGCACAGACGTCGGGAACTTTCACGTCCAGGTGGGACTCACCCGGGTCCTGGTACTTGACGGTGTACAGCCTGTCTTCGATCGAGTCGTTCGTGATCTGGGGTACGTCGGGTTGTGCGCTCATCTCAGGTCACCACCTTGCGGTATCGCAGGGCCAGCTTCGCCAGCCCCCGCCAGCCGCCGAGGGCGTCGACGACGGCCCGTTTCGCACGGCTCGCGTGTTCTGCTTTCGGCTCTCTGTCCATCCGGAAGTACTCCGCGCCGGCGTCGGCGAACGCCGTCGGCATCGTCTCGAACAGCAGTTCGCGGTCCTCCTCGACGGTCTCCTGTAGCCAGGCGTACCGCTCTAGGTTCTTCACGACGAACGACTCCTCCAGGGCCCGACCGTAGGCCTCGAGGGCGTCGGCGTCGGTGCGACCGCGGGCGTTCGCGTCGGCGATCACCCTGCCGGCGTGGTAGCCGCTCTCGACGGCCATGTTCGTCCCCTCGAGGTGGACGCCGTTGTTGAGCACCAGCCCGGCGGCGTCGCCGACGATCACCGCGCCGTCGTGAGCCAGGTCGGGGACGCTCTCGGCGCCACCCTCGGGGATGGTCTTCGCGCTGTACTCGACCGTCCGCGCGTCGCGCAACAGCGGCGCGACCCGCGGGTGGGATTTGAACAGGTTCAGCGTCTCCTCGGGGCTCTGGTCGTTCGCCGCGGCGTCCTCGAGCCGGTAGGCGACGCCGACGCTGACCGTGTCGCCGTTCGTGTAGATGAAGCCGCCGCCGAAGGCCTCGCCGACGGCCCCCTCCCCGAAGTAGTGATAGGAGACCCCGGCGTCGCCGAACAGCCGGAACCGGTCTTCGATCACGTTCTCCCCGTTCGGGAACTCGAGGACCTCCTTGGCCGCCACCGCGACGTTCTCGCGGGACTCGGTGGCTTTGAGGTTCGCCCCCTCGCCGACCAGCGAGTTCGCCCCCTCCGCGAGGACGACGTACGGCGCCTCGACCTCGCCGTCCGGGCGGTCAGTCTCGACGCCGACGACCTCCCGACCCTCCCGGAGCAGCCCCGTCACCGTCGTCTCGGTGACGAGCGTCGCGCCGGCGTCGACGGCCTGCTCTGCGAACCACTCGTCGAACTCCCCACGGAGCACGGTGTAAGAGTCGTTGTGTGGCTCCCGGCGCCACTCGCCGGGGCTGATCGAGAGGGCCGTCTCGTCGTCGTGGCTCAGCATACTGAACCGTTTCTCGGCGACGTACCGCTCTAGGGGAGCGTCCTCGAGGTCGACCAGTTCGCGGATCGTCGGCGTGTAGAGGACGCCACCGAAGACGTTTTTCGCCCCGGGCGAGGAGCCACGCTCGATCAACAACACCTCGAGACCCCGGTCGGCCATCGTCAACGCCGCGGCGCTGCCGGCCAGCCCCGCACCGACGACGACGGCGTCGAACTCGCCGTCGTAGTTCGGCTCCTCGATCACCGCGTCGCCCACACGACCGTCGAGTATCGCGCTCATCGGGTCACCTCCATCGGTTTGCCGTCGGCCAGTTTCTCCGCGAGCTCCGGACAGACCGCCGCGAAGTCGCCGACGTAGCCGTAGTCGGCGTGCTCGAAGATCGGTGCGTTCGGGTCGTTGTTGATCGCGATCACGGTTCCGCTGTTGTTCATCCCCTCTAAGTGCTGGATCGCGCCGCTGATGCCGACGGCGACGTACAGCTCCGGCCGGACGGTCTTGCCCGTCTGGCCGACCTGTCGGGAGCCGTCGATCCAGCCCTCGTCGACCGCCGCGCGGCTCGCGGCGAGCTCGGCGTCGAGGGCCTCCGCGAGCTCGAGGGCGGGGCCGAGCTCGCCCTCGACGCCGTGGCCGACGGCGACGATCCGCTCGGCTTCGGTGATGTCGGCGGTGTCGCCGACCTCCCGTTCGAGCACCTCACTGACCGTCTCGGCCTCTTCGACGGCGACCTCGGCGCGTTCGATCTCGCCCTCGCGATCGCGATCCGGTTCGGCGGCCTCGAAGACGCCCGGCCGGATCGTCGCCATCTGCGGGCGGTGGTCCTCACAGATGATCGTCGCGAGGATGTCCCCGCCGAAAGCGGGCCGACGTGCCTGCAGGATGCCCTCGTCGTCGACGTCGATCTCGGTGACGTCGGCGGTGAGCCCGGCGTGGGTCGGGACGGCGACCCGGCCGGCGAAGTCCCGGCCGGTGTGGGTGCCGCCGATCAGCGCGATCGAAGGCTTGTACTCCTCGACCATCGCCCGGAACTGCGCCCCGTAGGGGTCCGCCCGGTACGGCTCGAAGACCGGATCGTCGGCGACCAGCGCGCGGTCGGCGCCGCGGGCGATCGCCTCCTCGGCGACGGCGTCGACGCCCTCGCCGATGACGAGCGCGACGAGCTCCTCACCGGTCTTCTCGGCGAGTTTTCGCCCTTCCTCCAGGAGCTCCCAGGAGACGGGCATCACGTCGCCGGCGTGTTCCTCGACGAACACCCAGACGTCCGCGTACTCGCTCGTGTCGACGTCGGTCATGTCTCCACCCCCCGTATCGGTTCGACCAGCCCGTCGACGTCGTCGACGACCTCCCCTCGCCGCTCGACGGGCTCGACGGTCTCCATCCCGCCGACGGCGGTCGGCGACACCGCGAGCCCGACCTCGTCGGCGATCCCGAGCTCCTCGGCCGTCAGCTGAGCGGGCTCGAAGTCGTTCTCGGCGTATATTTTGCGGTGCAGTCCCGCCGGCCGGGCCTCGAACTCGCCGTAGGCCACGGCGACGACGACCGGTAACTCGGCGGCGACCCGTTCGTGGCCGCCCTCGACGTCCCGGGTAGCGATCAGCCGGCCCCCCTCCGGGTCCGGCTCGAGCTCCTCGACGTAGGTCAGCTGCGCCCAGCCGTTGTGGGCGGCGATCCCCGGCGGAACCTGCCCCGTCGAGGAGTCGGTCGTCTCCTCGCCACAGACGACGACGTCGGCGTCGAGGGCCTCGGCCGCCCGAGCGAGCGTCAGGCTCGTCGGCCACGTGTCGCTGCCGGCGAACGCCCGGTCGGTGATGAGCACGGCGTCGTCACAGCCCATCGCGACCGCCTCCTCGAGGACGGGCGTCGCCATCGGCGGCCCCATCGTCATCGCGACCACGCGCGCGTCGACCTCGTCGGCGATCGACAGCGCCGCCTCGAGCGCGTCACGGTCCGGCGGGTTCATCACCGCCGGGGCGCTCGCTCGATCCAGTCTGCCGGTGTCGGGATCGATCCCGATCTCGTCGTCGTCAGGCACTTGCTTGACGCCGACGACGATGGTCCAGGTCATCTACTCACCTACCGAGAGGGTACCGCACCAACGATATTGATAAACGGCGCCGATTCCCGAGGCGTGAGAAGATCCCTCTATCCTTCGGTGCGTTCGCCGTCGGGGGACACCGCCCCGGTCGGGTTCACGCCGAGACGTGGCCCTCAGCTTCGAGGAGTTCGTGATACCGGTTGCGGATCGTCACCTCGGAGACGTTCGAGACCTCGCTGACCTGGTTCTGGGTCACCTTCTCGTTGGTGAGGAGGGCGGCGGCGTAGACGGCGGCGGCGGCCAGCCCGACCGGCGACTTCCCCGAGTGAACCCCCTCCCGCCGGGCGGCCTCGAGCAGCGCCCGGGCGCGGCGTTCGGTCTCGTCCGAGAGGCCGAGATCGCTGGCAAAACGGGGGACGTAGCTGGCCGGGTCGGCCGGCTTGACCTCCAGTCCCAGCTCGCGGACGACGTACCGGTAGGTGCGGGCGATCTCGTCTTTCCCCACCCGGCTGACGGCGGAGATCTCGTCGAGGCTCCGCGGGGTCCCCGCCTGCCGGGCCGCCGCGTACAGCGACGACGTCGCCACCCCCTCGATCGATCGTCCCGGCAGCAGATCCTCCTCTAACGCCC
>LFCJ01001277.1_pt1 | contig 17352 bp, 16 predicted proteins | sample 643141 | NCBI WGS metagenome assembly LFCJ01 (sample SAMN03766243, study PRJNA286221) | soda lake metagenome | biome: soda lake; feature: Kulunda steppe; material: water; isolation source: sample B1-Br-g2 brine of Lake Bitter-1 | place: Russia: Kulunda steppe | collected 2010-07
CTTCAAAGCAGCGCCGGCTAACATAAAAGTGGGCACCTGAGCACCGCGCTTTGAGTTGAAGTGGACCACCTCTGATTTTGCAGTGTTGATGGTCAGGTGTTTGGAGCGTGCATAGACCACAAGCCTGAAGCCAAAGGCCTGCAACCCAAACCTAAGCTAAAATAGCGCTCATAGCAGAAGAAAGGAAGTGTCTGAAAGCCAGATGTTTTTAGTGAATAGCAAATGCATGAGCACGCAAGGGCAAAATCAAGGCAAAGGAAGGTCACCCTTCGAAGAGATCAAAAAGAGCAAGGCTCGCTCAACAGGCTGACTAGCTTGTTAAGGTGAAGTCTTGTTAACCTTGTTGTATGCGCAAACAGAAGTGCAAACTTTGGCACTAGCACCATGCAACATGCCCACCATTGAGCCTCGCCATATTTTTTAGCCATTTTGCCAGATGCAGATGTGAGCCTGCTGGGAGCAAAACAAATCGGCTTCCTATTGATGGGATCGTATATATCTACCAGCATTATTATGGTCTAATGACTTGTTCAACATACTGAGTTTTGCTATGAAAATGTACGTGTCTTAGATAGATCATCCACTTCAAGTGGATCTCCAAATTCGTCAACAGGCTTACGCAGAAGCACAACTCTCAGGTAAACGGTTTATTAGGGGGATACATAGCTGCATCCGCCAAATAAGGGCAGATGAGCTGAAGCCTTTCAGGCCTGCAACCTGAACCGTATGCATTTTAGCAGAGGGGGCTATCTGAGCAAAAGCCTGGGCATGATCCTTTTTTGATGCAAACTGTAGAAACATCATATAACTAGGCTACTGGTAAAGTTTGGGGTGAAATGGACGACCTTTGTGGCCTGGGTGGGTGCTCAGCCTCTGTTTTTGGCCTAATTTGGCATAAACAGCCCATGTATGCCCTCAACACGACCCAACCACACGTCTTTCTACCCCCAAAACACCATCAGCATACTTCTTATATGTTGCAAATAGATATTGGATGTTGAAACTGAGGTTTGGAGGGGGTCGGATTTTGACCCATTTTGGCACCCCTTTTGCTGCTTTTTTCCAAGGGGTTTTTGGCTTTTTTCAAAGGGAAAAACCGACATCTCACCAACCACTGGGTCTTTTCACTCCAATTAGTTTGCAATAATGTTTTTTTATTACAAGAGCACCAAAACACCAAAAAATCATGTAATTTGGTGCAGTGGCTGATCTGGTGTGGACATCTGGCTGTGAAAAGTAGGGTTTACGCCGCGGCCCATTAGGCATGCGCATATGGGCCCCCAGACGGGCAGTTTTCATGCTCAGGTGCTGTGGACAGCAATCAGGGCTAATATTAAACACCAAGCTTGAAAATTGCCCGTCTGGGGGCCCATGCCCTGGGATCATGCAAAGACCATACCCATCATGATTTTGGGCCTCAGATAGCCCCCTCTGGCATTTTAGAAAATAAAGAAAATGACTACCGTAGTCATTGTGTGACACCAATAGGGCAAACCATGAAAGCGTGAATTAAGGAAGAGGTTTACGTCTGCAGATGGTGCGAGCACCAGGAAAACCCCCACCATTAACCTAGGAAGAGGATCATTAGTGGGGACCGACTGAAAGAGGGATCTGAAAAAAAACCGAGTGCTCTGTCTGCATTCTTTTTCAGACTTTTCAGAAGGTCAGTAGGCTACTGAGACTTATTTGTATTATGCCGTTGGTAGAGCTGGTAGAGGACTTTAAAGGACATTTTGAACGAGTCCTGTGACACCACCTTTTTTGCCTTTGAGTTGGTTTCGTTACAACCCTATTTATAATAACTAAGTTACTAAGTAGTACTTGAAGCTGCCCTCGCCTCCTAGATACATGCTTCTTTATCTTCTCTGTGCCGTTTTGCAATTTGCAGCGTGGCTTGCTTCAGACTTCGTGCCCACACTCTCCGAATTGAAACTGTGACCTGGACTCACAATACCTCCCCTACCTGTGACTTGTGTAATGCTCACGATGTACAGGATGAGCAACACGTCCTGAAGGACTTATGCTTCCCTATTTCCTTCCGCAGTTTTAAACAATGTGTCTGCTTCTCTGGGCCTGGAAAATTGTAAGCTATATTTCTTTTTTCATGCACTGATAGTTTTTTATGAGCACTGCTCATAAAAACCCTGGCAGGGTAGCAGTCGCACTTCTTGACCGAAGGCCTTTTTTTTGTAACCCTTGTAACCCTATCCATTGTAACTTAATTAGTTACTTGAAGCTGCCCTCGCTTGGCAGGTACAGCGATGTCACCTAACCTAGGTTTCCTTTTTCTTTTCTCTTACCTGACTAGTAAAAATATCAGTTTTTTATCCCAGGTTGGCCTGGCTATTCATCATCCAAGGTGGCCACCCTGAACTATCATGACAAAGCTTCAAATCCGATTGGCCTGTATGCACCAGTCTGAAAGTGGCACACCTGTGCTGGTTGAATAGGGGCATATGCAACAAAATTCTGCGTCTGCATCAATTTATGGTCCCCTGAAGTAATCCTGCCTGAAGGGCAGCCAGGTGCTTGCACCGTACAGTGAACCATGTCATGAGAATCTGCTAGGACCGCAAGTCTTTATGAACCTTCAAACATTGACGTCATGTTCTCACGGAATAGCTTGATGCGGTCGAATTTCCAATAAAGAGCAAATCAGGGCCAAGCATACCGGGAGGATGCCAGCACCGGTGCAAGCTCATCATTTCCTGGCCCCTTGTGCTGCGCCTGCCAGGGCACATCCCACCTCCTGTGGATAAATGGCATCACCTGCTGCACAGAAGCACTTCATATACTCCTGCCTTCCCTGGAGGATGGACCGCTCTCCCTGCCAACTAGCCCGAACAGCCTGCGGCCAACAAGGGAGAGATTAACGGCAAGATGCTGATCAGGCATGCTAAGCAAATGGGACTGCAAGGCGGGTGCTTGTAAATGATGATGGTGGCAAGGGTCAAGTGCAAAGTGACAGCGTGTGGTTGATGACGTCAGGGAGGGGGCTCCTGGTGGATGAGTGGGGAGGTTGAGAGAAGCTGGGGTACACTACCAATTGCCACAAAATATGTAAACAATCAGGGGCAGAGACAATGCATGCAAGAGGAGAGGTATGCAGGGTTGGCATGTAGGAAGCGGTTGGCTGGAATGCAAGCGTGAACACACTGAACGGGTATTTATTGGGGCACATGTACCCATGCATCCACATCTATGCAGCAAGATTGGTTGGACTTGACATCAACCCTGCTGCATAGATGTGCACGCACAGGTGCATCCATTCCGTGCACTGCACAGGTACTGCTGGCGCAATAAAGCAGAGGGCACCTGTGTGTGGGAAAGGCACTCAGGTGGGAGATGGCAAGGCCCAGCAACAACTGCAGGTCACTGTGGCACAGCGGGTCAGGCTGTGGGGCCTGCTGCAGGCCCGCGCTGCCAGCTCACAGGGCCAAGAGGTGAGGCCTGCAGCTCAGCCTCTGCCATGCCTAAGGCCTGAAAGGCTGGGTCAGGGTTGCGTGAACAAGGCACAAAACTGAGTCACCTCATGGCTCCAAACAAAAGCTATCTAGAAGGGAGTGCATGGGACACGCGTACAAGCTCGCCCAGGGGGCCTCAGGAATAGCATGGCCATTAAGGGATGCAGCAGAGGTGTGCTTAGGCTGAGTGTGCAAGGCAAAAGCAGTTGGAAGCGCACGATCTGGGCATGCCCGCTCGGGATACAAAAAGCGTGCACCTACGACTAAAGACAATTAAACCAATGTTTCTGATAAGTCAGTGAACGCGCTTGCTCACGCGCTTGCATATGCGAGCCATGCACACACAGGCCTGCACAGCACACACAATCAAACTCATTGATTGGCCCATACAAACCATGGCCGCGCAGTGTTGATCTATGTGCCCAAACAGCCACAATGCACTCACCCTAAGAGCTCAAACAGCCCCACCACAACCTCCACTACGATGAGCCAGATCACTATCCATTCCAGGCGCACATTATGGTAATTGTTCTGCATCAAGACAAGGCACAAGACAATTGTTGAGAATCACTACCCACTCTAGGCGCACATTGTGATAATCGTTCTGGATCAAAACAAGGCACAAGACAAGCTCAAGTGCTAGCAAAAATGAGGAAAGAGGAGGTTGTTTGAGCTACGATTGATAAAGGGTGCCCATGTTGCCTGTGCGTGCACTGCATGTACACATGGTTATGTTGTGAAATGCTTGTACCGTCCAAATTGTTTGTCTGATGTATGCTGAGTACCATCGCATCCCAATGGAGTAGCATGCTCTCGTATGAGTGGGATCTTGTATAGTTGCGGTTATTTATCTGACAAATACAGTGCTCTCATTTGACAATGGAAAGACATGCCCTCATCCCATGTAACAATGCCATATGCTTTCATCCACGAGGAGCAACATCTCGTCTTTTTGGAGATGTGATGCGCCTCAAGACAGGTTGAGTGTAAGCAGGCCAATGTTCCATCCGTGACCCTGCCAGCGCACCTGGTGATTTCTGACCATGTCTAACATTTCCTGCAGTACGGAAAAGCGGCTGTTTAGTAGCTCTACCCGTGCAGGTAGCTCCAAGTACTCATTAACCCTGCATGCACATTGTGAGTGTGTGTGTGTGCGTGCGTGTGTGTGTGTGCATGATAGTGTGTGCTCGTGCGCGTGCACACTCAAACATGTTCAATCAATTTATCCCCCCCCCCAAATGCCTCCATCCAGATGCCGCTTTGATATCAAATTTTGTGCGCTAGCGCTGCACACAGCCTAATCGCTGGCGTCCCAGTTGACAAAATGGGGTTGAAGATCCAAGGAAACATGATGGGCTCTTGATATGGTTTGAAACCCTGATGATCCCTTGGTCAAAGATAGGGTCACATGGATTTCATAAAGCACCAATGCCAGACAAGACACAAGCTGTGGCTGTATGCTTGAGGCTGTGCTTTCGCTGCCCTCATACCTTTCATACAGTGTCTGGAAGTTGTCCGGGGCATGCCAGAAGAATTCGGGCGTATCCAACACACTGCACAGGTAGATGCAAGAAATGGCCAAGCTGGTGGAGTTCAGAGGAGGCCACATGCATCAGAAATCAATTTATGCACGTGCACACAGCCATGCAGATTGCATACATGCAAGCCACGTAAGATGAGCAAGGCCCCTGTTAGCTCCTGCAGAAACTATTATCCTTTCCCGTATGGGATAAGTGGAAGACCACGGTGTGTATCAGCAGACTGCACTGCACTTGTTTTGCCACACAGTCACGCAATCCCAGTGTTGCATCCACAGCATTAAATATTTGGCCATCAAATTTCTATGTGCTGATAGCAAGCAATGTTTATCACTAAATTCAGCATATTATAGGCGCATGCTTGTGCCAGAATTCAGCACGGCTTCTCTCATAGAAATCTGAAAATTCTTGTAAACTTGGTGTCAAATGCTTGGTTTTAATTTGATCTTCATGAGAATGACCATGTACATGATGCATGGTTGACTGAATTGCACTCGTTCTAGAGAGAGCAGCCCACCTTGAAAGTAGATTTACAGTGCTTTTCTGGAGGAAGACCTTCCCTATAAGCTTGGCGATGTCTGTAGAACTGCACATCAATGGCAGCAGGCGCACGAGCAGCAGGGCACTGCCATGTGGTCAAATGGATGCGAGCACAGGTTTGGGCATGTGGCACTTTTTACCGTAGAGCAGGGGTTATGGACTTTGACTGACATGACCTATGGACAGGAAATTGACCTCACATTGATCCTGGAGTACTCTTCTGGCAGCACCACTCCAGAGGGTGGAGCGCACTTGTTGCCATAGGGCAAGCTGGACTGCGCTCAATGTGCCCAGTGTCTGCCATCTCTACAGTTTCACTGTAACTAGTATCAAAGAGGGTGCACACCATTTATATGCGTGTGATGATTAAGGGGTCGGCGTTGGCTTATAGCGCATATACATATGGCGCTATAGATTTGTCCATTTAGCGCTATACGCCGACCCCTCATAGCAATGATGGGAGTGGGTACTAAGGAGAGGCATTGTTTTCTTGGCAACCCTTATTAACCAAGCACACCTTAAACAAAAACTTATCATTCTAGCAACACACACACACGCACCACTACACCAATGCCCACCCTCCTTCCAACACATGCCTGATTCTTTAACGCGCACCTTATTTCTAAAGCGCCGGTCATGGCCAGCGTTTCCGGCAGATTCTTGGTCTCCAGCACTATGTCCACCACCCGCTGCTCATACTGTACAATTGCAGAGGCGCACGGCACATGAATGAAGACCGCAGCTGAAGCAGTTGCATTACCATGTGCGCACGTTACTTAATGGTAGCCTGATTTTAGTGGGTCTGAGCCACCGACATTTGAGTTCATCATCTAGCCACAGTCGCTCTGTCGGTTTTGAAATGACTGCAGATCACTGCTGCCTAACATCGAACAGCGCATATGATGTAGACACAGGGCTGCCATTTCGGATTTAAGGTAGGCAAGCACACCCTGCATGAAATTCAATGTAGGCCCATGATCTCCAGAGCGCTGCCCCGCAACTCACCACACTCAGCTTGGTACTCTGAGCCAAGGCATAGGACACCGCTAGCTTCATCTTGTGGTTCTGCAAGTATGCAGGAGTGTCAACAAGCAAACTCAACGCCAACCAGAAGTGCATGAAGGACGACAGGCATGCAGCATGCGCATGAGCATCGCAGCCTGCGTCAAGGTTTAGAGCACAATGGAGCTTCATTGGTCGCAAGTTGCTCGCAGGCAATTGCGCAGCCGGAAGGACGAACTCTGTGGAGCGGAGCAGCAAGGGAGCGCCATGTGCGTGTGTGTGTGTGCGCGCGCACGCGCGCATGCGCGCGTGTGCCTGCGTGCGTGCACATGCCTACGTGCTGCAGCTCCTGTGCCTTCAGCTCATTGAGGAGGCCACAAAAAAGGACAGCAGATGCTGACGAGCGCGCAGCGCACCTGTGCAAATCTTTTGTGCAGCGTGACAGTGTCGTTCTGGACGTGGGGCCTCTCGGTGGTGGTGAAGTTGTATTCGTACTCGTCCGTCTCTATCTGCAAGCAGGCACTTAGGGTTTGAGGCTGCATTTGTGCAATTCAGTCTGCGACCACATTGTAAAAAAAAGGTGCGCTCCGACTTTTGTCCATCCCCATCATCGAGCACATGCTTAGAGCTGCAAGCATTACGCTGCTGCAAGGCCCTGCTCTGTCCTTGCCCTGCTGCAAGGCCCTGCTCTGTCCTTATGCTGCTGCAAGGCCCTGCTCTGTCCTTATGCTGCTGCAAGGCCCTGCTCTGTCCTTATGCTGCAATGCCCTCTGTCCTTATGCTGCTGCCAGGCCCTGCTCTGTCCTTGCCTCGCTGCCATCTCACCATCCTCGGCATCATGAAGGACTCAGCTGCAGGAAGCCCTGCGAACATGGCTGCGACGACATGCACCCCCGCACCCCCCAACATGCACAAGTGCACACACACACACATGCACTCACGTCTTTTTGCACTCTATGCATGAACCATAGTGCCCGACAAACCTACACCAGACTGCTATGAACTGCGGTGCATCTCTGAGTCAGGCTGCCCCTGCACAAAGCACTGCCGCGCCATCGCACAGCGTATCCAGCAGCATGCTTTCACACACCCCAACCAAGGCGAATCCGACACAACTCAGGCGGCAGCGCACCTCTGAGTCAGACAGCCCCTGCACATTACACTGCCGGGCCATGCCGCGCACGATTGTCATCTCTTGTGACTTCGTCAGGCCCCAACATGCCACCTGCACAGCGCACGCAGCTGGCTTTATTCACAGGGCTGCTCATACACTAGCATTCCAATCGCCTGTTGATGCAGACTAGATTTGCTTGGTCAGGCCAGCTGCGCGGCTACCCCTGGGCGGGGCAACTTAGCAGCGCTGGCAGCAGAGAGGCTGAGGGTATTGCAGGCACTGCACGGGCTGCTGCAGTCCACGAGCATTATGCGCACACAGTAGGGGCAGCAAGTGCACGCTTGTCATGGGTAACCCTGTGCACACCCCTGCTGGGGCATGTATAAAGAATCGGAGAGATATATGGCCCAGTAGGGCTATGCACAGGGTTACCCATGACAAGCGCCCATGTTTGTCATGGGTTGAACATGCGAGCATGCTGCATGTGTCTGCATCCATGCTTATGTGCTTGCATGCTCGTGCACATCTGGCTATGGCCACGCATCTCGAGGGGGGCCACCCCACAGATTTGATCGGGAGCGCACTCCAGGAGAGGATGCAAGAGCCCTGGGTTGCAGAAAGTGTTCGCACCACTCCATAGTCAAAGAAGAACACATCACCGCCTGGCTGGTCGCCCGAGCCCTTGATGTACTCAACCTGCACAGCAAAGATGTGCGATGGAACGCCTGAGGGCATACGCAAGGGACAGTGGGGGCAGTTCGCGCGAAGCTTTGCTTCATCCAGCAAGCTCTCTGGCGTCCTCGCAACCTTCTGAGTGCTCACAGCCATACGGGCTGTCTCAGCACAAGAAATGGTTGCCAGGCATGCCTGGGCAGCTGCAGACCACAACCATGAATACAGCCCAGCCATGCGCAGCACCATGGATCTTACAGGCACAAACCCTGCACGCTTCCTGCCTGGCTCAAGGCTGTGCCTGACCCTGCCTAAGTCCAAGCCTGACCCTGCCTAAGTGTCCAGCAGTGTAATCTATCCCTGCCTGAGTCCAGGTTGTGTAATCTTTTCCTGTCTGAGTCCAGGTTGTGCCGAGAGTTAAGCGATGGATGCTGCACCTTGTGCACCCAGCCTGGAATTCACTACCAAGCCAGTGAGCTTCATGTTGTGCACCATGCATGGACCTGGTGCGCGTATGCGTATGCGTGCTTGTGTGTGCGTGTGTGTCTGTGTCTGCACGCGTGCATGCTTTTGTGTATGTATGCGTGTGCGTGCTTTTGTGTGTGTATGCGCGTGCGTGCTTTTGTGTGTGTATGTGCGCGCGTGCATTTGCATATGTATGTGCATGCGTGCTTTCGTGTATGTTTGCTGGATGCGTATGTGCATGTGGTATGCGTGTGAGATATTGACATAGGAGCACTCAGTCTCCATGCAGTCCCTTTTTTGGTTCACACTGTGATCAATTCATGCAAGTTCAGGTGCTCCCTTGTTGTAACACGGTACTCACATAAAATACATCCGGATAGGAAAGCACTTGCTCTGGAGGGTACGTTAGCTTGAGCAGCTCCTCCAGTTTCTTTCGGTCAAATGATTCCTGGGTGTGCGCAATCACAAAAAAAGGTGATGCTCGGAACTTAAAGGATGCCTCAGATTTACCATCCAACACAATCACCTAAACACAATCAGCCCTCAGCAGTGAGCACACAGTTGCACATCTTGACAATGCATTCCATCAACAACTTCTAAACACGCCCATGTTCACTCAAAATTGGGCTTGTGCACACAAGCACGCTTGCCAGTGCTCACGCTTCAATTGCATTTCCTCATATCTGTGTGAATCTGTCTGCGCACATGTGTGTGTATGTGTGTGTGTGTGTGTGTGTGTGTGTGTGCGCACGCATGCATGCATGCTTGTACAAGTGTCTGTGTGGACGAGTCAGCTTGTGCATACCTGCATGCACACGTGCGTGCTGTGTATGTGTGTACGTGTGTATATGCTTGTGTGTATGAGTGTATTTATGTGCGTGTGAGCAACATGTACGTTGTTCATGTTGGAAATGAAGCTTAGTCGATCTTCCCTTACCGCTATACAGTACAGTGTCGCCCTTCCGCGTTTACTGCTGTCGGGGAGTGGGGGAGGCAACACGCCTAAATGTGGAAGGTCCTCGAAAATGGAGGGACGCTCATGCCACTCGACGGGCGCCTGGGCAGGGGCCTGGGCTAGGGACTCTGCCTGGGCTGCCTGTTCCTCGGCATCCGCCTCTTCTGGCAATGGCACAAACTTGTCTTTCTGCAGATCGATTTGTCAGGCAACGTGCTAGTGTTGTGCAGGCCAGACTGATCCTGGAGCTCTGGTGATTGCCAGGTGAGCGCAGGTACGTTCGGTTGCACCTGACAAGACAGCTACTCTAGGAAATCGATATCGCCTGCTCAAACTTCACCATCAAAAACCTACCTGTCTTCCTGTGGGTAGTGGCTGCCTGCATAGTGTTTAAAGGTATAGAGAGCAGGGCCAGTGAGTTTCAGAGCCATTCCCATGCACGCGGGCATAGCCTGGGCGCTCCACGGGGACGAGCAGGCATACACGGGAGCAGCACCTAGAGCAATGAGGGAATTTTGTCTAACACCAGCATGCTTACCCTGGTGCAATGGTGGCCTGCTGTCTCCTCGTGGCTTGGGTACGCCCATGGGAAGGGGCAGGAGAGGATCGGGATCGGGGCTGATTGGTTGGCAACAGGGGAACTTGCAAGTCTCCTTTCTTCATGCCGTGCTGTGGCTGTGATTAGGGGGTGCAAGGGAGTACCAAGGAGTGCGGATGCTGATGCCCAGATAGCATGGGCATGACCTTGCCTATCGACAGAACCTAAATTTAGTGCTCATGAATTAACCTAATGTGGTCGCGGGTATTGTGTCGACTTAATGGATCAATACTATCAGTTTTCTCGTTTTCAACAATTACAGATAATATTTTATACTGAAAAATATGATCGTACCTCTAGCGACACAGAGCCTACCCGGATGCAAGCCTGCGTCATCATCTAGGCCATCAAGGTCCATCGTGAGGTGCCATGCCAGCAGGAAAAGTTTGTTGCCAATGGCTGCTGTTGAGCATCAAAGAAGTGGCATCAGCAAGGCCACAGCCTCAATGGCATCAGCAGCTTGTGGCCTCGCATTAGCGGCGTCCCTCTGCCTGCCAGGTAGAGTGCAAGGGGCAAAAAATTCTGTGCAGGTGGCAGGGTGCTTTGCAGAACGTCGTTTCAATGTTCAAAGGGGCTGGGACGTCTGCTGACTGTGCGGCCCTGCCACCGTGGTGGGAACGAGCCTAGCGTTATTTGAGAAGCAAATTGAGCTAGGATCATATGGAAGTCAATGCCATGTGCCTATAAACACAGGCTTCCAAAGCTGAGTCAAAATGTCGACTTGTGCTAAGACAAAGGCCAGCATTGGTCCCACGCGTGTCTCCATAGTTGACCTTAGTGGTTGTAGTGACTTCAGGCTAAAAATCTACTTCACGTTCCACCTTCATCTTGACCTAAAACTAAGCCCATTTTGTGCAGCTTTTGCATCCCTATTCCCTTGCATATGCCTTGCTCTGCCTTTTCAGGGATTTCCATGGCCCGCCCCGAGGGAGTGAACAGACCAGACCTGCTACCCAAGGAACAAACCCCTGTGATTGATGTGGCAGGATTTTTGACTCCCTCAGAGGTATGGGTGCTCGCTAGTGGATGCAGGCGCGTGCCAGACAATCATTCGAATAGTGCTCCAGTCTTGGCTTGCTTCTCACGGTTCCTTCATTGCGCCAGGAAGCAAGAATACGGGCTGAAATCGAGAGTTTGGAGGCTGATACTGGCTTCCGGCTGCGGGTGCTTGCCCAGAACTACCCAGAGACACCAGGTAACGTTTGTAACTGCAGGCACATGCCCCTGCAGCAATAGTAAATCATGGCTAGGGCAGTGAGTGAATGAAAGGGGGATTCAGATGGAGCACTCTCGTTCTTGAGAGAGCTTGGCAAGCCAGCAAGGCATACAAGGAAGCCTATGTAAGTTAATCAGCCTACAAAGAGATGCTATCTCACTTCCCATTGCTCGAAGCTGTTCCCACGTCTTACTCAAATCTTAGTAACAATGAGCAGCAGGGATGTGACAACTACAACCACAGAATCACACCACAATGGATTTTGTGGATCCAGTCATAATCAGGCATATACTTGAGTACACATCTCACCTCCATCATTGTGCGCTTGTTTAGAACTCTGTCAAACATGCATGTTGCTCAGGGAAAGCCATTGCTGACTACTGGGGTGTGGGTGATGACACCATTGTGTTTGTTGCGGACCCATCGTTTGGGGATATTCTGAATTTTAACGTCGGGCAGCTTGTCGACCTGGAAGTGCCCAGGCGGTTCTGGTGAGTTTTGGTGTCTACTATTATCGCTCGTTGTGAGGCTCAAGCTCTGTTGTACATGGAACGATTACTGAAGCCCTCTCTTTGCCGCGCATGGATGTGCCATACTCATGATAATGTTACGTGGGCAAGTTGTGTTACGAGATGATAAATAATACCAGTGTGGGATTAGCAAGCGTAAGTCTGAGGGCATTCTTGGAAAAAGCACGGGAACATAATATAACTCTCCTACCTGCAGGACTGCCCTGGCCGGAAAGTATGGCAACAAGTTCTACTGGCAAGAGAAGGGCGAGAATGAGAGCATATTGAATGCTGTGAGTCTTGACATCACCTTACATGCCTCGCACATGCACAGGCACGCACGCACGTGTGCAAATGTGTGCGCTTGCTTTATGACACTGGGAGTTTCTAGCAAAATCAGCCTTGGCAGCCATGATGCAGATTAAGAAAATTCTGTTCTGCAATGAGCTCCTAGTGTGTCGTCTATGTCAAACTTTTGCTTAGTTGATCATTAGGAATGTTTTTGTTACGTCAGACGTGTCTTGAAAAAGTTGCCCTTCCTTGTCAACCACTGGACATGTTAGGCATACAGCTGTATTGATTGATAGGAAAGGGACATTTGCTGTGCATGTTCTTTGTGCGCAGGTGAGCGCAATTGACACTTGCCTGCGCGAGCCACAAGGCCGGTTTAAATGCTCCCAAGTTCAGGGAGAGTTTGGAGAGAAGGACAGTAAGGGGCCCATCAGCGATCGCCTTGGGAAATTTTTTGGCAACTGAGATGAGGTTACTTGAATCTCAGTAGACTTGGAGCGTGCGGTATTGCACATCTTTAAGCTTATTGTGCAATTATTTTTTGTAGAGAACTGTCAACACTTCCTGTTCTGGTTTACACGCCGGCTTTAAGGTTAATCAAGGTTAGGTTACAAAGCTGTACCTGCCAAATGAGGGCAGCGGAAAGGATAACAAAACCAGTCTGATTTGCAAATCAGGTCAAAATTTTGACAAGGCATGCAATAGGAATAAGGGGCCTCTACTGGTCAGGTCTCAAGTCTCACCTTGGCGGAACCTCCACAGGTTTCACCTTCGGCAAGGTTAGATAAGGTTACACAGCCACAGGCGAGGCAACATAAGTCATTTATACTGATGATGGCGTGTAGCCATGTTTTCATAGAGTATTTTGCTACCACGCGAAGGAAAGTATTAACAAATCGTAGGTTGCCTTGGAGACGCCATGTTTCAAGTATTTTTTTGATTGTAATTGCTTCGAGATTTTCCATGGGGTGTTTGGACAACAAGTAGATTTTATGATATGATACATCTAATATTGATGGATCCATTTGCCGGAGCAACGGTGTCCGAAGTCTAAGTGGGCCCCTGGCTTGCGCTAGCGCTGCGGGCTCGATTGAGACGATGGTTTGCCCCATTGCTTGCAATTTGACCGCCCGGGGGCAGATGAGCATTCAAAGGGGACGTAACCACGTCAAGGGGAATATAATCCCCTTCTGGTATTTTAATCGACCCCCGATTTTGGAGAAAGGCCGGTATTAATCCCGTCTTTCAATATAAAATATCCTGTCTTATTTTAATCCCAAAAAATTATACTCCGCCGTGAGGTTCGCATTTCTGCAATCAGGGCCTAATGCTGATCCCCTTTTTGCAGGACCAGAACTCAATCTAGCATGTCAAGTTTCTCAGCAGCTGGCAAGAGGGCGCTGAGGCATGTAGCGGAGCCCTTACTGTGCAATAGAGCCAAGTGCCTTCCACTAATGAGACCCTGCACACCCAAATCCCATCGTGCAAATACCATTATGTTGGGGGCAGCTCAAGGACAAGCAAGTGTACTGGGTAAGCGTAAGCTGCTGTGCAAGCTGGTATGTGCTTTTAACCAACTGCACAGATAAGAGGGCATATTTGTTCTGACTTATTTTTCAACCAACATACTTTTGCATCTCTTTGCAGCGTGTAACATATATGTGTCAGAAGGACATGATATGGAAGCTTTGCAAGCAATGCAAGTGGGTGCAGATTGTTTTGCCTGAGCTTGAGTGCTCTTTGATTGGACAAGCGTTCTTTGCGTGATTCACTGCACTTTTGAACAGTACCGCGAAGCAACATTAACACTTGCATCATCACCAGCAGTATTGTCACCGTCATCCTCACCACCACCATCACCACCACCATCACCGCCACCACGACCGCCACCACCACCATCACCACCACCACCACCCACCAGTGTTGTTCGCTGGGCTTTAAAACGCATGCTCATAAAATGTTCTGTTGGGGCTCCATGCCCACCCAGGACAGCCTGCAAGGCACCCCAGGAGTGCACCTTGCACATGTGTTTGTGGACGCTCCCTACCACCGGACTGGCTTCACGATAACATCCTTAAATACTGAGCAAGTGAGTGCCCCCCAGAGTCTGGTGCTGGAGCACCTTGCCACCTGCTCTTGACCGCCCATGAGTGCTCGTTTCTCATGGTTGCTCATGGCTGATAGCATCCATGGCCAAATAAACTTGTTTACAATCTAAAACCAACATCTGTGAAGCATCCCTGCCTATGAAATGATATCAAATTAAAATTGAATTGGAAAAATATATCTGGAAAACTTCAAGGGCGATGCTAAGGGGTTGTCAGGAAGACGTTTCTGTATTACTTACCACAAGCACTACTGCTTAGCATGCACAATGCTTCACGTGTGTGCGCTCCTTAGCTTGCCTCCACTCTGTAGTCTGCTCCTGTGATCATGGGATGTGCATGCCTCACAAGCAGCCTGTGCCATGGACAAGATTTTGAAGGCACAGCTCTCCTGCCCAGCGGTCTTCACATGAGCGTTCTGCGCAACTGTGGTTGTACAATGTGCAAGGCCCTGATAGTGCAGTGCCTTGGGCGGCGCTTGAATGCAGATGGAGGGAACACTTCAAAACATTACGAACACTGCCTGTGAGTCACTTGCCACGGCATTCGCATGTGCATGCGTGTGTGCGCGCAGCTGGTTGCAGGAGCGCTGGCCCTTGCCCGCAGCGCGCTGGACCTCATTGACCTCCGCCGCCACAGTGCCACCCACCCTCGGCTGGGCGCGCTGGACCACATCTCTGTCCATCACCTGAGCTTGACCAATAGGTGTGGCTTTGTTTTGTAGGCGCTGGCAGGGCTGGCAGGGTGAGGCTGCCTGGGGCAGTATGAGCCTGGTGGTTCTTCACCCTGCGAGCATTCGCGACGTGAGGGCATTCTTGCTCTCTGGCCGTGTTCCGACATGCCCCAGCTCGTGACACTCCTCCCAACTCACCAGCAACCACGTGCACTACTACTGCGTGCAAAAGCCGAGCGTGCTCGCTACCCTGGTGTGCCCTTAGTGCACCTCCCCCCTTAGGCTGCTCATCCCTGCCTGCTTGCTCTCTCGTGACACCCTCTGCGCCGTTCCACCCTAGGCCGCCATCCACGCCTGCTCTTGCCCAAGCTGCTGAAGGCCCTGGGAGCTGCTCAGGGCAGCCACAGCTTCATCCAAACGAGGCAAGCCTGCGGGCCCCGGGCCCCGGCTTAATGCAGCATGCAGCTGCAGGCAATGTGCAAGCAGGTAGGCAGCCCAGGTAGCCCGCACAGGGGCCCAGGATCTGAGCAAGACAGACGTCCCTTTTGCATTTCTTGTCAAAAATTGCATGGGCCTGTTGTCCCAAATTCACTTTTGGGCGGTCAATTTGCACCCTGGCAGCGTGCAAGGCGGTAAGGCCCATCAGCGCAGCCTCAAGGCCGCCAAGGGCGATTGCAAACCCCAAAGGCAAGTGCGCTTCAGGAGGCTGCAGCCTCGATGAATTTCAGACGGGGCCGCTGCATGCACTGAGGTCCACGCCTTCTCCAAAAGTTTGCGTACATGAGCAAGTCTGGCCGGCTGTGCTGCAGCTTCCTGTGGGAGGGTGCGTGCACAGTGCCCTGTGGGAGAGTGTGTATGCGTATGCGTGCAGTCGGCCCTCGTTGAGCCGTGATGCAGCAAATGCATGCTGAAGGTGGCACAAGGACATCAACCTGTTTTGTGAACACCACTTGGTCAAACGCACCCTGCCTGCGTGACATTGCAGGCGTAGCCCTTGCAAGCACGGCTGCGCGTGCTATGGGGAGCGCCCTGGCCGCGCCGCCCAGCCAGCTACCCGTATTCTACTATGGCAGTGCACACCCGCATGGCAGGCGGCTGGCGGACATCAGGCGTGGCTTGGGTAAGTGAGTGCGTGCATGGCTTCAGGATGACAGACATTAGGCGTGGCTTGGGTGAGTGATCGCATGCATGGTTTCAGGGTGACAGGCGTGGTTTGAATGAGTGATTGCATGCATGGCTTCAGGATGGCAGACATGAGGCATGGCTTGCGTGAGTGATCGCATGCATGGTTTCAGGATGCACGCGGGCCCAGGAGGCCTCGTGCCTCTTGTGTGCACGGAAGGCGCTGATGGCTGCTTTCTAGGCCGCCTGCTGCACGTGTGCAAATCAGGGTGATGGCCGCATATGCTGCGCATGTGCAAGTCAGGGTGATGGCCGCGCGCCGTGCACGTGTGGATCAGGGTGATGGCCGCATGCTGCGCGTGTGCAGATCAGGGTGATGGCCGCATGCTGCGCGTGTGCAGATCAAGGTGATGGCCGCATGCTGCGTGTGTGCAGATCAGGGTGATGGCCCTCTGCCGCACGCGTGTGTGCAGATCAGGGTGATGGCCGCCTGCTGGGGGCATGTGGGTCAGGATGATGGCTTTGACGCAATGGCTCTTGGATGCGACCTTGACCCAAGCTGTTTCAGGGTTCTGCAAAGTGCTGGCTGGCCATTGGCGTCTCCAAGGCAAACACACCCTGTCCTGCCAGCTCCACAGGGCAGCTGCCTGTCTAGCCACGCCCGCGCGCCGCATCCAGTCCCGGTCACTGTGTGGCTGCATCAGTCGCTGTTTCTGTGTGGCTGTGTGATCCCGGTCTCTGTGTGGCTGCATTAGCCCCGGTCTGTGTGGCTGCGTCAGTCCTGGTCTGTGTGCGGCTGCATCAGTCACGGTCACTGTGTGGCTGTGTGGTCCTGGTCTGTGTGTGGCTGCATCAGTCGCGGTCTCTGTGTGGCCGCATCAGTCCCGGTCTCTTTGTGGCGGTGTGGTCCTGGTCTGTGTGTGGCCGCATCAGTCCCAGTCTGTGTGTGACTGCATCAGCGCGCGAGGCATGTGCTGAGCAAAAGGCAGCTTTCGAGCCATCAGCTCCAAACAGGCGGCGCCCCCTCACCTCCACCCTGCCTGCCTGCGCTGGCTCGCAGGCTACTTCAAAGGTAGCAGCACACCTGC
>LFCJ01001278.1_pt1 | contig 17346 bp, 21 predicted proteins | sample 643141 | NCBI WGS metagenome assembly LFCJ01 (sample SAMN03766243, study PRJNA286221) | soda lake metagenome | biome: soda lake; feature: Kulunda steppe; material: water; isolation source: sample B1-Br-g2 brine of Lake Bitter-1 | place: Russia: Kulunda steppe | collected 2010-07
CGCGAGGATGTTCGGCCGTCAGTATCAGTCGTCAGCGGGAGCGACCTGTGTGGAATCGGCCGGCTCGTCGGCCATCGCGAGAACGTCGTCGAAAAAGCCGAGGGTGTCGTAGGGGCCGGGGTTGGCCTCCGGGTGGTACTGGCGGGTGATGACCGCACAGTCAGAGCCCACGAGCCCTTCGGGTGTGTCGTCGTTGACGTTGAACTGGGAGACCTCGAGGCGGTCGCCGGGGTCGGCGACGGTGTAGCCGTGGTTCTGGGTGGTCATGACGACCTGGTTGGTCTCTTTGTCCATGACCGGCTGGTTGACCCCACGGTGGCCGAAGTCCATCTTCTCGGTGGTGCCGCCAAAGGCCCGGGCGACGATCTGCTGGCCGAGACAGATGCCGGCGATCGGGACCTCGCCGGCGTACTCCTCGACGAGCGAGACGGCCTCCTCGTAGTTCGCGGGGTCGCCGGGACCGTTCGAGATAAAGAGGACGTCGGGTTCCGTTGTCTCGACGTCTTCGGGTGTCGCGTCGTGGGGTAAGACGTGGACCGTCGCGTCTCGTTCGACCAGTGAGTCGATGATCGAGCCTTTGACGCCACAGTCGATCAGCGTGACCGTCTCGCCACCGTTGTCCTCGCCGTGGACTTCCGGTTCGTCGACGCTGACCTGTTCGCCGATCTCGGTGTGCTCGCTCATGCCCGCACACTGTTCGAGTTCGGCTACGGCGTCTTCCTCGGTGACGTCCTCGCCGACGGCGATCCCACACTTCATCGCGCCGCCGTCGCGGATGTCGGTGACGATGTCACGGGTGTCGATGTGGTCGAGAGCGGGGACGCCCTCGGCCTCGAGCCACTCGGCGACGTCGTCGGTGAGTTCGCGGGCGAGCACGGCACGGGGGTGGACCCGGTCGGACTCGAAACGTTCCTCGCGGACGCCGTAGTTGCCGATGAGCGGATACGAGAACGTCAGGACCTGTTCCTCGTAGGAGGGATCGGTCAGGCTCTCCTCGTACCCCGTGTACGCTGTCGTGAAAACCAGTTCACCACGGGAGGTGCCCGGAACGCGACCACGGCCCTCGAGTACGTGGCCACCTTCGAGTGCTACGTAGGCTTCCGTCATTACGAGATGCGTACTGATTGTGCGTTCATAAGTGTTGTCTTCGAAGCTGAGTTACGAAATTCGTAATCGTCAAGTGTGGCTCCCGCGAACGGTCGTATCTCTATGGACGAGTTGGACAGGCAGATCCTGAACGTACTCCGGCGGGATGCTCGCACACCCTACACCGAAATCGCAGACGAGGTAGGCACGAGCGAGGGGACGGTCCGCAACCGTGTCGAACGGATGACCGAGGAGGGGGTCATCGAACGCTTTACCGTCTCGACGCGCACGGGGAACGTCAAGGCGATGATCGAGGTCGGCGTCGCCGTCGACGTCGACACCCACGAGATATCCGGACGGATGGCCGAGTGGGAAGAAGTCGACTTCGTCTGGCAGGTTTCGGGCGAACAGGACGTCGTTCTCGTCGTCGACGCCGCGGACACCCGTGGGGTCAACGAACTCATCACGCAGGCCCGCGAGCAAGAGGAGGTCGTGAGTACGAAGACACGACTCATTCTCGACGAGCAACTCGGCTGAGGACGGAAGAACCAAGTACAACGGGGGTCGTACATCGACGTAGTTGAGACCGTCTCGGACTCCGGAATCTCTTTCAGTTCACTGAGAACCCTATCGAGGATAGTGAACGAATCACAGGGGACGAGCTACGAGAACCATGACCGACCGATCCGGTGGGACAACGCGAGGTGAGCAGAACGGTGACTCCGGGACTGTAGACCGACTCGCCGGACGGCTAACGGACCTCGTGACCTGCAGGCCGTGGACGGTCGTCGCCGTATTTCTCGTTTTGACTGGCGTATTTTTCACCGGATTCGTCGCAGACGAGGGCATCGAAGCCGGCGACGACCAGTTTACCGAGGGAACCGAGTCCGAGCAGGCGTTCGAGGAGGTTCAGGATAACTTCGAGCGTGAGGGCCGCGATACCGGCGAGATGACCGCACAACTCGTCGTCGACACCGACAGAAACGTCCTCGCGGAAGAGAACCTCCTTCGAATGCTGATTTTTCAACATCGGGTCGAAACGCGAGAGGGACTCCGTGTCGAGTCAACGACGAGTCCCGCGACACTCGTCGCCAGACAACTCGATCCCACAGTAGAAACCCCCGAGGAGATGTATCGAACGATCGAACGTGCATCACAGCGACAGCTCAGCGCGGCGGTCGCCGACGCCGATACCGAAGCGGACCTCCCGGTCAGTGCGGATTTCACACGCCAGTCCGCCGCGGCGGACGTCGCACAGATCGCAATAACCTACGACATCCCGTCGAACGCGGACAGCGACGCCGAACTCGACCTGTTAGACCGGACGAGGGCGGTCGCAAACAGCGTCGACGGTCTCGACAGCGACGAGAACGTCTTGCTTTTCGGGGAGGCGATCGTCGAGCAGGAAAACGAACAACTACTCGGCGACTCCGCAGCGGTCGTCTTCCCCGCCTCGCTCGTCTTGATCCTCTTTTTCCTGATCGTCGCGTATCGGGACCCGTTCGACCTGGGGCTCGGTCTCGTCTCGTTACTGATGACGTTCGTCTGGACGTTCGGGTTTATGGGGCTTGCCGGCGTTCCCTTCTCGGAATCGATTATCACTGTCTTCGCGCTGGTACTGGCGGTCGGAATCGACTTCGGGATTCACATCATCAACAGGTATCGTGAGGAACGGACCGCTGGGGCCGGAATCGACGAGGCGATGGTAATATCCACCCGCCAGTTGTTGATCGCGTTCGTGATCGTCGCCCTGACGACGGCGTTCAGCTTCGCCGCAAACGTCGTAAGCGATCAGACACAGAACTTCGGTATCGTCGCCTCCGCAGGTGTCATCTTTACGTTTTTCATCTTTGGCCTGTTCCTCCCGGCCGGTAAGGTCATCTTAGACCGGTTCCGAACGGGCCGTCGAATCCCGGCGTTCGGGACCAAGCCCATCCTCAGTGACGGTTCGCCGGTGGCACGTGGGTTGTCCGTCGGGGTTACCATCGCACGTGTCACACCCGTCGCCTTCCTGGTCGTGATGCTCCTCCTCGGCGGGGGCGTCGCCGTCTACGGGACTGGAGTAGACGCCGACTTCGACACCGAGGTGTTCTTTCCCGAACAAGACCGGGTCGAACAGTACCAGCAATTGCCCGCTCCACTCGGTGTCGACCAGTACGTGTTCATCGACTACCTGGCGTACATCGAAGAGGACTTCGAACTCCCGTTCGAGGAAACGGTGACGATATACATCGACGACCGTGAGTTGCGAGAGGGCGATGGACTCTCGGAGATCGACCGGGCACTCCAGGATCCGCCTGCTGTTTACGAGAGCGAAAACAGGCAGGCACAGGCGGACTCGATTCTCGAGGTTATCGAGACACACGCCGAGTCCGACCCCGAGTTCGAGGACACCGTCGTCCGGTACGATTCGACCGGTGACGGGGTTCCGAACCGAGAGCTTACCACGGTCTACGACGAGGTGTTCGCCTCGGCTGCAGGCGACGACGCACGCGATCGATTGACCTCCGACTATACCGCGACGCGGGTCGACATCCAGCTCACCACCGACGCAGACCAGGAAACGGCCGTCACGGAGACGCGCCGGATCGCCGACGACATGCGACTCGACGCTGTTGCCACCGGGCAGCTCGTCATCTTCGAGGACGTCGCAGCGGAAACGACCGAAGCGGCGATCGTCAATCTCGTTCTCGCGAGTCTCCTTACCGGAGTGATCCTCGTGGCCGCGTTCTGGGCGCTCGAGGGGCGTGCGGCGTACGGGATATTGAACCTCGTTCCGGTGCTTGGCTCGGTTGCACTGTTGGTTGGGACGATGCGGTATCTCGACATCGCACTGAGTCCGATCACCGCTCCGATCCTGGCGGTATCGATCGGACTCGGTGTCGATTACACGGTTCACTTCATGCATCGCTTCGTCGACGAGTACGAGACCGACGGCGACGTGTTTCAGGCACTCCTGACGACAGTTCGGGGGACCGGGGGCGCACTCACGGGAAGCATGGTCACGACCGTCTCCGGGCTCGGTGTGTTGTACGTCGCGCTCATCCCGGTTCTCATCGAGTTCGGCCTGTTGCTCGCACTCGGCGTCTTCTACGCCTGGCTCTCGGCGATGCTCGTCCTCCCGTCCGCGATCGTCGTCTGGGACCGTCTGGCCGGCCGTATCACTCGGTGACGATGTGTCCCTCGAGGTAGTTTCTCGTCTTGTCGTTGGTCGATTGGACGCGCTTTTCGAAGGTGACGACGCGGTCGTCCCCGCTCCCTTCGTCCTCGATGATCTCGAGGGTCAACCCCTGGTTGCGGAGGTGCTCTAAGAGGGCGTCGACGGTTTCGGGGCGGGCACGGACGGTGTGGCGTTCGCCGATGCGTTCGCCGTCGGCGATCGTATCGATCGTGTCGGTCATCGACAGCAGGATGGCCTCGCCGAGGTCGTGGGCGCGCCCTTCTCTCGTCTCCGGATCTTCGTCCCACTCGACGGACTGGAAGGCCTCCCGGATGATCCGCCGGAACATAAAGGGTTGCCCGTAGTCGAAGGGTAAAGAGAAGGCGAACTCGAGGTCGCCCTGGTTCGCCGCGCTGGTCGTATACTTCAGCTGGGTCTCGCCGTCGGGGGATTTCATCACGACGCCCTCGCGGTCGTCGGCGTCGAGGTCGGTGACGATCCGTTCGACCTCCCCGGCGGCCTCGTGGACGTCGTACGTCCCGAAAAAGCGCGTCTGGGGGATCCCGAAGGCGTCGTACCGCTCGCGACGTTCCTCGATCGGCAGTGGCTCGCCGGACTCACGATCACGCCAGTCGAACGCGCGGAACTCCAGGGAGTCCACGCCGGGGTAGTCGTGGGCGGTGTAGGGGTTCTCCGGGCCGATCATCTCCCCACAGACCATCGCCGCCGGGTACTCCTCGAAGACCGCCTCGAGGTCGAGGCGGTTCCCGAGGTATCGTGTCGTGAACGGACAGACCATCCCGCTGCGCGAAAAGGCGAGGACGTCGCCGTCGACGTTCGCCACGCGGACGTTGTAGCCGTTGAGTTTCTCCTCGACTGTGACCCGACCGTCGAAGTGGGTCGGCACCCCTTCCTCGAGGACGAGCGTCCGTGGGACCTTCGGGAACCCGCGGACGGCGGTCCCCTCGATCAGGACGGTCCCGCGTTCGATCCCCCGGCGGTAGTCCGGGACGTGGCGATACCGTTTCCCCTCGTACTCGCCTTTGTTCAGGTGGTCTTCGAGTTTTTCGAACGCCTCCTCGCCCATGCCGAGCACTCTGTGGTAGTCCACTGGCGGTCACCGTCTCCGCATAGACCCGCCCGCCTAATATACTGGTGGCACGGTTCCCGTGGGCACCCACATCGGGGCCGGTACGAAATCGTCATCCCCCTGCACCTACAACGACCCCACATGCGAATGGAACTGCGGGTTTGCCAGCACTGTTACGACGGCGAACACGGCAACGACCACAAAACTGCGGTGACGAAAGACCTCGTCAAGTGTGCGAACGGGATCAAAGAACACAAGGAGGTCCTGGACCTCGATGAAGTCCACATCACGTGGGTTCGGGAGGACGACGCGGGACAGCCCAAGGCGTTGCCGGTCGTAGCCGCGACCCTCGAGGACGACGAGATCGCCCCGACGGACACCCAACTGGTCACCGAGGACGACAACGGTCTCATGCTCCTCTACCAGCGCCCCCCGGACATGCTCAAGGTTCTCTACCGGAACCTCGATGGCATCGACAAGGAAGTCGACGAGGACGTTCTGGTGAACCTCTCTTTGCAGAGTGCGGAAGCGATCTCTCAAGGCTGAGACCGACGGAGGGAACCACCAGCAGAACTCCGTTCGTAACTTCAGCCAGCGTGAGTCAAACAAGAGCGTCCACGGGTTCTGTTAGCCCGGTTCCGGATCGGACTGTTCAGTTATATGCCTCTCCGGCCCCAACGTCCGGACATGAACGACCAACCGTTCAGACAGCGGTTCGTCCTCGACACCTCGCTTTTCATCACCGAAGACATCCGCAGGGAGGGTGAGTCCCTCGAGGACGCGAACCTGCGACTGCTGGAGTTGATCGCACAGGCCCGGTTGCACCTGGGAATTTCCTGTTACATGCCGCCGACGATCCACGACGAGTTCACCACAATGCTCGACGAACGGGACGTCTCCGAGGAGGTGTACTCGAAACTCAACACCTGGGTCGTGCGAAAACACCCCGACCGCTACGACGTCTCCATCCCCGCGAACGTCGTCTACAGCTTCGTCGACGAGATGAGCGACCGCGTCAACCGCGGCCTGCGCGTCTCCGAGGAGGCCGTCCGCCGGGCCGAGACGGCGATGGACGAACCCCTCGACGATCACGAGTACAAGACCGAAGTCGACGGCGTGATCGCCGACCTCCGGGAGAAGTACCGTTCGGCGCTTCGCACCGGCGTCCTCGATTCCCGGGAGGACTTCGACCTGCTCATCCTCGCTCGCGAACTCGAGGCCGGCGTCGTCACCGAAGACAGGGGGATCATCGGCTGGACGGAGGACTTCGGCCTGCGGTACATCCGTGGACGGGAGTTCCCGAACCTGGTCGAACAGTACCTCGAGGCGGTCGAGATGGACGTCGGTACGGACAGAAGCTGATACAGTCAGAACGCGGACCGAGCGCGACACTGCTTTGGGTCGGGAAACGGAACGGGAGTGGGGAAAGGCGACGGTGGGGGTGGACCCGTTCCCGGGAAACGAGTCCTGGCGGGCCAGAGACGCGGTATGCCGGTTTGACGTGAAAAGCGTCTTCTCCGGCAATGTAAGTCGGGGCCGGACGTATAAAAACACTGCGGGTCCGGACGCCCTGGCTGGAACACGATCCCCGTCAGTCCAGCCGTCGATCCCGTAGTGCCGGGAACCCCTCGCGAACCCGCCCGACGGCACCGGCCTCGAGGTCGGCCATGACGAGCGTGGGGTCGTCGCCACTCGAGGCGAGGGTGGTCCCCCAGGGGTCGTAGACGGTCGAGCGGCCGAGAAGCGTCGCGTCCTCGAACTCCGCCGAACCGTTTATCGTCGCGACGTAACACTGATTCTCGATCGCGCGTGCCCGAGAGAGCGTCTTCCAGTGTTCGACCCGCGGGTACGGCCAGGCACTCGGAACGCAGATCAGGTCGGCCCCCTCGTCGATAAGTCGCCGGTAGAGTTCGGGGAATCGCAGGTCATAACAGGTCGTCACGCCGACGGTGAACTCCCCGAGTTCGGCGGTTCCGACGTGTTCGCCGGGGACGAGCAAGTCGTTCTCGGCGGACTCGTAGCCAAAGAGGTGGTGTTTCCGGTAGACGAGCTCGAGGTCGCCGTTCGAGTCGAACAACGCGGCGGTGTTCGCCAGTCCCTCGGGTGCGGGCGTCTCGACACTCTCCGTCGCCGCCAGATCCTCGACGATGGTTCCCGCGAGGACGGCGATCCCGTGGTCTCTCGCGGCCTCCTGGAGCATGGTGAACGTCTCCCCCTCGAGGCCCTCCGCGTACCGTTCGTAACAGTCGAACGCGAAGTAGCCCACGGTGAACAGTTCGGGAAGGGCCACGAGGTCTGCCCCCCTCTCGGCGGCTTCGGCGACGGCCTCGAGGGCGCGTCGTCCGTTCCCCGCGGGGTCGCCCGCCTCGACTTCGATCTGGGCGAGTGCAACCGTCGTCATCCGTCCGCCCCCGCGGACTCGAGTTCCCGGCGGAGGTTCTCGAGTTCGCCGTCGAGGTTGTGTTTGAAGAACTTCTCGACGCCGGGGACTTTGCCGTCGACGACGAACGTGTTCGTGAGCCGGCTCCCGCCGTTTCGGTCTTCGATCTCGTGTTCGCCGGTCACGTCCATCACTTTCGATCGCCCGACGAACTTGACGTAAGTCGGCGGGCGGCGCGTGACGTCTTCGGTCTCGACGGCGATCGTCCGCCGGATAAGCGGGATCGGCAACTCGACGTGCCAGGTCACACGCGTGGCGTCCGTGGCGTCGGTCGTGTAATCGGTGACGACGCTGATCGCACCCGCGCGGTTCCCGGGATCCGAGATGAACTCCCACACCCCGTCGGGCGGAATCGTCAGTTCGAAATCGCGTTCGACCCGAGCAGTCATGTCGCTACATCGGTGCCTCGAGGCTAAAAAGACGGTGAATGTCGGGGGTCGGCTAGCTCACCGTGACTCTCCACGTCGTCGACCGTGCGCGACCCCACTTTTCGATGTCGACCTCGTCGGATTTCTCCGCGAGGTGGGGGAGTCTCGCGCCGACTTGCTTCGAAGAGAGCCCGATCGCGTCAGCGATGTTTTTGGCCCGGAAGTACTGCTCGCCACGGGCGGCACTCTCGTGGAGGTACGAGAGAATTCGCTGCTCTTCGTCCGAGTAGTCGGTCATTGTCTCGCCGGGAAGTAGGGGCTCTGTAGTCTTAACTGTTGGCTGCTCTCACCTTACCCCTGCACGTGGAGAGCGACGACCGCAAGCGCGCCGAACACGATGGCGGCGGCGAACCCCCACGCAGCTTCGATGTCCGGTGCACCGATGAGCATTCCGACCGCGCCGAGTGCGGCGATGAGGCCGAACGCCAGCGGGAGGCCGATTCCCTTGTCAGATTCCGTCTGTGTGGCCATGTCACGTGGTTGTGCCGGGGGTGTCTTAACTTCACTTATTCGTCGTGAGCACACCCGGATATCACATCCCTCGGTGTGGGTAGTCCTCCCTGATGGAGCCCAAAGCCCACCCCCCATCCGGATCGCTGCCGGTGTCGAACGCCTTCGTTCTCGGCGTCGTCGTCCTCTCACTCGCCTTTCTCGTGTTCGGTGCAGTCGCGGCCGGGTTCGTCGGTACCCCGGCCCTCGAGGACGAACACCGCCTCGAGGCCGAGACGTCGACTGCCCTCGATCTGACCGCGACGATCGACCACGATCGCCTCCCGGCGTGGTGGGCCACACACGTCGAGAACGACGAGGTAACCGAATTTCGCGTCGAGTTCGATGCCGACGTGGCGTTGCCGACCGGGACGGTGACCGTGTCACTCGGGGAACTCGAACACGTAGAAACCGTCGAAACGGACGTCTGGGGCGAAAAGAGAGCTTAGCTGATGCTCGTGTGCTCGGATTCCTCGTTGAGCGCGAGGTTGGCAGCGATCTCGGCGTTACGCATGGCGTACTGGGCCGTCTGCTGGAGGCTGACGAGCACTTCACGGATCTCGAGGAGGTCCTCGTTTTCCATCTCCGGAAGGCCCGAGAGGATCTCCGCTTCGACGTCGCTGATCTCGTGGAACAGCCGGCGGACCTCGATGCTCTGGCCGTAATCGCGTTCGACTGCGGCCTCGACGGCGACGGCGGTAATCTCGTCGACCAGTTCGTTCATCTCGCGGATCTTGCGCATCGTCGCGCTGTCGACGTTCAGCCCGTCGCCTCCCGTCTCGAGGACGATGTCGGCGATGTCCTCGGCGTTGTCCGCGGTCAACTCGAGGTTCTTGGCGATCGATCGGTAGCCGATGAGCGGAAAGCCGTCGTCGAGCCCCACCGCGCGGGCGAGATTTGGGTTCTGGTAGGACGTAAAGATCAGCCGAAGCAAGAGGACGAAGATCTTGTTCGCCTGTCGCTCGCGGTTGAGAGCACGCTGGGCGAGGTCGGGGTTCCCGTGGGCGAGCGCCTTGATCGCCTCCCCGCGCATCGTCGAACCGGTTCGTTCGAGGCGCTCAAGGAGGTTATCAAGGGTAAAGTCCTCAGCGTCGACCGAACACCGGATCGAGATGCTTTCGGGGGTTTCCTCGATGACGCCGAGTCCCATAAGCTGTGTTTCGGCCTGGTAGACGGCGTTTATGTGCTCTGAGTCGAGGGGCCCCTCTTCACACTCGATCTTGATGACCCGCCGACCGAGGACGTACTGGGCGACGATCGCCCGTTCGACCGACTGTGCGTCCAGGTTGTCGGCGTGGATGATCGCTTCAGTCTCCTCGGAGCTTACGGATTCGGGCATCACGGTCAACGTTCCTTTCCCGCCCATCCGCAGGGACACCTCGTCACCCTTCTCGACGTCGTGTTCCGATGCCCACTCCGCCGGAAGCGTCATCGCCAGCGTCGAGGGGCCCAGCCGTTGGACTTTCCGCGTTTCCATAGCGGCCGGTAGACGCCTGTGTACCTTAACCCTGACTATATGCAAGATATTTAGGAGTATTTGTGGGGAATAGCTCTAGGGAACCGTCAGACAAACGAGCTGTCCTTAAACAACTTTCACTAAACGGGTCGTGAACCGGCCGGTCCGGACCCGGAGCCAGCCGCGAAGCGAGTCGTCGACGGCCTCGTCGTCGGTGTCGACACACAGGGCCTCGAGGTCGTCGAGTTTCCGTTCGGAGGCGACGACTTCGATCGATTCGGCGCGGTCGATCACGGCCGGCGAGATCTGGTGGTTCCCCCGCCCGAAGATAAAGCCCTGCCCGCCGATCGGCGAGACGACGACCACCACGGGATCGGCAAGCACCTCGAGGATCTCCGCCTCCGAGGCGTCTCTCGCGAGGAGTTCCCCGTCACGCCAGACGTCGACCCCGAGCGGGGAGGGGTCGATCCCGACTTGCGCTTCGATCGCCCCGACGGTGCTCCCGGGGCCGAAGACGTAGGTGGTGTCCTCGTCGACCTCGCGGGCAAAGCCCGACGCCAGCGAGTCGACGCTGCCACTCGCCAGTTGCTTGCTCGACTGGAGGGTGGGGGCGACCGGGACGGGAACGACCGCTTTCAGTTCCGCACGGACCTCGCCAGCACGGTAGGCCGCCTCGTCGATGTCGTTTACCTCCCGCGGTTCGGCCCGATCGAACTCCGCGGCGATCCGGCCCGCGTCCGCGGGGGTCATCGCGAACACCGACGAGTAGACTTTCACCCCTGCCGGGACACCGAGCATCGGCGTCTCCCCCTCGCTTTCCTCGAGCACTTCCGCGACGTCGACTGCCGTCCCGTCGCCGCCGACGAAGACCACGAGGTCGACCGCACGCTCGAGTAGTTCCCGGACAGCACCCTTGGTGTCCGCGGCCGTCGTCTCCCCGCCGTCGGGGTCGTAGACGACCGCTGGATCGAAGCCCGCCTCCCTGGCTGCCGTCTCGCCCATCTCGCCGGCGGCGGCGTAGACCGAAACGTCGGGTGCGTGGCGGGCGAGGGCCTCGAGTGCCTCGCGGGCCCGGCCCGGCGCACGCGGCTTTGCACCGAGTTCCCGTGCTTCCTCGAGTTTCCCGTCGGTCCCTTTCAGTCCGACCCGCCCGCCCATCCCCGCGATCGGGTTGACGACGACGCCGATACGCTCCATGGGCGAGGGTAGGGGTGGCCCTCGCAAAAGCGGTGGGGCTTACGACTCCTCCCGGCGAGACGACCGATACCCCGCGACGGACTCGACGAGCAGGTACGCGAGGACCGTCACGACGAGGAGAGCGAGGCCGACCGACTCGAGGGGGACGCCCGCGACGGTTCGATCGCCGCCGTAGCTGATCATCACCACGGCGATCAGGACGACCGCCAGTGCCGTGACGTACCGCCACCGCGATTCGACCGGCACGATCCCGTCTTCCCCCCGGATCGCGAGGTAGAGGTGGGCACCGCCGAGAACGAGACCGTAGAACAAGACGAACAGGGCCGTCGACTGGACGCCGTCCGTGGCGACGCCGACGGAGGCTGTGACCACAAGGAGGGCGATCGCGACGATGACGACGACGATCTGGACGATCGTATCACGGGAGACCATGCCCCAACGGTAGAACTGTCTACGAAATGACTCTGTCGTTTGCCGGACGACCGGAACCGATCACCGACTCCCGGAGCCACCGTACACCGACGGAACCAGCCGGAACACGTCACCCTCCTCGAGGGGCGTCTCGAGCCCCTCGAGGTGGCGGACGTCCCGTTTGTTCTTCGTGACGACGGTCTCGCCGGCCAGCCCGTCCCCCGCGAGCAATCGACCCTCGAGGGCTGGGAACTCCGCCTCGAGGTCGGCGAGCAGTTCGCCGGCGGTCACCGCGTCGGTTTCGTACTCGAGGTCCCGGAGACCGACGTCCTCCCGGAACGGCCCGAAGAAGATACACTCGATGCGCACAGCGGAGCTTCGCCGCGCCGGCTCTTGAAATCGCCGGTCGCCGGTCGGGGGTTACTCGAGGGGGACGGTCTCGAGGGCGAGCCGGTCGTCGCCCACGTCCGTCCCGACCCCGACGTCGACCCGTTCGAGTTCGGCGGCTCCGCCGGGGAGGACGACCGTGCCGCCGACGAGCAAGGGTGCGAGCACGCCGGCGATCACCGTCCGGGGATCGGCGAGTGGCGCGTCGACCGCGACCCGACAGCCGTCGTCGATACCGTACGCCTCGGCGACCTCGCCGGCGACCTCGAGGGCCCGTTCGTGAGTGACGGTCACCTCGCCGTCTGTCACGAGATCCGTTCCGGGATCGATCGACGTCGGGGGGAACGACGGGTTCTCACTCCACAGCCCGGCGTCGTAGTGGTGGACGTCGGGTGCGTCGGGCTTGTCGCCGTAGCCGACCCGCTGGGCACCGTCGGGGAGGTCGTACTCCGCGAGGTCGTCGACCGGGGCGACGAGCGTCCGGAACTCCCCCCCGTCGGTGAGGTCCGTCGGCGGCCCAAAACGGGTCGTCCCCTCGAGCAGGGCCGTCCCACAGAACGCGAGGACGGCGAGTGGCCCCTCACCGACGACGCCGACGGTGACCCCACGGCGGACGCCGGTGTGTCGAAGGAAGTTCCCCGACTTGTACGTGGTCGTCACGAGCCAGTGGTAGTCAAACTCCTTTCCCGTCGCGTCGACGAGCGCCGGATCGTCGCTGCGTCGGTCCCGTTCGAAGAGGTCGTCGACCGTCTGTGCGTTCATACTCGAGACTCAGGCCGCGAGAGCAAAAAACGGCCGACTCGCGTCGGCACCCCCCACACAGACCGCGTAGCTTTTTGTTCGCGTCGGCAAAAGATCCGTGTATGGTCGACGTCCTCGACAACAAACGGGCCGCGACGCGGTTTCGAATCCTCGTCGAGATCGCCCAGCGCCAGCCCGCGGTGAGCCAGGGGGAGATCGCCGACGAGGTCGGCGTGACGAGCCAGGCGGTAAGCGAGTACATCCGCGCGCTCGTCGACGACGGACTAGTCGAGAAGGAGGGACGGTCACGCTACCGGGTTACCAAGGAAGGCGTCGACTGGCTGTTCGGGGCGGCCGACGACGTCCGGCGATTCGCCGACCACGTCACCGAGGACGTCCTCGGGGCGATGAACGAGGACGCCGCGATCGCGACCGCGGACCTGAAAGAGGGGGAGGCCGTCTCCCTCTCGGTCGAAGACGGGCTCCTCCACGCCACTCCGGGAACCGAAGGCCCCGCGACAGGCGTCGCGACCACCGACGCCGGGGCCGGAACCGACGTCGGCGTCACGAGCTTCGAGGGCGTCATCGACCTGGAGCCCGGTTCCGTCACCGTCTGGCAGGTCCCGGCCGTCCGCGCCGGCGGGAGCCACGCGGCCGACATCGACGCCGTCGCCGACGACTGTGTGGACGCCGACGTCGTTGCCGCCGCGGGCGTCGAGGCCGTCGTCACGCTCCGGACGGGCGGCCTCGAGCCGGCGGTCACCGTCGCCGCGGGCGACGTCGCAGCCGACGCGGCGGAACACGGCCTCGAGGTCGTCGTCGTCGCCACCACCGACGCCGTCGGCCGGGTCACCGACGCACTCCGTGACGCCGACGTCGCCTACGAACTCCGCGAAGCCTGACCGCGACTCCCACCCTCCGGTGTTTTGCCGGTGTCACCGCTGCACTGCCCACCCCGGTCGGTCACTCCGTGAGGGAGTCGATCAGTGACCTGGCGACCGGCTCGTCCCGTTGGGGTGTGGACACGGCGTCGACGTACCGGCACAGCTCCCGGCACAGGTACCGGCGTTCGCTCGAGGTGAGCCGTGGCTCGCCCGACTCGAGTTTCTCGAAGACCTGAAACACCTCGATCGGCGGCGGCCCGGTATCCCCCGGTGCTTTCGCCTCGAGCTCGATCCGATCGAGCACGACGTGGTGGGCGACCCACCGCTGTTCTCTGGTGAGTGTGACCTTGTCCGGGGTATTTCTGAGTGTCACTATGCCTCTATGGAAGGTGCCCACGGATATGAACGCACCACCTGCCTGTGATGGCCGCCGACGTCCGGGAGCCGGTGGGGACGTACCGGCGGGCGAAAACCCGCCAGGGTTTCGAACCGATAGTATAAGGTCCGGTCACCGTTTACCGGGGGTATGCTCCACGCTCACGGTCCACTTCTCACTGTCGACGTCGGAGAGCGCACGACGACCGAGACGGATATCGACGACGTCTTACAGACCTACGTCGGTGGTCGAGCGGTCGCGACCGCACTCGCCCACGACCGCGTCCCGTTCGACGCCGATCCGTTCGGTCCGGAAAACCGAGCGTACCTCTCGACGGGACCCCTGCAGATGAGCCGAATGTCCTTTACCGGGCGGATGAACATGACCGCCCTCTCGCCGCTGACCGACGGACTGGCCTCCACGAACGCCGGGGGCTACCTCTCGCGGAACTTCGTCGACACCGGCATTTCCGTGCTCGAACTCGTCGGCGAGAGCGACGACCTCCTCGCGATCCACGTCACAGACCAGGGGGTCGAGTTCGAGGACGTGCCCGACCTCGAGGGCGCGACCGTCCCCGAGGTGTCCGCGTACCTCGAGGAAACCCGTGACATCGGCCCCGAACACGTCATCTCGATCGGGCCCGCAGGCGAGAACCTCGTGCGCTTTGCCTCGGTGATGACCTTCGACTCGCGGGCCTTCGGCCGCGGCGGCCTCGGCGCGGTGCTCGGCTCGAAGGGGGTCAAGTGTATCACCTTCGAGGGAGCGTCGAGTCCGGACCTCGAAATTCCGAATCCACCGGAGATGACGGTCCACCGCGAGGCCGCGACCTCGGACGACCTGATGCGACGTCAGGGGACGACGGGGAGTACGGTGTTCAGAAACGACAATTTCTCGCTGCCGACCCGGTATTTCGCGGAGATGGAGTTCGAGCACGTCGAGTCGATCGGCGGCAGCGCCGTCGAGGAGAAAAAATACGAGAAAGGTGCCTGTTCGGTCTGTGCGTACGCCTGCAAACTCCCGACCAGAGACGAGGAGTCGGGCGTCGAGACCGAAGGGCCCGAGTTCGAGACGGTCTACGCGTATGGCTCCCTGCAGGGTGTCGGCGATCTCGTCGATGTGATGAGAGCGAACGAACTCTGTGACACTCTCGGGATGGACACGATCTCGGCGGGTGTCACCGTCGCCGCCTACCTCGAGAGCGTCGACGACTTCGGCAACGCCGAACTCGCCCAGGAACTGACCGAACAGATCGCACGTCGGGAGGGGGTCGGCGACACGCTCGCGGAGGGGGTCGCCCGCTGTCACGACGATCTGGGCGTCGACGACTGGACGGTAAAAGGCATGGAGTTCGCCGCCCACGACGGGCGGGTCCTCCACGGTCAGGGCCTCTCCTATGCCGTTTCCAATCGCGGCGCGGACCACCTCTACGCCGGACTGCTCGTCCCCGAGTACCGCGGCGAACTCGACCCCGAGGGCACCCTCGGGAAGGTCGACCGTCTCATCGAGGAGGAACACCGCAACGCCCTCCGTGATTCGGGGATCGTCTGTGAGTTCGGCGCGAGCTACCTCACTGACGACCGCCTCGAGGCGCTGTTCGACGCCGACCTCGAAGAGCTGCTCGCGGTCGGCGAACGGACCGTCACCCTCGAGCGTCACTTCAACAACCAGCGCGGGATCGACCACGAGGACGACGGCCTGCCCTACGACCTCCCGGACCTCGAGGCGGCCATCGGGAACTACTACGACGCCCGGGGCTGGAACGACGACGGGACCGTCCCCGAGTCGGCGGTCGAGAGCCTCGCCCCGTCGACGAACTGATCGCCCCGCTGAACGACGACGTGCGGATCGACGGATGGAACGACCTCGAGGTCCCGACCGGCCACGTCGGCCGCTCGACTGCGCCCGTGGCCCACGGGGATGGGTGGCCGTCCTCGAGTGGCTCGAGGCGCGGGAGCCGGACTCCCCTCGATCGCGAGGGGGACGAACGCCTCGATCGGGTCGGCCTCGAGTTTGGAAGAGTCCGTAGAGGATCTCGACCTGGGTACTGATACGCTACCGTTTATCGTTCCGAGGGAAAATAAGAAACTGTGACTACTCGTCCTCGGATTCGTGTGGCCCGTCGGCGAGTGCGTTGTACAGTTCCCAACTCTCTTCTGGGTCCTGGCGCATCTCTCGCTCGGATTCCCGGTTATTCCCGTTCCGGATTGTCGCCCGTGCGGTGTGTTTATCCGTCGCGTTGCCGGCCTTTTGCAACGCGTTCGCCGCCGCTAAGGAGACTCGCCCGCGCTCGCTCCTTATCCGAGTTTTCTTCTTGTTCCTTGTTCATGTCCAAGTGTTATCTGCCCCAATGGATTAATCCTTGGGTTAGTGCCACTCCCTAATGTCGCGGATGGCTCGACGGGATTGTTTTATTAACCCTGAAACAGCTACTACACCCGCGATCAGAAGGCCGGCACCGATGAGGAGCCACCACGGAACTGGTCCAATGATCCCTCGATAGATTCCCAGCACGAACGAAACGATAGCTAGGACGACGAGTATGATCGTTAATTGGATGAGGGGTATGTTCCGAACGTTGGTACTCCGGTTAAAGTTAATCCGCATAATATAGTTCTTCAAGAGTAGTTCCTCGGTTTCTCGGTTATCGAAATCAGCCCTGAGTAGATCAGTGAGATTCTCGGAGCTAACGCCGATGTCGAGTTCCGAGGCCGTATACGTCATTGCGGCGAACGCTGTCGAGAGAACTAATGCCCCGATCCCGAGTGTTGTGTAGACGTTTACGAACGGTTCGACGCTCGTGAGGTCGGATTCTGTACCGGATCCGATCTGTGTCCCGATGGAAAGTCCGGAAACGAGGATCCCGATTACGGCGATATTGAGACGCAGTATCTTGCTGGCCTTCGTATCGATGTCGTTTAACGTCTCTTTTTGAGTAGTGACCGTTTCACGGGCTTCTGCTCGTAGCTCAGACAGTTGTTCAGGCTCTCCGGAGAAGTCGATCTCCTCCAGTTCGGATTTGAGTCCATCTGGGTTACGGCTCGACATACCGCGATCACCCCTCGACCGCTTCCTCCACGATCTCGATTTCCTCCTCGGTCAACCCATACAGCTCGTAGACGATTTCGTCGATCAACGTGTCGGTCTTCTCGATTTTCGCCTCTAACTCCTCCGCCCGTGCTCTCGTCTCGAGGTAGCTCTCTA
>LFCJ01001279.1_pt1 | contig 17342 bp, 17 predicted proteins | sample 643141 | NCBI WGS metagenome assembly LFCJ01 (sample SAMN03766243, study PRJNA286221) | soda lake metagenome | biome: soda lake; feature: Kulunda steppe; material: water; isolation source: sample B1-Br-g2 brine of Lake Bitter-1 | place: Russia: Kulunda steppe | collected 2010-07
AAACTAATGATTCCTATCGTTTTATTTCAAAGCTTATGGATGTTTATATGATGGCTGGTGTTCACCAGCAACCTGATCAGTCAAACTACCTGGCTGAAGGTCAAACTTAAACTTGTAAACTTATGGACTATTTTTTGGCTGGCGAAGACCAGCAACAAACCAATCAGCCTAACGATCTGGCTGGCGGTTAACCCTTTTAAACTTTAAGCTGCCCTCCGAGTCGTTTGGCACAGCCTTGAAAACCTTCAATCTAGTTGACCACCTTCCATGGTGGAGTTGGACACGAGGCACATTGGACCCCCTTGTCCTTTATTTGTGTAGGCAGTGATGCACTGCCTAAACAGTTTTTCCTGTCACACCAGATGTATGCTGCATTGTTATGGTCAGGCCACAAGTCTGCCAGTGTTTGGTGTGCAGCAGTCTCTCGGCATGACATTCCTTTTTAGACCCCAGTTAAGATCCGATTGCCCATAATTCCTTGTACCCTGACCATACTACCAAGCAACTGCATGCAGCAAAATCAGCGCGGCCTTCGATGTCACAACTCTTACCAACAACGGGTAGAATCTATTTTAAGGGCGGCGATTTTACAGCGGGGGCTGTCTATTCTCTCCTATGGAAAACCAAAGCCAAACAGAGGCATCCAAACAAGAGCAGGAAACAATCCGCACAGTCTTACAGGCGACGTCCACGGCGACCACCCTTTCTGCGGGTGCTGTCAGTTGGGATGGGCGTCACATCCTCTGCAAGTTTTGCAAACAACCAAGAAGAGTGAACTGGGGTAAAATGAAGACAAAAATCGCATCAAACCGCGCAGGCTAAGAAACCACGGCATGATTGAAGTCTTGGTGTGAGCAGGACCGATGAAACCTTAGCAGGAGCCTGTGCATTGCATTCTGGCTTCAGAACATACATGCATAAAGCATGCTTAACAACAAACCAAAACATACCACACATTGCAAAACAAGATTGGAAAACAGCGACATGCAGCTGGATGCTATCCCGCAAGCTACTGAGCAATTCCTTTTGTTTTCATGCACGCCAGGCAACAGGATGTAGTATCCCTTTTCCTGCCAATTGGAACTTTTGAAACATACAAGCAAAAAAAGCCGTCTTCATCAGCATACTGAAGGTGTTACCATGAGTAGGCAGTCACCTGTAGCGTATCCTTGCTCATCAATTGTGCAGACGCTCACACCATGCGTTGAACAAATCCTATTTATCAATTGTGCAGATGCTTACACCATGCGTGAACCCAGAGGGTTCACTTGGACCATCCCCGGAACAATCAAGGTAGATTATTATAACTGTATGGACAAAACATTAGGCAATTTGTACAGAAATGCCTTGCATTGGTCAAGAAACGTGGGAAAAAATATGAAGCAGGGCAAACCATGACACAAATGGTAGCTCATGAAGCAGGTGCTGACATAAAGCACGTGCTGATGAGCTGACTAAGCTCAGACACATGAGCTTAGTCTGCATGTGTGCTTCCTGGAACTACCCACCAATACGGCCAATCTTGATACCAGAGCGAGCCAGGGCGCGCAGTGCTGATTGGGCACCAGGGCCAGGGGTCTTGGTCTTGTTGCCGCCAGTGGCGCGGAGCTTGATGTTCAGGGCATTGATGCCCAGCTCCTGCCAACAATCAAGCAATGCAGGCGATTTATGACGGTAGAGGGGATCGAGGAGGTGACCTAGCAGTTGCGTTGCTAAGCTTTGGCAGCCCAAGCTGATCTTCACGGAAGCTGCTGTGGCATGGCCACCTGTACACCTCCTGTACAAGGAAGGTTACTTAAGCAATCTGCAAAAGGTAGGGCTGCGCAATATCTTCTTCTCTTGTTGGACACAACAATGCCTGAGTAGTCACACCAGAAAAGGGGCTTCCTGTCTTTCCCAATTAAAAAATCCAGGACCCAACGTCAAGAAAAAAATGATGCATCACAAGCAAATGTCCGCAGATGAGAAGCTTTAAAATCAACTCCGGATCTAAATCCGCTCCACCGACACCCCTTGAACACAGCCGCGAGCGCCCAAAGCAACGCATGCTGCATGGGTCCCTGCATTCAATCGCTGACTTGCGCTGTGTGGTGCCTTTCATGCTTTCCTTCATCTACTTCTCAGGCAAATGTTCAAAGACTTTAGTGCTTATAATGCAGGCGCTCAAAATCTGGTGCCTGCTGGGGTCAGACATGCGAGGAACATGTTTCCAGCAGTCACAGAGCATGCAAGCACCCGCATGGAGTGATTGGCACCCTCTAGTTCCCTATAAAACACCACCAGGTGTTATTTCCTGACTTCATGGAGGCATGCATGCACACAAATTCTTGAGTTAGTTGATGAGGTGCCCCCTTGCCCTCCCTACCTTGCACCTCTGGGCGACATCCTGGGCGGCAAGCATGGCCGCGTAGGGGGAGGACTCGTCACGATCCGCCTTCACCTTCATGCCTCCAGTCACGCGGGAGATGGTTTCCCGCCCGGACAGGTCAGTGACGTGCACGAACTGCAATGCAGGAGGAGGGGGCAGGCCGAGGTGGTTTTGCGCACTGCAGCTGCTGAGCTGCCGCATGGCCCCTCAGGTTGTACCATGCAAATTCTAGCTGAGCTGATGTGCTGTTGAACAGAAAGCGGTCGCGGAGCAAGACTTCAGACGAGGGGACACCAGCAGCCGTCCTCCTGTGCCCTGCGCTGCCCCCCAAATGAACGCTGCCACTCCTCGCTGCCGATGCTCACCGTGTCGTTAAAGCTAGCGAAGATGTGCGCCACCTGCAGCGAAGAGGGAGCGGTGCAGGATGGATGGTGGCGGGATGGGGCGCACTTAGTGTTCGAGTGCATGGGTTTGCGTCCAGAGAGCGCATAATAACGGGGGCACTTCACCTAACCACACAGGCAACAGCATGCACTACGACGACCCACCCCAAAGACGTGCTCGCCCTCGCGCACGGTTGGGCCCAGCGTCACATTCTCTTGAGGGGCTGCGGTCCTGGTCTTTGGCGCCATTGTTTTCTATCAGGGCACCCCCAAAAATGAATAAGTTCCAAGGGACGTGTTTTGGGCGTACTGGACCTCAGATGGGCTGATAACCACTTTAAATCGTTCAGGAAGTCGTTCAGGACACAAACAAAATATTTTAATCAACGCAAAAACAACGCATCCTCCTCTCTCAATCAGTATCACCCTTGAAGTACAGGTAGCATGGAGCTCATACCGGCTTGAGCCGAGAGAGGATCTTGATCTATTCAATAATCATGCGCGTATTTGTGTGTGTGTGTGTGCGCGTGCATACGCACTTGTGTATGCATACACACAAAAATCAACATGATTGACTTTGAAACGTTACTGTGCGTGCAAATCATACGGGGAGATCTTGACCAGGCACATCCACATGACGCACAGGTCTCCAGTAGAGTCATGAGGACGCATCACACACATTTTGTCCAAAATGTGCCCATTGGGGAGGCGGGATGATCCAAAACGCGAAACCAAGCCAACCCTTCCTTCTTGCACATGACAAAATATCCCTTTTCATCTCGTGTTCTCTCTCCAGACTCAGACATCGGTCACAACCTGAATATTGATTTGCTCCAGCATCAACAGCATAGAAGTCCTTATGAGCTTAGAATCTGCACAAAGTGCAACTGGCAATGTGTGCAATTAAGAGCATTTACTTTTAGACTGCCTGAGTGCAGACTTGGCAGATTTGTGCATCAAGCACCTCCTCTGCTCCCTCCTTAGTGGCACAATCAGGCTTGAGACTACGTTAACCAAGCAGACCCCAAAGGACTGGTTCTGTTTGTGCATGAGTGCCTGGATTGCCTTAACTAGTTTTCAGAATACTACCTTACTTGCTCTTTGAGTTGGTTTTTGTTGCAGGCCTGTTTGGCTACAGCTAAGCTGCCCTTGCCCAGCGGTACAGTTTAATTAAAACCTAACCATGCGTGCGCGCATATGCATACATATGTTCAATCTGTCTGCGGTAGATATTTGTTCATATTTTTCCTATTTTACTTCTGTCTGAAACATGCACAAGTCTCTGTGCCACTGTAAAAGCCTGTTAAAGGCCCCTAACTGCATATTCTGTCTATCAAGAGGCTAAAGAAGTCCTGGTTCAACTCCATGCTCATCCCTTTTCACCTAGCTTCAGGTGACCGACCGACCCTTATCCTTGAGGGATTGAAGCATTGTTCAATCAATGCGGATGAAACAATTCCACAGCTAAAACATGGTTAGGCAAAGGGAATTGTGCTTAAGCAGTAGTGAAAGTCGTGCACAGAACTGTTGTCATGTAACCATTTCTTCAGCACATCTTGCCTCTCTAGGAGAAGATATCTCATGCCTTAAACCAGGTTGGACCACAACACTTGCGCAGGTGCTGAGCCAACCAAGCACTTATGGCGCTCATGCCATGGCTAACCCTAACTTGTAAACTTAACCAGGTCAACCAGCCAGAGAAGGCATGCCACTAATGTTCTCTCTAAGAAGGCAACCTTTCTTGCTTTGCACCCAGCAAACAACTGGGCAATAAGACTGCCCTGACTGCAGCTTGTTTACCATGGAAGTAGTACGTGCATATGTCATGCTCCATTGCTAAAAACAGGACACTCTATGCTTGAGTTTTGCTTGCCTGCAAGCCTTGAGCAAGCATCATGTCAAGGCATGTCGTACAAAATAATGGATTGGGCCCGGTACCAACACACGCAACTCTCTGTGGTAGTCATACAGAAACCATGGCCGCATGAATAGTGGAGTCGTCAAGAAGAGGAATGCGTTCCATGCCAAGATACAAGCAAATTTCGTAGCATAAAGCTTGGTACTGGCCGCAGATCCATTGATGCCCTTCATCTCACCTGTAGAACGGCCACAAAGGTCAGCACATTGCTTGCTGCTGGTGAGCAGCCAACTCTTGCGGCTTTTCAGCTGATGGATCAAGGCAAGGACGACTCACCAGCCTGCCCTTCAGGGTAGACTCGGCGCATTAGACGCTGCACCAGCAAGGCGGCCGCATGCACCATGAAAAAAGCCAGTTGATGCCCGGTAGGAGCACCAAAGAAGATTAACAGTAAAAACTCTGCAGCAGCAGTGCAGATAGCAGGTAGTATAAAAGTCAGATTAGGTCCAGGGCCTAGCCTTCCAAAACCTTCGTATGCAGCCATACCCTGAGAGTGGCTAGAGGGCTAACATCACCCCTCCCCTCCCCACTTCCCTGTCCCCCCCCCAACATCAAGGGACGCCATACCTATTCTTAGATTTTGTACCCTCAAACTTAGAGTCTAAGGTCACCAAAATACGGCAGAAATACGAAAAAAGTGGGAGCCCATGAAATGAAACACATAGGCCTGAATGTCACCCTCACAAGCTTCTTATGCTCCACCTTCCCGATACTCCATTACACTGAAGATATCATGCATGTTCTTAGCCAAAGATTGCAATTTTGGTCAAAGATGCAAACAGTGTATTCTATCGCATTTTTCGCTATGGCGCTTTTGGCAATGTGGACATATTGCCGTTTGAAATTCGGGTTTAATTTGAGAGGGGGGGGGGGGCCGCGGGCAGCCACAGCCCTGCTCAGAGACACTCTAGTGCTCGTTATTGCAGCGTTTTTGCACCAACCGCAATTCATATCATTTAAATTTTACACTGTTGCTAAATCAGCATCCTCCCTGCTGTTCTCCATTCCAATCCTTGTCACTGAAGTCCCCCCACAGCTAGACCCCTCCTTCTCCTCCTCTTCTTCCTCTGAGAACACCACCCAAGGCTGGGCCTTGTCCTGCTGCTTTAGGGATTGTATGCGCTTGGCCAAGTGTGGGCTGCTGTTATGTACAGCCACACCAAGCTGAGGTGGTAGAAGGTCAGTAAAACGTACTATACGTATACAATAGCAAATCAAACAAGATTTTTTAATCATTGTGGACCTCCCAGACCGGCGCAGTATACATCCCTGAATTTTATTGTTCAGGCCTTCCATGGCTTTAGCCTGAGAGAATTGGCTTTCATGGATGTCTCAAGCCCAACTTCTAAAAAGTGTGTTGACTGACAGCTCTTAAGCTTAGGTAATCTGTTGATGAAGTCAAAGCTCTGAAAAGAAGTGTCTCAAAGGGAGGTCCAAGAACACTAACAGAAATGGGTAAATTGCGTGGTCCAGTCTGCCAGTGACTTTGCAAGATTTGTTGTAGATAAGTAGGGACTGAAATTAAAAAATTACTTTTCACAGGCGCCTCCTAATGAAAACAAATTAGTTTGATTAGACTGGGCCTCCTGGAGGCCGAGATGAGTCACAACCTGTTCTATCCACCTCCCACCCCTGTTCCTCACCCCTTCGTCCAGCTGCTTGATCCTAGTCACCCACTCATCTTCTCGGCAAGCTGCAAGCTCATTACCATCCTCAGTTAATTCCTTGATGCTTCAGTAGATGTAGATATTTCAGCAGGTGTAAATGAGCTTTTATGCACAGACACACATACGCGCTCCTTGGAGTGTTCGGAGTACAGCTGCGGTGCTTGGTGTAGAGCTGCCAAAATGACCAGATCGCTCACTGGCACAGGTAAAAGCTTTACTGTGCAGGCAAACTAGCCGCACTGAGGCAAAGGAAGCTGCATGGAAGCCCACAGGTCTGTGGACGCATGGGCTAGGCCAGAGGTTGACGCTCGGAGCAGTGGGGCTGCTGTTCTCCCTATCCCCTTTCACCATTTTTCATTTTTAAAGACAAAATTAGCAGGGGTGCTAGACCCCTAGAAGGATGATTGCCCAGGGATGACAGGCCTGTCAGGCATGTCCACGCTCATCATCGCATCACGCACTAGCTCGTCCCCCTCTTTGATAATGCAATCTATTTGGAACATTTCTAGGAAATTTTGGGGCTGCCAGCTCAATTTTGCAGATTTCCGGTAATCTCCCATGTCGAAGTGGTGACACTCACCACGGACATGTGACCCCTCAAATACTCAAGTTGAAGCCCAAGTCTGCTAGTCTTGGCGAGACCCCTTACTAACCCTGACCCATAACCCCCCATATCCCCCCTGTGTTCACGCCAATGGGTAGGTAGCCTTTGAGCTTGCTTACATGAGAAAGCCTGTGGCTTTCAAAACTTATTACTTTCTGTACCAGAATCCAAGCTGCTCAAAGATAAGCATTAGGCCTGACATGGGTCTCACCATGTAAGACGCCAGAGAAGACAAAGACAGAAAGCGTAGGCAAGATCTGCAATGCAGCAGAGGAGACAGATGACAGGGGCTTCGCAAGGGGCGGACACAGTTGTCTTACAGAGCAGACGTCCTCTTGTCGCTGACTCTTTCTGCGCTGACGGGGTAGCACGCCCTTTTGTCCAGATTGCTTGTCCTTTAGGACAGCTGCAGCATCAGCAAGGGCATCCCTGGATCCACAAGCATGACAGCTTTATGAGCGGCTTCTAAGCTGCAATGCATCGAGGGACATGAGCATGAGCAATTTTTGGGGGCTAGGAGAGGCAAATCACGTGCGCATGGAAAAGAGTAGACATGGTGTGGCCAGAAAGCACTAAAACAGGTTGAACAAAGCAAGCACTCATCCTACTGCGCTCAATCAGCTGCAGCCAAACTGCACACAGCTACAGGGGCAGAGTTCCGAGCTCCTGCATACAAAAAGGCATGCATACCTGCTAGCACAAGGTGTTCTGAAGGAGTCCGAGTGGGTCCCCAGTAGCAGCAACAGTGCTTTCTTTGTGGGCTGAAAGGCCAGCCGCACAAACCCATTCCGAAACATCTGATGCCTGTGAGGTTAGAGGGAGGAAGTGGGACGAGTTTGCTAGGGAGGTATGAAGCAGTAAAGAATGTTATAGACTTGGCAAAAACTACTTGCCAGCGGCGGTTCCAAAAGTCCGATGGGGAGGAGCTGAGCCAGGGTGAGTTGAACAGTGGAGGCCACTCAGCTAAGGGATCATGATCGAGAAGGATAACCCCAACAGCAACCATGGAATAGAAAAAGTAGGAAAGATGCAGGTAGAGCGCTGAAGCAAGTGTAACCGCCAAGAGGCATGTGTACAAGTAGTGCGCATCCAAGACATCAGCTGCAGAGAGAACAAGCGGAGCGACAGGTCAAACGTGTCAAATGCAGGATGGACGCTAAGCAGCAGCTTTTTTGATGGCACTTCATTTCTGCAAGTAATGCACTGGCACGTCCACAAATGCATGCTGCAGCCAATTTTACGGATTGTCTCGGGTTACCACTACCCTCAGGCCGGGGGATAAGAATTGCCCAAAGCATCAATCTTGTGGTGCAGCACAATCCTTGCAGAGAGATATGAAGTCATCCTCGGAGGTAATAAGTGCCAGGACATTGTGCCCATTCACCTTTCAATCTGCAGGCTAGAAGACCTTAAAACCCTGCCTTACTCGATCCATGATCATGAAAAGTTTGTCTTCGTCATTCAGCAATTTTCCAGGTTTTAACTCAAACTTCAGGGCAAAGCCTATCTGCTCTAGATGCCAGCGGTCTATTCTGTCGTGGCGAAAACCACCAATGAACCATTCACACAGCTAACTGACAGAATGCTTGTTTCCAGCTTGCCTGTGGTTAAAGCCCCCATTTCATTATAGGATTCTAGGCAGATGCTGAAATGCACTTGTCCATCAGTCAACCCACCTCTTGTATGCTGCATAAGCACTGCATTTAGTGCCTCACACCCACACATCTGGAAAATTGCCCAGGACAAAGGACGTAGAGCATCAATAATTCTCATCGCAAGCGTGCGTCCTGTGGGATGCCGCTGGCCTGGCTTGTGCTGGAGCGTCTCAGGGCGCAGAACAAGTGCATAGTCGAGTAAAAGGCCAGAGAAAGGGAAGTCATACGGAGCGTCATCTTGCCAAATAAGAAAGTCTATCATCTTGAGGCCTGAACAGACAATGCACATGACAGACCTGCAAGCACCGCCCAACAGCACAGCAAATTGTGCAGATGTGCGCAAGCTTTTGCATGTGTGAGAGCATGTGCGCTTGGGCATGCCTGTGTACTGGTCTGCTTGCGTGTGCATGTGAGAGCATGGCTGCGTAACATTCACATGCCTGCCCTGTGTTTCAATAAACAGACTCACAGTTCAGATATCCAGTACGGGTCTGGGGGCTGGAAGCTGGTGAACAAGGCGCTCCAAATCAGGATTGTCATCACGCAGCATGCAAACGCTGCCCTCCAGCAGTTTCGTCCGTATGCTTGCATCAGGCATTTCCAAGTCCTCCATGACACCAGGAATAGACCAATACAAACCAGAAAACAATAGGCTGTGTGGCTTGCGGAGAAATCCAGCAGGTTGAGACCCACAGTATGCAGTTCCCTCCCCATTAGGGATTCCCCATAGGGGCACCTACTTATAAACCAAATATTATTACGCATAAAGACCTCGCCTGTCCACCTAAGTTTACCGTGAACATGCTGTACCGATGAATAGACTTTAAAGTAAATCAAAGCCTGAATGGAATTATACCACCGCGATGAGACGAATCTTCCACAGCATGCCCTTCACCCGATGCACAGAGGTGAAGAGTCTCCTTAGAACATCAAGAGAGGGAAGTAGGACCAGCAGCAACAGCAGCAGCAGCAGCAGCAGCAGCAGCAGTTTGCATTGTGGGCATGACCAATTTCGTGGAACACTCTACAAACTATATGCCCTTGATTTGGAAACAACTGTTGATGGACAGAAGAAGATCATAGAGCTAGCAATTGTCCCATGCAATGATCCTGCAGCAGAAAGTATCCCTAGGGAAGCGTCCTATGCCTCGCTTGTCAACCCTGGCATTCGCTTCAGACACAACAGGTTTTCAGGTGAGGAGTTGCCTTTGCCTCTCACACACTCATACAGGGGCTCTGACGGCATTCAATGATGGCATAAAGTCTTATCTGTTGCCCTTCTCAAAGCGTCACAGCATCGGTCAAGTACAAAATGCTTAAGGTTTGCGTGCACGAAGAGGTATCATTAACCAATCAAACCACTTGAAAGTTGAAACAGGATCAAAGATCAAGAATGCAAGGCCTCTCACTTTCCGCTGTGAAGGCGTTTAAACTCGCATGTCTGAGAGGATGTGGTTGTATGGTTTCCAGGTGTGACCAGAGAGCATCAAGATGCTTGCGCTGTTGTGCTCCATTGCGGTTATCTCCTTGCAGACATTTCTTTTGAAGATGTTCAATTTCAGCCCAACACCAAGGTCGTCCTGCAAACTGCAGCAAGTATTTTGCATGCAGCTGTTCAGGATGGGTAAGTAAAGTCAGTTTTTCTCAGCTCAACTGGCACACCAGAAACCAGTTGCTTTGCACTTTTCTGCAGCTATGTACCTGTGCTTGTGGCTCACAATGGCGTCAGCTTTGATGTGAGTATGAGGATCTGAGGCAAATGCCCTTGCGCTGCCAGCTTGCCATGTCTGCTCAGGTTGGAACAATGTTTTCTAGGCCCATCTTTAAGGCAACCGCATCGGGTGGCAGGACCAGGGCAGAGGCATGCCGCATCATCATGGAGCTAGAGCAGCACTGGTTGCATGCGACAGACCAAACAGGGGAGGAGATGAGGATGTGGAAAAGGTGGGGTGGAGGCCTGTTTGGCAGCAACCCATCCACTTGGGCGAAGCTGCACACCCATTCACTGCTCGCAGTTCCGAATCCTAGAGTACGAAGCGCATGAGGCCGGCGTGCCCTTTCCTTCTTACATCCCTCTGGATACACTCCTGCTGTCCAAGGTAGTTGCTAATCTTCTGCAAGCTGCACGAGCCTACTTGTGGTAATGATTATGGAGCTCAGGGTGCATTGATGTTGTAGCAACATCTACAGAGGTTGAAGAGCAGGCTCAGGCAGTTTGATTGGCATTTGATTTGCATTGAATGCAATGCTTGTCGGATAAGGCAGGCAGCACCCCACGAGGTTTGTTCCACGAAGTAATCGGCTTTGCCCTTCAAAGTGATGGCCTTCCTGATCTTGGTCAGTGTCTCCCATGCATACTCCTGCCCTTCAGACGTCTGATCTGCAGCGGCGGCTTGGTTTGGAGAATTTGAAGCAAGGGACGCTTGTCAAGCACTTCCAGGCGTCCCAGAATGTGGCGCACAGGTACTGAGAGAATGTGGCACACATGTACTGAGAGAATGTGGCACACAGGTGAATGTGGCATACAAGTACTGAGCAGGTGTGGCACACAGTTGCTGAGAGCGCTCCTGTGAGCATTGTCTGCCTGATGGTTGGGATCTTACTTTCAATATCGGTTGTATGCTGTGCAAAATATGACTCCTGCCCCTGGTACCAACACCGGACATGACATGGCTTACCTTCTGCGATGTATCGTTGTGATTCATGGACCTCCTGCTCTTTGCGGCGTGTGCTCACAAGAAGGATGCAATGAGGGTTTGGGCACGCTGCTTGCAGAACTTGGGCTGAGAACTGGCACTTCTGCCCTAGCAGGCTCTATGAGTTGTAAGAGCCGCAAGAAGCTTTTTTAAGTTCTCGCGTCACAGAACTTGGATTTAAAACTTACAATTGAATTAAATCCCTGTCTTGCACTGGACTTAGGAGAGGGACAATAAGCCCTCTGTATAAGGTTGTGCCCCAGCATTGGTAGAGAATGCCATCAAGGCAGCAACGGTCCCTGGTGTGTAGACTCCTGCACGAGGTTGAGCAGCCAGCTAGGGACTTCTTTCATGGTCACAGAGTCTTGGCATCATGCAAGCACATCAGAAATCTAACAAACCATGCGAAGGGCCCAACCGTGATCTAGAGTAAGCCCCAGGTCTACAACTCATGGGGATCTAGTGGTTTCTCTGCAATACGCCTGGCAAGTCATACAATCCTCCTAACCTCTGTATTACTATCAGTCAACTGTACCCCTGGGTCTCCATTCAAATCATCAGCATAGCTTGTGCGTACAGTTTGGCTGAATCTGGTCACCGCATTGAGGTGCTTTCAAGAGGCTTTCCTCAGGATTTTTGGTAGCACGGGGTCGGGCTTAGCGTTGATGTGTTTGTCCCATTCAAGGAAGTTGGCTAAAATTTTCATCTTCTGCATGACAAGCACGGCCTTTTTTGGGGGGACCAGATAAGCATCTGTAAGACTCAGATCTGTGGGATGCAGAGGCCTGTCTGTTGGGTGGGAAAAGCCAGAAGCGTCTTTTCCAGAGAGCCAAGGGGTTCGCGCACTGAAGCCAGCCCTGCAACTCGCCAGAATGGGTCCCACACTTCGATGCAACACCAGCAGCCATACCGCACTCAAGGCGCAGGCATCCTGCGCACTGCAAGACTTGCTGGGCCCAGTGCCCCGAGTCTACCGTGCAGCACCCGTGAGAGCCCCCAGCATGCCAGGCGCTCCACATGCTGGCCCCTCCCTCCTGCTAAGTACTACTGCCTTCCGAGGGCCGGCTGGCCTAATATGCACAGCCGGTAGGCTACCCACTTCAGGCCCGTTCGCGCCTGCAGTCCAGGGCGCTGGCTGCAGCACCGCGCAGAGCCCACGTGGGACGGACACGCAACGCCGCCTTGCATGTGCAAAACAGGCGGCCAGTGCCTGACCTGGCTGCACAGCATTGCCAAATGTGCGCCGCCCATACGCAGGGCGCTTGCGGACGCGGAGGGCTTGGCCAGCATCCTGCCGCAGCTGCTGCACGAGTGCGGTGGGGGAGGGGCGCAGACGTGGCAGGACCTGATTCAACAAGCCCTGGACATCTTGGCACGCCCCAGGGTTGAGCCACCCCCAGGTGTGCCTCAGCTGCTTAGCAGCTGCTGCTTTCAGGCTGCCCAAGGCTGGTGCACACAGCTGCAAATGGACTGCTCATGCCTAAGGCTCGTGCACACAGCTGCGAGTGAACAGGCCTTGCCTGAGGCTAATGCAGAGTGTGCACAGAGCCGCAAATGCACAGGTCATACCCAAGGCTCATGCACAGAGCCGCAAATGCACAGGTCATACCCAAGGCTAGTGCACAGAGCTGCGAGCGGACAGACCAAGCCTGAGGCTAGTGCATAGAGTCGCAGACAGGCAGTGGTGCCTTTTGTCTGAGCACTGCAGCAGGCCAAGGTTGGTATGCCAGGAGGCAGGCGTGTCAATTGAGTGCACAGCATGCTTGCCTGGACGTTGCTATTGGGCTGACATGACACCTGCTTTAGGCTGGCATGGTGGACTGCCTGAGTTGGGGGGGGTGATTTTTCATTGAGTGCACCTCTGCAGCGACAGATGCCACGCAGGGACTCCTTGCCTGACGAGTTAGCCATGTAGCTAGACAGGATTTATGAGCCCATGCCCAGACATGGCTGTACGCCCTGGGAATTCCTGCCCTGTCTTGCACAGCTTAGTCTTGCACTGCCCTGTGCACGTGCGCTCCTGTCTGCCCTCCCCTGCACACGTGCACCCTGCCCTGCCCTGCCCTGCCTCATGCGCGCGCAGAAGCCACCAAGTATGTGACCATGCCGAGGTTGAGTGGCCGCCGCCGGGTGAGGACCACAGCCGGCCGTGCAGCGCCTGCACCCGCCCAGGATCCCCACCTACAGGGGAGCAGCCCTCCAAGTTCCACTGTGCCACCCCCTGCACCTCCCTTGCAGCCGCACTCCACAGCAGGCCCCTCCCGCCCAATCACCCTCCCGCCCCATCAGGCTCTTGCCCCATCGCCTCCACGCCCCGCCGCTCCGCTGCCCGTCCAGCCTGACCACCTCACGTCACAGCTGCAAGGCCTGTCGCTCAGCGCCACGGAGCAGGCACCTGCCCCGCAGCAGCACGACGGGCAGTTGCAGGGTGGGGGCCAGCAACGGTTTGAGGCAGGGGGCCTGCTTGTGATGGAGGCAGAAGAGCTTCAGGAGGCGGGCGCAGCAGGGCAGCTGGTGCTGCAGCGAAAGGCTCCCTCGACGCAAGGCCCTGTGACCATGTTCAACGTGCTGCGGGGGCAAGGCGCGTGCCCGGGGCAAGCGCAGCTGCCGGCCCCAGCAGCCCAGCGCTTCATGTTCATCATCCGCGCGTGCAAGGTGCTCTACAACATCAGCCCGCAGCCGCAAAGCTTCAGGTGAGGAGCATCCACCTGCATGCACTCCCTTTGCGTGCACTCAGGGGGGGAGTAGCGCGTGCCTGGGCGCAAGCGGTGCTGATGCTCCAGGGGAGCGCCTGTGTATGGGCACACACACACACACGCATGCACGCATGCACGCTCGCACGCGCGCACACACACGCGCCCAAGCCCACATGTATACACGCGCTTGCACACATACGCACACACACACACGCTCGCACACACAAGTATACATGCCCTCACACACACACACATACACACACACAAAAATTTGTGGCCGCACACATGTGCGCACACTACCATGCGCACGCTTGTGTGCGCAGCCTGCCTTGCTGTACGTGCCCCTGCTCATCATGTGCTTGCCATGCCTGGCTGTGCATGTGCTCCCACTCACGTGTGTGCCATGCCTGGCTGGATTTGTCGCCCAACAGGTCCAGCAGTGGAGACACTTACAGGGACAGGATGCCCGCCTGGTCGGTCACGCTGAGTGCGCCGGCTGGCATCTTGCAGGTGCGGCCACGCAGTGCCCAGCAGCCCCCAGCTGCGCATGCGGCAGCCGCGCCTCGCTCGCAATCTTGCATGGGCTGCCGAGCCGGAGGCCCTGCCTGCCTGCCTGCCTGCCCCTGCCCCTGCCTGCCCGCCTGCCTGCGGGCCGCTGAGTCACTGGTGCTTGGACAAACATGCGTAGGCTGCAAGCGCGCTGGATGCGCTGGTGGCGCCGCTGGTGGAGGGGCCGCAGGGCGGCAAGTGCTACAGAGTCGCCTCTTGGGTGGCAAGAAGGCAACAGGTGGGCTGCGAGAGGGGTAGCAAACACCCCAGTGCTGCCTCCCCGGGTGGCAAGCGCTTGAGTGTCGGCTAGGGGGGCGAGTGCGCGCCACCTCTGTCCAGCGAGCGGCAGATAGGCGGTGGGTGGGCAGCAACGGGGGCGCACGTGAGCTGTTGGGTGAAGAGCCGCCCAACTTACTGTTTAAACAAGCCCAGCTTGCCTGCCTGCGTGCCTGCCTGCGTGCCATGGGGGCCCGCCTGCCACTGTGCTTGTGAGGTCCGCAGTGTGCTTCAGCACTCAGGCCTGTGCCATCCCTCTTGTGCTTGCGGGGCCCACCGCTTGGTCCCCTGCCACTCTGCGCCCTAAGGTGTGTGCGCATGCCGTGGCTGGGATTCTGCAGGCGCCTTGGCAGCCCATCATGCTCCGCCTGCAGCTCCATTTGGGCCCCTCCTTGCCTACTCTCTAGTTCCTTGTAGCACCTTCTGCTACGCAGGCCCATTCAAGGAAACACACGCTTGCATTGGCTGTGCAGGCACCTCAGCAGGGCCTCAAGCTTCACATGAAAGTGCGACTGGACAACCCGCGGCTGGGGGACGGCAGGAGGCAGCCAGTGCTGTGCACCAAGCTCCTACAGGAGATTGGCCAAGGGCGGCAAGAGCCCATTCAGATGGCTCTGCAGGCAAGTGACACATGTGCATGCCTATCACAGGCGTGCAGGATGACAGAAGCGACGCCTGGCGGACGCCTCCGGTCATGTGCTGCCTGCAGTCCTTATGTGTCTTAGGGTTTGCCTCTCTGCTGTCTTAGGGTGCTTTTAACCAAAAACCTCTGGCTTTTAGACACTCCCTTTCTTCTGCTGTGAGCGCCTTCTTAGTCTTGGTTCAAGTTGCAGGGTTTTAATTTTCAGCTCCTTCGGCAGATACAGCTATGTAAGCTTACCTTATGAGTTGCTCTGTTGATGATCCATAGGGGCCTTATGAGTTGCTCATGGATGCATAGGGTCCATGGGGCTTATGGATCCAGAGGGTCCTTATGATTAGCTCAGTTGGTGATCCATAGGAGCCCCAATCTTTTGTGGAGTCCCTGGAGCTGGCAGGAATTCATGCCTGCGTTTGTTCCTGGCATGCCATTGGCCCGCCTGCCAGCTGAGGCCGTTACTGCTCTGGGCCTGTTATGTTGAAGGGAGCTTCAAAGCCCCATTCAGCCTGAGGCGACTTGCCATTGAACTCTGCCCTTTTGGCTGAGGTTTGGCGCCTTAATTATGCATGAGCGAGGGCTGGCTGGGTCCGCTTTTGGATCCTGCTTCAAGGCAGTGCTCTCATGTCCCAGGTCTGAGCACCTCATTGTCACCACCATACCATTGTTGCACCGTATCCAATGTCGTCTGACCTTGACATATTGCACGCTGAGCATGTGCACGCAAGAGCATCGACGGACGCAAAACGAACTGCAACAAAGCCTCATGAATCCTGCGGTCATTGCCGCGATGGCATGCGTATGAATCAGTCAAGTTGTATGGGCTATTCTTAGAACTTGTAAAACCTGTAAACCTGTATGAGTAATGGTCATGAAGGGTGATCCTGGTGGCCTGGGAGGGTGTCCAGCAGAATGTGTCTCTGTGTGCTCATCGGTGCGCCCTCAACGGCATGAGTGCACTTACCAGCAGTCGCAATTCTTGACTGAAGCCCTTTCTTCAGTGAAGGCCTTTTCTTGTAGACCCTTGAATGCACTGACATTGCATGTGCACATCGTGATGGACTTGCTGCCTGAAGAGAGCTTATGACCTCACAATGCGAAGGGCAACAAGTGATATGCAGCAGCAAAGTGACCTGTCCTTGCTAATTAGGTACTTGCTGGTTTACGATTGGTGCCCGTGCCCTGCACTGCCCTGGATATTTTAAGATCCAGTCGATAGGAAAGCATCAGACAAGGGCCCTCATGGATGCTGACAAGGCATCTCCCCTAAAGAGTTTTGTCGTAAATTGCATGAGCTTATGGAAGTACTAGAGCAAAGCCATGTAGCAGCACCCAAGCTCCTTGACGTGGTTGGGAGGCGCCCCTGACTGGAACACGCAAGACGTTGCCAAGTGCGGTCAGTAAGAGTTTTGAACATTTGGGCTCAACCGCTGCTTACTGTGGCACCATTGTGCTTGATGTACTCAACAACCTGCCGCTCTTGTACAATGCCATCAACAGGCCATGGGTGGCAATGATGCGGAGGATGTGGAGAAAGTCAATTTGCGGACTTTGAACAAGCAAATGTCAGTGGGTAGGCTGTGTGATTGCGTGGTGGAGCCCAGAGCATGGCAGTCAAGCTTGGGAGCCGGAGTGAAGCTGCATGCCCATACAATCATATTTCATGACTAGATGACTAGCCTTGCTCTATTGATTGAGAAGATGGGTACTGCAAAATGCCAGTTGAGGTATGCTACAGGCTGAAAAGATATTGGCCTCCTGACCCATTGATACTTAGGGATAAGAAAGCAGGTGATAGTGCATTGCGAGAAATAGGCTGCTTAGTTCAGGCATGAAATAAACAGGCATCATGTCCAGTCTCAAGGGTGTGTGTGTGTGTGTGTGTGTGTGTGT
>LFCJ01001280.1_pt1 | contig 17339 bp, 23 predicted proteins | sample 643141 | NCBI WGS metagenome assembly LFCJ01 (sample SAMN03766243, study PRJNA286221) | soda lake metagenome | biome: soda lake; feature: Kulunda steppe; material: water; isolation source: sample B1-Br-g2 brine of Lake Bitter-1 | place: Russia: Kulunda steppe | collected 2010-07
CCCCCTGCACACATGCACGCACACACGCACCTTGCCTGGTGGTAGTCCTTTATGGACCCCCCTGAAGCAAAGAGCAGAAAAGAGATGATTGGAGCATTTGTCCCCTCATGTGACACCTTGTACATATCTTAGGTCATGAATGTGCGGGGCAGGTCAGTGGTTGAGTGAACAAATTTAGGGTAACATAGCGTGCCCTGCCGGTGCATACTGCGAGACAACATTTCAAGCACAGACACTGTGATGAAGCCAATCAAGTCGCAAGCCAAGTGCTTGCCATCTATGGACGTGGGAAGTGTGAGTGAGCACTGGACCGTACCAATGTCCCTCCACGCCCCCTCAATTTGCAGAGCCTGTACGGCGAGGCCATTTTGTACCGCCCACGGGATCACATCTGAGCCAAAGTCATTCAGGTCCAGCTTCTTTTCTAGCAGTTCCACCTGCATGCGCACACACGCACAGAGGTACAAATGAACGAACACCGGCCAGTGGCTTTAACATGCACTTGCATCTGATGTGTGCCACACGGTGTATAAAGTGTATTTAGTGCATTTAGTGTATATAGTTTATGTAGTGTATATAGTTTATATAGTGTATATAGTGTATCAATGTACATAGTGTATATAGTGTATATTGTGTACATGTCCAAGACACCCAATCACCAGAGTGCATACCTGTTGCACAATGCAGGCCTATTGTACGCAACAGACGTTTTGCACGCAGGCAGGGCACACATGTTTGTTTCTGAGAATGTGTTTTGTGATATGCTTGAGGATGTGAGCTTGTGATATGCTTGAGGATGTTTGTTTGTGGTGTGCTTGGGGATGTTTGTTTGTGAAATGCTTGAGAATTATTGTTTGTGATATGCTTGAGAATTGTTGTTAGTGGTATGCTTGAGAATCTTCCTGTTTGACTCTGCAGGCGTCTGAAGGAAGCAGCTGCACTTGTAGCGCTGCAGACGTGGAAGTGAATGAGTGGCCCTGTGGGAAGTGCTGATGCCTCTGTGAGTTACAAGTTGGCTGATGTAGATCCAATCCACTGATGTGCATGCAGGTCTGCCTGGGTATGCAAGTATCAGCAACCCTTTTCTCCCTTGTTGGCTGGAGGTTGGAAAACAATTGCGTTGGCCAGAACGCCATCCCCGGTTCTATTAATAACAGGCCAATCTGCAACCATTTCATGATGAAATTTTCATCCCTTTCCTCTGTGCCTGAGTGCAAGAGCATGGACATCTGAAGTGCCTATTAACCCTCGCAGTAGTCCTTTTGGGCTCGGGTCATTTGCAGCACCTGTGTGCCCTCGCGGTCAACCCACATGGACTGCCATCATTCTTCATCTTCAACACATATGTGCTTGCCCTCCTTCTGCTCTGATGGTCATCTTTGCCATCCCCTTAAACAAAGCAAGCATGTGCGTCCTTAGGCTCAATCAATGTGTAGTGGTGCTGCTCACCAGGACAGAGCGGCGGAATATGTAGATGCCTGTGCTGCCAATGTAGGGCCTCTCCTCAACATCAGGCTGCAGGTGCTTTTGCTCCTCAATTTCCTGGATGTTAAGCAGCCAGTTTTACCGTGAACAGCTTTGACGCAATAAGCTGGGGATTAGAAGGAAGCATCCTCTGAGGCATCCGGCGCTTGAATAACATCATCTTGGGAATAAATGGAATGGGCGGCATGCGAAGCAAGCTTATCTGATGCTGCTGGGAAGATGACTCAAATCAGAGCTGTCACTCACAATGCTCTTCTCTTCTTCAACACGGGGGTCTGCCAGGGAGGCTGCCGCTACTTTCACACCTGCAGAACACGCATAACAGATCCCACAGCTGCCGGAAACTCCCTTCCCATGAATCTTTGTTTGCACGACTCAGGAAGAACATCATGCAGGGGGCAGGAATCTCTGTGTGATGCTGCAACTGAAGAACTCAAGACAGAAAGGTGGCCCTGCCACGCAGGTCTGATGTGAGCGCAGGTCTGATGCAAGCCCTGCCATGCAGGTCTGATGCAAGTGCAGGTCTGATGCGAGCGCAAACAAGTGCAGGTGTCCCGAGAGCCAACTCTCACTTGTCTTCTTGAACTGCCTGAGCTGCTCCTGGGTCAACTCCATACCCTTTTTGGCCTCTCCTTTTGGCTGCAGACGGTAAGGCAAGCCGCAAAAGAGCACAGCAAGCAGCATGGTGAGAGAGAATGTGCAGTAAAGCCTGGTATGGTGCAGAGCCAGCACTTCCGGGCGCGTGCTGCTCAAGAGGAGTGTGGACTCAGAGAGGAGCCAAAGCCACGGCTTCTGGCCAGCGCTGCAGCCAAGAGTTGCTTTTGGGCAGGCACCGTATGGGAGCCCCAAGCTGGCAGCGAGGGAAGCACCACACAGCATGTGCTTGGGACTGCAAAATGGCGTGCGCCCAAGCACCCCTCAACCCAAGGGCTGTATGCGTGAGGGCACGGACATCAAGCAACCCTGTGCTCAAAACACGGTTGGCTGTACTGCTTTTAGGAAGCCAAGCACCATTGAGCAGATGAGGGCGCTGTCATCAAGCAGTGGTTGAAGGTAGAAGTTTGCTCACCTTCTCAACAAACTGGGTGACCCACCAGGCCTTGTCTCCGCCATTTGGCAGGAGCCCTGTGTCCTCCCCACAAAGCTGCGTGAGCATGGGGTGCGGCATGAAGAAAGTCACTGCCTGCTCTGGTGTATCACACTCCAGACACCCATGGGCATGCTGCTCATGCTCCTGAGTCGTCCCCATGGACGGAGGAGTGCCTCTGAAACAATTTGGACCCATCTTTTCGGCTTCAGCCCACAGGCGCATGCTTGCAAGGCAACAGGCACGGGGGCACATGCTGCACTTGAATGGCCGTGGCAAACAGGGGTGCACTTCACCCACGCAAACACAGCGCCCAAAGGAGCAAAGCACGCGCTTGGCAGCTACTCTGTTGACCGACCTGTTGCCACCAGCGACATGCAGAGCTTGCGAGACGAATTCAAAAATCTGGTGAGCTTTCTGGGACCCACCTTGCACACGCCCATGCGCTCCGTCTGCTCATCACTCACTGTTTGCAAGGGTGATGGAGGAGAACATGAGTGGTGTATGTGTGGGGTAGTGTGCTCCCTCTGTGCAACGTTTGTTCATCCACATGTTTGGCCTACAAATACCATGCAACACTCCCACAATCATCCATGCCACACGTTGTGTTCACGGTTGCGCCGTGTGGGATGATCAGAAGAAGTGGATTTTGTGTTCCACAGGAGCTAGCTGCAGGTGATAAGGCTTGGGAGCCAATGTGAAGGCGTGTACTCTCAGTCTCCCTCATATCTGTGAGCTGTCTGCTCCATGGCCTCCTAGATCTAGGTCAGAATGCGGGGCCCCTATTTGATTTGGCGCACCAGGCAGCCCTAAAATTGTGATGTCCGCCCCATGAGATCGGTGTGCTGCCTCTGCCCAGCCAAAGTCGGTTCGGTACTGCAGTTTGCAGGCACATTGTCAGACAAAGCCACAGCCAAACTTTGCGGACATGAAAGGTGTCAGCGGGCCGGCAAAGACCCTGCCATACATATTGGACACCCTCCTGCGTGCCCTGCAATACAGATGGCCTGTGCCTGGGCTGTACGAGCACACGCATGCTCACATGCTGCGAGCTCCATGACACCAAGCTCGTCTTACTTTGCTGCATGCTGATGGCGCTTCTTATGCATGGCCCTTTGAAAATTTTGTGTATGCACTTACGTGATTGTGTTTGAATATTGCGTTTGAATATTGTGTTTACGTGTGCGTGCGTGCTTCTTGCAGCGCACAGTGCCTAGGACTGAGCAGCATGCTGGGCACTCTGAGATCTGCAAGTGAGGGGTGCGCACCAGTTGGTCCGCGGGGCAGATGATGATGTCGGACACGTCCCGCCTGCTCCTCACATCGTTTAAGATCCACAGAAACTGGCGCACAGAGTCAGCGGTCCCCTCAGACCAGTGCTGGCGCTCAGGATACTGCGGGCAAAGGGAGGGGGCTTCACTCGTCCTGTTATTCCCAAACAGCTCTGCAGGGGCACGCAATCAGAAGTACACGCGGGTGCGCGCGCGCACTGCCCATGACAAGCACATTGAGCGCCACGCACATGCTTGTGCCATGAAGCAGACACTGGTTCGGTGGAAATGTCGGTGCCCCACCTGCGACACTGACAGCACTTCAATGAAACCCCCGCGGCCAGCCGCCGAAGCTGCAAAGGTGAGAGACAGGGGAATAGGTTGAGTTGTCCATCTTTGTGACCGTGGATGCTTTGATAGCGCGGCAGTACAACAAGATAGTTGTGTCTTGCTGGAGGATGCTACAAGGCATGCTCAAGGAGACCCCTTTTCTTTAATTGATGGAGTATTTTTTACTGCCTAGTCAGTTTTTCTTTTCTTTTGTCCTTAGTGGATACCGCTCTGTGCAGGTGTCACTTTTTGCCATACACAACATGGTGCTGTTCTAACTGGTTGCTAGTGAGGCATGGATGAGTTGGATGTAAAAGCTGGACAGTTTAAAGCTGAATATGTATGATTTAGGGATAGGGATACTTAGTGTGGGTCTAGTGATCCTGTGCTAAACAGACATGAAGCAAACGAGAAAGCATATGATAGAGAGCAAAACAGAAACATCAGGTTTCAGGTGCCGGCAAAGTGTGCCTCCCTGCAGGTTTTATGGAACTTCAGCCCTGTAGGCGTACAATAATTGTCCGCCCATACCCATACCTGGCAGACTGTACGTCCGAGTCAGGTGCCTGTTCAGGGACTGTGAATTAAACTGAGTGATAATGTAGAGCTGCAAGCACAGGTAAGGCAAGGTAGAACTTGGCTGACTATTTTTAACAGCTTTTGAACAGGAACAAAGTCAATGGGCCTGTTGGCTTGCTGATGCATGTGGATCATCCATCATTCTAGCAGCACGCATCATCCACTTGTATGGCAGAGCATGGCGAGCACGTGGAGGAGCGGTCCATGCAATGCGCGTCTGCCATCCAAAGATGCTAGTAACTTCTGCTGCATGGACGCATTGCAGATCAAGGACATATGCCTGACTGGCTGACATCGCGGCGCAATTGCGGGCATGTGAGTGCTCCGTGTCTGAGTGTACTCACCTTGTTGATCCCAGAATTGATGAGGTTTGAGATTGGGACGTCAATGAGGCGGTAAACCCCACCAACTGGAATTGCTGGGAGCGCCCTGTTCTCTGTCAGGGGGAAAAGCTTCCTGCGCAGCAGGCCGGTGCACTTCACAAGGATGCAAAGGGCTGCCAATGCTGCAACGACTCGCCGGTCAGCTGTGAAAGTTTAGCGGCCTGCACACCCCATGGACACAGACTGGCCTAACAGAGGCTGTGCCTTAATCTACCTTGAGATAATGGGGGGAAAGTCACATTCTTTCTTATCAACATGACAACCAACACGTAGAATTCCTCACAGTGTGCAGCAGCTTGAAAGAGGCATGGCTAAGCTCATCCTGTAGGGTGCTCCTCTGGCACCACCTTGCTACTTGTACCTCAACCTTCCTAAGCATGCTATGAAGGATGCAAGTGGGTCTCGTTTGCTAGAAAAAAGAAAACTACGTAAGCAGTGAAACAACCCCTACATCAAATTAGGAAAAGGAGATACATTGGCACGTAGCACCGCATGTCTACCCACACCAGATGTGCACAAACCCTCAGTGGAATGATAATCTTAGCAAGGCAGAGATGGACATTGAGACAAATGCTCTTGTGCTGCTGTGCAGTACGAGGTGCAAGTGCTTCTTTTGGCAAAGCCCCAGTCAGGGGGCGCAGGTAAGGGGTGATTCCGGTCAAGTACGTACAGGACGCTCGGGCTTTAAGCAGATGCCTGTGCATTGGCCTATTGTGAAAGGCATTGGCTTTTGCGTGCAAGCACTGAAAGTTCATCAAATGTTGCCTTAGCTGTACATTGCAGTGCACATGTGAGATACACCATCTCACTCAGCTGCGGCTCGTTGCTCCTACGCACATGTGCACTGCTGACTTACTGGCTGCAAATGCATCCTATTAGCAGCATGATTTTGTGTTGAACATAACATCACAAGGCTTTAGATGACAAATGCGTGCTTGCTAGGGCACTCAAAGGAGGATGAGCAAAAGCTATGTCCAAAGGATGCCATGCAACAAGCCCAGGCCGCGTGGCACACACGTGTAGTCGCTTGGCCCGCCACCAAGGACCATGGCGATTACGCTGCCCTTGCCGATTTCAGAGGGAGGCTGCAACCGCATGGCTGGGCTGAGGCCCAGGCTGCCTTTGGCCTGCAGTGGGCAGAGGCGTGCCATTGTTGGCATGTGTGCCATTGTTGGCATGTGTGTGCGTCTGTATATGTGTGTGTTTTCATCTGCAGATTGCACATGTTGAGCACATTTCTGCTGGGGCCACACCCCTCAAGAAAGCATCACTTGTTGTGCATGCATACAAGTCATGAGCAAGCTCTACACTCAGTGCACAGCCCCTACATGGATGATTCCAAAGAGTCACGATGCTCAGCATAAATCGGCAGAGCTGTCAGCTGTGTAACCATCAACCCTTCAGGAAGCTGTCCATTCCAATTCTTAATTGGTGATAATATCATGTCCAGTCAGAGTAGCATCTCGATCTCATGCTAACCGATCTTCCCAGTGTGTGCTCACTGAACCTGAGTGCATCAGCCAGGTGAATCACACCTAGCACCTGGAAAATGCTGAGATATTATGATGTGCCAATGAAAGTGGCATGTGCCACGAAAAAGGTAATAGGGAAGAGCAAATGGGGAAGTGTCCAATACGGCTCCCTCTCGAGCAAATTCTCATTCACGAGATGAACGCCTGTGTGGCCCCTCACGTACCCCATAGTACGTCTGCCTCTCTGCAGGAGCAATCGTTGATTCCCCATGCCCTCTTTCATGTCTCTCCTTGAATGAGTACACACGCCAAGTAGTTGGTGCTCCTCTTCCACGCAGAGGCAGCATGCCGGATGCCCGTGTGCGATCTGCGAGGTGGTGTTTTGCACACTCCTGCCATAATGGTAAAGGAGGCGGCACGCCGGATACCCGTGCGCGATCTGTGAGGTGGTGTTTGCACACTCCTGCCATTTTATAGTAGGTACAGTCGCTTGTTTGACTTGCTGACCAGATTGGTCGTGGATGGGGGTTGCACATACTCTTTGGGGACATGTGTCAGGAGATCCTAATCTGTGCAACAGCAGAAACAGTACTGCTCCGAAAGGTTAAATTACATGCACCCAGGAAGTGCACACAGTGCCTTCTCGGGCGCCTCTCACTCACTGGGCGGGGTGGATCGTAAGCTTGTGAGCCCGAGGGCTGCTCCGGACACGACAGGTAGGCTCTGCATTCTAGCGGTCTCAGTGAATAAATTATCTATCGATTCAATTGAATGAATAAATTCATGTCATGGTTGCAACTCACGAGAAATCGAGAAATTTGCACACACAAGATTGCCAGTCGGCATCACGAATGCAAGACAAGCCCGGCGGCCCGAGGATCTGGTGGTTTGCTCAGGCTTTGCTTTCCCACCATGCAGCAGTACATTGGCAGCTCCAACCCACAGCAATACAGAGTTCTACACACAATGGCAATTTGTGCCGCCTTCCCAAGGTCTCAACCAGGAAGCTTGCGTCTAATCAGTCCGGCCATCATATCCAGACTGTTGCCGTCAGGGGTGAGCTCAAACTGGCGGCCGCTGCCTTCCTCCACAGCCAGCAAAAAACCAGAGGGAGACAAGCCCTGGATGGTGAGGGTGGTCAGGGGCTGTTCGGCAGGGCCAGCAGCCTGCCCCTGCTGCTCTCCACTTTGGTCCGCAGGCTCTGTTAGGCTGCGCTCTTCGTGTTCCATGAAGCGGACCTGCTGACCCGAGTGCATCCAAGCTGCTAGATAGTCGGCTTGCAGGGGGGCAAACCCAAGCTCCTCGAACACCTGTGCGCAGACCATCGAATAATTCTTTCAGGCATCGCAAGTGGTCCCCGCGGCCACGACAGATGAAATCTGTACCCCAGAAGACAAAGGGCCAGTTGGTTGATGATCTTGCGCACTAGCTATGGCATGAGACGCACAGAGCCAATGTCAGGTCCATCCAGTTGTGATGCAGAGCATCTCATGTCACTGTGCAGACCCGCTTGCGCATAGGCCAAATAAGCCTCCTGCCCTTCTTCCTTGGCCCACAGCTGTAGCGCATGCGGGGGCCACTTCAAGCTCCACCAGGCACCTCCTGCCCTTTAAGAGTCCCCAATATTTACTTCCTGTCCCTCTTTCAAAATGAAAATTTCATTTTGTACTCTTCTCTCCTTTCCCCCCTCCCCCCTCCCCTCAAATGCCCTATCCTACCTGGAAGTACTCGTCTAGGCGATTCATCACATGGGCCAAGACGACCTCTTGCGGCAAGTGCAGGGGTGCCGCTGTCCCTCCACCCTCCGTTGTACTGCCACAGGATGCATCCCCATCCCTTGCTGCACTTGTGCTGGCATCCGTTGCCTCGGCGCTTCCAGCTGCAGCTGCAGATCCGGGGGCAGCAGCCTGGCTGGGGCAGCAGCTGTGCCGCAGGATGGCATTCAAGCAGGTCGTGGGGTGAGGGTTGGACAAATTCAAGCCAATGCCCGTCACCATGCTGAATTGATCTCGGGACCAGGTGGTGTGGATGAGGGCGCCAGCAATCTTCTGGGGCACCGCAGGCCTGCCACCCTGAGGCGCTTGCTGCTGCACCCCCGCCCCGCCGTGCTCACCCTCAGCCCCGGCATCTCCGGGCACAATTGACCCCAGGCCCTGTCCTGCAACAGTGTTGCTCTCAGCACTCGGGCCTGAACCACTGGGCCCCCGCGCAGCTCCAGTGCTTGAGGTCTGGGCAACAGCGCCAGGTTGGGGGGGCACGTAGTAGATGTCGTTGGGCCACTTGATGGCGATAGGCAAGCGAGGAGCGGCCTGCAGGCGACGCGCGCCCCGCAGGATGTGTGTGTGGCGCCCCGCAGGCTGTGCTTGTGGCACGGTTCCAGGGTGGTATTGGAAGTGAGGCTGGTTGATCGCTGTCTCGATGGAGAGCATGTGCAAGCTGTGAGATTTGCTCTGGTCGATCCGGCAAGTCCGCAAGCTCGTGCGCACGCCAGACACACATGAGGCACGCACAGTCACGCTCGTGGGATTTCCTTGTGGGACTTCAGCATTAGTAATGCTATGTTAGCATGCACCCATGATGCAGGCGAGGTCCAGCTGCAGGGCGCATGGGTCAAGGTGCCAGCAACCAGCCCTAGTTGCACGCTGCAAGCAGTGCTGGGAGGCCGCAAGACGGGGCGCACAGCTCATGCGGCCCCCTGGAAATGACCGACGCACACACGCCCCACCCCTCTTGGGGGCGTGCCCGTTCTCTGCATCTTGGGTCTCAGCCGCTGGGCTTGCCACTCACCGGCCCACAGCACTGCTTGACAGCATCCTGGATGCCCTTTACCAGACCTAAGCACACCACATAGTTTATGAATGGGGCTTGGTTGGGCAGCACCCGGAGCAGCCGGCTGCAGCTGAACATGAGGCAGCCCACCGGGGATGTCCATACATTGCCCCCTCTGCCTGCACGCACGTGAGCGTGTATTTCAACCAGGGGAGCATGGTAAGCACACACACAATGTTTGATTGAGGCGGTCGCAGCAAGCAGTGCTGGCAAGCATCGGCTCGATGCACTGTGGGACATCATTTCATGGCTTGTTTGTTGGGAGTAACGGAGTGAGAGGTGGTTGGTTGTTAGTTGTTGCCCAACCCGCTTGCACGGACACTAAATTGTGGCCTCATGGTTCATTGTTGCATGCGCGGGGGCCAGTAATGATGTGTAGGTGTGATAGCCAGATAGGAGGGGCAGACTCTTTCCGATGTGTCCGGACATAAAGCTCTGGCCTTGCGGGACAATGATGATGCTATGTGAGAGATCAGTTGGCCTGTCCAAGTTCACAAGTTTCTGCAAGCAAGCCACATATCATGGCTGAAAATGCTGTGGCTGCACATGCTGGTGCTGGTTTGCCAATGCAGGAGGACAGGCAGCGGTCAATGGGGACATCGGGGAGGAAATCAAGCTCAGCATGCCCAGCACAGCAGCCACATAATTTCCCCAGACACCAAATTTTATCATTAAGCCCCTCCGTGGGCTAGGGCAGCCTGGATTTCTAGGGCCCACCAGCAACAGGGCTCGTTGGTCATCAATTGTGCAGCCACAGTGAACAGATGAGAAGGCACTCACATATGAGCGTGCTCCCAGTCCTTTAAGGCTGGTCCCAGTTCTACTCCATGCGCACTAAAAAGATGCAGGATGAATACCAGACAGTGCAGCGCCCTCACCTTTTCCAGCTGTTTGCTTGTCAGCCACTAGCACGACTCCATCCCCCAAGGAGGCAAGGTGGGCTCGCAAAAATACCTACACCCACAAAAGAGTGCACTCGTAAAAAAGAGGCCTGATGAGCTTTATGCCCGATGCATCATGGAATATATTGAGCAAATTTGTGGCCTGTTTGGGCATAAGGTTTTGGCAAAGATTGACAACGGACTCACACCCTTAGCTTTCAGCAAAAATAAGCAAACTGAGTATGCGTATGTTCACTTGCATGTGTGTGTATATTTACTTGCATGCGTGTGTGTATGTAAGTATGCACGTTTCTATGCGCGAGGTCACCTGCACGTCATGCATGCTGTATGCGCATACACAGACACACAATGCATGACGCGCAAGCACGCGTGTATGCGCACGAACCTGAGTAGAGGTCATTTCATTGGCTGTCAAGAGGGTCTGCCCCATCCTGCCTCGCTTATTCAGTGCATGTATGTAACGCTGCCCAGCAAATGATGAGCTTTGCGAGGCGGGTCTGGCCCCTGGACAAGAGATGTCCTGCCCTTCTTGATTGGGCTGACTGCCCGCGATGCACTCCTCGTTGGAGGACGTGGGCTGCCACTGCAGCTGCATCCCGTCTAGATGCGAGGTCTGCGCAACACAGGTTACATGCTCGCTCATACACAGGAAAATAAGATCAGATTTGCTGTTAACCAGCAGTTCAAGCACACATAAAAACTGGAAGCGTGCTGCATTCTATTGTGAGTGACAAGGTGTGCAGAAATCAAAGCAGACTGACCTGGATGCGCTGCTGCATCTCCTGCAGGACCTCCTGGCTGCTGCAGTACACATCCAAAACCTTGTTGTTAGCTTGGGTCATTTGCGGGGCAGCAGGGGATGCTTTGACTTGGATGGCAGGCTTGGATAATGAGGAATGCCTGGAGGTGTTCAAGGTTGGGTTAGCACTCCAACAGTTCCTGGGATGAGGCAAAAAGGCCATCGCACTTGCTCATTTATACTGGCTCGTTTCCTAACATTTTTAATTTCTGATGTCTTCACCAATACATCGTTTGATGGGGCAATCATAATCGAATCAGTTACCAAAACCGATGCAATGTAATCATCATTAGCCATAGGAATTTAAAAAACTTTAAAAACTACCAATTTGATGCAGGGTATTATGCAGCGTATTCCTGCTGCTCACCACAGATGTTGCCCATCCGTGCTTCCTCACAGGCAATCCATGGTGAGGATCAAATATTTATTTATGACTGCATTTGCTAAAAGCTGAAACTGGAGCTTGCCATCCATCCTGCAGGCAGCAAGCATCCTTGGTGGGAGAGGGCAGCAAGGAAGCTTGGTGCATCTCCCTGCACCACACGCCCCTAGTGGAATTAGCCATGAACATTACAGGGTGAACTTGAACTTGAAAAGGTGAAGTCCATTTGCAGGCTGGACCCAAGCGCGGAAGGCTAAACAAGCAAACTGTGGTTGTGCTCTGGGAAAGCACAAAGTCCAATCGTTGAGGGAATGTGCAACTCATGCCGTTTACCTTGCATGTGCAGGTGGCACAGCTCACAAGCTTGCTGCAGTAGCTCTAAGCCATCCCAGCCACAGGAAAACGAAGATGATGCAAACAGCAGGATCTATACAATTGGGATGGCTGCCCTGTGGATTGGGTTGACAGGTAAAGGCTTATTACTGTTGGTCTGCCCCACACCTCCCACTTAACAAGCAGAGCTGGATGCTCATGCTTTGGCATATGCACTTCCATGAGTCTGATGCGCTGTGCTGACGTACAAAGATCTTGCTTCCTGTCCCAACGTGTGGACGTGCTTGGAAGCAAGCGGCATTTGGTCTGTATGCTCACAATTTAACTTTCTCCTTATTCCTGGTGTAGTTCGCCGCTGCTCTTCCTGCCGTTGATCTGCCTCTACTATTTTTCATTGACCAAGGGAACTGCTGCAGCCTTGTGAATGGAAACTTGTCCATGCACGCTGCAGTTTACGGCTTCCTCCTGTCTCCTAACCAGACTCCGTACCGAGACCAGATCTTCCTCAAGCTACTGGTTGGCCTTCGTGAGCCCGGGGAAGACTTTGTCGTGAACCAGGTGAGGATTCTAGATGCATTAGTTTGGGCTGCAGTGCCGCTTGCATGGTCACAAGTGCATGTTTCTCGGATTGGGAGTGCTTTTCCAGGACCTGTTGTTGGAGGTTGATCTTTACTGGCGCCAGTTAGATTATCATATGCAGGGTTATTGACGATAATGCGTGCAAGGATGTTGGTTACCAACATGAGGCGGCATGATGATGTAGTGGCCACCTATCACTCTTCAAGGCATCCATGACCTCCATGGTTGTATTGAAGCTGATATGGAAGCAGACATGCTTGCGTGCAGCCAAACATCATCTCAGCTCCCATTTTTCATTCCCAGATGGTCTAGACTGAGCCGTAACACTGTCAGGCTCCATCATGACTATCTGAAAAATTCGTGTCATGGATGGTGCAGGTTTACACGGCCCTGTTCAACATAATGGGGATCTGGCCAGCGGTTTATGCCAGCTTACTTGTCCCAGCTGGCCGCAGTGAAAACAAGGCAGGTGTCTGGAGTTAGCTCAAACCCAGGCCTTCTTGATGAAATCAGAAAATGCCACAAGATTGGCTTTGCAATCACCAAGATGCAGGTGCTTGGTTAAAGGGAAAGATGCAGGTGCTAGGTCAAAGGGAAGGCTTGCCAGTCTGTCCTGCCACTGTGCAAGGTTGGCGCTTTGCTGCACGCCTTTTTCCATGCCTTCACATGTATTTGCCTTGTTCATTAAAATAATTATGCTTTTATCTGGGCCTCTGTTCGGTGTTGACATCCTAGATGCCCAGGTGTTGTGCTTTCTACGCTCTTTACTCGCTTGGAAAGTGCAGCTTTGTGACCTTACCTAACCCTTACTTTGGCTGGCCCCAGGTGCCTGCTTGGCCCTTCATCACAGCATCATTTGCATTTGGAGTGTTCGCCCTGATGCCGTACTTCACGTTTTGGAAGCCTATCAAGGACCAAAAGCTGCCACCCCCCAAAGAGGACCTGGTGGGTGGATGTGTGGGACCTGCCAGGAGCTTGTCGAGAAGGTTAGAGGGAAGTTTGGCAGGGGTGCAAAAGGCCCTGCCGCTCTGGTCCTGCCTTCAGAGCTGTAGCAATGCTCTTCAACATGCTGGCCTGCAATGCCTCCATGCTACGGCTCCTGTCTGGACTCCTGATGGTCACTGGAAAAATGCCGTACTGAGAATATTGTGCCAAGCCGTGTTATTATTAGCAGACAGAGGAGCTGTAAAATGACTGTGGTGATGGTGGTACCTCGCCACAGCTCAATTTCAGTGATCATGCTATTCCAAAGCTCAGTGTCTGGCTCGTGCATGTTGGGCTAGTGTCTCCACCATACTTGTCTTAAACTCTTCATGTAAGGGATGTGTTGAATGCCACCGTCCTCTGATGCTCTTTGCCCCAAATTCTGGTTATCCACAGGAGGGTTGGAACAAGCTGTTTATGAAGGGCGCAGAGACGCCAGTCCTACCTGCCCTGCTGATTGCTGGGGCATCATCCATGATATACCTCGCCGCAACTGCAGGTGAGTTGAGCCAACAAGTCAGAAAGCGGAAACATTGCAGGGATTCTAGAGAAGAAGAAGTGTTCTAGAGAGTGTTTCAAAGCAATGCTTTTATTGTGACAGTCCAGTTCGTGCAGGTCACCTGTAAAACATGGCTTGCTGATAGAGGCTGCCTACCCTGCCAATTAGCAACATAGAAAGCAGCCTTTCTCTGCTGCTTTGCATCATGTATGCAGCTTGTATCTGTGGCAGCGTGAGGTAGAAGAAGCAAGGACATGTGAAATGTGGCGGGACAGGTGCAGGCCTCTGGTGCACCTGTGAAAAAAGCCTAGTATGCTGCTAATACGTTGGTATGATTTCATTTGCAGGTCCTCAGTCTTGGGCTGAGTTTGGCAGGTTGCTGGATGAGAGCCGGCTGGTCCATGTGACCACCCTGGACTTCCTCTGCCTCACAGCGTTCGCCCCTTTCTGGATGCAGAACGATGCAGAGGCTCGTGATTGGGAGCAGAGGTAAGGGGACCTGCCATGGGCTGCCCGGGGCTGAGGAGGGATAGGCACGCAGTGCTTGCAAGAGGGTACGATCCCGCTTGGGCTAGCAGTAGGTGCAGAACAAGACAGAGAGGTCCTGCTAAGAGGGGCAGCACTTGTGTTTGGCCTGTGCAACCCAGTCGCATCCTCACAGCAACCTGACAGCACACACTTAATCTAGGTCAACACTTCTAGTTTGTCATGAGCTTGGTGTAGTGTGGCCCACTCTCAGTCTTGGTCACTATGCGGTGCTAGGGTATGTGAAGGCGAGCAAAAGTGGATTGTTTGGAGTCCATGGTTTAAGATCGCCTGTCAAACCACTCTGCGCATCAGACTGGGAGACCTTGGGTATTCTTGTCTTCTCACTTGCATACGCAATGTTGACAAAATTAGAGCCAAAAGTGAAATAGAGAAGTCCACAGACGATGACATGACAAGTTCCATGTCAAATTCCCATCCACGAAACAATCATCATGTGTTGGCCAATGGTTGCAAAAATGTTGGCCAATTTGGTTTTCCCAGAAATTAGTCCTGATACCTGTGAGTGGACTGATGTTATGGTAGACATGAATCAGGATGTTAAAAGGGACAAAGAAGCAGCGGAAAAGGCTCAGGAGTCCCGACAAAGTGCATGCAATCTAGCCTCTGACAACAGCTTTCTATGAGGAAAAGACAAAAAAAAACTCCTCCTATACTTTCTTGGCAGGCTTATGAGTGACCACCCATGTCTTTTGCTCTCCTTGCAGCCTCTTGGGGGGCCCGGGCAAGTTTCCAAATCCCTGCCTGGGTCCCTGACAGTGTCAAAAGCTTGACCTGCGATGAGACCCACCTTGAGATTTTGACCAGGGACTGTGCAACATGCGCTGCATGGTTGGAGCATGTTCAATCGCATTCACTCAATAGATGCGCAACCAACACTAAATGTGCCTTGCCTTGTCCGTACTTGTCTGCAGGGGCACCTTAATCCCCATTCTTTCGTTGCTGCCAGCCCTTGGCCCTGCTATCTATCTTCTCCTCCGCCCCAAGACGGATCTGTCAAAATAATTTTTTGGGAGAATATGACCAAGTGCGCTACTAGTCTAGATTCATGCCCTTGACCAAGGCTGCAATCTCTTTGGCGAGGTTCCCTCAAGGATTAAGCCAATTTCCATGATTTTTAGCCTCATTGGACTTGGTTGGAGTGTTTGGAAAATCTGGAGTTTCTTGTCTCGGTTGATAGTAGACAATTTAAGAACACCTTTCCTTGCGCACTTTCAGGTATCCTACGCTGCACCAACTGTGGCAGAGCTAAGGGCAAACGGTCTGTTGACCTCAAAACACCAGTGTTGCTGGCAAACTGGCACTTGTAGGCGCTTTTCAGTTGCATACCTTGCAAATTGAGTTCATAGGGGTTTGCAAGGGGTTTAAAAGAAAAGGCCTTTAGTCAAGAAGTGCGACCGCTAGCCTACACATGAAAAGCTTAAAGTGCATGAAGTAAGAAACAAAGCTTATTGTTGTTCTTGTCATGCCGAATCACCGCCATGAACAGTTCAGCGTCTCAGGAACATGATACGTACGTAGGTCTCGGATGGTGCACCAAAGGAATGTGGGGTCTGTGAGGAGAGGCGGTCTCGCCCGTCCAGAGTAGCCTTAAACCATGTTACAAAGGACCTAAACTCAACTATGTACGCACTATCTGGATCTGTGCCGAGGCATATGATGCTGCTGCCACCCATTCATATCCCACAGGCGCCTCTGCCTCTCTGCTCTCATCCTTACTCAGTCCCAACCAGGCTCGTGTTGCATGGGGAACGCCAGGCCCCTGGCCGGGCGGCCAGCGCCCCAGAGGAGTGCTCCAGGCTCCAGGAAGGTTACAATTAATCCAAGAGAGAGATCCAGACACAACAACAAAAATCAACCAACCAAGTAACCGCAAATGGATAGTGGCACTGATTCGGCAATTACACTAATCTGGCATGACATTCTAGCTCAGAAAAGCAGACACATTGTCGAAACCTGTGCGATGAAACAAAGACGCATAAGTCTTGTGGAGAGAGACCGTGTATGGATGGGTGCAGCGGAAAAGGACGTCTGCTCATCTTGTACGTCATTAGCATTGCACAAGTCACAAGTAGGGGAGGCAATAGTATCGCAAGTCCAGGTCACTGTTTCAATTTGTAGGGTGTGGGCACTAAGTAGCATGCCACGTTGCAGAAAAGTCATGAGGAAGGTCAATAAACATGTATCTGGAAAGGATGTATGGCGAACGTGTGAGGGTCCAGGGCCCCCTTATAAGAGGAGAAGCACTTCAAGGTTGTAGAGCAATTCCAGACCATCAGTTTCACTGGGCAGTGCGGCCTGACTAGCCTCATACCAATGTTGTGCTGTGCTGTCCTCAGGGGTGCTAGCAGGTAGAACAGGTGAGTCCCAGGACAGCCCAGCACATTATTGGCATGGGGCTAATCAGGCCTCTAGTCGCCCTGATGCCATTTTGGTCACCCTTACCTACTGAAAAACCCAAATCGCCAACCATTCCTCATTTGCACCAGGTGTCACACCCAAGACAGCCCAGCAGAGATGTACGCAGAGTCCACGAGCTCAATGTCAACATGAGGGAGATACACCTCGTTGAGGTTAAGTACTATGGTACTACTACTGTGAAGATACACAGCCTTAGAGGCCTCTAAAAAAAACACGAGGTTCTTTGTAAGCGCTTGAAGGCCGAGAAAGTCATCCTTCACAACATTCTTCTTGGTGCGGGAGGCTCTATTTATACCTCACACACTTTGAATCACCTGAAAGAGCTCGGCCTTGATGCACACAAGGGTTAGGCTTCAGCTCCGGATGGTTAGCAGGCGGCGGGGCACCTGAGATGGGAAGTCGATTATCCACCCTCGCAACCTGTGGGTTCGGGGTTCGAACCTCACTGGAGGCCAACC
>LFCJ01001283.1_pt1 | contig 17319 bp, 18 predicted proteins | sample 643141 | NCBI WGS metagenome assembly LFCJ01 (sample SAMN03766243, study PRJNA286221) | soda lake metagenome | biome: soda lake; feature: Kulunda steppe; material: water; isolation source: sample B1-Br-g2 brine of Lake Bitter-1 | place: Russia: Kulunda steppe | collected 2010-07
GAGAGAGAGAGAGAGAGAGAGAGAGAGAGAGAGAGAGAGAGAGAGAGAGAGAGTGTGTGTGTGTGTAGGGAAGGATAAGGGTAACAGAGACTCTTCAGTCTCATCACGGGCAACCTGTTGTCTGCTTGGTGTACACTGTCGCTGCCCGCAGCCAGTCCACACACCATGTTATGTTGCGGCCATGCTGCGAGTCTAGTTAGGATGCAGCAGTCTCTCGGACTGACACTTTGTCTCAAGGCTAGCTATGTTAGGCTATCGTTTTGAAGTACTTGAAATGTGGCTATAGTCATGCAAAAGAAAGGGATGGAAAGAAGATGCAGGCAGTGAAAACACAGTACAGGAAAAAAGGGTCACCTAGGGTCAAGGCTCGTGAGAAAATAAAAGGATTTATTTTCACTTAAGTCAGTGGGGACTAAAGCCATGTGCAGAATATGTACAGAAACTTTATGCAACTTGTCTTTAATTGTTCAAACAGACAGACACCTTTCACCAAAAATCTTTTTTCCGGCGCTTTTTAATCATTTTCATAGTTTCTAAAACACAACCTTTCCTTTTTTGTTTAAGGTTCAGATTTCAGGCATCAGCTTAGTTGCCTTCATTTGGAGCACGTGGAGAGCAGCCAAGGCTTCAGCTTAGTTGCCTTTGTTCGGCAGATACAGCTACTAGCACGTAGGAGGACGACGATAGTATGTAAATTTACCAACCTCTAGGGATTGGGTAGATTATCTACAGAATGATCCCTTACAGTTTGGAGCCTCAAGACTCTTGGTCTTGATTACCGAATTGCCATGTTGCTTCACGCACGTTTAGTTCAGTATGCTTATAAACTTGTCAGTACCAGACGTTCCCTTAGTGTGCTATCTTCAGCTACTCTGCAGCTTTCCGTTCACCGACATTGCTTGAGTACATGTTTTTGGCGCTGGCTTGTGCTTATCTACCTGGCAGGTAGATAAGCAACAGTGGTGCTTGCATACATGCTTAACACATTTTGATTGTGCTACGATGCATAAAACTTCTCTCTACACGATTTACTCCACTTCAATGGAATTGGGCAAGTTCCATTGGGCAAGTTTTTGAATACGTCGGATCATTGGGCAATGACAGCCTTGCAAACAGCCAAAGTTTCCCATTGTGTCTCACATTCAAGTAATCCGCTACAACCAAAGCCCACATCCACCACGTTTCCTTTTTAAAGATGTTGTTGGGTGTGAAACGAAGCACAAACACAAATTGCCTGCTTAGAGAGACAGGTCAGCTGCCTCTTTACTTCTATTGGTTCCGCTGTGTGACTTGCTTTGGGAACAGTCTTTTGACAAGCAACAATGCCTTGCTGAGCAAAATCAATGAAGCTGACTTAAGGCTGGCTCAGTTGGACGTTTTGAAGTCTTATCTGCTCTTCACGAAATACCTGGGACTAATGTGCACGCCTCTGCTATCATGAGCCGTTCATATGAGCCGTTCCAAAAAAATCAACATGAGTGACTTTGAACTGTTGTTGCGTGAGCAAACGATCCGAGAATGAAAAGATCTGGACCAGATTCACCCACACGATGCACATGTTTCCAGCAGAATCATGAGGACATATCACACCCATTTTGGAGTGCCCATAGGGTTTCAGGTTGGCTTTTGGGATGATCGGAAACTGTCACGCCAGATGTATGCAGTGCCAGATATGTTATGGCCATGCCGCGAGTCTAATTTGTATGCAGCAGTCTCTCGGCGTGACAAAACGTGCAACAAATCCAATTCTGCCTTCATACCTACGACACAATATCCCAAACCATTTGTCACGCGCTCTCTCCAGACTCAGACTCTCTGGTCACAACTTGAATATCAAGAAACTCCGACAACAACAGCACAGAGTTCCTTATGAGCTTAGAATCTGCACTAAATGCAACTGGCACCGTGCAGTGACTGTGTGCAAGATGAAGAGCAAGTCCACTTAAATTGCCCTAGTGCTGACTTGGCAAACTTGCGGGTCAAGCACCACCAACTCTTCCGCTTCCCCCCTGGTAGCTTTAACAGGCTAAGAGACTTTATTAGCCAAGCAGACACCAAAGGCCTGTCCTTGTTTGTGTATGAGTGCTTAGAATGCTGTGCCTATATCTCAGATCACAACCTTGCCTGCCTGTTGTTTGTTTCGGTTGCAGGCCTGATTGGCTTCAGCTTAGCTGCCCTCCTTCGGCAGGTAAAGCTTTGTAACCTAACCTAACCTAATCTCCATTTCAGCGAGCAGCTTAGCAGTCGGACTTTTTGACTGAGGCTTATATCTTAAACCTTGTAAAGCTTGTACCAGACATGCTCTTGAGAAACGTATGCCACTGCTCATCATCAAGGTCAGGAATTCTTCACTGCTAGTGCCCACCTGACTCAGGTGGGATCCAATCCCCATTGACTTCTTTTGTTTCTGTTTCACTGGTGGAGGGTTCATACAGTGCCTACGCTATATGTGACTTGTTGATGCAGGAGGTTTTTCACCGCCTACATACTTTTTCTTTTCTTTCTACATAGTTGGCATCTCTTTACAGGGTGCTTAAGCGGTCACATACAATAAATGCCAGAACCGGTTGTCTGGTGCATGCCTGAGTCATTGTGCCAGCAAGGGCAAGCCAAACCCTGCCAGGTACAAAGAGGCCAGTTCTGCAGATGGCGCTTGGTCGACGGTGATGCAGACCTGCAAGAAATTGATGGACAGTGTCTGGCTGAGCTGTTCGCTTCCACAGAACCACTCTGATGCTTTTTCTCCTCGGTGCGTTTAAGCATCATCATGTCTCATGGTATGCACGGTCAATGAACTTGCCTTGGCAAGAGATGCTTGCTACAATGGAGCACTGCCTTGCCCTGCTGCACATGGTTGTTGTGCGTGCAACAATTGCACACATAACAACCAGCCAGAGAGCAAATGCACATGCCGTAACACTGCCCACCTGCATGCTCCTGACAGGCTCAAACAGCTCAAAGTGCTTCTCCAGATCAGGAAAGAGCAGCAGATTGTCTATGCGCAGATCAACTGCGAACCTGCAGAGCGCAGATGCAAAAATCAGGCTGGTGTGTCATCATGGGGCAGCGCCATAATGCTTGTGCAGCAACTATCCGCTCTGGCGCGCCCACTGAAGTCTTTTGGTGGCAGTGCATTGCTCGTGCAGCAACAGACCCCAGCACGCGTGCACGTGTCCTGCGGAGCGTATGACAGCTGGCGCTAGAGCGCTCCTGCGCTCCTCAAATGCCTGTACATATTGATGAAGGGAGTGTCTCTTACTGCCTACGGAGCTTTTCTTTTTCTTTGACTGTGAATTTCACTACAAAGTTCACTACAAAGTTAAGTATTTTCTTTCTTTTCTATGAATATGCATTATAAATAAGGCTGCTACAGCTTGCAATGCAAGTGTGATCCTTGTGCACCTCTTTGGTTGCACTATGAGGGGCACAGAGCGACTGCATACAAAGACACTAGGAGAACATGTAGTCGAGTGAGATGCGTGGGGCTGTGCTGCTGAATGTATGCTTGTGCAGGAAGGAGCACTCACACTTTGGTGGGACGCTCCTCTGGTTGGGGCTTGCCTTTTGGAACTTTCTTTGGGGGCGGCTTGACTGGCTTGGCCAAGGGTATACCTTCAAAGCTCATCTGCGCCGCCGGCACCACTTAAGTTATTCCTCAACAGAAAACTAGCAAAGTTGTGAGGAGGAAATGCCGGAAGAATGCACCTCATACTCTAGTGCGAGATAGAGCACAAACATTTGCAACTGGGTAGCAAGCATGTTGTCCGATTGAGGAGGAAATATAAGCAAACATCCAGGCTGCCCAGTTCAGGCCAAGATGTTCAAGTCTTTGCCAGCACGTCCATCTAGCATACAGCATATATTCCCAGCTTGCACGGAAAAAGGAAAATGCCTGGAGTTTTGCCCGCCCGATTTTCCCAAGGACCCAGCCGGTTGCGCTCTGCTACCTGGAGATGGCAGCGGCTGGAGGAGATGCGCAGCGCACCTGGTTGGGCAGAATGAGGTAGACTAATTTCTCCAGCATGTCCATGGCCCTGGCCCCTGTCAAGACCGCTCGCACACCCGAGGCCATGAGCATGCTGCGTTGGTTCTCCGTAACAAAAGCTGTTGGCTGGCCTTGAAGGAAAAAACGAAACAGCACAAGCGAGGCGTGCTTAGGATGGTGTGTACGTGTGTGCATGGAGTGTGAGGCTGGCGTGGAAATGTGATCACAGCAAATTGGACAGCTGTGAAGTTGAGTGATGGCTGGCTTGTCCTGATGAGCGCTTCAGCAGCGCACAGAAGGGGTCTTCACTTCTTCCAGGAGGTGAGGGTGCATGAGATTTTTTATCACGCTTTGCGTGTGCTTTAAAACACCCTCAACATGTCCATTTATAAAGCACACGCATATGCGCTTGGCAACTCGTAGAAAAGCTATGGACCTGCTTAGCTACATCATGCCTGAGTCCTTCACAAGTGTTCAATGCTGGCGTGACACAGCTACAGGAAGTGGTGGCTGCACATGCTCGTTCCCTCACCAGTTATATGCTCTAAGGCAAGCGCATAAAGCATCAAGTTTTTCTTCTCGGTTGTGTCAGACCCTAAACGCCTGCAGAGATCAAGCCAAGACACAACCACGCCAAATCTACACCTGCTGCATGAGCGCACAGGCTTAAAACAACACACCAGTCCTGCTGGAAAGCAAATTTATAGGGTTGCTGAATACCGTAAAATTATATAAAACCGTACGTTACCTGCGGTCCACGGGAGGGGGCAAGTTATATAACCCGTACACCCAAATTGTCTGTATGGTTTGCTCCGTCTAAATACGATTTGTGACTGTATATATACGTGTATTTATAGTGTCGAAATGAGTGGTTCTGCGGACGTCCGCGTCATTCCCGATTGATTCTTTGCAGTTGTTTGATGTTGTTCAACAACATGTCTGTCAAAGTTTGACGGACTATTGGTGAATAAATTTTAACATAAAAGCATGAGACAGAGGGGGAAGGGAGCACAGAGGGGTCAGGGACTGCAGCAACAGCTGGTGCAGCTGCAGCAGGCTTGACAGCATCTGCACATAAGCAGCAAACTGAAGAGACAGATAAGCAGGAAGCAGAGCAGGAAGCCCATGCAATCAAGGGCTAGTTGGGGATGCAGCGCATTGGCGGCAAACAGCGTGCCCCCTGCTGGAACACCTTGGTGCCTGTGCTTGTGCCAGTGGTTGGCAGGTTGAAGTGCAAGGTGAAGTGCAAGGTGAAGTGCAAGGTGAAGTGCATTAAATGTGGTGATGGCCCTGGGGGCTGGGTGCTCCCTTTAAGCGCTCTTCCAGATTGCAAGGGAAAGTTGATGATTGATGCGAAGGAAGCCTTTGTCAGGCTAAAAAGGGGGAAGGGAGTTAGGGATGCTGCCTCGGCAGGGTTTGGACGGCTGTGCATGGGGGCTGTGACCATCAGCCTTGCCGATGTGTGTTTAAAGCTTTAAATGAGCACATCACGCTTAAGGGCGGGCGTGTGATAGTCTGTGACGCAAACTCTCGCCATGCCTTTTGGCTGATCCACTTAGATCCTAATACATACATGGCCGTATCCGCTGAATGAGGGCAGCTGAGTTGAAGCCTAAATGGCCTGCAACTGGAACCGAATCAGCTGATCCACATGCATCCCTTCTTCACCCTCATGGCAGCAGCAGCTGGGAGGCTGCGTAGCGCCCATGTCACCAGCTGCTCCTTTGAGCACAACTGATCGCTCTTTGGCAATATTTTCAGAAGACCAAGACTTGTTTGGCTTGGAGCGGGCCAAGAAGCTGTCTTATATCTGCAGCAAGAGCGACAGCGGGGGCACAGGGGCAGATGAGGAGGTTGCTGCGTCCCTTGCAGACACAGTGATTGAGGATGAGCAAGAGGCGAAGGGTTGAGAAAGAGAGGATATCAGTGATGCGCAGGGAGTAGAATGAGACTTTGACCTGATGACAACTGTTTGCTCAGGGCTGCTTAGCACTTTCGGGTTTGCAACCATGAGATGATGCTGCACTTGGTTCTTTTCAGACTTTGGCAGGTCACTTCTTCTGTAGACTCATGAAAATTTTGCGCTCCCTGCCCGTCGAGAGCTACGCAATGACTCCCCTGGGGGTCTGTTTGGAGAGGTTGAAATTTTCGTACGTATGGTTTCTACGGTATACGGGGTATATATGGGGAACATACACAGTACAAGTTATAAAAAGCTTCCATATACGTTTCCAGCCACCCTACAAATTTAGCAAGCATAGACAGCCATGACAATCAAACCCATCATGCAGAGCAAGACCGGTGAGTGCATGGCTCCGCAGGGGCAGGCAAGGCAAGCTGACTAGGCTCCTTGAGGGGAAGACAGCGAGAAGGCAACCTAACCCATGGACATGATGTCGCGTCCAGTTACTTGTAAAACGTGATGACATGTCGGAGCTGCAGTGGTTTACTTTCCCAAGGCATGTTAGGCCGCACCCCACTTTGCTGTTAATCAGACACCTCCAGCGTTTGTAAATGCACGGCGGCTAGCAAGACAATCAAACAACAAAAGCACGGAATTGCTTTAATTCCTCTGAAGGTTCTCATTCTCAGCCTTTTGAAGACCAACGGCCGCACATTTAGTTGAATCCGTTTCGCTGCTGCTGGTGACAGAGCAAAATGAAGATGCTGCTCCACAGACAGCAACCAATCGGCAATAAGGCATCGCAAGGAGAATCTCTAAAGATTGAGGACCCAAATGCCAGGCTGCCCAGCTCATGGCATGACCTCTCTCCATCTTACTGCTAGATTGGCCATTTCAGAGCCAGATGATGCAAAAAGGGCATGGTGCAGGCCACTGCAAAGCTGCCCAAGAGTAGATTGAAAGCTTGAAGAGCGTGATGGAAAACAAGGTGTAGATGTGTGGCACAATTAGCACACTGCCACAGACAAATTGTGCGGCAGTGCATTACTTCACAAGGCTTGCTTCTTGCTTTTGAGCCCTTCAGGGTCTGCGTTCGAACTGTTTTCCCAAAGATAAGTTATCGCTGCAAATGAAGCCTCCACCCCACCACCTCACGTGTCTGATTGGGCATCGATGGTCAGAGTGATCGATTTCAGGTATGGCAGCTCCTGCCATCTCCGAATGTGGCCCATTTTCAGCAACATCTCTCGTTGTAAGACGTGTTGGTGGAAGTGCAAGAATCTGCGCGTTGGTCCAAAGTTGGGCACGTTAAGATAGTGATAATATTGTTGCAATCCACCACAGCTACATGCAGCTGCTTGGTTTGGCAGAGCTGCGGAAAAGACAACAAGCAGCCCCATGAGATGCTTTCCCACTACCCTCATCACACCTGCTTGGTCTGAACATAGCCCTTAGCTGGGCTTCATCCTCTGGGGAATGGGCAGAGTTGCTCCCTTGCACTGCTTCGCCAGGAGCATGGGTGTTTGGTGAAACATCGGCACTTGATCCATGGGCGCTCGTGCTTCCTTGTGACTGGGCATTGGAAGCCTGATCCGTGTATCGCCTCACGAGCGCCTGCGGCAACAAAACAGGTACTCTCCGAGCACTCAAACAAGCTCTGGCTCAGCCTGCTGCTACAAGCAACAGATGACATAGAAACGAGCACAATCCAGGCATTTAAATTTACACACACACGTACTTCTTCTGTTCCAGAGGCCTGTGTAAGGGTAGCAGGCCAACCATGTCCGCGCGCGCCTGCATTTACAGAGCGACATGCAAAACAATGTACACATGCACGTGAGAGTGGGGGGAAGAATAGACAGCATGATTCAAGGAAAATGTGAGAATCTCCCGGGTGAAGCCACCCACCCTGGAGCAAGGCTTGGGACAGATATCTTCTGACGCGTGGAATCATTAACTAGTAACTTTCCGGTCCAATTGTAATGAAGAGAATATTTTGCTCAGTATTCTAAACACAATTTGTAGCTGGCTGGCACACGCATGCACCGTGAACAACCTTGAGGCTCTGTGCACGACAATCAATCGTTTGTGAATTCCCTGAATTAGGCTGGACTGGCTTCGATGCGAGGTGGTCTGCTCCATCAACGGCAGGCGTCGTCACCACCATCACCAGCAGCAGCCTGTTGGAGCAGGGAGAGGAGCAGGAGGCAGCATCATGTAGTGTTTGTGATTGGAAATGTTGGATGGGGGGCAGGTCCACAAAAGCGTGATGCGTGCAGTGCAAGTGCAAGCACGGACCAGCAAACATCTCACTCTTCCACCTCAGCCGGTTCCACCAGCCCTCTGCAGCATCGTCCTTGGGGTCCGCTGCTCCGGTCCCGCCAAGCAGCCATGTCTTGCATCACCTTTGCTAGCATGACTGGCTTGGGCGGTGGTGGAGGCATCGGGGGCGGGAGCGGCAGGAGTGGGGGAGATGGCCAAGGGGGATGGGGTGGAGGAGATGGGGGGGCGCTACCCGGCAGTGGAGGTGCCCCGGCGTCCAATGTCCTTGGAGATGTGGCCTTGAACGAGGCACCAGACATGGTGGAGGAGGTCATCTTGATTGATGTGGGAGGTAAGCGGCGTTATTCTGGTTTGCACGCCTTGCCACGCGCGCCAGTTGCCAAGTGTTATGCAGATCAATGCGCCGGCTGACTCCAAGCCGACTCCGTGTGTGCGTGTGGAGATCCATATGTGCACATATGCACATAAAAGGCTTATGCACACGTGCATGAAACCGACACATCAAACACAGGCGTGCACCGAGCGGGCAGGCCGGTAATAATGCCAGCCCTTTTTTTCCGCACTTCGGCCTCAGGGTCCGATAAAATGAGGTTGGGGCATCTGGCAAACAGGGTCCACAGAGCTTCTTTGCGGCCTGGTTGGCCCTCCGCAGAGCCTCTCTTGCCGAATGCTTGCCTCTATTTCAACCTGCTCATGGCCGCACTGTTGGGCCGCACACTGTGATGCTCTCGCATGTTCCAACAAACAAATGATCCAACAAACAAATGATCCAACAAACAAAGAAAGTACAATTGCTCGCATGATCCAACAAACAAAGAAAGTAAAACTGCTCGCATGATCCAACAAACAAAGAAAGTAAAACTGCTCGCATGATCCAACAAACAAAGAAAGTAAAACTGCTCGCATGATCCAACAAACAAAGAAAGTACAACTGCTCAGCGCTCCAGCTCCATGATGCCTCAGCGAGCCTGCCGTGATATGATATAAGTAGCTGCTGCCCATGCTCAGAGTTTGTTGACTTAAGCCCATACTGAGTTTATTGACTTGGGCCCGTACTAATTTGGTAAACGTTGCGTGCTCTGTTTTCAAGGCAGGGCAGCAGACCTGCAGCGCATATTTCCTCACATCCAGCAGACAAATAATGGCTGCCTGCTTGGCGCAGGCATGAAGTGTGGAGGCTGCGTGGGGCACGTTAAGAAGGTGCTGGAGGAGCAGGCCAACGTGACGGAGGTGTGCGCGCTGTTTCCTTGCATGCGGCCTTCCACTCAGGGCATGTGCTGCTTGAGGGCCAGTGATGAAGAGCTCGCCACCAAAAGCGTGCAAGCGGCATATGCATGGCCCATGCGGATGGCCATGTGCCCTCTGCATTTTCGTCAGCCAATCTGCGTTTTGCACAGTGTGGGCAGTGAGCACGGACACTCTGTGCCAGCCTCGTGGGTGCTGTGTGCTGTTGCGCTTCCAAGGCCCTGTGTGTGCTGCCTGCCAGGAAAGTGCACTGGTGCTGACTTGCTGCTGTCCTTCCAAGCACCATGCTGGCCCTGCGCTTGCGCTCAGCTGGTGTGCTTCCCCGTGGCTCCTGACCTCATCCCTTCAAACATACATCCAGGCAGCCTTCTGGCAGCAGCCAGGCAGGCCTGAGGTTGCCCTCAAGGCGGCTGGAATATTGTGGTGCCTGTGCTGCCTTGTGCTCACCCTCGCCAGGCAGCGCCAGGCACTAGGGTGCATCTTGGTTAGCTGTCTGGGCGTACCTGTCCGCGGTCTGGGCACACCAGTTTATGGTCTTCAGGCTGTGGCCTCCAGTCCGGGATGCTGTCTCCGGTCCCCTGTCCGCAACCTGGGCACACCAATTATCAGTCACCAGCACGCAGTCTGCGCACACCAGTGTGGGGCCTCCTGTCCGCGGTCTGCGCACACCAATTATCAGTCACAAGCATGCGGTCTTCAGTATGCGGTCTGCGCACACCCGTGTGCGCTCTACATCCTGCGCGCACCTGTGTGCCCACATTTGTCTGTTGTGTGGCTGAGAGGGCCAAACAGCGCCACTCCATCTCCTCACACACTCGTCCCTCGATGGAGCTCTCGCGCACCTCTGCCCTGAAGCATCCAACGGGCACTTCTGCACGAGCTACTACCATTCCTTGCTTGCTCTCAGGCTTCCGTCAACCTTGCCACTGAGACGGCGCTCGTGCGGGTGCTCGTGCCAAAGGGGTCCCCGCCCACAGACACGCAGATGCTGGGCGACAAGCTGGCGCAGGTGAGCTCAACAGCTTGTTGCCGCCAGGTATAAAGTGTTGAGGCATGCGTGATGCGCAGAGCTGTGTGCGTAAGTGCGTGTGTGTGTGTTTGAAGGGGCGTGTGTATGCCCCTGCGTGCATGTCTGCCCATGCACGTGCGCCCATGCAAGGAGAAGTTGGAGCGATTTGCAGGCGGTGCAAGATGGAGTGCAAAGCATGCCGGGGCACACCTGCAGCTGTTGCGTGCCCCAGCTTGTGCGTGGTTGGCTGTAGAATCAGCATGCTGTGTATGGAGGCACTCAGGTTTGGCACCCCAGCCTTTGTCTAAGCAGCAGGTGCAGCGGGGTGTTGCTGTGGCGCAGCTCCTGTGGCCGCCCAAGGCCAGAACCCTGGCAGCCCTGGCCAAAATCCTAGCAGCAAGAGTTGTGGCAGCCCAAGACCACAGGATCGTCCCTCTGCGAGCATTCAGCCCTGTCCTTGTTTTCGTCAGATGAGTCCCTCTCACAATCTCGTCACTACCAACAACCAAGCGCAGAGAGCTGGCAGAGCACTTCCAGCAGCCTGAGCAGCTTTTGCAACACCAGTGGGCAAGCCAGGTTAACGCCCTCAACCCACACCCCTGCAGCATCACCTGGCGCCAAACTGCACACAAAAAAGCGGGTGATTTATCAGACGGGGCAGGGCTCCTCCAAGCCGGTACTTTCCAGTACAGATCTTCCACACTCCTGGGTACCCACCTCTCACCCGTACACCACTCGCCTCAGCGCTTGGTTGTGGCCACATAGATCTGCCATGCACGCCAGTGCAGATCTCTCACACTCCCAGGCACTCATCTCTCACCCGCGTGCCGCACGCCCCAGCGCGCCCCACAGATATCTCACACTCCCAGGCACCTGTCTCTCACCTGCACGCCGCACGCCCTGGCCACACCGGTCCTGCACCTACCACAAAGATCCGCGACTGACAGCGTGCCTGGGGCTGCTCTTTGCTCCCCCAGGTGGTCGCGAAGGAGGGGTTTGCTGCCTCGGTCAGGCCCTAACTATAGGCCTCCTTGGCCTGTGAGGGGTGCGACGGGGCTGCTGCGCGAGCAGGCGCAGCACCACGCGAGGTGCCAACCAACCGCTGGGGGACCGCCAGGACACCCCCAGCTGAGCGCAGGGCTGCAGGGCCTTGGCGGTGCCTGGGAAAAGGGGAAATCCTGAGCCCGCACGAATCTGGAGTGTGGGTGTGGTTCAGAGGAGAAGACAGGGCCAGCATCAAAACAAAGGGACTTTCTGGTAGCCCCTTGGTTCCTTGCAGCTGGGCGAGCGTTGGCCTGGGACAGTTTGCTCTCATTGCAAACTGGTTCTGTTGGAAGACAAGGGAAAGCGCGCAAGCAGCGAGCGCAAAGCTTGGGACAGCAGAAATTTGAATCCCAATTTGACAGTGGTTGCTATATCCAATTTGGCTGCCGCAATTTTGCCAGACCATGCAACAAGTAAGGGAATAGAACAGCCGAGCAGGTTTGTAGGACACCTGGAGGTAAGGTGCCTTTGTATTATTCCACTAAAAAGGTGTCAAAGTTACCATTAGTCCATACCTTCAAGCTCCTTGGTCTTGCCTGCCTGCTTTATAGGATGTGCAACGTAGTAAGCCTGCTTCATGATGCCCTGAGATACGAGGACTAACAAAACCTATCATCAGATGATATTGATTGCGTCTGCATCTAAAATGCTCTTGGCCTTCGATGTTTTGCATTCGAACCCAACATTACTAGTTGATTGGACTTTGTGGAATGAGCAAGAGCACCAAAGGTTACAAGGTTACAAGGATAAGGCCTCAGTCAAGTAGTTTGACTGTTGGCCTGCTTTTTAAAAAACATTTTAAGAGCACCAAAGAGATTCAACACCAATGGGTATGCCTGGGCTTGCAGGCGTCGACTGTGGCTCACATTAGGTCAGCACTAAAAAAATCGAGTTGTCTTCACTCTTTTGGCAGTTTTCACTGGGGCATTTGGGACCAATTACTTCAAAAAAGGAGGCTTTGCTGTGCGGCAGACCAGATTTTGATGGAACAGCTGTGCGTGAAGAAGGTCCCAACCTTCATAAGGCACAAATTGACACTGCCCAAGAAGCCCCCCCATTACAGCCATTGTAAATGTTTCCCGTCCTATTCACAGATGGTGTTCATGCAGCTAGTTTGTAAGCTGTATTTGCGCCTCGGCTGGCTTCAGTAGAAAGATGAAGGGGGCTAGATTATGCTTAACTAGCTGTATTTACAAGATGTATTCAATCGCATTGCACAGCCAGAAAGTATATTGAACCAATATTTAAGGGCTGGAACCCGGGACCTCGAGATTCAGATAAAATTTGAATGCCAAGGGTAAGACATCAAAATAAGTATCAGCAAAATGCGCTCGATACAGTAACAAGGCCAAGGATCCTAGGGGAGACTAGATGATGCCCAATAGCTGGATCAGTATAACAGCCAGTCAGAGAAACATGTCTACAGGATATGCCAAGTTGAAACAATCTTATTGCAGGTCTACAAATTGATTGTGTGAAGAGCAGCGCAGCTGACGCGCTTATCTTGTAACATCATCAGGAACACTTCCAAGGAGGGGGATGGGGGTCCCATGGAAAAAGGTGGTCATGCACTCTGCTGACCCTCAATCTTGCACGGTGCTCTGCTTGTTCAGGTGCTCTCTGCCGCGGGATTCAAGAGTTGTGCCCGTAAGAGCAATGCCGACAGTCAGCAAGGGGCAGTGGGTGGTGCCCCAGGCTCAAGCACTTCAGATGTGATGGCTGCCAAGCGGGCAGCAAAGGAGGCCAAACTACGAGACGTGACTTTTAAGTTGATCGTGAGTGCAATGGTCAAACAGGCCAAGTAGGGGGCTAAGCTGCAGGATGCCATCATCAAATTGATTGTTTTTTTTGTGACCAGGCAAGCTGATTGTAGGCGGCAGGCTCGGCGCTCACATGCAGCAGGCAAGTATGATCACAAGGCCCAGCTGATGGTTAGCACAATTGTGAGGCTGAACTATTGATGTGGCGATAAGGTTGTTTGTGTGTGAGGTGAGTAAGGAGTGAGAGAGGGAAGGGTGAGGCAAGTGTTTACATTAGACAGAGTGCTGGATTTACAAGCACGTGGTTAAACGTTTCGTGACGCAAGTTTTGCAAAATCCATAGTATTTTGAAGTGTGCAATGCTTGATGATGGAGGTCTGGGAGCATTTGCAGGCACAAAGCGCGCCTTCCCTCGTTGCCATACAAGTGTACCAGCCTGGCTTTGTGCGTTCCTAGGTGGGCACCCACCCACCCCTGGGGCGGGCAGACTTACACGAGTGAGGAAGAGCATTACATGTGCTGAGGCGCCAAGTCTGTAAGAAACTGTGGAGGCTGATTTGCTGGGTATTCTCTGGCATGTGGATCCATTCACCCTTCCAGCTCATCGACTGCTTGGGTTGCGAGGTGGGTGGGTGGATGCGTCCACAGTGTGGCTAAGATGGCAGTCAGGGGTGCCGTTTCCCCGTGTGTGTTTATGTGCATGCAGGTGGCATGGGGGCTGTCTGCCGTGTGTGGCTAAGATGGCAGTCAGGGGTGCCGTTTCCCCGTGTGTGTTTATGTGCATGCAGGTGGCGTGGGGGCTGTCTGCCGTGTGTGGCTAAGATGGCAGTCAGGGGTGCCGTTTCCCCATGTGTGTTTATGTGCATGCAGGTGGCGTGGGGGCTGTCTGCCGTGTGTGGCTTGGGCCACCTGGCCCACGCCCTGGGCTCAAACGCGCCAGCTTGGATGCACGGCCTGCACTCGACACCCCTCCATGCCGCCTTATCGGCAGTGGCCCTCATGGGTGTGTGTGGGGCTGGCTTGCCTAGTCTGTGCAAGTGATGCCAATGGTGCATCTTTTGGGGGGTGGTGCCTGTGGGTCAGTCTGTGGCCTCTGCTTGCTCTGTGCATGTGATGCAAACCAGGGATACTCCAGGGGCATGCAAGGATAGTTGGTGCAAACAAAAGGGTGCACGCATTCGGGTTGGTGCACGGCAGACAGCCGGTGCATTTTACATCATTCACAGCGATCAGGCTCGGTGCGGTGGGCACCTGCAATGGATTCTGTTGTTATGGCACAGAGGGCCCTTTGGTCTGGGCGGAAGGTCAGCAAGGAGGGGCGAGGGAGGGAGGGAGGAAGGGGCGGAGCGACGGACGGTAAGACTGACGGACGGACGGAGGGAGGGATGGGCTTGGCTTTGGCTCTGTCCAGAAGAGGGACCATATGCCAATCCACCACTTTGAGTGCACCCAAATGAGGAACCCTGACAAAGGAGGCCAACAGGTTGCGTGGCCCTGAGCGTGACACGTACAAAAGCTTCTACAGAAACGCAGGAGGCTGGAGAGGGACTGCATTGATGCATCCCTTGAGCGAATTTCCTAGTAATGCAGGAGGCCGGAGAGGGACCACACTGATGCATCTCTTGAAGGAAATTGGTTTCGAGTGCTGTACGTGAGTGAGGGCTCCTCCCAGAGGAGGTTGAGAGAGTTCCCAAGGCCTTGGGCACTGGGAGAAGGAGGAGGAGGAGGAGGAGGAGGAGCAAGGAACTGTGGATACGACGAGTGCTTGAGGGAGAGAATGCATGGCCATGGGCTTTACAAGGAGGTGCAAGGAACTGGATGACAAATGCCACCCTGCACAGAGGCAGGAGGGTCACCCCGTGGGTGCATCCACAGCTTTGGAGGATGGAGGGGGTGCACAGAGGCAGGAGTGTCACCCCGTGGGTGCATCGGAGGCAAGAGGGTCACCCCGTGGGTGCATCCACAGCTTTCTGATTGTAGATGGAGGCGCTGCAGCTATGCATGCGCGCCGCGCACGTTTTGGAGGGGTCAGGATTGCAATGGTTTGGGCAGGCTCAAGCTTAAAGTTTGTCAAGGCGACAAAAGCGGGAGAAGAGAGTTGCGCGCATGCGTCAGGTGCACTTACTCTGTGCAAGTGTCTGCCTGTGCAGGTTGTCCTCACTCCCGCACCACAAAGCACTTGCAAAGCAGCCGGGCATGCACATGAGCGCATTTGCACACGCGCACATGCACACAGCGACCGCAATTCGGGCGGCAGGGTGCCTGACCTTGCAATCTGCGGGAGTAGCACCGTTTGTGAGCAGCCCCCAGGTGTGCGCTTTCCACACGCGCACAGTGCAGTGTGCATGAGCACGCAGCCCTCGGGGCTGGGCATGCAATCCACGTTGTTGTGAATGGCTCCCAGGCAATCCGGCTGATTGGCCGAGTGCACGCGCCGGGCGCGCACACACACTAGTCGTTCACCTTTGGGGTCCTTTTCAGGCCCAAGGGCCTCAAAAAACTCATGCGGCAGAGGGTGCCTCTGCGGTTTTTGCCATGAATGTGCTGACATGCATCAGCCGGTGTTTCATGGCATGCGCGCAACTCCAGGTCCGGGGCGCGACATCATCGTGGATGGCTTCCGCGGCCTCCTGGCCCACCGCCCAGACATGAACACCCTGGTCGGGCTTGGGGCGACGGCATCATTTGGGGTCAGCTGTGTGGCAGCGGCGCTGCCCAGGCTGGGCTGGAAGACTTTTTTTGAGGAGCCCGCCATGCTGCTTGGTGCGCCGGCGCTGTGCGCGGCAATCCTTTCCTGCTATGCGCAGTCCACCTGACATTGACAGGGCTTGCTAGGCCTACAGACGGGTGCCTGCGCTCAGCGCTGCCCGGCTGCACGCTGCCTACATGCCTATCAAGCCTTACATACTGTGCATAGGGTTTGTGCTCGCTGGGCAGGATGCCTGCGCGCCTAGCAATCCTTGCATGCCACGCACGCCTTACATGCGGTACACAGCAACCCTTGCATGCCACGCACAGAAATCCTTTTACTTGCTGTACACAGCAACCCTTGCTTGCCACGCACAGAAATCCTTTTGCTTGCTTGCTTGCTGTACACAGCAACCCTTGCTTGCCACGCACAGAAATCCTTACATGCTGTACACAGCAACCCTTGCTTGCCGCACACACAGGGTTCGTGCTCGTCGGGCGCGCCTTGGAGGAGCGCGCAAAACTCAGAGCCTCTGCAGACATGGTTGCCCTGCAGGTGCGGGGGTGGAGAGCACGGCCTGAACTGAGTACTGCGCGCCATGCTGCACCGCGTGCTTTGTGCACAGCAAGAGTGTGATCTGAACAGAGGGCACAGGCCTGAATCTGCACTATGTACTGCGCGCCATGTTGCACTGCGTGCTTTGTGCACAGCAAGAGTGTGACCTAAACAGAGGGGGCTCAGGCCTGCATAGCTTTCCTGCATTGGATCCCTTTATGTACCCCCTGATGTATCTACTGATGCACCCCCTGATGTATCCTCAAATGTACTCAGCAGCTTCCCGTGTCCAGCGACGCCCTCGTGCTGTGATGCCCGCACTTCCTCATGAGCCACCCCCTGGTGCTGGACTTATCAGGATGGAGCCCTTGCATGCCTCTGCGTCCGGACTATGCGCACACAAGAGCCCTTGCATGCCTCTGCGGCCCGAACGTGCGCATGCAGGAGCTGGTGCCCACAAGAGCACGCGCACCTCACACCCATGAGAGCACGCGCACCTCACACCCACAAGAACAAGCGCACCTCACACCCACGAGAGCACGCGTACCTCACACCCACAAGAGCACGCACATCTCCCACCTGCGAGAGCACGCGCACCTCACACCCACGAGAGTACGCGTACCTCACACCCATGGGAGCATGCGCACGCAGGAGCTGGTGCCCACGAGAGCACGCGCAGCTCACACCCACAAGAGCACGCGCACCTCACACCCACGAGAGCACGCGCACCTCACACCCACGAGAGCACGCGCACCTCACACCCACAAGAGCACGCGCACTCCACACCCACGAGAGTACGCGCACCTCACACCCACGAGAGCACGCGCACCTCACACCCACAAGAGC
>LFCJ01001284.1_pt1 | contig 17318 bp, 13 predicted proteins | sample 643141 | NCBI WGS metagenome assembly LFCJ01 (sample SAMN03766243, study PRJNA286221) | soda lake metagenome | biome: soda lake; feature: Kulunda steppe; material: water; isolation source: sample B1-Br-g2 brine of Lake Bitter-1 | place: Russia: Kulunda steppe | collected 2010-07
AGCGCGGCAGAATACCGCGCTCTCCTCACTCGGCTCTTCGAACAACTCACAGCTCGACTAAGCTTCGCAGCCTCTTGGATAGACAATCACCTCAGTGGATTCCTTCAAAAGTTACGCTAGGGACTAACGTGTCACCCTTGTCTGCTGTGACTTCCAGCTACTGGTAAGAACTGACCAACAATCCTCTACCCAAGAGTGCTATCGAAAATCAGGAGAAGAAGCCCTGAAAACCATCATCGACGCTGCACTATGAGTCACCAACAATCTACGCCACAAGAGCGATCCTTATTATTGCGGCGTTCGTTGAAGCGTTTGTGACGCCATCGGTCGCGGAGTTCGTGATGTGCTAATTTCAAGTTTCGACTGCCAAAATATCTCGTCGAGGTATATTTGTTACTGCAGGATCGTTTTATGACGATATTGTGCTTGTGGTGTTTAGCAGTTAATATGGTTTTGCAAACGGCGAGTCTGAAGAGAGACTCAATTGCTGGCCGAGATTCGCTTTCTTTGCGTTTCGATACACTTCAGTACCCCATGCGATATCTTCCATTGGTAACCCAAGTGAAGAACAGATTGATGTACCCGTTGTCGGATCAGTATCTTCCCCACCGACGAGTTCATGAAGTGTTCGAACGGAGGACAGTTCCAACCCTGCGTCGACGGCAGCTGTGAATTCACGGGTGAAATCCCATCCGACCTGTTTTTCGAACTCCAGTGGATGGTCTCTGATATCACAAAACAATCTATCAGTATCAAATGCATCAAGCGAAACGTCGAGATCTCCGAGTTGAATCACAGCCACGTCATCAGGTAGCCACGAAGAGTTGATTTGTGGAGACGGGTTTCGAGAGGCGGCTGCAACAATCACATCGGCACTACTAACAGCCGTTTTCATCGAATCAGTCGGTTCGATAGCTGCAGTGATCGACTCTTCCATTTTGTCCGCAAATGCATCTGCTTTCGTTTTGTTCGGATGATATATAGTAATTTCAGAGAGGTTTTCGAGTTTGGAATCTAATCCGAGTGCTGCTGCCTGGCCAACACTTCCAGGACCGATTATCGAAGCGGTTTCAGCACGGTTCCCTTGTAAATAGTGGGCTCCCACAGCGGCCATAGCACCGGTTCGCATTGTACTAATCGTAGATCCATTCATTATTACGAGTGGCTGGCCGCTGCTTGGGTCAGTAAGCACCAACAGCGGAGGGGAACTAGGCGGATTTTTGATATTCGGATCAATCGGCACAGAGCCATACCACTTGACGCCCACCATATCAGTATCTCCGCCAACATACGCCGGCATGGCACCAAATCTGCTGCCAGATTGTAGCCTACTTGCTTCATCCTTGGCTAATCCGCCCGGAAACGTAGTCATATGCCCATGGAGATACTGATCGGATTCGCCCATAATAACACGATTTTGATTATAAAGGTCGAACACGGAAATCATCCGTTCAATACACTGTTCCATGTCTAGTACCCCTGATTCAATGACATCGTTTTGTGAAAGAAATAGCACGCTTGAGTCGTCGACTGTTTCCATGAAATTATGTGGTACATATGCTTTAATAAAAATTTTGCAAGGCCGAATTTTCACAACATATGTTGTCTAATTCTTGGTTTTGTACCCCGAATGTTGCTTTCATATTGATTAGACATCAGTAAATGACTATATACGGTACTGGAGTTAGTACAGCAGATTCACTTGTGCTCCGTATAAAAAGTCTGTAAACGACAGACAACAGCACGGCCACAGGAAAAACGGATAATAAAGAGCCGGTTTTATTACTTACACGTGTCGACTACGTCGTCAAAAAATTGTGTTATGGTATCTGCAACCTGATCGTGGTAGCCAATAAAAGAGTGGTCCGTAGACAGTCTAACGACGTCACAACCGAGCTGGTCTACTTTCTCGGCAATTGGTTCCCAGTCGACGGTTGTATCCGTACGACCACAGATAACCTGAATCGGTGTCCGAATGTTGCTGAGCGCAGCAGCCACAGCCACATTGTCGGTTACTTGTGCTACTGGGGCAAGCACCGAGACGCCGTGGACATCACAAGGAGGGTTGCTAGCCGCCAACAGCGCGATTGCCCCGCCAAAACTGTAGCCGAAAAGAACAATATGTTCATATCGGTTATCAGCCCACTGCATTGCTGTTCTAGCATCTTCAACTGCTTCATATCCTCCCTGCCATGGACCATAGTCGAACCGAAAACAGTCGATACCTCGCCGCAAGGCTGCATCGCTCACGATTTGGAGGCGTTTGTCGTGTCGACTCCCTCCATACAGGGGATGAGGTGGGCATGCGATGATCACCGTGTGTGTACCACCTTCCGGCGTACTACGTGATCCTTGAGCAGTTACTCGGCTGATCGAACCGCGAAGGTCGCGTGAACCAGGGAGAATCACCGGTTGAGACACAACGGCAAGTTATGAGCAGTCTGTATTATATATCCTGTTAGCGATTGGGACCAATACTGATAGTTCGGCATGATTCAAATCGAAACACGCAACAACTGACAATTGAATTACAAAATAACTATTATCACAATTTACTAAATATATGCACATTCTAATTGCAAACGTTCATTAGTAGCTACAATAATTATCTGGATAAAGTGGTTAGTGGCTTAATTAAGTCAGGAAGACAAGAAATATCTGCACTCCGAAGCAACGGGCGGGCAAAAGTATTAGTTGCTGTTGCGTTTCCGTGGGCACTCTTGTTGGGTTCGCGCATGGCGTTGCCCGTATTGCTCCCGCATATTCAGACCGAGTTCGGGCTTAGTTTGTCTATCGCTGGGTTCTTGGTAACGTTGCTCTGGCTTGGAGGAGCGATCGGGCAACTGCCGGGAGGAATCCTTGCAGATTATTATAACGAACGGTTGGTTATGACATTCAGTGTAGGGTTGGTAGTAATCGCTCTCACCTGTGTTGTGCTTGCACCGAACGTACTCACGCTGTTTATTGCGGTCATGTTATGGGGGCTGGCCACCTCACTGTATCCGATTGCTCGTATCACAATTCTCTCGGTAACCTATCCAGATCGGCTCGGGAGTGCCCTTGGACTCACAATGGCAACGGGAGATATTGGACAAACACTCATCCCACCAGTTGCAGGAACGCTTACAGCACTGTTTTTCTGGCAGGTAGGGTTGGGGTTTATAATTCCGTTTCTCATTGTTGGTGGCGTTGGAATTTGGCTCATTCTTCCAGAACGATCTCAGTCAGATAGTGCAACGACGATAATATCTACGCAAACGGCTCGCTACGTGTTCGAGGAGTTGCGACGCCCCACAATGATATGTGTGAGTTCCATTTTGATTTTATTCTTTTTCTTTTGGCAGGCATTTACGTCGTTTTTTCCAACACATTTGGTTGTCGAGAAAGAGATTTCAACAACAATGGCAAGTCTCATTTTTGGCGTATTTTTTGCAGCAGGTGCGATTGTAAAACCGATTGCTGGGATGGCCTATGACCGGATTGGTATGCGGTGGGCCCTAATTGCTGTTCTTGTCGGTCCTGTCGGCGGTCTGTTAGTGCTCCCAATCGTCGACAGTCTCGCAATGGTACTTGTTGCCACATTATTTATAAGTACAATGCTCGGAAACGGAGCAGTTACTCAGTCGTTTATTGCAGAGCAGTTTCCCCAAAAGATACAGGGTACCGGACTTGGAACGATTCGAACAGCATCAGCAGTAGTCGGGTCAACGGGACCTGTCGTGTTCGGGGTCGTAGCTGACCGCGGCTTTTTTAATGAAGGCTATATCGGACTTGCGGTGGTGTTACTGGTAGTAATCTGGCTTACGTATCAAATTCCTGTTAAAGAGGCGAGCGGATGAATCTATGAGTGCTGAACGCCACAATACTGTACACAATCTCGCCGTAACTTGTTTTGGCCGGTCAGGTCACATACAAAATCGAACAACGAGCTGAACAGCAAGAGATATCCATCGAAGCGGCCCGGCAGAGCCGGACTGACGGGATCTACCTAGCTCACCTATAAAACCGTCTGAGTTTGTAGATGCGGTCACGTTTATGCTCTCGTCCGAGTGGATTATATAACCGGCGAGGTTTTGAGCGTCGACAGAGAGTAATTCTGGGCGTTTCGTGACAAGGTGTGTTGAGTATCCAGCATGAAATATGCGGACACTCCACCATCTGTCGACAGAGCAGAGAACGGATGTCTCAGATTAAATTTGGTCTCTCTCAGCGATTAATGATTCGGCTATTTCCAACCATCCACCGTACTTGATACCGAGGTACGCAATGGTAACCCACACAAGATACGTTGTGATCATACCAACATAGACGCCAGGCAACCCATACTCAAAGACGATGCCCAACAAATACGAGACACCAAGCATACAGACAGCAACACCGGTCAAACGGGCATAAAATGGCGTTCGGGTATCTCCTGCCCCACGCAATGCGCCCGCAAGTGTGTAATAGAGACCAAACAGGACAGTCGAGACACTGAAAATTCTGGTGAATGTTATTGCGTACGCTGCGGTTGTCGGATCAGAAGTAAACAACGGAATCAGTGGCTCAGCAAGAACAAACAGGAGAATTCCAATAGCAAAAAGCATCGCGACACTGAACGAAACAATGTGACCAAGTTGCTTTTTGGCGAGTTGTGGGTGCCCTTCTCCTAAGGTTTGACCGATAATAATGCTCGTGACAGTCGAAAACGAGCGTGAAATCGGGCTCGTTACCTGTTGAAATATCCGTCGACCAATGTGGTAGGCAGCGTTCGCTTCCGTTCCAAACAAAAGTAACAACGCATTGAACGGGAAATTCGCAAGCGACGTACTCATCCCCTCCAAAAAGTTTGGCACACTGAGTGAGACGATCTGTTTTGTAATTGTAGAATCAAAACGACGATCAAACGAAATCGGACCAATACTGCTCAAAAAGAGCCCAACGATACAAACCATCTCGGTCGTACGCCCAACAAAGGTGCCGATGCCGACGCCAATGACGCCAAGGTTAGGGAATCCAAGCAGCCCCAATCCGAGGAAAACGGTAACAGTGATGTTGACAATGTTTGCAGAGCCATTTATTAAAAGAGGTGTCCGTGTATCGCCAGCCCCCTGTAGAGACCGTGCACCGACAAGGCTGACGATTCGCATTGGTGCAGCAGCAAACACGATCATTAAATAAATACCGCCCAAGCGAACGACTTCGGATTCGGCACCGAGAAGCTCTATGAAAAAGTTGCTAAATAAAATGCCAACAACAACAAATGGAAGTCCACATAACGCACCAATGACCATCGCTTGCGTGACAACTCGGTCTCGCGTGGTGACTGCTCCTCGACCAGTATCCTGACTCGACATCGTGATCGATGCAGTCCCTAGCCCAAGACCAACTCGTAGTGGTATCTGTGCATACAGATCAGCAAGGCCAACAGCAGCGACAGCTACCGGTGAAAACAATCCTGTAACGACGACGTCGACCGTTCGCATTAATGTATTCAGCAGCTGTTCGAGGGTTATCGGCCAGCCTAGTTTGACGACGCGTTTCCATGTCTGTTTTTGTTCAGAAATATCTATCATAGTAGCTAAATTACGTTAGTAAGCGACCCCAATTCGCAAAATAAAACTGTGAAAGTACACACAAAAATCTACAACCAATCAACTGTATCAGTAGAAATCGTGTGGCTCGTCAGCTGAATCTCCATGCCATAAGTTCAAAAAGTTCGTCATGGTATTGCCCAGCTCTTCGGGGTGCTCTAGGAAAATCATGTGGCCGCAGTGATTGATAGTATGCATTCGGACTTTATCATTATGTTCTCCAAGCATATCGTACGCTGCCATTGCCATTAGTGGCGGCACGGTTGGATCGTCACGGCCGAACACGTACAGTATAGGCATATCGAGAACACCATCTTTGATTCGGCTATGTGCTTCTTTTATTTCTTCATCAAGCGTCTGTTGCCAGTGTTCCATCTGGCCTTCTTCGTGCATGATCCGGTCCGTCTCGAGTGCCTTTTTTGTGTTCTCTAAGTAGGCACAGATCTCGAGTCGTTCATCAGTAATGTAGTCTTTCTGATGAGAATACTGAGAGTAGAAGTACTCCATGTACTCAGGGTCTGTTTTTTCCAAGCCAAGTTCATCTTGCTTGAACATAACCTCTCGCCGGTGGTTCCCATCACCTGCTGCAGGGCCGAGGGTTGCACTGTTACAGATGATAAGACTATCAATCATCTCTGGAATCTCAACAGCAACACGGGTAACGAGCCCGCCACCGCGCGACCAGCCTGCGATATGACAGGACTCAAGACCGAGTGCCTCAATGAATCCGATGATATGGTTAATGTCGGATTCGTATCTGAAGTCTTCAGGATCGTCCGGATTATCAGTCATTCCGCAACCGATTCGGTCGACAGCCAACACGCGATAGTCCTCGGAAAGATACTCAAACGTTTCTGACCAGGAATTCGCACTACTGGAACCGCTCCAATTGTTTCCGTGGACCAAGATTAGTGGCTCGCCCTCACCGATATCGTAGTATCGGGTCTTGATGTCATCAAGGTTGCCGTAGTCGACATCAATATAACTCGGTTCGTACCCTTTGATCGCAGCGTCTTTATTAACATCCGCAAACCGTTGTTCTGTTTTGCTCATGATTTCTGTTGTAGTTGTATGCTACGTGGAACAGTCTCCAAACGATAGCAACAAATCGTTCGAAACAAACAGAATATATAAAATTTGTGTGCGAACAATACGTATTACTGAATTCATATAATTGTATTAGGTGCTTTCGAATGAAAAGCTGGACGTTTCTTTGAGAGTACGCCGCCAGATCATTCGTTTTAGCAGAATATACCGATCTTACAGTATTTCGAGACCATTATTCCCCTTATATTGTACTTACTGTGCTTCTTTCACTACATACATTAACCTATATCTGCATAAAGACTATATATGTGAATCAGATCAATCAGAAACGCAACAATGGATTCCAATAGACGGCAGTTTATGAAAGGGCTATCAGCTGCTCCCATCGGGGCTACGCTACTTGCAGGTTGTCTTGGCAATGGTGAGCCTGACGTCGAAGGCGAAAGTGGGGAACTATTCCCTGACAGAGAACTCAATCTTGCAGTAGCAGGGGCCACCGACTCTACTATTGATCAGCATCAAACAGGTGGCATCCAGAATGGGGCCGCTAGTACACTTACATACGAACGATTGATCGATCGAGACGTAGATGGAAATATGCAGCCAATGCTGGCGACAGACTGGGGAAGAGAAGAAGACGGGCGATTCAGATGTGAGTTGCGCGAAGGAGTATCATGGCATAATGGTGATGAATTTACGGCGTCAGACGTGGCATACAGTGTAGATCGGATTCAGGATCCGGACGTCCATCTCACAAGTGATCTTCAAGGAAATCTCCCTGGTATTACTGGAACTGAGATTATCGATGACTATACAATAGATATCCTCTCAGACGGATTCAATTCGTACGTGGAGACTGCACTTTCGCACTTCCTGGGACTTGTGATCGTTAATGAAGACTGGATCGAAGCCCGCGAACCCGCTGAAACGGCAGTTAATGCAATGGGTACCGGACCGATGCAGCTTGTGGATGTCCAAGAGGGTGGAGTGAGTGCAACATTTGAGGTCTTCGATGACTATTGGGGTGAACTACCGGAGTGGGCCGATCATGTTGATGAAGTTTCTATAAACTGGATTGGAGAAAGTTCCAGTCGGGTTTCTGGGCTGCGTGCTGAGGAATACATGATCGCAGAATCGGTCCCACCAGCAGATGTATCGACGATAGAAGCAGACGAGAATCTGTCTATTGATACGTCGCCTACGTCACGTGTGCTCAAAATCGTCATGGATCAGCGGCAAGAGCCATGGAACGTCTGGGAGATGCGGGAGGCAATGAATCTCGCTGTCGACCAAGATGCCTACATTAATGAAATCATGGATGGCTTTGCTGTGAAGTCTACGCAGCCGACGTTACCACAGATGTTTGGGTACGACCCGGATATCGATCCAATCGGATACGACCCTGACCGTGCCGAAGAACTCATCGAAGAAGCAGGATTCTCCGGAATTGAGCTCGAACTGACAGTTCCGACTGGACGATTCCTGCTTGGAGAAGAGTTCGGACTCGCACTTGTCGACCAGATAGACTCACTCTCGAATGTGAGCTGTGAAGCAGATATCGTTGATTACGGTAATTTCACTGATGCATGGAACAATAGCAGACCGATGGATATGGACTTCTTCATCGTCGGCTACGGACATCCGTCATGGGACGGCCGGGAGACAATCCAAAGCACTCTACTAGATATCGATAGACAGAGCCGATTTGGTGAAAATCCACGGTACGACGAATTACAAGATCTATTCGAGCAATCCATCCGGGCACCCAGAGATGAAGCGGAAGAAATTACCAGAGAAATGAACCGCCTGTGTGTTGAAGAACGCTGTTGGGTCTTCCTCCACGGCCAGCAGGCGTTGATCGGTCACAACAATGTCCTTGATTACCAAAATCGTCAAGATGAATTGGTTACGCCACTTGACAGTGGACTCAACCAGTAAATAAATAGTAGACTGGTTTTATTATGGCAGATTTAACTCAATTTGCACTCCGACGAATAGGCCAATCTGTGGTGGTAATATGGGGAATCATCACACTGGTGTTTCTCCTCCGATTCTTGACACCACAAGATCCTGCAGCGTTGGTTGCACCAGATGACGCCTCACCGGCACTCATTGATCAGATTCGGCAAGATCTCGGTCTTACTGACCCAATCGTGATACAGTATTTCCGTTATTTAGCCGATGTAGTACAAGGAGACCTCGGATTTTCCTACGGGAGTGGCGTGCACGTGAATGATTTAATCCTTGGTGCGCTTCCTGCAACGTTAGAACTCGCGTTCGCCGCACTTGTATTCGCATTGGTGATCTCAATTCCACTCGGTGTGTTAAGTGCGAATAGAAGAGGTACCAATACGGACGCCGCGACAAACATCATCTCACTAGGTGGGCTCAGTACACCGAACTTCTGGCTTGGGATCATGTTGATTCTACTGGTACCTGTGCAGTTGGGCGTCTTGCCAACTGGTGGCAGAGTTGGCCCAACACAGGATCTGGTGGCATGGATGGGCCACATGATACTGCCCACCATTGCACTTGGGACATACTTTATGGCACTCCTGTTTCGGATGACGCGAAACAACGTCATAGAGGAACTCAACAAAGAATACGTGAGAGCAGCCCGTGCCAAGGGACTGCCTGAAAACATCATCACAGTACGATATGTGTTACAGAATAGTATGGCACCGGTCATTACTGTTGCAGGCCTCCAGCTTGGGTTACTAATTGGTGGCTCTGTTGTCGTTGAAGCGGTATTTAATTGGCCAGGAATTGGGTCGTTGTTCATTCAGGCGTTAAATACCGCAGACTGGCCAATAATGCAGGGAATATTAATTGTCGTCGGAATCGGCTACGTCGCCATAAACATTGTCGTTGACATACTGAATGCGAAACTCAACCCACAGGTGAGCCTCTCATGATCAAAAAACGAACATTTCAGAGCCTCAAAAACGAATTGCGTTCGAATCCCACAGCCATTATTGGAGTCGTCATCTTCACCCTACTCCTCTTTGGGGCGGTTTTCGCACCGATTCTAGCACCACACGATCCCACAACCCAATACACTGATCGAACGCATCAAGCACCGCTCGGGTTTGGTGGAGAATCAGAGCAAACACAGCTCGTCGACGGAGAGATGCAGACTGTCGTCGAAGACAGCAGCGGGACACTGAACCATGCGTTGGGTACCGACGCGAACGGTCGTGATATACTGTCTCGATCGCTCTATGGGTTACGAACGTCTCTCTTAGTGGCAATAACCGCTATGACGATATCGTTAATCGTCGGGACAACATTCGGACTGGTTTCCGGATACTATGGTGGAAGAGTTGATGATTCCATTATGAGATTTGTCGACGTTATATTGGCATTTCCGTCGCTCCTCATGGCGTTAGCACTGTTTGGAATTCTTGGACCCATGACAGTGTTTGTCCCGGATCCCTTTGCTGCGTTAGGAATAGTAGAAGATCGTCCTGCTGTAACGCCGTTCCCGGGCACTGTTACCCTCGCGATATCTGCAGTAATATGGGTATGGATAGCTCGGGTTGCACGGGCCGAAGCAAGACAGGTAAGAAATCAAGAGTACGTTACTGCTGGCAAAACAATGGGAATGAGTAACTTCGCAATTATAAAAAATCACGTCCTTCCAAACAGTCTAACACCAATACTCGTATTAGGTACCGTCCAGCTCGCAACAATCATTATTATCGAGAGTTCGTTGTCATTCCTTGGGTTTTCGGGAACCACATTGTCTCTTGGGTTTGATATCGCATTCGGGAGAGACTACCTATCAAACTCATGGTGGATATCGTCAATTCCAGGGTTGTTCATTGTTGCAGCAGTGATCTCAATCAACTTACTTGGAGATTGGTTCAGAGATGCGCTTGATCCAGACATTCAAGGAGGAGTTGGCCGATGACCGACACTGCTCCGCTACTTCGAGTGCGAGACCTATCAACAAAGTTCTTCACCGAAGATGGAACCATCAACGCAGCAGATAACATTAGCTTCGATGTGAATGAAGGTGAAATCCTATCAATTGTAGGCGAAAGTGGGAGCGGAAAAAGCGTTACAGGAAGGTCACTACTCGGACTCATCGAGGCTCCTGGTGAAATCGTCGGCGGTGAAATCTGGTACCGATCACCAAGCCTTGCAAAAAAAGTGGATGATGAGATCGTAGACGGAGAGTATGTCGACCTTCAGTCGGTACCACCATCTGTCAGAAAGTCGTTGCTGGGTAAAGACTTCAGCATGATCTTCCAAGACCCAGAAGAAAGTTTCAACCAATCACTGACAGTTGGACGACAGATCGCAGAAGCAGTTGAAGTCAAAAAGCGCGCTGAAACTGGGGAGGTATACAGCAATATCGATTTGTTAAGAGATATTCTAACACCAGGTGCACAATACATCTCAGAAGAGAGCTACGACCGAGCAGTCGAATTGCTCGAACTAGTCGACATTCCGGATTATACAGAGCGCGCTGACGAGTATCCCCATCAATTCAGTGGCGGAATGCTCCAGCGGGCGATGATTGCACAAGCAATCGCTTGTGATCCAGCATTTCTCGTCGCTGATGAACCGACGACAGGACTAGACGTTACTATTCAAGCAGGAGTCATTAACCTACTCAAAAATCTACAAAATGAGTTAGATCTCACAGTACTGTTGATTACCCATAACCTCGGAGTGGTATCACGACTGGGAGACAGAACAGCAGTGATGTATGCTGGTGAGTTTTTCGAGGTCGGTCCAACGAACAGCGTTCTCAATAATCCGGAAAACCCCTACACGAAAGGCCTGTTAAACAGTTTACCCGACTTCACAGAAAGTAACACAAATATTGAGCCGATCCCAGGGAATGTCCCAAGCTTGTTGGATAGTGAAATGGGAGTTGGCTGTTCATTTGCTGATCGGTGCCCCGCAGCGACCGACGAATGTACAGGATCACCGCCACCAACGAGAACGGTAAATGGCGATTCTGAGCATCGTATAACCTGTGTTCATGCTGGTGATACGGGCACAGAGGTTTCGCTGTCCACTGAAACAACAGCACGCGAAGAGCTACGACAAGATACTACTTCAAAAAACATAGCAACCAATGAGTAATAACATATCACAGTCGACCGATCAAACACGTATCGATACCCAGCAGCCGTCACTATCACCTGAAAAGAATGGAAGAGGACGATCAGTTGCCGATGGGCCAATACTGAAAGTCAACGAGTTAAAAAAACACTACATAGACTCTACAGGAATTATAGATCGCATCCGCTCTTCGCCACCCAGTCGAGTGCATGCTGTCGACGGTGTTTCATTTACTGTATCTCGCGGAGACACAGTTGGAATAGTGGGCGAATCCGGCTGTGGGAAATCAACGTTGGCCGAGACATTGGTAGGATTGAAAAAGCCCACATCCGGTAACGCTACGCTATTTGAAAACGATATTCATGAGTGGGTAGATCAAAACAGAAAGCGGTTTGCGAGAAACGTCCAGTTCGTGTTCCAAGATCCGTCTTCTTGTCTGGACCCAAAAATGACGCTTCGAGAACTAATACGAGAGCCACTTGAGGTTCATGATGTTGGAACGAGAGAGCATCAAAACAACCTCGTGGATGAAACAATAACGAAAGTAGGACTTTCTGTTGATCAACTCGATCGATATCCTGGTGAACTGTCTGGCGGCCAACGCCAGCGTGTCGGAATTGCTCGAGCGATCATCTTGGAACCGCAACTGTTAGTACTTGATGAGCCGACAAGCGCGCTTGATGTTAGTGTTCAGGCACAAATACTGAATTTGTTACAAGAGATCCAAGCGGATCTCGAACTAACGACATTGATAATTTCTCACGATATCTCTGTAATTCGGTACCTCTGTAACAAAGTGCTCGTTATGTATCTCGGGAAAGTCGCGGAGATAGGTCGGACAGAGAACATCTTCAGTAACCCATCTCATCCATATACAAAAACACTCCTCGAGAGTGTTCCCAAAGTAGGGGAGACAGATATTGAATACGAAGAAGTCGACCCAGATATACCATCACCACGTGATCCTCCCGAAGGGTGTCGATTTCATACTCGTTGCCCTGCAATTATACCACCGGATAACTTCGATTTCGAGCAAAGCGAATGGAAATCCGTCTTCGATTATAAATTAGACCTACAGTCTGGGAAACTATCACATGAAAAATTAGTTTCGATAGCGGATCAGCAAGGTATTGATAAAAATAAAGGTAGCCTGATAAATTTGTTGCAGAAAAGATATGAAATAAACGAAGAAATATCTGATTCTACAGCTCAACAAATTCTAACGGAAAGTTTCACCGACCTAATTGAAGGAAACACCGAAAGCGCCTACCAGATTATAGCGGAGGAATTTCAATCACCGTGTGAACAAAAAAGTCCTTCTTCGTCAGTAGTAACTGATGACCACGAAGCCTTTTGTCACCTTATTTAATATAAATATTGAGATAAAATAAGTAATAAATAGATGAAACCATCAAACAATATTGAAATCAGCAACAAGCAAAGGCTTGAAAAATTATTGAAAGAGTGGAAAGGATTCGCATCACTTGGCTGGCCTATCTCAGTGCAAACTGCCGTAAGAACTGGGATGCGAACAACAGATCTACTAGTCGTAGCACTGTTTTCGTCCTCTGCTATTGCTGCTGTTGGATTGGCAAACCTGTACACCCAGATAGCACTATTTATTGGTATTGGGCTCGGCACAGGAGGACTTGCACTGGCAAGTCAAGATACGGGGAATAAAGCGTTCGCAAATCGAGATGAAGCGATATCACAAGCACTGGTTATTGGCTTCCTTATTGGGATACCAATTGCTGTCGCGGCCGTTGTCGCTAGTGAGGTATTTATGCGAGTATACGGTGCTCCACCAGAAGTTGTTGCACTCGGGGCACCATATTTAGCAATCGTGCTTGGAACCGCTCCGTTTCGACATCTCACGCTCGTTGGTGAAAAAACCCTACAAGGCACCGGCGACACACTCACTCCGATGTTCATCCGTGGAGGATCAAATGTCGTTAATATTGTTGGAACGGTCGGATTAGGATTAGGAATAGGAATGCTTCCACGACTCGAAGTTGTGGGAGTCGCTATCGCGACAGGAGCCGCAAACGTCCTTGCTGGGTTAGCAGTTCTTGTGGTGTTTTCGAGTAGTATTACTGATGTCCAGCTTGTTCGTCCGAGCGATCTACGAATTACAAAACAATTAATTAGAATCAGCACACCACGAACAGTCCAAGGATTATCAAGAACGGGAGCCGAGTTTCCACTCAATACGATCGTTGTCGCATTCAGTGTCGAGGCGTTTGCAGCCTACACTGTTGGAAGGCGTGTTTTCCAACAAGTGACAGGTCCAATAGAACGAAGCGCGAACGTTGTTGCTAGTATTGTTTCTGGACAAGATCTTGGACAGAAAGCCAGCAGTACGAGCTCAAGTAAGAATCTCCGGTTTAGGATTCGTGCACTTGCACTGCTTGGTGTTACGCTCATATCGGGTTTAGCAGTACTGATGTATCTTGGTAGTGAAACCTTAGCATCATTCTTTGGCGATGATGAAGCAACAAGAGCACTCAGTTCCACATTTGTGCAGGCATTTGCAATTTCAGCCCCTGCAGCAGGACTTGCACGCATATTTGCTGGTGTGCTTCAAGGTGCAGGAGAGACGATGAAGCCATTTTGGGCTGAGCTTGTCGGTAATTTCGGGATGTTGCTCGGGATTACCTATGTCGGTGGAATCATGTTAGGATATGGCATAACTGCGTTGTACTTTGCTGTCATTGCGTATGGTGTAGGCCGGCTTGCGTTGGTCTTGTTTTGGTATAGACAAGAAACATGGATAACTAACGCATTTACTCGAATGGAATCCAGAGATAGTGTTTGAGAGTCGTTATGTAAATAATTTATTAATTTTAACTATTTGTATTGTTCAGAATAGGAAGTGATACCCATAGCTACAAATATGCATCCTACACCGCGGCAGGCTGTGACGAGTGTCATAGATCTCTTTATGGCTTTCTGATCGTTTTCGACCGACTCACGAGTTTGTTCTCAGTGTATCCAACAGCTTCCGTCTCGACATCGGCTACACCATCAGTTAACTGAAAATCTGTAGGCTAGCCAACCCAAGGCGTTGGCTACATCATCCTACAGGAGTCGAATTGGTAGTCGTAGAAGTCGTTGCTGTCAACACTAAACAGTTGATCTCAGAGCGTTGAGACCCAATACACGTATATCCAATCTGAGAGTTCAGCGAGTCATGTTAGCTCTATTCCGAAACAAAGGCTGTAGGCTTCCCAAAGAACTGGAGGGATCCATAACTGCGGGCCAGCCCGAGTGGTTCTTCGGCAGATTGTCTGGATACACAGAGATTTCATTGCTACTAATGGATATGGATGGACACTTAGTCCGATTATGTACATACCGGTTATCTGAGTATCTGAAATGAGAACATCAACAGGTGCGAAAACTGCAGATCAAGTAACACGGGTTGCTCTATTCAAATCACATCAACATATTTAGAACACTGATTTAGAGAAAAGTTGGCCGAAACCTCTGCATTTCTAATAGCGTACTCTGCGGTTTGGTGTAGGCTGATAATTATCTCTCGAATTAATAACAATTCTGAGTTAGTAACTTCTGGGACTGTTTCAAGCAGTTCTTTTTCTGTAGCTTGAATTTCCTGATACTGAGATATACAGTCAATATACAAATCATACTTCTGTTGCTTAATTGCGTCCATCGATAAAATACTCAATGTATTTATTTTGTCATTCAACCCATTAATTTTCCTTGTTACTTTGTTATTTATTTTTAGTGTTTCTTGTTCTGATTTAATAACATTTGTTGCGATATCCTCTGCATTATCTGCACTAAGCTCGAGATTTTTTACAATTGATCGATAACCAATAAGCGAAAATCCGTTTTCAAGACCGAGCGCTTTGATCTGCCTCGGATTCTGATAACCCGTAAATATCAATCTCAACAGAAGAACAAAGATTTTGTTTGCTTGTTTTTCTTGTCTAATTACTCTTTGAGCCGAGTTATCATCTCCTTTGATGAATGCTTTAACTGCATCATTGCGCATTGTAGAGGCAGTAGTTTCAAGTCTTTCAATCATATTATTAATATCAAAGTCTTCTGAACCAACCGAACACCGAACTATCATAGACTCTGGTTTTTCCTCGACAATACCAAGACCCATCAACTGCGTCTGTGCATTATAAACGGCGTCCCTTTGTTTCGGTGTAAGGCCGTTTTCATTCTCTACTGCGATAACTTGCCGACCAAGTACATACTGTCCGATAATAACTCTTTCAAGCGATTTTTGATCGAGAGCTTCTGCATGTATTATCCCTTTAGCTCCCTGTGCGGTTTTTGATTCTGGTAATACAGTTAGCACACCGCGATCACTCGCCTCAATAACTATGCTATCTCCTTTGTCGACCTGGTTTTCTGTTGCCCACTCAATAGGCAGTGTCACTGCAAGAGTTGAATTACCTATCTTCTGTGCTTTTCGAACGTCCATATTTATCCGGAATTATTGGGAATACTTTATACTAATCCTTGTATTATTAAGACATACTAATACAATAAGAAATTAATTTATTCATACAAACAAATAACACACAATTGGATACCTTTAGTTATTATGTAATGTTTTAAACTAGTTGCGCTACTCTGTTATTGACTATCAATAATTATTAAAATTTAAGGTCATTATCTTAGTTTTGTTTAAACAAGTCATCAAAGATGCAAATAGTAATTATAAATAAAATATAGACAAATGTAAAAATAGTAGCTTTAATGAAGAAAATTTTAATAAAGAGTATTTTGGTCGATTAATAGATGGATAAAAATGAACCAAATATTGTAGCAATTTGTGGAAGTCTCAGAGACGAGAGTAACACACGTATTGCGCTAACACATGCATTGAATGCTTCGGAAAAAGCAGGTGGCGATCCCAAACTGATAGACCTTCGTCACACAAAACTACCATTATTTGATCCAGACGACCGTCGACGTGGAGACGCAGTTGAAATAAAAAGAGTTGTTCGTAACGCTGACTCGATACTGCTTGGAACCCCTGTCTATCACGGAATGCCTTCCTCAGCTCTTAAAAATATTTTTGATTATCTTGGCAAAGAAGAATTTGACAAGACTGTAGTGGGGTTACTAGCTACTGCTGGTGGTAACTCGTATTCACACACGCTAGCACAACTTCGTACTGGTGTACGCTCAGTCCACGGATGGGTTCTACCCCACGAAGTTGGCCTACGGAACGCATCTGATGTGTTCAACGAAAGAAACGAGTTTGTTGATCAAGATCTCGAAGAACGTGTGAATAAACTCGGCCGTATGTTAGCTAATTATACTGTTACCCAAAGTAGGATAGAGGGATGACTAACATAGATTGAAATAAATGTTCGCTGATCAGTGTCTAAAATCGCTAGTTGTCCACTCTGGCTCAAGAGACTGGTTGCTGATACGTAGTGCTCAGAATGAAGCGACTGAATCAGGTGACTGATTCAGCCGCTGTCCGGATTTCTGTGTGATGAAGATGCCTAAGCTCAAACGCATCCTCACAGATCCGGACGAATTCATTTCGAACGGCCAGTTGAAGTCTCTTGCTCTGGAGGTACTCGAACTCATACCGATGGAAGGAATCGAGGGCTCCGGCCTCGATTC
>LFCJ01001285.1_pt1 | contig 17318 bp, 16 predicted proteins | sample 643141 | NCBI WGS metagenome assembly LFCJ01 (sample SAMN03766243, study PRJNA286221) | soda lake metagenome | biome: soda lake; feature: Kulunda steppe; material: water; isolation source: sample B1-Br-g2 brine of Lake Bitter-1 | place: Russia: Kulunda steppe | collected 2010-07
CCGAGGCGCCCGCCGCCGCACCGTCCGCCGCCGCGGAGGGAAGCGAGCAGCGCCATGGTTGAAGAGCATCGCGGGCCGTCACGCTACGATCACCTGCTCGACCCCATCTTCGATGACGAGGGGGAGGGCGGCTGGATGATCAGCTACATGGATATCATGACGCTGCTGGTGGCCCTGCTGGTGCTGATTCTGGTCGCAGCGGGGGTGGTCGGCCTGCCCTGGCGTGAGGAAGCCGACGCCCGGCCGGCGCCTGTTGCCCTCAGGCTGGGTATCCCGCTCCCCGAGGAGCTGATGACGCTATCGGCGTCTGCGCCGCCCCGGGCCCTGGCAGCCCCGCAGCTGATGCCGGCTGCGATCACGGCGGCACTGGGCGTGGCCGGGCTGCCTGGGCGCTTCCAGTCGGCGGATCTGCCCGAGGCGCCGTCGGACTGGCTCATCTGGCGCTCGCCGTCACCCAAGCCGGATGTCTCACCGCCGCCGGCCCTGGCCCTGGCGGCGGAGATCGACCCCTCGCTGCCGCTGCGTCGCTACCTGCTCGTGTTGACCGAGTCGCTGCCCCTCAATGCCGAGCCTCTGGAAGCGGCCCAGGCCGAGACGCTCGAGGTCCAGAGCGAGGCGCCGGCGGCGCTGCTGGACCTGCCTGATCTGGAGGGGGTGGCGGTTTCCCGGGTTCCCCAGGGCATTCGCCTGAGGGTCGAGGAGGAGCTGCTGTTCCCCAGTGCCGACGCCGCGCTGACGGCGTCGGGCAGCGACGTGGTGTCGGGGCTGGTCGATACCATCCAGCGCCATGACGGCGTGGTGTCCGTGGAGGGGCACTCGGACGATCGACCGATCAGCACGCCGGAGTACCCGTCCAACTGGGCCCTCTCCAGCGCCCGAGCCATCGCCATCCTGCATGCGCTGGAGGCGGCCGGCGTCGACTCCGACCGCCTGCAGGCGGTCGGGTTTGCCGATACCCAGCCCATCGCCGACAACGACTCCGAGGCGGGGCGCGCGCGCAATCGTCGAGTGGAGGTCGTCATTCATGTCGACGAGCCATAGGGGGCAGCGGTATCTGCCGCGGCCAGTCGTCTGCCACTACAAAGAGCCGTTGCCAGCCGATGCCGGGCTGCCAGAGGGCGAGCTGCACCGGCGATGCCGGGGTGCGAAAGTGCTCGCTAAGCCAGGCGTCGAGTTCGGTCAGCGTCAGCAGCTGCTCGTGACGCGGCAGGGCCAGCCAGTGGGGCTTGGCGAGTCGGGTACCGCGGCTTCCGGCGGCCAGGCCGTGGCGGTAGCGGCGCCACTCGCGCCAGTGAAGCCAGGTGCCGCGCAGATGGTCGGGCTGCGCCTCGCGGGGCGCCGGCAGAGGTCGGCGCCAGGGGGCGAAGAGCACGCCGGGAATGGCCAGCTGGCGCGAGACGTTCAGGGGTCGGCCGGCTCCCGTGGCATCGATGCCCAGCCGTTCGCAGAGGGCCTCCCGAGTTTCCGGCAGCTCGCTCAGCCGCAGCTGGTGCCAATGCAGGTGTTCACGCTTGCCCGCCAGGCTGTCGGCGCCGCCGGGGCCGATCCAGCGAGCCTGGTCGTCGTCCGCGCCGGGTCCCTCCGTCAGCCCCAGGTAGAACTTGATGGCCACCTCGAGATGGATCGGCGTCGAGTCGCCACGGCGCCGGTAGAGCAGATCCAGCTCGCCCAGCGTCTGCTTGCCGCGGTGGATGCGCAGGTTGTGGGCGAGCAGCTCGGTGCCGGGGGCGTGGGCCAGCAGGAACTGCCAGAGTCGCTCGTGATAGAGCCCCATGCGTCCGACGAGGGCATCGCCGACGCAGGTTTCCAGAGAGCTCGGGTCGGCTTCCAGGTCATCCAGCCAGCTCGCCAGCCGCGCATCCTCGGCGAGTCCCAGCGTGTGTCGATCGGGACGCCCCGGCCAGGGCATGGCCAGCAGGTCGGGCGCCTGCAGCAGCCAGGCGAGATCGCGCACCAGCGGGTGGTGGCAGCGGTCGAGCAGCGGCAGAGCGGGCGCCGGCATGGGCCAGAATCCTTATCGTTGGCGGCAAGTGTCTGACAGGCAAGATGCGATTTCCCTATACTGCAGCATACATTCACGTCCTCCGGGTGGTAACTCCCCATGCCTAGCTTCATGTCGCGCGGCCTTGTCATTGCGACCGGCGCCCTGCTGAGTCTCTCCCTTGCCCATGCCGACAGCCCCGTGGTGGTCTCCTCCAAGATCGATACCGAGGGCTCGGTGCTCGGCCAGCTGATCCTCCAGCGCCTGGAGAGCGGCGGTATCGAGGTGCAGGATCGCCTGCAGCTGGGCGGCACCAGTATCGTGCGCGAGGCGCTGCTGGCCGGCGAGATCGACCTCTATCCGGAGTACACCGGCAACGGTGCCTTCTTCTTCGACATGACCGACAGCGACGTCTGGCACGATGACGAGGCGGCCTATGCCACGGTTCGCGATCGCGATGCGGAGAATGACCTGGTGTGGCTGACGCCGGCCTCGGCCAACAACACCTGGGCGATGAGCGTGCGCGGTGATCTGGCCCGGGAGCAGGGCCTGGCGACCCTGGAGGACCTGGCGGCCTGGCTGGACGAGGGGGGCAGCTTCAAGTTTGCCGCCAGCGCCGAGTTCGTGGAGTCCGAGCAGGCCCTGCCGGCCTTCCAGGCGGCCTACGGTTTCACGCTCTCCGAGGATCAGCTGCTGGTGCTCTCCGGGGGCAATACCGCCTCCACCATGCGCGCCGCGGCGCAGCAGACCAGCGGCGTCAACGCTGCCATGACCTACGGCACCGATGGGGGGCTGAACGCCCTGGATCTGGTGGTGCTGGAAGACACCCTGGGGGTGCAGCCGGTCTACCAGCCGGCCCCGGTGGTGAGGGAGGAGGTGCTCGAGCGGCATCCGGAGATCGAGTCGCTGCTGGCGCCGCTGTTCGAGACGCTGGATCTCGAGACCCTGCAACGTCTCAACGGCGACGTGGCGGTGAACGGACTCGATCCTCGCCAGGTCGCCGCCGACTATCTCGCCGACCTGGAGGAGTAAGCCGTGATGCGCAGGGAAGCGCCGCCGCCTAACCGAGTGATCGGGCTGCTGGTCCTGGTGGCCGGTCTCGGTTGGTGGCTGCTGGCCACGGTGAGCGTGGCCCCCAACCGGATCGTGCCCGGATCGCCGCTCAGGGCCCATGAGGCAGCCGGCTGGCCGGCTGCCCTGGCGCTGGTGCTGGCGCTGGCCGGCCTGGCGGCGCTGACCTGGCGGCCTGCCCGGCGCCGGCTCTGGCTGGCCCTGGCGCTGGCCACGCTGCTGCTGATGGCGCTCCCGGCCTGGCTGGCCCTGGCGGCCACCAGCAGCGTCGATCCGTCGCTGCCCCAGGCTCGCCTGGGGCTGGGGGCCGGCTTCTGGCTGCTGCTCTTCTGCCTCTCGCTGATGGTGATCGAGCTGCGCACGCGCCTCGCCCTGGGCCTGTCGGCGGGTTGGCTGCTGGTGGCGGCCGTGGTGAGCGCCTGGTGGCTGGCTTCCCCCTGGCTGGAGCCGCTGGCCCTCATGCGGGAGTACCAGGGGCGCAGCGACCAGTTCGCCGGCGCTCTGGTCTACCATCTGCTGCTGGTGGGTGCCGCCGTGGGCGCCAGCCTGGTGGTCGGTGCGCTGATCGCCCTGGCCATGCGCCGCCACTCGGCTATCGAGCGAGGCGCCTTCACGCTCCTCAACTTCCTGCAGACCATTCCCAGCCTGGCCCTGTTCGGCCTGCTGCTGGCGCCGCTGGCGTGGCTGGCGGCCAATGTGGGCTGGGTCAACGCTCTGGGCGTTCGCGGTATCGGCTGGGCGCCGGCCTTCCTGGCGCTGCTCGGCTACAGCCTCCTGCCCATGGTGCGCAACACCTTCGTGGGGCTTTCCGGGGTGGAGGCCGGGGTGCTGGAAGCGGCGCGCGGGATGGGCATGAGCCGTCGCCAGGTCTTCCTGCAGGTGCGCCTGCCCCTGGCGCTGCCGGTGGTGCTGGAGGGGGTGCGCATCACCACGGTCCAGGCCATCGGGCTGGCGGCGGTGGCTGCCCTGATCGGAGCCGGTGGTCTGGGTACCTTCATCTTCCAGGGCCTGGGCCAGGCCGCCATGGATCTGGTGCTGCTGGGCGCGCTGCCGATCCTGGCCATGGCGCTGGCCGTTGACTCGCTGCTGGGCGCGCTGACGCGACGCCTGGACCCCCGCATGGCGGCAGGAGCCCCCGCATGATCGAGCTTCGCGACGTGACCAAGCGCTTCGGCACGGAAACCGCGGTAGACGCCATATCGCTGCGGGTCGCGCCCGGTGAGCTGTGTGCCCTGGTGGGGACCTCCGGCTGCGGCAAGTCGACGACCCTGCGCATGATCAACCGCCTTATCGAGCATGATGACGGACGCATCCTCATCGATGGGCGGCCGGTGCGCGAATTCGATGAGCAGGTGCTGCGCCGGCGCATCGGCTATGCGATCCAGAGCACTGGGCTCTTCCCCCACTGGACGGTGGCCCGCAACATCGGCCTGGTGCCGCGTCTGCTGAAGTGGCCGAAGCCGCGCGTCGAGGCGCGCGTCGAGGAGCTGATGACCCTGCTGGGCCTGTCGCGCGAGCAGTTCGCAGGGAAGTACCCCCACCAGCTCTCCGGCGGACAGGCCCAGCGGGTCGGCGTGGCCCGGGCGCTGGCGGCAGACCCCGATATCCTGCTGATGGACGAGCCCTTCGGGGCCCTGGACCCCATCACCCGCGAGACCCTGCAGGCCGAGCTGCGCCAGCTGCAGTCTCGCCTGAACAAGACCATCGTCTTCGTGACCCACGACATGGACGAGGCGCTGGCGCTGGCCGACCGCCTGGTGGTGATGCGCGCCGGACGCATCGTGCAGCAGGGCACGCCCCTCGAGCTGCTTCGGGAGCCGGCCGACGAGTTCGTGGCGTCGCTGCTCGGCGGCGACGATCGCGGCCTCAAGGAGACCGCCATCATTCGCGTCGCAGAGCGCATGCTGCCGTTGTCGCCGCGTCTGCTGCCCCAGGCGCGCGTGCATCGCGATGCCACCCTGCGTCAGGCGCTGGCGGTGATGTTCCGGGAGCACGCCGATCGCCTGGCCGTGGTCGATGACCAGGATATGGCGGTGGGCGAGCTCTCCCTGCGGCGCCTGGTGGAGAACCGCCGTGAAGAGTGAATCGCTGCAGGGCAGGCACAGGGCCACCCGGCTCGAGATCTGGCGAGTGCCGCTGATCTGGCTCGCCTGCCTGGTGCTGCTGGCCGCCGGCATGGCCTGGCTGGAGCCGCTGTTCCGCTGGCTGCAGCCCGATACCCGCCAGGTCATCTACCCCCATGCCGACTTCCTGGTGCTGTTGGGCCGCCACCTGCTGGTGGTGGCGGCAGCGTCGCTGCTGGCCGTGCTGCTGGGGGTGGCCGCCGCCATTCTGGTCACGCGCCCGGCGGGGCGTGACTTCCTGCCGCTGGTCGCCCAGTTCGCCTCCATGGGGCAGACCTTTCCGCCGGTGGCGGTGCTGGCCCTGGCGGTGCCGGTGCTGGGTTTCGGCACCTGGCCGATCATCGTGGCGCTGCTGCTCTACGGCCTGCTGCCCATCGTGCGCAACACCCTGGCCGGGCTCGAGGGGCTCGACCCCGCCGTGCACGAGGCGGCGCGCGGCATGGGCATGGGGCCCGGGCAGATTCTCCGCCAGGTGGAGCTGCCGCTGGCCGCGCCGGTGATCCTGGCCGGCATTCGCACCTCGGTGACCATCAGTATTGCCACGGCCGCCCTCGGCGCCACGGTGGGCGCCAGCAACCTCGGCGCCCCGATCATCTCGGGCATCGTCAACGGCAACACCGCCTATGTGCTGCAGGGGGCGGCGCTCATCGGCCTGCTGGCGCTCACCGTGGACAGCGCCTTCGAGCGCTGCCAGCGGCTGCTTGACGCGCGTAGGGCCTGAGCTCAACGCTAACTGCCGTCAAGCAGCGTCTCGATGGCGCCGCGCAGGCGGCGCGACTCGGGGCGCACGCTGGAGCCGAAATGGGCCACCACGCGGCCGCTCTCGTCCACCAGATACTTGGTGAAGTTCCAGCGCGGCGCCTCGCTCTGTCGGGCCAGCTCGGCGAACAGCGGATGGGCATCCTCGCCGCTGACTGCAATCGGCGCGAACATGTCGAAGGTCACCCCGAAGTTGACGAAGCAGACCTCGGCGGCACCCTCCTCATCGATCTCCTGGTTGAAGTCGTTGGAGGAGAAGCCGGCGACTCTCAGGCCGCGCGGCGCATAGCGCTGATGCAGCGCCTCCAGCCCCTCGAACTGGCGGGTGAAGCCGCAGCGGCTGGCGGTGTTGACCAGCAGCAGCGGCGCGCCGCCCAGCTGCTCCTCGAGGTTGACGACTTCGCTCGAGTGCAGGCGCCGCAGGTCGTGGTCGAGCAGCGTTTCGGCGTCAGCGTCGGGCGTCGACGCCTGGGCGGGTGAGGTCAGCAGCACAAGGCCGGCGGTGAAAAGGCCGGAAAGCAGGTAGCGCATGGCGAGTGTTCCCGTTGACGACCCGAAGCCGGGTCCGCCAGACATTGACCCTGGCGGCCGCCGACGGTTCGGTCCAGTGAAATCGACTGCTCTCCAGGTTGAATATAGCGCGATGGGTGCACGCATCGGCATTTTACGTTAACGTCATCTCGGGTTGCGTTGACCCGCCGGCGGCAATCCCGCTGGCAAAGGTCGAGGCGAGCAACAACACTGCCCTCAAAAGGGGTAGAGGACACCGAGATGACAACGACAACAGATAGCCATACGCCCGATTTCCTTCGCGGCGACGAGTTTTCCATTCCCACCTTCCGGCTGCTCAAGCAGGACGGCACCCTGCATGAGGGGGCCGAGGCGCCAGCGCTCGATCGCGAGCAGGCGCTGAGGGTCTATCGCACCATGGTGGCGACCCGGGTGATGGACGAGCGGATGATGGCCGCCCAGCGCCAGGGGCGGCTTTCCTTCTACATGCAGTGCACCGGCGAGGAGGCCGCGGTGATCGGCGCGACGGCGGCGCTGGACGACGCCGACATGATCATGTCCCAGTACCGCGAGCAGGGCGCCCTGGTGTATCGCGGCTTCAGCTATGACGAGTTCATGAACCAGCTGTTCGGCAACGAGCTCGACTACGGCAAGGGGCGGCAGATGCCGATCCACTACGGCTCGCGCAAGCTGCACTACATGACCATCTCGTCGCCGCTGGCCACCCAGATTCCCCAGGCCACCGGCTACGCCTACGGTCAGAAGCTGGCCGGCGACGGCCACTGCACCATCGTCTTCTTCGGCGAGGGGGCCGCCTCCGAGGGCGACTTCCACGCCGCGCTCAACATGGCGGCGGTGCACGAGGTGCCGGTGATCTTCTTCTGCCGCAACAACGGCTATGCGATCTCGACCCCCTCCATCGAGCAGTTCGCCGCCGACGGCGTGGCGCCAAGAGCCTTCGGCTATCGCATGCACGTGATCCGCGTCGACGGCAACGACGTGCTGGCGGTGCTGGCGGCGACCCGCAAGGCGCGGCGTATCGCCGTGGAGGAGAACAAGCCGGTGCTGATCGAGGCCATGACCTATCGTCTGGCGGCCCACTCCTCCTCGGATGATCCCTCCGGCTACCGCTCCAAGAAAGAGGAGGAGGCGTGGCGTGACAAGGATCCCATCCTGCGCATGCAGAACTGGCTGATGGCCCGGGCGTGGTGGGACGACGACGAGGAGAAGGCCCTCCAGGAGTCGCTGCGCCGCGAGGTGCTGGAGACCATGAAGCGCGCCGAGAAGCGTCCGCCGCCGCCCCTCGACAGCCTGGTCAGCGACGTCTACGCCGATGTCACCCCGGCGCTGCAGCGCCAGCTCGACCGCCTCAAGACCCACATCCGGCAGTATCCTGACGCCTACCCCAGGGGAGCCCGCTCCCTGGACCCGGATGTCAAGCCCCGCGACGACGCAAGCCAGGGAGGGGAGTGAGATGCCCAAGATGAACATGCTGCAGGCCATCAACAACGCCCTGGACATCGCCATGGCCGAGGATGACAAGGTGCTCTGCTTCGGGGAGGACGTTGGCGTCTTTGGCGGGGTCTTCCGCGCCACCAGCCACCTGCAGGAGAAGTACGGAAAGACGCGCTGCTTCAACACGCCGCTGGTGGAGCAGGGCATCATCGGCTTCGCCAACGGCCTGGCCGCCCAGGGGTCGGTGCCGGTGGCGGAGATCCAGTTCGCCGACTACATCTTTCCGGCCTTCGACCAGATCGTCAACGAGACCGCCAAGTTTCGCTATCGCTCCGGCGATCTGTTCAACGTCGGCGGCCTGACCATTCGCGCCCCCTACGGCGGCGGCATCTCCGGGGGGCTCTATCACTCCCAGTCGCCGGAGGCCTACTTCGCGCATACGCCGGGCCTCAAGATCCTGGTGCCGCGCAACCCCTATCAGGCCAAGGGACTGCTGCTGGCGGCCATCCGCGATCCGGACCCGGTGCTCTTCTTCGAGCCCAAGCGCCTCTATCGCGCCTCCACCGGCGAGGTGCCCGAGGAGGATTACCAGCTGCCCATCGGCGAGGCGGAGGTGACCCGGGAGGGCAGCGACGTCACCGTGCTCGGCTGGGGCGCGCAGATGGAGGTGATCGACCGCGCCGTGGAGCTGGCGGAGAAGGAGGGCATCTCCTGCGAGGTGATCGATCTGCGCTCGATCCTGCCCTGGGACGAGGACAGCGTGGTGGAGTCGGTGCTCAAGACCGGACGCCTGGTGATCACCCACGAGGCGCCCCTCACGGGCGGCTTCGCCGGCGAGATCGCCGCCACCGTTCAGGAGCGCTGCTTCCTGTATCTGGAATCGCCCATCGCCCGGGTGACCGGCCTGGATACCCCCTTTCCGCTCACGCTGGAGAAGGAGTATCTGCCGGACCACCTGAAGATCTTCGAAGCGATCAAGGCCAGCGTGGCCTTCTGAGGGAGAGAGGACGATGAGCGATTTCATGCTGCCCGATATCGGTGAAGGTATCGTGGAGTGCGAGGTAGTGGAGTGGCACGTGGCCGAGGGCGACGTGATCGAGGAGGACCAGCCGGTGGTCGAGGTGATGACCGACAAGGCGCTGGTGGAGATCACCGCCCCGGAGGCGGGGCGGGTGACGCGGCTCCACGTGCAGAAGGGCGATATCGCCAAGGTGCATGCGCCCCTGTTTGCCTATCAGGCCGAGGGCGAGGCGTCCGCCGCGGCGGCGCCGGAGAAGGCGGCGCCGGTCGAGGCGCCTGCGCCATCGTCGCCGGGTGCCGTTGCGCCGAGCCGTGCCGCCAAGGAGTTTATCCTCCCCGATATCGGCGAGGGCATCGTCGAGTGCGAGGTGGTGGAGTGGCGGGTGGCCGAGGGGGAGACCATCGCTGAGGACCAGCCGGTGGTCGACGTGATGACCGACAAGGCGCTGGTGGAGATCACCGCCCCCGAGGCGGGCGTCATCCAGCGGCTGCATGTCGCTCAGGGCGAGATCGCCCGGGTGCATGCCCCCCTCTATGCCTATCTGCCCGAGGGCAGCGAGGCTCGTGACGACGCGCCCAGCGCCAAGCCGGCGCCCGGGGAGCAGCGTCGCCCCCTGCGGGAGTCGCCGACACCGGCCAGGTTCGAGCAGGAGGCAGACGCCGAGCCGGGGCGTGGCCCCTATGGGCGTATCCCCGCCGCACCGGCGGTGCGCCGTCTGCTGCGCGAACACGGTCTGTCTCTGGAGGAGGTGCCCGGCTCCGGCCGCCAGGGACGAGTGCTCAAGGAGGACGTGCTGGCCTACCAGGCCTCTGCGACCCCCCGGCAGGCAGAGGCCGATGTGCGCGGCACCGCCGAGGCGCCGGCCGCTGATGGAACCGCCGGCGGCGAGGTGCGGATCGAGCCCCTGCGCGGCGTCCGCGCCGTCATGGCGAAGCGCATGGTGGAGGCGGCCAGTACCATCCCGCACTTCCAGTACGGCGAGGAGATCGATGTCACCGAGCTCCTGGCCCTGCGCGAGCGGTTGAAACCCCTGGCGGCGGCCGCGGAGACCCGGCTGACGCTGATGCCCTTCTTCATGAAGGCGATGGCGCTGGCGGTGCGCGAGGCGCCGATTCTCAATGCCCGGCTCAACGACGACGTCAGCGAGATCCACTACCTGCCCTCGGTCAACGTCGGCATGGCGGTGGACAGCCGCGCCGGACTGCTGGTGCCCAACGTCAAGGGGGTGGAAGGACTCAGCCTGCTCGAGGTGGCGGCCGAGATCCAGCGCCTCACCGAGGCGGCCCGCGCCGGCAAGGTGAGTCAGGAGGACCTCAAGGGGGGCACCATCAGCATCTCCAATATCGGGGCGCTGGGCGGCACCTATGCCGCGCCGATCATCAATGCTCCGGAAGTGGCCATCGTCGCCATCGGCAAGACCCAGTGGCTGCCGCGCTTCGATGCCGAGGACCGCGTGGTCAAGCGGGCGATGATGACCGTCACCTGGGCCGGCGACCACCGCCTCATCGACGGCGGCACCATCGCGCGCTTCTGCAACGCCTGGAAAGGCTACCTGGAGGCGCCGGAGACCATGCTGCTCCACCTCGGCTAGGCGATCCAGTCTGCGCCGCTGCGCGGCGATTCGCCCCGCAGAGCGTGGCTCCCACCAGAAGCAATGGCCTCGATGGTAGATGGATGGCCGCCAAGGCTCGAGGTGACTGGTGGGAGATCGGCTTTGCCGGGCGAATGGCGCCGCCAGGCGCCCGGCAGTGCTATCACCATTCGAGATCAGGCCATGACCCAGGCGCCCCTGCAGCAGTTCTACATCCCCGAAGAGCAGTCGATCTACCTGCTCAGCCACGACGACGCCCGCAAGCTGAAGGCGTGGGTGGCGCTGTGTCAGGCTCAGCTCGAGCAGCTGGGCTACCGGGAGATCACGCTGATCGGCAAGGGCGCCTACGGCTTCGTCTTCGCCGGCGTGACCGCCCTGGGCGATCAGTACGTCTTCAAGTTCACCCGGATCACCCTGCCCCCGCATCTCCAGGACCGCCTCGAGGAGGAGGCCTTCATGCTGGAGCAGGTTGATCATCCCCGGGTGCCCAGGCTCATCGCCTACCAGCGGGTGCGGCAGCAGTCGATCCTGGTGATGCAGCGCGCCCCGGGCCTCAACCTCGAGGAGGTGTCGCTGCGTGAGGGGCGGCTCTCGCCGCGCCTAGTGGTGAATATCGCCGGCCAGCTGGCGGATATCCTGCGCACCCTGAGCCGCGAGAGCGGCCCCGCCGGCCGGCCCATCGTTCACGGCGATATCAAGCCTTCCAATCTGGTGTTCGACGGCGAGACCGAAAACATCGCCCTGATCGACTGGGGCTCCTCGGTGTTCGCCCAGCTCGACGCCAACCAGCAGTTCGTGGCGGCCAACGTCATGGAGCTGATGTCCGATAACCTGCAGCAGACCAACGCCCGCCTGGGCGACGTCTATTTCATCGGCGAGGAGCAGCTGAACGGCGCGCTCTCCTCGCCGCGCTTCGACGAGCAGGGCGCCGCCGGCACCCTCTATGCCCTGGCCTCGGCCCAGTCCTGCCGCTTCGGCCACCGCGCCATTCCGGCCACCTCCCTGGGCTTGCCGGTGGAGTTCGCGCGCATGCTCGACGGCATGCTGGACCCCGACCCGCGCCTGCGCATGAAGGCCGGCGACCACTTTCTCAGCGAGATGCCGCGCCTCGCCCGGCTGGTGATGATCGATCTGCCCGAGCCGCCGCCCCCGGCGCTGGTGCCGGTCTGGGTGCGCTCGGCCGAGCGCGAGATCGATACCGTGGTCTACAGCTCGCGCAAGGCCTTCCTGCGCGAGGAGGGGGCGCCGGAGACCCTCAGCGACGTCAACGACGTCCAGCTCGACCGCTACTACAAGAACTTCATGCAGGGCATGGGCGAGACCGAGAAGGCCTTCCTGGCCGCGGTGAGCCGTCTGGGGCGCTACCCGGTGGTGGGCGGCCTGGCGGTGCGCTGGGAGGCCGACGGGGTCTATATCGACACCTCCCTCAGCCTGCACGACGCCGAGCGGCGTCCGGCATTCACCGCGGCGGTCAACAACATGGTGCACCTGGCCCGGGCCATCTACCGCCAGGGGATCTTCAAGAGCTGCCTGTTCAACGCCCGGGACACCCTGCATCTGGACCGCCAGGGGCCGGAGAGGCCCTTCCGGATCGAGCCCGGGATGCGGCTGGCCTACGAGGTGAGCGCGGTGCCGGAGCTGGAGGATCGTTCGCGCCTGCACAGCTACTTCGAGGATGGTCCCGACCCCGAGGAGTTTCTGGTGCTGCCGGAGGCGATCATCACCTCCCTGGAGGCGCTCAACGAGATCCACCATACCGGGATGATCATCTTCGAGGCGCTGCCTCTTCACCTCAAGATCCACAGCTACTACCGCCTGCTCGACCCCTCGCGGGAGGCGGAGTTTCGCCGCCGGCTGGAGGATATCCTCGACGCCGTGGGGCTGATCGAGGGGCTGGGCGTCTCCGGCTTCATGAAGATGCCCTACAAGGACACCCGCTTCTTTCCCCACGTGGAGCGCCAGCCGGAGCGCTTCTATCCGCGCAACCCGCGGGAGTGGGCAGCGCTGTCGGGGCATACGCCAATACGCTAAGGTGTTCAGGCCGAGTGCACGGCCCGGAAAGGCGCTTCCCGGGTCGTGTTCGCGTCGGCCAGCGTAAGCGCCTGAGAAGGAGAGTTCGCCGTAAAATGATCGAGGTACTGCTGCTCAAGCTGGTGGCCACCGCCGCCATTGTGGTCGGCGTGGCCCTGGCGGTCGGCAGGCTAGGCCCCAGGCTGGGCGGAATTCTGGCCGGGATGCCGGTGATCCTGGGGCCGGGCTACTTCTTCATGCTGCAAGAGCAGTCGCCCCCTTTCGTGCGCGATGCGGTGCTGGCCACTCTCCATGCCCTGGTGGCGACGCTGCTGTTCACCGTCTGCTTCGTGCTGGTGGCCGCTCGTCTCTCGGCGCTGCGCAGCCTGGGGCTGGCGATCCTCTGCTGGGTGCCGGCGGCGCTGGTCTTCAGCTGGATTCCCGGGGGGCTCGGGGTGGCCGTGCTGGCCTATCTGGTGGCGCTGGGCGGGGCCGAGCTGCTCAATCGCGCGCTGCAGCTGAACCAGCCAGTGGTGCTGGCCCGGGCCGGCTGGCTCGATCTGATACTGCGGGGGCTGCTGGCAGGGCTGCTGGTCAGCGTGGCGACGACCCTGGCGGCAAGGTCGGGGCCGCTGCTCTCCGGCATCCTGCTGGGGTTTCCGGCGGGCATCCTGACCATCGCCTGGACCCTGCATGAGCGCTACGGGGCGGAGGTGGCGCGGATGACGGTGAGCATGACCCAGCGCGGCATGCTGAGCCTGATCGCCTTCTGCAGCGTCAGCTACCTGACCGTGGGGCGGCTGCCCTGGGGAGCGGTCTTCGTGCTGTCGCTGGCGGCCTCGGTCGGCGTCAGCATGCTGCTCTTCATGCTCAGCCGCTGGCGCGCCCGCCGGCTCTATCCGGCGCCGGAGCATCGCGCCGCCCAGGGCTGAAGCACCGAGCGCTGCTAAAGCGAAGCGGCGGAGCGGGCGGCCTGGTCGTAGAGGCCCGACATGGCGCGCAGCATGCCGGCCAGGCGGCTCATCTCCTCGCCTTCGATTCCCAGTGACGACAGCGACTCCACCAGGCAGTCCTCGCGGATTTCGGCGTAGCGCTGACAGGTGTCTCGCCCCTTGTCGGTGGTGCGAAAGAAGGTCTCCTTGCCGTGCTTTTCACTGGCCACCAGCTCCAGCTTGGCGAGCTTCTTCAGCGCATAGGTCACGGTGTGAGAGTCCTCGACGTTCAACACCAGGCAGATATCGGCGAGCCGCTTGGCGCGCTTGCGGTGATTGACGCTGTGCACCACCAGCACGTCCAGGGGGCCCAGTTCCGGGTAGCCGGTGGCCGTCATGCAGCGCACCATCCAGCGGTTGAAGGCGTTCGAGGCGATGATCAGCCCGAATTCGAACTCGGACTGTTCCATGGCGCGGTGGGAGAGGTGCTCGGAAGAAACGATGGGGCCGCGCGTGCGGCCCCTGTCTCGAACGGAAGTGTCTGTCATCAGCGTCGACTCATGGCTTCTGGGAGGTAGGTCACGATCTCGGGGAAGATCGAGATCAGTATCACGCCGACCATCATCAGGAAGAAGAACGGCATGGCCGCCCAGGCGATGCTCAGCAGATCCTTGCCCGTCATGCCCTGCAGCACGAAGAGATTGAAACCGACCGGGGGCGTGATCTGGGACATCTCGACCACGATGACCAGATAGATACCGAACCATATCAGGTCGATACCCGCTGCCTCCACCATCGGCAGCATGATCGAGGTGGTCAGCACCACCACCGAGATGCCATCCAGGAAGCAGCCCAGGATGATGAAGAACACCGTCAGCGCGGCCAGCAGCATCCAGGGCGAGAGGTCCATGGTGCCGATCCAGGCAGCCAGCTCCCGGGGCAGGCCGGTGAACCCCATGGCGGCGGTCAGGAAGGCGGCGCCGGCCAGGATGAAGGCGATCATGGTCGAGGTGCGCACGGCGCCCAGGACGGCATCGCGAAATACCGCCATGTCCATGCTGCCCTGCACCTTGGCGAGTATAAGCGACAGCACGACGCCAACGGCGGCCGCTTCCGTGGGGGAGGCCAGGCCGGTATAGATCGAGCCGATCACCCCCACGATCAGGGCCAGCATGGGCAGCAGCCGGCGGGCGCGACGCAGCTTCTCGGCGAAGGGCAGGCGTTCGTCGGCGTCGGGGACGCGATCCGGATAGCGCCAGGCCCAGATCATCAGGTAGAGCGCGAACAGGGAGATCAGCATCAGCCCCGGGAAGACGCCGGCCATGAAGAGTCGCGCAATGGACTGGTCGGTGGCCACGGCAAAGACGATAAGGATGATGGAGGGCGGGATCAGCAGGCCAAGCGTGGCGGAGCCGGCCAGGGTACCGATCACCAGGCGCTCGTCATAGCCGCGACGGGTCAGTTCGGGGATGGTCATCTTGCCCATGGTGGCACAGGTGGCCGCCGAGGAACCGGAGACCGCGGCGAAGAGGCCGCAGCCCACCACGTTGGTATGCAGCAGGCGGCCCGGGATGCGCTGCATCCAGGGCGCCAGACCGGTGAACATGTCGTCGGCCAGGCGCGAGCGGAACAGGATCTCGCCCATCCAGATGAACATCGGCAGGGCGGTCAGCTCCCAGCTGTAGCTGGAGCCCCAGATATTGGAGGCCATCACATCGCCGGTGGGAATCGAGGTGAACTGCGACAGCCCGATCCAGCCCATGGCGAGCAGTGAAAGCGCGACCCAGACGCCGCTGCCGAGCAGCACCAGCAGGGCCACGAAGAGGATTGTCATCATCAGGAGCATGGTGGTTCTCCGGGGCTCACTCGTGGCCGCTGTCATCGATGGTGAAGGAGGCGGGGTGTGTCACGGCGATGCGAATGGTATGCAGCCAGGCCTCGACCAGCGCCAGGCAGAACAGCAGCACTCCGGTCAGCATGCCCAGCTGGGGGATCCACAGCGGGATCCGCAGCAGGCCGTAGGAGGTTTCGTTGAAGGTGATGCTGTCGTCCAGCAGCCAGTAGAGGTTCCAGGCCAGGTAGAGGCACAGCGCAAGGGCTATGCTGAGGCAGAACACCTCGATCCAGGCGCGGGGGGCCGGGGAGAGTCGGCCGATCAGCAGGGTGACGCGAATATGGCCGCCGTGCACGAAGGTGTAGGCGAGACCCAGGAAGCTGGCCCCGACCAGCAGGAAGCCCGAGATCTCGGAGAGGCCCGGAATCGCCAGGCCGATGCGGTCGCCGCCCATGGCCACGGCGGCACGATCGACGAGGCGACCGAGGATCTGGGCGGTGATCAGGGCGCAGATGAGACACAGGCAGGCGGCGGCGAGATAGCCGCCGAGCTGGTAGAGGGGGCGGAATCGATAGCGCATGAGAGGGATCCAGTGGTGGTCGAGAAGCGCCCCGGGAGCGACCGGGGCGCTAGGGCAGGCTTACTCCCGAATGGCCTCGTAGGCCTCGAGGATCTCGGCGCCCTGGTCGCCGGCGCGCTCCACCCACTCCTGGGTCATGGTGGCGCCGACCTCGCGCAGTATCTCGTCGAGTGCCGGGGTGGGGGTGCTGACGTGGATGCCGTTCTCCTCGAGCACGGCAATGGCATCGTCAGTCTCCTGGCGGCTCATGGCCCAGCCGCGATCCTCGGCGGCTTCGGCGGCCTCGAGCACCGCCTGCTGGGTCGCCTCGTCGAGCTGGGAGAAGGCGCGTTCGCTGACGATCACCATGTTCTTGGGTAGCCACAGCTGCGCATGGTTGAAGTGGCTCAGATAGTCCCAGGCCTTGGTATCGGCACCGGTGGCCGGCGAGGTCACCATCGCCTCGACGCGGCCCGTGCTGAAGGCGGTGGGAATGTCGGAGACCTCGACCTGGGTCGGCACGGCACCGGTCAGCTGAGCGAGACGCTCGCTGGCGGTGTTGTAGGCGCGCATGCTCAGGTTGCGCAGGTCGCTCGGCTCTTCCACCAGCTTGTTGGTGTAGATGCCCTGGGGAGGCCAGGGCACGGCGAAGAGGATGCGCAGCTGCTGCTTGGCCAGCTCCTCGGCGATGACCTCCCGGGAGGCCTCCCACAGCAACCAGGCCTCTTCATAGTTGGCGGCCAGGTAGGGGACCGAGTCGACTTCGTGGATGGCGTTCTCGTTGGCCAGGCGCGACATGATCAGCTCGCCGATGGGCACGATGTCGCGGCGCACCGAGTTCTTGATCTCCGCATGGCCGATCAGGGAGTTGTTGGAGTGAACGGTGATGTCCAGCTCGCCATCGGTGCGCTCGCGGACGTCATCGGCGAACTCGCGGATGTTCACGGTGTGGAAGGTGCGGTCGCCGTAGGGGGTCGGCATGTCCCAGCTGGTGGCTGCCTGGGCGCTGACGCTCAGGGTGGCGAAGCCGGCGCCGAGTGCGGCGGCCAGGGTCAGGTGCGGGAGGCGAGAAAAAGCGGTTCTCATGGTGAATCCTCGGCTGATGGACGTTGTTGTTGAGTCGAGTTGAGGCCTGTTGCAGGGCCATGGGGCCCGGTTGGCATCTCCTTCAGCATAGCGGCCGTTGCTGTGGAAGGTTAGAGAGCTAGCCAGCGATTGGTCAACGCTATATAGACTAATAGATGATGATTTGATGTCAAAACGTTGATAAATTCACATCGAATTCTTATCCAATCCAGGGGGGAGAGCCATGAAGACTCTGCTGCTCAATGCCGACATGGGGGAAAGCTACGGCCCCTGGGTCATGGGGCTCGATCACGAGGTGATGCCCCACGTCGACCTGGCCAACGTGGCCTGCGGCTTCCACGCCTCCGACCCCGACGTCATGCGCACCACGGTGCGCCTGGCCAAGC
>LFCJ01001286.1_pt1 | contig 17312 bp, 6 predicted proteins | sample 643141 | NCBI WGS metagenome assembly LFCJ01 (sample SAMN03766243, study PRJNA286221) | soda lake metagenome | biome: soda lake; feature: Kulunda steppe; material: water; isolation source: sample B1-Br-g2 brine of Lake Bitter-1 | place: Russia: Kulunda steppe | collected 2010-07
CAATTTTCTGAATTATAACATCGTCATCTAATACCATTATACTATACTTTAAAAACTGAGTATATAAAGATTTTTCTAGAATACAGACGACCGAAGATTTTTAATAGAGATATATGTATTATATAAGTAATGAAACGACGAGTATTTATTCTATCTAGTGTCGGTTTAACAACGGCATTAGCAGGGTGTTCAGATACAGACCCTGATGATGACGATACAACACCAGAACCGTCCGAAGATGAATTCCCAGATGGATTTGAAGAAGACGGTGATATTGCGGAGTCAGCAGTAACTAATCATATAAACCAGTTAACTAGTGAAAACACATTCACTGTTGAGTTAACCCGAGAATTCCCAGATGAAGAACCCGAGATTATCCAAGGGCAGAAAGAAGGAGAAACTCGGTCTATTTCAGCATATCGAGGAGATACACTAATCGAGCAGTTAGTCTCTCAAGATGAGGCTGTATATACTCGGTATACACCAGATTCAAATGTATCGTATTCCTTTACACCAGACTCACAGATTAGAGAGGTTGAAGTCATCCAACGACGAATGCTCCGATATATCCTTAACGGCATTACTGTTGAATTAGAGACTCAAAGCGATACTGAATTAGTATACACAATTACAGGTGTAGATAATAGAGAAGAATTACAAACAGTCTTTAAAAACAGAACATCGGATTTTGATTCAGTCTCGGGAGAATTAACTGTGGAACAATCAGGAATTATCACAAGTATCGATGTAAGTATGGGCGAACATTCGCTTACTTATGAAACCATATTAGAGTCGAATATCGATACTTCATGGTTATCTGACGCACAAGACAGTTCAACAAATATCGAAGCACGGATTAGCCCTAATATTAATGCTATTACTATTGTGAATGGCGGAGAAGAATTAGCATCAGGGTCATCTGTACTAATTGTTGATGCTGATGATGTTGTATATGAAGTAGAACTGACTGAATCATTCCCATCCGAGACTGCAATATATATTGCGATTTATAATGATGGTACAACACAACAAACAATGGGTAATATTCCAAACCCTGTAGGCGATGACTTAGATAATGGGCCATATAATGTTGTTTTATTTGATGAGAATAGTCGTGCTGTTGGGAATTTCTCTGTTGATAACTGAATAGACTACTTGTCTGTTATTGAATTATCTACGGTTCACCCTATCCGCAAACATATTTAACCTTCGCAAGAGAATTCGATTATAAGAGTATATATGCTGCCTGACAGTTCATTACAAACCAAAACAATAACAACCGCCCTATTAGTTGCGGTGATTTTAATCGCCTTTACAGCGGGGGCAGGAACAGTTAGCGCAAACCCTCTCGATACTCCAGGGGATGATGGAGTAGACGATTGGTGTTTGACAACAAGCACAAGTAGTGGTGGGTCTCCTGAAGATGTTACAAATATTTGTGGTCCATCCTCATCACAATCCCCTCACCAGGTTGTACAAGTAAGTTATGTCCGAAGTACATCACCAACCCACCCTCAAGTACAGACAATCATCCCAACGATTAAAACAGACACCCGAGAAGATGTTAATATCGAAACAAACCTCGTTTACGAAGGCAGCGGCGAGGTGTATGAATCAAACGCACTCGGAGAAGTACTAGAACCAGTAACAGATACGACATTTTTACAATCCCACACATTAGATGGAACTGACAGAACATCCTTTGTTCACAGAGTTCAATTAGAAGAAGGTACAGTGAATCCAGAGGACCTTCGCCTTGAGATTGAAGTATATGATGAGAGTGAACAGTTAGTCGCATCTATGACTGGTAATGACGCACTCCCTGTTGGTGGATTCTATGTTTCAGACCCAGCTGAGACAGAAGAAGACGAAGAAGAAGAAGACGATACAAGACAGAACGCAACTAGTTCTGGTGTGATTTCATCAAGTGACCGAACAATTGCGATTGAAGAACAGTCAAACGATATCTCACGATTCGTTGATGGGTCAACCGAACCACGCCCATTATACGATGGTTCACTTCCACCAACACAGTATCAAGGGGGAAGCCAAACTGGATGGGCTGTTGGAAGCGCCTCTAATGTAGATTCTCTTCAAACAGTTGAAGGAGATAATGTCTTCGAACAAGGAGCTGTGATTCTTAGTGGAACTCATCCGGACAGAAATACTGAAGCCATTAACTTCGGTACAGCAACATATGGTATCCCACAGGCTAATGACCACTACCTCTCTATCTCCTACGCATTAGCTGTGGCTAATACAAACACAAGTGTTGAAGTGAAATTAACTGATTCACAAGGGAACCCAATTGACCCAGACGCTGAAACACGAGAGTTCGGGAACACAATGTCCAGCACTCTAGAGGATGGAACTACAATCGACTTCAGCGCCCGTGAACAGTTCGAAAATGCGATTGAAGATGACCTCCTCTCCACACAAACAGAGGAATTCGAATTAACACCTGCTGAGACTCGATACATTAACAACAATTACGAAGCATACATCACATACGCCGCTGAAGGGGAATCAAGCTTAGTTCTCTTCCGAAGCGCAGTTGTCTCAACTGACCAAGAAGGTACAATTGGACAGCCGATTCAGGTAAGTCCAGCATACCCTACAGTTGGGCAAGATGTTGAAATTAATAGTAACCTAGGGACTGCATATGATGAATATGAGAATGTTCAAGAAGTCTGGACTATTACAGATGATGTCTCAGGACAAACCCTCGGATATGATTCAACACCAAACGGAATCACAACAGAATTCGCTGACTCTGACTCAAAAACCGTTCAGTTAGAAGTTATTTACGATGAAGATGTTAGTGATGAGGGTGACGATGCTGATTATGTCACCAGAAGTGATGAGTACGAACGAACCGTTCAAGTTCAAGGTGTACAAGACGAATCCGCAACATTCGATATTTACTATGAAATCAACGAAAACATCGATGAAAGATTCGGTACAGTAAATGTTGAACCAGAAACAGAGGAACTAATAGTTCCAGTTACCGTCACAAACGATGGAGATACTACAGTAGAGCGAGATATTGCTCTATTAGACACGCTCACACGAGACTATGGATACACAGACCGAGTAATGGATGAACGAACTGTAACAGTAGAACCTCGTAGCGAAAAACAAGTAAACCTCCGAGTATCCTGGGAAGCTCATGAATTTGGACACCACGAGATTAATGTTGTTGACGGAAGTGGTGATACGGTCGATAGAATAGACGCATCCAACCCCGACACAGATGTATATGTCTACCAACCAGCAACTTTAGAGATTGAGAATCTTGATATGCCATCCACATGGCTTGTTGAGAACAACTTCACATCCAGAGTAATTGTCAGAAATGTTGGAGACTTATCCACACGACACGAAGCCTCTGAAAGTATCATCTCCTCTGAATTCGGAGAGTTCTGGAACGGAACACAACGAGATGTTGAACTAGCAGGCGGTGATGTCCGAGAAGAACAAGTCGGTGAAAACAGAGAAGTTATTTACGACCGAGAAGGGCTTCGATACTCCCCACTATACCCAGAGATTACAGTTAACGACCGTGAGGAAGTAAATTCCCCATATGGAACAGAAACAGGAGTCTGGGAATACAAAGCAGAAACTCTCCCTGTCTTTATGCAGTCCAACCAACAACTCTATGAATCATACATAGATGAGGAAACTCAAGAAGTAGAACTGTACAAAATGGAAATTCTTTCCACAGACCTCATGATGGGAAGCTATAATGATGTGGAACCAGAATTCGATGAGGATGTAATCGGAGACGAATCTTGGTACGCCTCTGCGTATCCATTTACAGACAGACATTGGACAACCTCCGAACACTGGGCTGTTAGGGATTACTTTGACCGTATCGACCAAGTTCGTGACGCTGATACACCAGTAGATTTCGAAGACAATAACCCCGACGCAATTCCAACAACAGATATTGAAGACATCCAAGGGCCTATCCGACAAGGCGGAGATGACTCTGAGGACAGACTCTTTATGAGAGTTTCAATCCTCAATGACGGAGGGGACTGGACAGGTAACGCACGAGTAGTAGTTGTATCTGACCAAGAAATCTATTACCCAGCAGATGACTTCTCACCAGAACAAATTCCAGCTAACCGACCACTCGTAAATGACGAATGGGAAACACAGACTAGCGAGTACTATGAACAAGAATACTACAGCTCGAATGTTGCCGGAATGTCAAGTATCCACCTTGACGATAATGACTCCCAAGAAGTATTCGTCCCAATCGTTATCCCAAACCATGAACAAAACGAAGGCGAACATACACTTACAGTACAAGTCCGAGATACATTAGCCGACAAACCAGACTACCTTGAACGGCGAAGCGAAGTCCTAGATGACGACGGTGAAGTAATCTATGAAGCACCAGACCACCTCTTCCAACACACAGTAGATATTGATGTATGGGGTGATTCAGTATTAGTCGAAACTGAACAACATCAACAAAGCGTTAATCAACTCTGCGACGAGATAGGATTAGGAGACTGTGACAACGAGGACGCTGAAGAGTTCTCCTTCGATGTTACATACAAGAATATGGGTGGAGACAACATTGACCACACAATTGACGCCCACATATACCACACAGGTGGCCCTGTCCTTGACCCAACTGAACACCACTTGAATCGAGCAAGCGGTACAGATGACCATCAAGACAACTCCGTTCCAGAAGGCTGGTATAGCGGAGACAGAGGTTCAAACCAAGACTACCTCACAAGTGATACAACAGTAGGAGTTGGTCTCACAGGTAGTGATTGGGCTTCAGACCATGAATCATACTGGGCACAACCAGTCACAGAACCAATCGCACCACGAGATACACACACATGGACTTTCGAAAATATATTCGAGCGACCTGGTGAATACAGAGTTCAACTCACACAGAGCCGAGTCAACCATGAAACAGACCAATTAGAAGGGTACAATCACCCAGAAGACCAGTTCGACTACACAGATAATGTTGAACTTGAGGTAATGGTATGGGATGTAATGGACCCAGTTGCTGAGTGGCATACACAAGATGTAACTGGACGAGAAGAATCCCCTGACTCAAATGACCGACATGTTGAACTTGGTACAGAATACCTCGATGACGAATACGCAGGATTATCCAGTACAGCCACAGTCGGAAACTACGATGTCTGGGAAGGAGGCGCTCTCCGACTTGACGGCCAAGAACGATGGGGCTGGACTCCAGATGAAGCCACCAATATGGATGTCTCACACGATAATGTCGGAATCCAAGACTACAACTGGACAATCGACGACGCTGACCCGAACCGATTTGAAATCGACGGTCAAGCAATCCACAGATTCGACGGCTCCTACGACAGAGAAGCACACCTTCAAGTCTGGAACTATGATGAATTCACAGAAGGAGACGGCAACCAGTTAACAGATACTGAATTCCGAGACATTCAAGTCCGACCAGACAATGACGCACCAGACCTTGGAATCGACTATGATGTCGAACATGAGAACACAAATAACCCAGGAGATTATGTCTGGGCTGGTTCACCAACAGACGCTGGTGGATACTTCACAGATGTTCTCTGGACTGTTGACGGTGAAGACCAAGCAATTGGTATCGAAGATGGACGATGGACAATTGAGGAAGATGGAGGAGCAAACAACAAAACTGGAGAAAACAGCGACCTCTGGCAATGTCGTGACTTCTGGATTGCGAACAACAACCCAGATGTAAACACAGACGCAATTGACACATACAGTCAAAACTACAGCTCCTGTACAGAAACAAACAGTTACCGAGGTAATCAGACAATTGCCGCAGATAACGCAACTTGGGATGCTGTAACTGAATGGCAAGACCGAGATGATGGTACAGAAGGAGGTGTCACAACAGTAACCCGATTCACCGCAACAGACTTCGCTGGGAACGAATCATTCATCGAGGATGATATTGATGTCTATGTTGACCGAACAGACCCAACAGCATACCTCGAAAATGAAAATAATGACCGAAGTGTCGATGACCGTGTATGGGGCGCATACTCCGGTCAAAACTATAGCGGTGAACAAGTCGCTTGGGATGCCTGTGACTCCTACAATAATGGACCAAATAACGGCGGAGTTGGACTTCACGGAAGTACAAACTCTAATACAGGCTCAGATGCCGATACAGCCTTCCAATTCACAGCTCCACCAGGAACTGGATGGCAAGACTGTACATTTGTCTCAGACCCATACGATGCTCCAGCATCTGGAGGTGGAACTTACAGTGAACGAATTGAAACCGAAGATGTAACAGTTCGAGACTGGTACGGAAACACTGAAACTGTATCCGAGTCAATCAGAGTAATTCGAGATAATGTTGACCCATCCTACTCCTGTGACCCAAGTAGCTGTCACAACTCCGACGCAAACCTGAACAACTACTCCAGTTCCACAAGCGGAAGTAGTTCAACAGCTACCTCCTCAAATTCTGCGAGTGCCACAACCTGTGTTACATTCAATAATAATGGATACGATGGTGGTGTTGGTCTAGATGACCTCAGCACAAGTGGTGACAGCACATCCACACAAACCTTCAACTCTGAAACAATTGAAGTCTGTATCACAGCAAGTGCGAGTGCTAGCGCAAGTGCGAGTGCGAGTGCTAACGCAAGTGCTAACGCAAGTTGTTCAACTCCATCCGCATGTGGAACCTGTGATAGCGACTCTGACGATGACTATGATTCTGACTCTGACAGGGATGATGATTACGATGATGAATATGTTGAAGCAACTGTCACAGTAACAGACAACCACGGGAATACATCGAGTGAGACAATCTCCGCATACGCTGAAGCAGACGCAGAAGCATACGCATTCGCTGAAGACTCTGATTCAGACTCATGTGAGGAATGTTCCGGTTCCTGTCCAGAACCAGAACCCGAACCATAAACAGTTAAGGTTCTATTTCACCCAAATCTTTATAAAGGTGAATTGTGTAGTGTAGAGTACAATGGATAGAAGAAAATTTTTATTATCCTCTGCCGCTGCTGTATCCACAGTAGCAGTAGCGGGATGCGCTGATGAGAACGGGGAGAATGGAGATAATAATGGAACCGATGATGAACCAACAGACGAATTTGCGGATGTAGACTTCCCAACTGGGTTAAGTGGGAGTGGGATTACTGATGTTGACGCATTAGTGGGTGATGAAACAGGAATTCTATCGACATCCTCTGTTTCAATCGATATTGCGTCACAGTTCCCGGAGACAACAGAAAATACTGACATTCAAGCAGACCAAGAATCTGAGGAATCGATGATTGTTAGTTCTGTTGAAAGTGAACAGGGTGAACAAGAGCAGATTCAGTATGAATCTGGTGGTCAGATTTATATTCGGTCTGTAACTCCATCCCCTGACGGTGGTGATGACCAAGTAGATTATCAAATTCAGGATGCTGATTTTAATGCGGAATCGGTTTATGCTGCTGGATTCGTTCGAGATGCTATGGAAGATGTTGATTATGGAGCGCCTGACTCAGTAGAAGGTGGATTCACTTACACAGCTGAACTATCGGATATTGGGAGTGAGAACCCGATTAGGCAGTCCTTTGATGGGAATGTTCAAGTATTGGATATTACAGCAGTATTCTATGAGGATGGGTTAGTTGACTCGGTTTCGATTGATATTGAGACAGATGAGCAACAATTGACACAATCGCTTGATTACGATGATTATAATGAGACGGAAATTGTAGCCCCTGATTGGTTAGACGATGCAGAGGAACATGTTGCTGAGGTTGAAGCAAATGAGCCGACAGGAGATGTAAGCTTTGACCAAGATGGTTCAGATGTGGTTGTAACTATTAATGAGTTAGAGAATACAGAGGAAGTCACAGTTGCGGCAGGGTTTGACCCTGTTGCTGAAGGACTCGGTGTTGGGGAGAGTGTAACTGTTACAGAAGAAGAGTATATGATGGAAGGTCAAGTGTCGGAGATTCTTGTTCTCACAGAGTATAATCAAGAGTTTGTTGAGATTGCGAGTTATACTCCCGAGTAGAGTTCGCTTGTAACTCGTATAGATAGTTTTTTATAGGCTGAATAAGTATATTGTGGTATGACTTTAGAGACGACTTCTCACCCTGATTTCCCTTTTTACACAGAGGCGAGAGAAGCCTTATCAGACAAGTATTCACTTCAAGATGTTTTTACAGAGGATATTTTAGAAGTCAGTCTTGAACGAGTATTATCTACGATTTCACGAGAGGATATGACAAAACAGTATGGTTCGGAAAATCAATTTAAGACTTTCATAGGAGCTAAAACATTACTCTCTGAAATAAATAATCCGCTGTATGCGTATATGTTCTTCAAAGGTGATGCGGAACGAATTATATCTGAATATTCTATCAGAGAGATTTCAATCGCAACATCCATTCCTGTTACGAAAGTTTCTGGTGTTGACTCAGAAGTTTTATTGGAATCAGAGTTTAGTGACGCATTTAGCGATGCCACAGTCGAACAATTATCAAAAATGGGTGATAAATACTTTGACACACGGCAAGTGTCTCGATTTGGAGATTCAGTTCCCATTTATTCAAGACCTGAATTAGAGCATTATATTGAAGACTCTGACGAGGATAGTTTGTCAGATATTATTGAGAGTTTCTATCGTGGTCATGATTCTGGAACGACTTTTTATAAACTTCCGATTAGCGTATTTCAAGAATATAACACTTCACAGAGAAATATTAATGAATACCGAATTACTGGCGGAAATGTGTATCTTAACCCCTCAGAAGCAGAAGAGGTGTATACAGAGATATTGATTGACTGTATGACTGAAAAATACCCAACTCCAAAACCAAAGGAATTCGGAGAGTTAATTGAATCAAAGGCGCAGACTTTAGAGGCACAGATTAAGATTGATTTCTCTGTTAGTTCCGAACAGAGTATATTAGTCGAGTGTCTTCCACCACAGTTGCAGTCTATCATTCTTCGATGTGATTCAGCACCAGAGACTATTTCCACAGAGGAATTCAAATTGTTATTCTTAACGCTGTCACGAGTTGGATTCACTCCCGAGGAGATTGCTGATTTCATTCCATTCAATACAGACATCGGAGAGAACTACACATATGATTTAATTAGTGATGCGAGTTTGTCTCGTCGGGAACCTGTTCCAGATTGGGAGGAAGTTGAGGAGACATGTAGTGGTTTACATCAGTCGAATTCAATATATAACATAACTTCAAACCCTGTTGAATATTATAATCTTTCTAGAACTATTATGGAGATGGGAGATTCGTAAGGTATAAGAAACAGGAATTCGACTAGAACTGTATGTCAAGTGAAAGTGCTGTTCCAGTCCCTTCATTGGAGGAAATTCGAGATGAAGCTCCAGAAGCTGTCTCAAAGTTATTAGATTATGAGTATTCCCCTATTGAACCACGAAACGAAGACCGTCCAGATATTGTAGTAACGAAGGATATTACCGGGAAATCGAAATCCACAGGTGATTATAGCGATTTTGAATCATTATTCTTAAATCGATTTGAGGAATTGTCATCTATTTTGAAGAAACGGTCGTTAAAGGGACATGTTGAGATTGCGGGGATGTCTCGAAAGCCTTCACGAGAGACAATTACTTTGGTTGGGCTTGTTACGGAAGTCAGACAAACTCGTAATGGAAATCGTCTGATTGAACTGCAAGATAAAACAGGGTATTCAAGAGTTATTGTGACAGATGATAGATTAATGGATGAGGTTGATACATTACTTAGTCATGAGGTAGTTGCGTTTGAAGGGCAGTTATCTGATGATAAAGAGATTATCTTTGGTAATGAGATACATTACCCCGATGTTCCTCAATCGTTCCGCAGAACTCGAACTGACCGTACTGTGAGAGCAGCGTTTATTAGCGATATTCATCTGGCGGCAGACACATTTGCGTATGAGAAATGGGCAGATTTCGTTAATTTCGTTCGAGAAGAACCGTCAATTGAGTATGTATTTGTCGCAGGAGACTTAGTAGAGGGAATCGGTGTGTATCCAGGCCAAGAGGATGAACTCGATGTAAAGAACATCGATGCCCAGTACAAACTCTGTGGAGAAGTATTTAAGAAGTTCCCAGATTCTGTGGATATTATCACTTGTACTGGAAACCACGATGCGGTTCGACTTGCTGAACCACAACCTGCACTTCCAGAACGGTTTACAAAGTACTTCCCAGATAATGTGACTTTTGTTGGTAATCCATCAACAGTAAAGATTGAAAATGGAATTACTATTGAATTGTACCACGGGATGTCAATTAACTCGTTTACTGACTCTGTACCTTCGTTTGAAGTTGAGAGTCCAGAAGAGATTATGAAGATGATGTTAAAAAAGCGGCATCTTGCCCCGTTGTTTGGACATAATACTCGTATTGCCCCCGAGAAGACTGACTACTTAGTGCTTCAAGAAGTTCCAGATGTTCTCCATACAGGCCATGTTCATACTTTCGGTATTGACTCATATCGGAATAGTATCGTTGCCAACACGGGGACATGGCAGTATCAGACTGACTTCCAAGAGAAGATGAATATTGTTCCAACAGTTGGACGGGCACCAGTAATGAATTTATCTAATTACGATACAACGACATATGAGTTCTGAAATTAAAAAGTAGTTTTATCGTATTAGAAGAACGGTGACACAATTATTGCGAGAAGTAGAGACGCTGTAAGGACTAATATTACTGTTGTTAAATGTCCAGGAATTGAACTTTCTTCGGCAAACCCTACTCGAACCCAGAGTTCTTTAATAAAGTCTCTCAAGATGTGGCCGCCATCCAAGGCGAATGTTGGAAGGCAATTAAAGATAGCCACATTGAAATTAATCCATACCATCCAGAAGAGAAGTGTTGCTGTGAAAAAGATAACTGGTTCTGCCATTGAACCACCGACAACTGTGAAGTGATTACCAATTTCAGTAGTAAACCCTGGGAAGTTGTGGTCAAATCCAATTAGTGTTCCTAATGGAATCATTAACATTAACACAACCCATGCTAAGAAGTTTTCTGAGACTAACTCTCCATTAAGTACAGAGTAGTATTCTTGAACAGGATACAGCGATGCTCCAAAGTCAGATATTTCTAATCCATTTACTCCCGAGACAGTTGTTGTCTGTTCTGTAAATGAGTCTGAGACAGTCCCAGAGATGGTTGTATCTTCATTAGAGACTACTGTTATTTCATCTCCCGACTCTATTTCTGCTTGCCCTGAACTGTGTATAATTTCGTCATTTACTTCTGTGACTCGAAGAACATCTCCTGAATGTATAGTAGTTTCTTCTATGGTAAAATCTGTTTGTGCGATATATGTTGCTCCTGTTTGGTGAGTGATAGTATTATCCTGACCCTCAATGTTAAACTCCACATCATTTGTGTCTTGGTTGTGTATAATTGTCTGGAACTCGTTTGTAGTATGGATTTCTTCACCGTTTATATGTGTTAGTACATCACCAGTAGACAAGTCTGAGGACTCTAATACACCTGAGACTTGTGCTTTTCGATTAACTGTAACAGTTTCTCCATTTTGTAGTGTAACTTCTACAGTTCGAGCATCCGAATTAGAAAGATATTCTTGGAATTCTGAATTAGATTGTATCTCCTGCCCATTAACTTCTATAATCGTATCTCCTGCCCCAATTTCAGCATCTGCTGAAGCACTATTAGCATATGTAGACCCTATAGACGCTCCCGATATAGGTGTGATTAAGAAACTAACTGTAAGCATTAATAATACTACTGAAATGACTGTTAGAACTGTATTGTTGAACACACCTGCGGATGCCATTCGTAGTCTACTTAATCTAGACGCATTATCTTGAGATTCTAAATCTGGTTCAACAAATGCTCCAAATGGTAGAAGTCCAAGAAGAACAATTCCTGTTGACTTTACTTCGATTCCTTCATATTTACAGTAGATAGCGTGACCTAATTCATGGATAATCATAGCCGCACCAAGAGCTAACAGTATCTCAAGGGCGACACTAAGAGGGAGGAAATCATTGACTCCTGGGACTACAAGATAATTCCGAGGTTCTGTAATTGCTGATTCAGCTTCTGTGGTTAGGATACTGATTGCGGAGAATATTGTGAGGAGGAATATTGATATCATCACAGTAACAGCGAATCCAGCTCCAAGATTTCCAATTGGTTTCCATAATGGGGTTCGTTCGGCTATTTTCTCGATGTAATCTAGTCCTTTTTCAGAGTGTAAAAGAATGAATATCCCACTCCAGAGACTCATCCAATCGGGAATCTTTTCAGGATGTTGTCTCAGGTATGTGATTCCAACCAGATAGAGTAGGAATGCGATAACTGTAAGTTCGAATAGCATATACTTTAATAGTGTATTCTCGGGGTATTTAAAGATGGTGCAGTCCCTTCCGTGTGTACATCAGCTAGCCAACATATTTAACCGTTGAGGATTTAAGTACATATAACAATATGTCTGCACGACGAAATATTATGGCCATCTTCTTCGTATTTGTGATGGTGACTTCCATAGTCGGCGCTCCGTTAACTGCTGCTTCTTCAACTGAAGCGCAGAATCAGGGTGGGTTTGAATCAACTTCGACACCGAATTCGAATTCAAGCCCAGCACCTGTAGAGAGTACTTCACCAACAAATGCGGGGGCACCAGAAGTCCCTGCTGAATTAGCTGGATTAGATGTACAGATTGGAACAATCGATAAAGATTTCTCAGGAACACCACGAGACGGTGATGCGTGGGCTAATGTACCAGTTATAATTCAAGGAAATACAGATGGTGCATATTACCCATACCGACACACGACTGATGTTGAACTCACCGTAACTGATTCAGATGGAGAAGTCGTCGTTTCAGACTCACGAGATTTCAGACTCCAACCAAGTCTTGACGAGAACTATAGTGGAGTCGTAACATTCCAAGTTCGAGTCCCACAAGATGGAGAAGAAGAGTATACCTTTGACGCCAACGCTCGAACAAAAGGTGGCATCTCCACAAACCACCCAAGCGGGTCTGCTAGTGTAACAGACACAATCGAAGGGACCTCTACAACAGCACGAGCAGAATCAAATGTTACTGTCCGGACAGGAGAAGTATTCCGACCACTTCCTGATGTATCTTTTGTCCAATCCTACAAGTCAACTACAACAGAAAGTGAAGTTGGACATATGGAAGATTTAAGCCTCCCAGAAGGTGATATTATTGGTGGGGATGTAGAGAACTTCTCAGCAGCAACCTCTGAGGGAGCGACTTCTGAAGCAAATGATTACGCAACATTTAGTTCCCAATCAGGGGAGATGAGTATCGTTACAGGAACATCAACAATTGAACGGAACGAACCACAAACAGTTGTTGTCCGATATGTAAATACAGGTTCTTCAGACATTAACCTTGATATTATTGATAGTAGTGGTGAACCAATTGATGATGATACAGAGTATAAACTCACCCGAGACAATCCAGAAGATACTAATGTAGATGGTTTAGACCCTGAACCTGAAGAATATACACTATATGAGGATGAAAATGGGAATGAAGCAGATAGTTATATCGCTGTCATTCAACTTTCAGAGTCTGAACAAGAATTTGTAAATGACTTTGGTGAGTTGTTTGTTGACTATAATTCAGACGACTCTGCTGAATTACAAGTGTACTGTCAATCCGTCATTAGTGGTTCAATTGGATTCAGTACTTCATCATGTGGACTAGATGGAAGTGATGATACCTTTGCGACTGGAGTAATCGAAGAAATGAGAGTCGAACAAGCCTCCGCTGGTGATGATTATGTCACACACGAGGATGATGAGCGATTATTCAAATCCGCAGGAGAATATGTAGATATCACAGTTGATGTTGAGAACACAGGAAACACAGAACTCACAGAAGATGTTAACCTATTCTCGAACTTTGAAGGAGGGAGCATTACAACAACGGAAAACGCACGATTCCAAGAAGGTACAGACTATGACTCAGACGCAAGCGGATATTATGATACAACAGTAACAGCTGAGTTTGATGAAGAACATCATTCCAGTAATGTTGACTTCGCAATCCGAGGTGAATCACATGCTGGCGAAATCGAAGTAGCAATTAATGGTCAGGCAAGAGTTATTGACAACCTCACAAATCAACGAACGATTAACCTTGAAGAGCATTTCGGAATCGATGAGACATCAGACACATTTGAAATCGAACTCACAACACGAGACGGGACTTTCTCAGGGCAAGAACCACAAGTAGATGAATTCCAACTTATTGCAGATGACCCTGCGGCTAACTCTGATGATAGCCAAACAGTAAGCAATCTCCCTCCAGGTGAGACAGATACTGTTACTTTCGAAGACATCTATGTTGGAGACGATTCACGGATTATCACATACCGAGCATTATTCGATGGGGACATTAAAGAAGTACAAGTAGAAGTAGAGTCCGATTCTGAACGAGATGAGATTCAAGCAGACGCCGGAGGAGACTATGAAGTTGAACTACCATACATAGGAATGGGTCAAGAACAAGTTGGTACACAAGTAATTGAATCCGCAGAAGACCCAGGTGCGAGATGGACACAGATTACAGATGAACCAATTGATACAGGAACAACCTCCCGTGTTCACACAGTAACACTAGACCGAGCGCCAGAATATTCTGGTGATATCGAAGAATCAATGGATTATTGGGAGGAAGCAGGATATATGACTGATTTGGATGAATATTTCCCTGACGAAGAAGACCCATCTGACTGGGATGCTGTAGATGTAACTTATACAGAGGTTGTTGAAACTCAAACCGCTGCTGAAACAACAGCAGGGATGATTACTAGATACGGTTCAGATTACGACTCTGAGGGCTGGGCTATAGTTGGTGAGTCTGGTGAATCAATCTCTGACTGGGAAACCGATTGGGTAACTGCTCAGAGAACAAGTAGTGACGGTGAGATTTCAATGGACGGAGATAATTATGGTGTATCAGCTGATACAGAAGAATGGCAGCCAGTCACAGAAGACAGCCCGGAAACTGTCTGGAATGACTATTCATATTGGCAAGAAGGTAATTATATTGTCGATTGGAATGAAGTAGTTACAGACTCAATCACAGCTGAATATCCAGCAAGTTGTGAACAACCTCCAACATCTCCTGACGACGAATGTGCGGATGATAACGAGGAAGGTGTCACATGGGAACGGAGTGACGAACCTGTGAGTGTAGAAGAGTCTCAATCTGAAGATACAGTAACACAACAGTGTGACGCACTCCCACCTGATGATGAAGACGGTAAATATGACTGGACCCGAGCAGGAGTCTGTGAGTCATCATGGAATCCACTTAACCCAACAGTATGGTTATGGGAATCTCCAACCCCTGAGACAACAACTTACTACCGATGGGACAGAGTAGAAGAAGCACCAGAATTCCTCTTCGCTCGACCAGAATACGAAACACAATACCAATACGAGCGGAATCTCTACGAAACTGAAATAACCTTTGAGAAAGAAGAAACTGGAGACATCCACCAGTATGAAGGGCCACGATACAGCTACACCCCACGATTTGAGTCCGTTGACCTCCAGCTTGATGGGTCTAACAGCCAGCCTGCTGATGGTGAAGAAATCGTAGACTATGACTGGGACTTCGGAGATGACGGTGCGACTCCAACAATGAGAATCAGTTCCTTAACAAACAGGTCTGTTTCGCTCACAGTAACAGATTCAGCAGGAAATACTGATACTGATACAGCATCCATTAATGTGAGTCCAGGCTGTACTGACTTCACAGAAGACTGTTCATGGAGTCACGGGTTCACGGACTTAGATATTAACGCACCAGAAATGGTTGATTACCGATATGGTATTGCCCAAATCAGTATTGATGCAAGTACAAATGGAATTAACCAGAATTGGGAACTTACAATCACTCCATCCGAAGCAGATACTATCCGAATGGGTGAAAATCAAGAGGACTGTCCAACAGAGTACTATCAAGGAACCTCTACTGACGCCCCACCAGAGGTCGATTCATCAGAATTAGAATCGGATACAACATACTGTTTCCTTGATGATGGGTCTTTCGATGGACCTGAATACTTCATCCATCCAGAATACGATGACGATACAGAACCAGAGGATGTATCATTCACCTCATATGACAGCGAAGCAGAGAAAACTATCTGGAGTGGTTCACAGGCATCATATAATGAAACATTCGCTACTATCATCAATCCACGATTCAACAATTACATTACACGAGGTGAACAAGAGTTCACCGTAACAGCCACACCAACACAGAGTAGTATTGGTGAAATCGAAGAGACAGTCACTATAGAATTCTGTGAGGCGGGCACAGCATGGGAATGCCCAGACTTAGACTCCGACTATGATGGAACAATCGATGGAGCTGATGATTGCCCATACGACCCACTATTCACCTCATATCCGTGTGAATACATTCCAGAATTTGATGAAGGTGAAGGATATCTTGAGTTTGGTGATATGAGAAACCAAGATGGATGGAACTTAGCGTCCCATTCAGGTTCAATTGAACTGAACCGACAACAACCAACAGGAGGTACACCAGAGTATCAACCAGAAGCAAGTCAGAATGACTTCCAATTCAGCGACCAAAGCCTTCAATTCGGGTACGCAACTGGAGATAGCGGTGCTGCTGTAACACATATGAGACACGATGACTTGATTGCCTACTACCCAATGAATGAGAGGACTCTACGGAATACAGATGGAGCGTGGGAATCAACTGGAGCAAACTGGACGCTCTATGATTACAGTGATAACCGAAACCACGCTAATATCTGGATGTATGAAGAGGATGACAGTTGGTTCTTCGGTTCAGACGACCCATTCAGATACACAGATGATTACTGGGAGGCACTTCCACTAAGAAACCAACAAGCCCCATCTGGAACTGGATTTAAGTTTGACGGAGATTCATGGGCAGAACTCTTCAACTACAACCATAGTCACGACGACGACGCTAACTTCCAAAACATGAAAGAGGATATCCAGTCAGCAACAGACCACGGGAACTATACTGTCTCATACTGGGTCAAACCAGACTTGAGTTACAGCCAAGACCCTAATATGTACTGGGAGTATGATGTTGAAACTGGGGAAGTCACAGGAGCAGACTACTACTCAAATGAACCAAGTGATGACCGATACTACGAGAAGGAAGGTTACTTCCCATTATACCTACAAGATGATTCAACAAGACAGTTCATCTACGGGTTATACTTTAATGATTACTCCAGTAATGAGGAACAACTCTATCACG
>LFCJ01001287.1_pt1 | contig 17310 bp, 32 predicted proteins | sample 643141 | NCBI WGS metagenome assembly LFCJ01 (sample SAMN03766243, study PRJNA286221) | soda lake metagenome | biome: soda lake; feature: Kulunda steppe; material: water; isolation source: sample B1-Br-g2 brine of Lake Bitter-1 | place: Russia: Kulunda steppe | collected 2010-07
GATTTAATAAACTCTCTAAGCCATCAGTTAACTCTAAAGGTGATGTTGTCAAAGTTAGTAAAGAAGTGAAAATAATTAAAAAGACCAAACGCAAAGCCATGAAAATCCCTAAATAAAAGCCTTCTTCTTCAATTCTAAACCAAGCAAATTCCCAAAGGACTTCTCCGCCTCGGGTCATAAAAAAATGAATTAAGACAGTAAAAATAACAATAAATAAAATCGGTTTAATACTCTTGATTATATATCTGAATTTCAATTTAGACAAAAAGATAGTTCCCACAATAAAAACAAATAAAGCTAAATAACCTAAAAATGTATCTAACAAAAAGATGGTAATGATATAAAAGAAAATAACTAAAATCTTAATTCTGGCATCTAATTTATGAACTAAAGAATCACGTTCAATATATTGACCAATCATAATATCATTTAACATGGGTATTACTCACCAACTTTAATATCTCTTCTTTGGCCCCTTTAATATCAAATAAATCAGTTTTAATATCATTCCCACGTGCTTTTAATTTATTCAATATTTTAGTAACTTGGGGCACACCTAACCCAATTTCCTCTAAAAAATCACTCTGAGTAAATACCTCTGCTGGGCTTCCCTCTAAAACCAGCTCTCCTTCATCTAAAACAAAGACTCGATCAGCCAATTGGGCAATCTCTTCCATGCGATGTGAAATCAAAATAATTGTTAACGAAAACTCTCGCTGTAACTTAACAATTTGTGCAATTATTTCTTGTCTTGTTTTAGGATCGAGACTAGCCGTTGGTTCATCAAGGATTAATACCTGTGGTTCCATAGCTAAAACACCAGCAATAGCTACCCTACGCTGCTGCCCACCTGATAATTTAAACGGAGACCTATCTTTAAATAGTTCATAATCTAGATTCACCATCTTCATAGCCTTTTTAACTCTATTTACTACCTCATCCTCTTCCAAATCTAAATTTCTAGGGCCAAAAGCTATATCAGCAAAGACAGTCTCTTCAAAAAGTTGATGCTCAGGATATTGAAATACTAAACCAATCTTTTTTCTAAGCTTTTGTAAGTTATCAACATCCTTAATTGCTTCACCATCAATAATAATTTCTCCATTACTGGCTTCTATCAATCCATTTAAAGTCTGTACTAAAGTAGACTTCCCAGAACCAGTATGACCAATTAAACCAATAAATTCGCCATCATTAATAGTCAAATTAATATCTTTAAAAGCATAGTCATCAGGCTTAAACTCAGGATCATATCTATAGTTTAAATCTTTGATTTTAATTGGCATATTTCTTCCACCAACCTGTCAACATCTAAATTATTTGGTCTTATCTCTAAGCCAGCTTGATAAAGCCTGAAAGCCAGTTCTGTTACTTGAGGCACATCAAGATTATATTCTCTTATTTTATCTACTTGCTTAAACAACTCCTTAGGGCTGCCTGCTAAAACAATTTCTCCTTCTTCCATAACAATAATTCTATCAGCTTCTATAGCTTCCATCATAAAGTGAGTAATATGAACTACTGTCATCTCTAATTGTTGATTTAAATTTTTAATGGTTCCAATTACACTTTCACGCCCTACTGGGTCAAGCATAGCAGTTGGCTCATCTAAAGCTAAACATTGCGGTTGCATTGCTAAAATACCTGCAATTGCCACCCGCTGTTTTTGACCGCCAGATAAATTATGAGGAGCCTCACGATTATAATCTAGCATATCTACTGCTTTTAAAGACTGCTTAACTCGCCTTCTTATTTCAGCCGGCTCAATCCCTAAATTTTCTGGGCCAAAAGCTACATCTTCTTCTACTATATTAGCAACTAGTTGATTATCAGGATTTTGAAATACCATCCCTACTCTCTGTCTAATTGACCAAATATCTTCACTTTCTCTAGTGTCATAACCATCTACTTTAACCCTACCGCGACTGGGAATTAAAAGTCCATTTAACATCTGGGCCAAGGTTGATTTACCAGAGCCATTATGTCCGACCACTACTACAAATTCACCTTTATTAATTTCAAGATCTATACCTTTTAATACCCAGTCTTGCTCTTTATTATATCTAAAGTAAAGATCTTCAATTTCAATTAATGCCATCTTGTATTTCACCAGCCTGATATAAAAAAACAGCCATTTGTACCGGACGACTTTGACTCTTATACAAGAAACAAATACACGTCCAGTAGCAAATATAGCTATGGCTGTTTACTATTTTTTTAGCTATAGCCTTTTACTCAACCAATTCTAAAATAGCCATTGGAGATCCATCGCCTCGTCTTGGAGCTAACTTTAAAACTCTAGTATATCCACCAGGACGATCAGCAAACCGTTCAGCTATTTCAGAAAACAATTTATCAACTGTCTCTTGATTTTGCAACTTTGACATTACCTGTCTTCTAGCATGCTGGTCACCTTTTTTAGCTTTAGTAATAATTTTTTCAGCAAATTTTTGTGCTTCTTTTGCTTTAGTCTCTACAGTTTCAATTCTTTCTTCTTTGATTAATGCATTAGTCAAAGAAACAAGTAAAGCCTTTCTAGATTGAGCTTTTCTTCCTAACTTTCTTTGTGGCATTAGCCATAACCTCCCTTCTAAATTTCAGGATCTTGTAAAGATAGTTCAAGTTCTGCTAACTTTGCTTTAATCTCCTGCAATGATTTCTTACCTAAATTTCTAACCTTCATTAACTCATCTTCTGGTGTATTAACTAATTCTTCTACTGTATTAATCCCAGAACGTTTTAAACAATTAGATGGTCTAACTGATAAGTCTAACTCCTCAATTGTAGTCTCTAAAATCTTATCTTTTTCCTCTTCTTCTTGTTCTACCATAATATCAACATCATCAATTTCTTCATTAAGATTAATAAATAAATCCAAATGTTTTTCTAAAATCTTAGCTGATAGACTAATAGATTCTTCTGGGTCAATGCTACCATTAGTAGTTACCTCAATAGTTAATTTATCAAAATTACTCTTTTGACCTACTCTCGTCTCCTCCACATTAAAATTAACCCTTTCAATTGGAGAAAAAGACGAATCAATTGGAATTACACCAATTACATGTTCTTCTTCCTGATTCTCCTCAGCAGAGACATAGCCTCTACCTTTTTTAACTACAGCTTCAAGATTAAAGCTTGCCCCATCAGCTAAAGTAGCTATATATAAATCAGGATTCATTATTTCTAAATTACCTTCAACACTAAAATCATCAGCAGTAATCTCACCTGCTTCTTCTTTATTAATTCTAATTGTTTGTGACTCTTCTTCCTCCATGCGAATAACTAATCCTTTAAGATTTAAGATTATATCGGCAACATCTTCTTTAACACCTTCCACACTAGAAAACTCATGCTGCACATCCTCTATCTTAATTGATGTTACCGCAGCACCTGGCAATGAAGATAGCATAATCCTTCTTAAAGAATTACCTAAAGTAGTACCATAACCTCTTTCTAAAGGCGTTATCAAAAACTTTCCATAAGTATCATTCGATTCAACTCTTTCCATAGACGGTTTCTCAATCTGAATCATTAACTTTAACCCTCCTTACGGCCAAGATTTATTAAACTGATTGAGGGTAAACACAAAATGATAAACTAAAGTTCTAATAAAGATATTAACGAGAGTAAAACTCTACTATTAACTGTTCGTTAATTGGCATCTTAATGTCATCTCTTTCTGGCTCAGCTAAAACTTTACCCTGCTTATTATCAAAATCAACATCCAACCAAGCTGGAATCTCTTTATCAAGATTAAGCTCAATTACTTCGCCTAAACGCTTCATACCCTTACTGCTTTCTTTTACTTCAATCTCATCATCAACATCAACTATATAAGAAGCAATATCTAACTTTCTTCCATTTACTAATATATGCCCATGTTGAACAATCTGTCTTGCTTCATTTCGAGAAGCAGCAAAACCTAAACGGAAAATAACATTATCAAGTCTTCTTTCTAATAAAGCTAGGAAATTCGCACCAGTTACTCCTGGAGTATTCTCAGCCTTTTCAAAATACATCTTAAATTGACTTTCCATAATGCCATAAATTCTTCTTACCTTCTGCTTTTCTCTTAACTGCATACCATACTCTGATGGCTTTCTTCTTCTGCTACTACCATGATCACCTGGAGCATATGATTTACGCTCTACAGCACATTTATCTGAATAACATCTTTCCCCTTTTAAAAATAATTTATCTCCTTCGCGTCGACATAAACGACAAACCGGACCAGTATATCTTCCCATAGTTTTATTTACACCTCCATAAATTAGATTATATTATACTCTACGACGTTTTGGCGGTCTACAGCCATTATGTGGAATAGGAGTTACATCTTTAATTAATGTAATCTCTAATCCAGCCGATTGTAAAGCTCTAATAGCAGCTTCACGACCTGCACCAGGCCCCTTAACGAAAACCTCTAACTCTTTTAAACCATATTCCATTGCTTCTTTAGCTGCTTCATCAGCAGCCATTTGAGCCGCATAAGGTGTGCTTTTTCTTGATCCTTCAAAACCAAGATTACCAGCACTAGACCAAGAAATAGTATTTCCTCTTTTATCAGTTAAAGTAACAATTGTATTATTAAAAGTTGAGCGAATATGAGCTTGACCACTTGAAACTCTTAAATTCTTCTTCTTATTCTTTCTACGTGCCATTATTTATCCTCCTTTCATAATTTAGTCTATTTGTTTAACTCCTACAGTCTGCTTAGGACCTTTTCTAGTTCGAGCATTAGTCTGAGTCCTTTGACCTCTAACCGGCAAACCTCTCTTATGACGAATTCCACGATAACAACCAATATCTTTTAATCGCTTAATATCACGCTTAACATCACGACGCAACTCACCTTCAACTATATATTCTTCATCAATAACTTTACGTAACTTAGCTACATCTTCATCGCTAAGTTCATGAACTCGCTTATTATTATCAACACCTGTTACCTCAAGAATTTCTTGCGCTCTTGAACGACCAATTCCATAAATATAAGTTAAAGCAATCTCAATTCGCTTATTACGCGGTAAATCAACACCTTCAATTCGTGCCATGTAAATCACACCTCCCAGAAGTTATAATTTTTAATTTAAATAATTAAATTATTTTATTCTTCAATTCTAACATGCAATTGAATTATATGCTTTTAATCTTTAATTGTCAATTGTCAATCGTAAATTTACTACCCTTGGCGCTGCTTATGCTTTGGGTTTTCACAAATAACATAGACTCTTCCTTTTCTACGAACAACCTTACATTTATCACAAATCGGCTTAACCGATGGACGAACTTTCATATTAACCCTCCTCTTTATATTATGCTTTATGATTTATGTCGATAAGTAATTCGACCACGACTTAAATCATATGGAGAAAGTTCAACAGTAACCTTATCGCCCGGTAAGATTTTAATATAATTCATTCTCATCTTACCAGAAACATGAGCTAAAACTTTGTGTCCATTTTCCAATTCTACACGAAATTTCGCATTAGGTAAAGGCTCTACAACAGTACCCTCAACCTCTATTGCTTCTTCTTTATCGGACATTTAAATTCTCTACCCCCTATATTTTTTTACTTCAATATAGCATTATATCACAAAATAAAGTTTTTATACAATTAAAGTTTGGTTAGAATTTCAGGACCTTCTTTTGTGACTACTACAGTATGCTCAAAATGAGCTGATAATTTTCTATCCTTAGTTACTACTGTCCAGCCATCATCTAAAGTTTCAACCTGATAAGTCCCTACATTAACCATTGGCTCAATTGCTAAAGCCATTCCCTGCTTTAACCTTGGCCCACGACCCGCTTTCCCAAAATTAGGTATTTGTGGATCTTCATGCATCTTACTACCTATTCCATGACCAACAAAATCTCTAACTACAGAGTAGCCTTCAGCTTCAACATAAGTCTGAACTGCATTTGATATATCGGATAATCTGTTATCTACTTTCGCTTGAGAAATTCCTTCGTTTAATGCGGCTTGAGTAGTTGTTAATAATTTTTCAGTTCCTGGATTTATTTCACCTACAGACAATGTTCGGGCTGCATCACCATAATAACCATCATAAACTGCTCCAATATCTAAACCTATAATATCACCTGACTCTAGACGAGTTGAATCAGGAATTCCATGGACAACAACTTCATTTCTAGCTACACAAACAGTAGCTGGAAAGCCCTGATATCCTTTAAAAGCTGGTATTGCATTCTCTTTTTTTATAAATTCTTCTGCCAAACGATTTATCTCTTCAGTTGTAATTCCTGCTGCAATTTCTTCTTCTAACAAAGCATGAGTCTTAGCAACAATATAACCAGCTTTTTTCATGATATCTATCTCACGCTTAGATTTTATCACAATCATCTATCTAATCGCCTCTATTATTTTTTCTATTTGAGCAAATACTTGATCAAAATCTTGCTCTCCATCAATAAGCTTTAAAAGCTCTCTATCTTGATAATACTTTATTAAAGGGGCTGTCTTTTCTTGATAAACTCTTAATCGTTCTTTAATAGTCTCCTCTTGATCATCATCACGTTGATATAACTCCCCAGAACATTTATCACAAACATCTTTTTGAGCTGGAGGATTAAATTCTAAATGATAAGTAGCACCACATTCAGAACATATTCTCCGCTGTGATAACCTTTTAACTACTTCCTCATTACCAACCTTTATATTTAAAACAGCATCAAGACTAATATTAAGCTCTGTCATAATTTCACTTAAAGCATCCGCTTGATTTATAGTACGAGGAAAGCCATCAAGAATAAAACCCTCTTTACAATCAGATTCATTCAATCTTTTTTCAACCATACCTATTGTTACTGCATCAGGTACTAAATCTCCCTGATCGATATATGATTTAGCCTTTTTTCCTAAATCAGTCTCATTTTTAATCTCCCTACGAAAAATATCACCAGTTGCAATATGGGGAATTTGATATTTAGCTTCAATCCTAGCAGCTTGAGTTCCTTTCCCAGCTCCTGGAGGACCTACTAAAACAAAATACATAAATAAATCACTCCTTAATTTCTATTGCATAAACCCTTCATAATGTCTTGACATTAACTGAGTCTCTATCTGTTTCATAGTTCTCAATCCTACACCAACAACAATTAGAATTGCTGTTCCACCAAACTGAATTTCTACTCCTGTAACCCCAATTAACCCTTCAGGGATAATTGCAATTAAAGCTAAAAAGATAGCTCCAGCAAGAGTCAATCTAGTTAAAATACGATCTAAATACTCAGCTGTCGGTCTTCCAGGTCTTCTACCAGGTACAAAACCACCATGCTTTTTCATATTATCAGCTATCTCAGCCGGATTAAACTGAATTGCCGTATAGAAATAAGTGAAAAAGATTATTAACAGAGCATATAATACTATATATAATGGCTGACCTGGACTTAACATCTCAGCAACCCTCTGTGCCGCTGGATGATCTATAAATTGGGCTAAAGTTGCCGGAAATAATAACAGAGATGAAGCAAAAATTATCGGCATTACTCCAGCCTGATTAACTTTCATTGGAATATGAGTTGATTGCCCTCCATAAACCTTTCTTCCTACTACTCGCTTTGAATACTGAACAGGTACCTTTCGCTGCCCTTCTTCAATTAGTACAATTGCTCCAATAACTAATATAGCAATTACTACAAAAGCTATTAAACTAATAAAACCAATTGCTCCAGCCCTTAAAGACTCAATAGTCTGGACTACTCCACCAGGAAATCTCGACAGAATAGAAATAGTTATTAAAATAGAAATCCCATTTCCTATTCCATATTCAGTAATCTGTTCTCCTAACCACATAATAAATACTGCTCCAGCAGTTAAGACAATTACAATTGTAAAGAGATTGAAAAAGCTAGGGTTTCTAATCGCATTATAATTTCTAATCAACATTGTAATCCCTATACCCTGAACTACACCTAATAAAACTGTAGCATATCGAGTATACTTATTAATAATTTTTCGTCCTTCTTGTCCTTGATTAGAAAGTTCTTCTAATTTAGGAATTACCACAGTCAATAAGTTCATAATAATTGATGCAGTAATATAAGGGCTGATACTTAAAGCAAAAATACTAAATTGTGACAGAGCTCCCCCAGCAAATAAATCTAAAAAGCCTAATACCCCTCCGCCAGCAAAAATCTCTTCTAATGCTTGTGGATTAATACCAGGAACTGGTATATGAGCCCCTAATCTATAAACAACTATCATAGCCAAAACAAATAAAATCTTGTTTCTTAACTCTTCAATCTTAAATGCATCAGCTAAAGCAGATAACATTTTATTATATCACCTCTGCCTTTCCTCCAGCAGCTTCTATTTTTTCCACAGCTGACTGACTGAATTTATTGGCCTTAACCGTTAATTCTATTTCAATCTCACCATCACCAAGAACCTTCAGACCATCTTTAAAGTCAGTAATTAAATTTGCAGCCTTTAATTCTTCTGCTCCTATCTCACTACCAGCATCAAATCTATTTAAATCCTTAACATTAACTATTGCATATTTAGTCTGAAAGTCGTGATTAGAAAAGCCTCGCTTAGGAAATCTTTTGAAATAAGGAGTTTGACCACCTTCAAAAGTTGGTCTTAAAGGCTTTCCAGAACGAGCCTTTTGACCTTTATGTCCTTTCCCAGCAGTCTTTCCTTTACCTGAACCAATTCCACGACCTTTTCTTCTTTTAGTCTTTTTTGATCCTTCAGCAGGTTTTAAATCATGTAATTCCATTTTATTCACCTCCTTGAAATTTACAAATAACTATTAACCAAGAATTTCTTCTACACTTTTACCCCTTAATTTAGCAACTGACTCAGCATCTTTTAAATTATTTAAGCCTTGTATAGTTGCTCTAACCATATTAATTGGATTATCAGAACCAAGTGACTTAGTTAGTATATCTTTAATTCCAGCTAATTCAACTACAGCTCTTACTGGACCACCAGCTATAACACCTGTACCTTCAGCAGCAGGCTTTAATAAGACTCTTCCTGCACCAAAAATTCCAGTAATTTCATGTGGGATTGTTCTATCCTCAAGTGGTAATTTAATTAATTCTTTTTTAGCTGCATCAATACCTTTTTTAATTGAATCTGGCACTTCATTCGCTTTTCCAATTGCAGCACCAACATAACCATCTTTATTTCCAACTACAACCAAAGAACTAAAGCTAAATCGTCTTCCACCTTTTACTACTTTAGATACTCGACTTATATTAACGACCCGCTCTTCTAAATTTAGGCCACTAGGGTCAATAATCTTCTTTTTCATCAATTACCCTCCTTTTTGTTCAAATTAAAATTCAAGACCATTTTCTCTGGCAGCATTTGCCAAAGCTTTTATCCGACCATGATAATCATTGCCACCACGATCAAAAACTACAGTCTCAATACCTTTTTCTTTTGCTCTTTCTGCTACATATCTACCCACTATTTCAGCAGCTTCAACATTTCCACCATTATCAATCTCATCTCTTATTTCAGCATCTACAGTCGATGCAGAGACTAAAGTTTTACCACGAAAATCATCTATAATCTGAGCATAAATATGCTTTAAACTTCTGTGTACACTTAAACGAGGTCGATCAGGAGCACCTTTAACTTTATTACGTACTCTATTATGTCGTCTCTTTTTTGCTTCCCGCTTACTCAAATTACTCATCATTGTCCCTCCTTTACTAACATTAAAAAATAAATTAACTAGTTTTATCCAGTCTTACCTTCTTTTCTTCTGATATGCTCACCAACATACTTAATACCTTTTGCATTATATGGTTCTGGTTTTCTAACTTCACGTATATTAGCAGCAATCTGTCCAACTAATTGCTTATTGATTCCTTTAACAATAATCTTTCCATCTTCAACTTCAAACTCTATCTCTTCCTCCGGCTCAATTAATACTGGGTGAGAATAACCAACTTGCAGCTCTAAATTTTTACCTTTTTTAGTAGCACGATATCCTACTCCACTAAGCTCAAGCTCTTTTTGATAGCCTTTAACAACACCTTCAATCATATTGTTAACTAAGCTTCTAGCTAATCCGTGAGTGGACTTATCAGATTTAGAGTTAGACTTTCTTTCTATAACAATTTGATCTCCATCTATACTTACCTCTAAACGAGGGCTAATTTCTTCAGTTAACTCTCCTTTAGGTCCTTTGACTGTAATTACATCATCTTTTTTTGTAATTTCAACCTTATCAGGTATCTCTACTGGTACATGACCAATTCTTGACATGAGATCCACCTCCTTAAATTTAGATTACCAGACGTAACACAACACTTCTCCACCAATACCATCTTTACGCGCTTTGCGATCAGGCATTACACCATGAGAAGTAGAAATAATAGCAGTACCAAGTCCACCTAATACTTTAGGTAACTCTTCTTTATTTGCATAAACTCTTAATCCAGGCTTACTAATTCTTTTCAACCCAGTAATTACTAATTCATCATTAGGGCCAAACTTTAAATAAACTCTGATAGTATCCTGTACTCTATCTGCAATTCTTTTATAATTTTTAATAAATCCTTCTTCTAATAAAACTTCAGCAATCTGCTCTTTAACATTAGAAGCAGGAATATCTACATGATCTTTTTTAATTTCATTAGCATTTCTAATTCTAGTCAACATGTCTGCAATTGGATCAGTCATAGTCATAACAACCTCCTTTCAAATTTATCTGTATTACCAACTTGCTTTTTTAACTCCAGGTAATTTACCTTCATGTGCTAACTCTCTAAAACAGATTCGACATAATTCAAATTTTCTTAAAACACCATTCGGTCTTCCACAACGGCGGCATCTTCGCTCTTCTCTAGTCGCATACTTAGACTTTTTATTAGCTTTTTCAATCTTAGATTTTTTTGCCACGCTTTTACCCCCTTAATTAATTCTTTTTAAAAGGCATCTTCATTAATGCCAGAAGTTCTCTTGCTTCTTCATCAGATTCAGCAGAAGTAATAATCGCGATATCCATACCTAGAATTCTTTCTATCTCATCAACATTGATTTCAGGAAATACAGTATTATTATCAAGTCCTAATGAATAATTCCCACGCCCATCAAATGACTTAGGAGATAATCCTCTAAAATCTCTTACTCTAGGTAGAGCAACATTAATCAATTTATATAAAAACTCATACATCTTCTCGCCTCGTAAAGTTACCTTACACCCGACCGGCATTCCTTGTCTAATCTTAAAGTTAGCAATCGATTTTTTCGCTCTAGTAATTACTGGATTTTGACCAGTAATTTGAGCTAACATTTCAACTCCTAAATCAAGTAACTTAGCATCTTCTGCTGCATCACCAAGTCCCATATTAACAACAATTTTCTCCACTTTAGGAGCTTCCATTACATTATCATAATCAAATTTATCCATTAAAGCAGGAAGAATCTGCTCTTTATAATTTTCTTTTAACACTGCCATCTTTTAAAAACCTCCTTTCTAAGCAAAAATTAATCTACAACTTCACTACATTTTTTACAATATCTTACCTTCTCTCCACTATCTAAAAACTGCTTTCCAGTTCTGCTTGCTTGATTACAAGAAGGGCAGACTAACATTACATTAGAACTATCAATTGCTGCTTCTTGTTCAGCAATTCCTCCTTGTGGATTCTCTTGTGAAGGACGAATATGTTTTTTTACAATATTAACTTCCTCCACAATTACTCTTCCATCATTAGGAAAAGACTTTAATACTTCACCTTCTTTACCTTTATCCTTACCAGCAATAACTTTGACTAAATCGCCTTTTTTAACATGCAATTTTGCTTTAGACAATCAAATTACCCCCTTTCTGCCACAACAATTATAATACCTCGGGCGCTAAAGAAATAATTCTCGTAAAGTTTTTATCTCTTAATTCACGAGCAATTGGCCCAAAAACACGGGTTCCAGTTGGTGCATCATTTTTTTCAATTAGTACAGCAGAATTCTCATCAAAGCTAATATAAGAGCCATCATCTCTTCTGATCTCTCGCTTAGTTCTAACGATAACTGCTTTCACTACATCACCTTTACTTACCATTCCATCTGGAATAGCTTCTTTAACAGTACCAACTATAACATCACCAATTGATGCATATCTCTTTCTAGATCCGCCTAACACTTTAACACATAAGATTTCTCTGGCACCTGAGTTATCTGCTACTTTCAATCTTGATTCCGCCTGAATCATCTTAAGAACCTCCTTTTTTTCCAGACTATTTACAGACTTTATTTCGCTTTACGTAATATTTCATCTAGTATCCAAGTCTTCTCTTTGCTAATTGGTGTTGTTTCAACAATTCTTACTCTATCACCAGTTTTGCATTCATTCTCTTCATCGTGAGCTTTAAATCTCGATGTTCTTTTAATAACACGTTTATATAAAGGATGTTGAGTTTTTCTTTCAACAGCAACAACTATAGTCTTATCCATTTTATCGCTAACTACTTCTCCTACTTTAATCTTTCGATTATTTTCGCTCATCTCTTTCCTCCTTTCTATTAAGCTTGTTGATTAATCTCAAGCTTTCGTTCATTCATTACAGTCTTAACTCGAGCAATAGTTCTCTTTACTTTTCTAATTCTTATCGGATTATCTAATTGAACCGTTGCATTTTGAAAACGCAAATTAAATAATTCTTCTTTCAAATCATCCAACTTTTTCTCTAACTCTTTCTCACTTAAATCTCTTAATTCATTAGCTTTCATCTTTCTCACCATCCATTTCTCCACGACTTACCAATTTAGTAGCAATCGGCAGTTTATGTGATGCTAACTCCATAGCTTTTTTGGCCGTCTCTTGGTCAATTCCACCAATTTCAAACATTACACGACCAGGCTTAACTACTGCAACCCACTTTTCAGGTTCACCTTTTCCACTACCCATTCTAGTCTCAGCTGGTGTAGCTGTAACAGGCTTATCAGGAAAAATATTAACCCATACTTTTCCACCACGCTTTAAATGCCTAGTAATAGCAATTCTAGTCGCTTCAATCTGTCGATTGGTAATCCAAGCTGGTTCTAAAGCTTGTAAACCATAATCGCCAAAATTAACTTTATTTCCTCGATGTGCTTTTCCTTTTAGTCTTCCCCGTTGCTGTTTTCTAAATTTAACTCGTTTTGGAATTAACATTTATTGTCCTCCTTTCTAAAATTTACTCTTCGTCGTCAACTTCTGGGAGGATTTCTCCTTTGTAAATCCAGACCTTAACTCCGATCTTTCCATAAGTTGTATATGCTTCTACGAATCCGTAGTCAATATCTGCTCTAAGTGTGTGTAAAGGAACGCTACCTTCGTCATACCCTTCAGTTCTAGACATATCAGCACCGCCTAGACGTCCAGCACATTCGACTTTAGCACCTTCAACTCCACTTTGTTGCAATGCTCTATTTAAAGACTGCTTCATTGCTCTTCTAAATGAGACTCTATTTTCAATCTGTTGTGCAATATTTTCTGCTACTAATTGTGCATTTTTATCAGGATTTTTCACCTCAACAACATTAATCTGAACATTCTTATCAGTAATTTCTTCTAATTCATTTCTTAAAGCTGATACTTCAGATCCACCTTTTCCAATCACCATACCAGGTCTTGCTGTATGCACATCAACTTTTACTCGATTAGCAGCCCGTTCAATTACAATTCTAGCAATTCCAGCATCATACATCTTTTCTTTTATATGATTTCTAATTTCTAAATCTTCATGTAACAAATCAGCATATTCATCTTTTTCAGCATACCATTTTGCATCCCAGTCTTTTACTACACCAACTCTTAAACCATGTGGGTTTATCTTTTGCCCCATCTCATTATCCCTCCTTTTCTGCTACTTTTACAGTAATATGGCTAGTTCTTTTATTAATCGGACTAGCTTGACCCATTGCTCTAGGTTTATATCTTTTCATCGTTGGCCCTTCATTTACATAAGCCTCAGATATATATAATTCATCAGCAAACATATCATGATTATGCTCAGCATTAGCAACGGCAGAGTTTAAAACTTTTTCTACAGTCTTAGCCGCTTTCTTTGGAGTATTTCTTAAAATTCCAATTGCTTCACTAATCTCTTTGCCTCTAATTAAATCGATTACTAATCTAGCTTTTCGAGCTGAAATTCGAACTTCTTTAGCTATAGCTTTTGCCTCCATCTTTACTAACCTCCTTTACTCTAAAACAATCTACTTAATAGACGTAGATCTTTCAGTATGCGCACTATGACTTCTGAAAATTCTAGTCGGTGCAAATTCTCCTAATTTATGTCCTACCATCTCTTCAGTAATATATACTGGTACATGTTTTCTTCCATCATGCACAGCTATTGTGTGACCTACCATCTGTGGATAAATCGTAGAACTTCTAGACCAAGTCTTAACAACTTCTTTCTTACCTGTATCATTCATTTTCTCAATCTTGGCCATTAACTTTTCTTCAACAAATGGTCCTTGTCTTGTTGAATGTCCCAATCTATATCCCTCCTTTTTTACTTTTTAGATCTTTTTCCCCTAGCATGCTTACTTCTTACAATCATTTTATCAGAAGCTTTAGGCTTTCTAGTCTTTTTACCATTAGTCTTTTGACCCCAAGGAGTTACAGGATGTCTTCCAGCAGCTTTTCTACCTTCACCACCACCATGTGGGTGATCATGTGGGTTCATAGCTACACCTCTAACACTTGGTCTAATACCTAACCAACGGCTCTTACCAGCCTTTCCAATTACAATATTCTCATGATTAACATTACCTACTTGACCAACTGTTGCTTTACATTCAATACTAATATATCGAACTTCAGTCGAAGGTAATTTAATCTGAGCATACTTATCTTCCTTAGCTACTAGTTGTGCCTGAGCTCCAGCAGATCTAACTATTTGAGCTCCTTTTCCAGGCTTTAACTCAATATTATGAACTACTGTACCAACAGGCATATCTTTTAACTTTAAAGCATTACCTGGAGTAATATCAGCTTCTGGACCAGAAAGAACCTCAGCCCCAACTTTTAGTCCTCGTGGTGCAATAATATATCTCTTCTCACCATCAACATAATTTAACAAAGCAATTCTTGCTGAACGATTAGGATCATATTCAATAGAAGCTACTTTAGCTGGAATACCATCTTTATCTCGCTTAAAATCTATAACTCTATATCTTCTCTTATGCCCACCGCCCTGGTGTCTAGTAGTGATTCTACCATAAGAATTACGCCCACCTTTTTTCTTTAGTGGTTCTAGCAATGATTTTTCTGGCTTATCAGTTGTGATATCAGAAAAATCAGAAGTAGTCATATATCTTCTCGACGGCGTGGTCGGCTTAAATTTCTTAATTGCCATTTCAAGTTCCCTCCTTTTCTAAAAAATATAAATTACATTCCTTCAAAAACTTCAATATGATCATCACTAGATAGCCTAACTCTCGCTTTTTTCCAAGCTGTAGTAGTACCTTGATGATAACCCATTCTTCTATTCTTACTAGGCATTTTATTAGTAGTCACTTTCTCTACTTTAACATCAAATATAGTTTCTATAGCCTTTTTTATTTCTGGCTTATTAGCATTATTAGCTACTTTAAATGTGTAGCAATTATCCTCTTCCATTGCTCTCATACTCTGTTCAGAAATATGAGGTTGAATAATAATATCATGAGGATTATTCATTATACAAGCACCTCCTCAACCCCTGCAATTGCAGCTTCAGTCATTATTACCTTATCACTATTTAATACATCGTAAACAGTTACCCAATCAGAAGTAACAACTTTCACTCCTGGAATATTACGCACTGATTTATAGACATTTTCATTCTTTTCAGCTAAGACTAATAGAACTTTTGCATTAGCTGCATCTAAATTTTCTAAAACATTAACCATAGCCTTAGTTTTAGGCTCTTCAAATTTAATCTCATCAATTAAAATTAAATCCTCATTATTCACCTTATCTGTCAAAACAGATTTAACAGCTGCTTTTTTCATTTTTTTAGGTAAATTGTTCTTATACTTCTTAGGTCGTGGGCCAAAAGTAGTTCCACCACCTACCCAAATTGGAGAGCGAATACTACCATGTCTAGCACGACCAGTTCCCTTTTGACGCCATGGTTTACGACCGCCACCTCTTACTTCTCCACGGGTTTTAGTCTTAACAGTACCTGCTCTTTTAGCAGCAAGTTGTGCTGTAACAGCTTGATGTACAAGCCCTTCATTAATCTCTACAGCAAAAACTTCATCATTTAAATCAATATCTTTTATCTTTTGACCTTCTATATCACATAATGACATTCCCGCCATCTCTTTTCCTCCTTCCTACAGATAAAAACTATTTTACAGTCTCTTTAACGATTAGTAGTCCTTCTTTAGGACCTGGTACAGCTCCTTTAATCAATAACACATCTTTTTCTGCATCTATCCTGACTATTTCTAAATTTTGAATAGTTACTTTATCACGGCCCATTCTCCCAGGTAATTTCTTACCCTTAAATACGCGAGCCGGATCAGCACTTGCACCTAAAGAACCAGGTAATCTATAATTTCTAGAACCGTGAGTCTTAGGTCCAGTATTAAAGTTCCATCTCTTAACAGTTCCTGCAAATCCTTTTCCTTTTGAAGTACCTGTAACATCTACTTTATCTCCTGGAGAAAAAACCTCAGCTGTAAGCTCATCACCAGGTTCTAAATCATCTATATCGAAAGAACGTAGTTCTTTAATATATTTTTTAGGTTCAACATCATATTTTTCAAAGTGACCTTTAAGTGGTTTGTTGACTCTAGACTCTTTAACTTCATCAAAACCTAATTGCACTGCATTATAACCATCAACTTCCTCAGTCTTTTTTTGAATTACTGAACAAGGGCCAGCTTTTACTACAGTAACAGGAACAACTTCTCCTTCATCATTAAAAACTTGGGTCATACCGATCTTTTTCCCTAAAATACCTTTCATTTTTACTTTCACCTCCTAAAAACCTACCATGATTTATAATTTGATTTCTATATCAACACCAGCTGGTAAATCAAGTCTCATTAATGAATCAACAGTCTTTGGTGTTGGTTCTTTAATATCAATTAATCGTTTATGAGTTCTCATTTCAAACTGTTCTCTTGAATCACTATTAATATGTGGTCCTCTTAAAATTGTAAAAACCTCTTTTTTAGTTGGTAAAGGCACAGGACCTGAAACTCCAGCTCCAGTTCTTTTAGCAGTTTCTACAATTTTCTCTGCTGAATTATCAAGTAACTGGTGTTCATAAGCCTTTAATTTAATTCTAATTTTTTCTCTAGCTTCCGCAGCCATAATATAACACCTCCAGATACATTTA